>Ga0075436_100002065_pt1 | contig 13856 bp, 6 predicted proteins | sample RhiMethybrSRZTD5_FD_75303 | JGI IMG/M metagenome (GOLD analysis project Ga0075436, IMG submission 75303) | Populus rhizosphere microbial communities from Tennessee, USA - Rhizosphere MetaG P. TD hybrid SRZTD5 | ecosystem: Host-associated > Plants > Roots > Rhizosphere > Soil | place: USA...
AGACCGCTCTCTACCGCATATATAAGGACCAACTTGTGAAGCGGTGGTTTGTGGAAGGAATCTACGATTGAAATACATTGAACTGCATTCGCGATCTGCGTTCAGTTTTTTGGGCGGTGCTTCATGCCCGGAAGGCTTGGCGGCGCGCGCGGCGGAATTGGAGTTGCCCGCGGCTGCTTTGTTGGACCGCGATGGTGTGTACGGCTCACCGCGATTTCACACGGCGGCAAAGCGAGCTGGAATTCGCGCCCACGTTGGAGCGGAAATCTCCGTGGAAGGTTTTGGAAAGAGAGCGGATTTGCCGCCGTGGATGCCGTCCACCGCTGCGCTGGAGCAGCCGGTGCGGCTCGCGGTCCTCGTCAAAAACAGAACTGGCTACCAAAATCTTTGCCGGTTGATGACACGCTACAAATTGCGCGAAAAAGAAAAAGGAACTGGCTCGGCGACGCTCGAAGAAATTGCCGGACACGCGGAAGGCCTCGTGTGTTTGACCGGGGGCGAAGAAGGCGTTCTTGCTGCGTCGCTTTTTCGTGACGGTGAACAGGAAGCGCGGAAAAATCTGGAAAAACTCACTGCGCTCTTCGGACAAAAAAACGTTTACGTTGAATTGCAGCGTCATTTCAATCCGGAAGGAGAGCATCGTAATCAGGCCGCGGTGCGCCTGGCGGAAACGCTGCATCTGTCTTTACTAGCCACAAACGGCGTGCGGTACGCCGTGCCACGGGACCGCGAAATTCTCGATGTATTCACCTGCCTGCGGCATCACTGCAAACTGGAAACGGCCGGCAGATTGCTCGAACGCAACGACGAACGCCATTTGCGCTCCGCAAAAGAAATGACGGAACTCTTTTCCGACTTGCCCGAAGCAATTGCCAATACAGAAGAACTTTCCTCGCGGCTGGAATTCACTCTTGCCGATTTGGGTTACCAATTCCCAAACTATCCGGTGCCCACTGGCGAAACCATGAACTCCTTTCTCCGCAAGCGCACGGACGAAGGATTCCGAAACCGGTATGCCGCGAAAGATGACGAAAAACTCTATCAACGCGCGGAAAAACAGATCCAGCGCGAACTGGCGCTAATCGAAAAACTCAATCTCGCCGGATATTTCCTGATTGTCTGGGACATCGTTCGCTTTTGCCGCGAGCAAAATATTCTCGTGCAAGGCCGCGGCTCTGCGGCAAACAGCGCAGTCTGCTATTCGCTTGGAATCACCGCGGTCGATCCGGTTGGCATGGAACTGCTCTTCGAGCGTTTTCTGTCCGAACAGCGTGGTGAGTGGCCGGACATCGATCTGGATCTTCCAAGCGGCGACCAGCGCGAAAAAGCCATTCAATACGTTTATCAACGATATGGCCAGCTTGGTGCAGCGATGACCGCGAACGTAATTACGTATCGTGGCCGCTCGGCTGCCAGAGAAGTCGGAAAAGTGCTGGGATTCGATCAGGAGGCACTCGACCAGCTTTCCGCGCAAGTAAACGGCGGCGAATGGCGCGGGCCCGCCGATACTTTTGAAAATCATTTCCAGCAAGTGGGTTTCGATTTGCAGCATCACCGCGTGCGGAAATATTGGGAGTTGTGCGAACGGCTGCAGGATTTGCCACGTCATCTCGGGCAGCATTCCGGCGGCATGGTGGTCTGCCAGGGGCAACTCGATTCCGTCGTGCCGCTGGAGCCGGCGACGATGCCCGGCCGCGTCGTTGTGCAATGGGACAAAGAAGATTGCGCGGACATGGGCATCGTAAAAGTAGATTTGCTCGGCCTTGGAATGATGGCCGTGCTGGAAGAGTGCTTGGAATTAATTCCAAAACATTACGAAAAGAAAGTCGATCTGGCGCAACTGCCTGCGGACGATCCAGTCGTCTACAAGACGTTGTGCCAAGCGGATACGGTCGGCATGTTCCAGGTGGAGAGCCGCGCACAAATGTCGTCGCTGCCGCGAAATGCTCCCGTCAAGTTTTATGATCTTGTCGTGCAGGTCGCAATTATCCGACCTGGCCCAATCGTTGGAAAAATGATGCATCCCTACATGCGGCGGCGGCAGGGACGCGAGCAAGTGACGTATGCGCATCCGTCGCTGGAGCCGGTACTCAAGCGCACGCTCGGCGTGCCTCTTTTTCAAGAGCAATTGTTGAAGCTGTCCATGATTGCGGCGAATTTCTCCGGCGGCGAAGCGGAAGATTTGCGGCGCGCGATGGGTTTTAAGCGTTCAGAAGAACGCATGCGCGAAATCGAAATCAAATTGCGAAGTGGAATGACTCAGAACGGAATTAGTCCCGTGGCGCAGGAAGAGATCATCACGCAAATTACCTCGTTTGCGAAATTCGGCTTTCCCGAATCGCATGCGGCAAGTTTTGCGTTAATCGCGTACGCCAGCGCTTTTTTGAAAGTTCATTATCTGGCGGCGTTTACCGCGGCGTTGCTCAACAATCAGCCGATGGGCTTTTACAGCCCGGCGACGATTGTGAAAGATGCGCAACTACACGGACTGAAAGTAAAACCGATTCACGTGCTCCACTCGGATTGGTTGTGTACGCTGGAGAAGACCGTAAATAAAGAAGGCAAAGAAGTTCCGTGCTTGCGCATTGGATTCCGGTATGTCCGCGGGCTGCGGGAAGCGCCGGCGCAGGAAATCGTGCGCGAACGACAAAAGCAAAGCTTCAACGGAATCGAAGATCTGATTCGCCGCATTCCAGATTTGCAGAAATCGGAAATCGTGACGCTCAGCGAAATCGGCGCGCTGAATTCCCTGGGGAAAGATTTGCACCGGCGGTCCGCGCTATGGCAAGTGGAGCGCGCCGCGCGGCAGGCCGGTCCGCTTCTGGACGCCATCCCGGAACAATTGGATTTTTCGCCGCTGCAAAAAATGACCGATGAAGAGCGGTTGATTGCGGATTTCCACGGCTCGGGCATGACCACCGGCCCGCACCCGATGACTTATTGCCGCGCGGAATTGGCCAAAGCCAATGTGAAAAGTGCGCACGATCTTGGGCGCATTCCGGACGGACAATATACGAAGACCGCAGGATGTGTAATTGCGCGGCAGCGCCCGGGAACCGCCAAGGGATTTGTATTCCTAAGCCTCGAGGATGAAACCGGAATTGCCAACATCATTGTGAAGCCGGACCTTTACGAAAAATGCCGACTGACCATCAATCGCGCCAAATTCCTGCGTGTCGATGGAATCCTTCAAAATCAAGACGGTGTGATTTCCATTAAAGCGTCACGCGTCCTGCCGCTTTCGGTGACTTCAGCGAATACTGATTCACACGACTATCACTGACCTGCGCCTGCGTTTCCGTTACGCCTGCCGTAAACTAGAGGTGAGGAAAATGTCTGCATGAAATTGGAATTGCCTGCGGGAAACTTCGGCGCCTATCTTTTCGACTGTGACGGCACAATCGTGGACTCCATGCCGCTTCACTACAAAGCGTGGAAGCAGATTCTGGGCGAATGGAATTGCGAATTCAGCGAAGAGCGTTTCTACGCGTGGGGCGGGATGCCCATCGTGCAAATTATTTCCACGCTAAACAATGAATATGGCTTATCCATGCCGGTCGAAACACTCGCCGCGCGCAAAGAGAGTTTGTACTTTGAATTGCTCCCGGAACTGCAGCCGGTGCCGGAGGTCGTTGAACATGTTTTGGCGATGCATGGAAAAATTCCCTTCGCCGTCGTGTCGGGAAGCACGCGCGATTCGGTGGTGGCTTCTCTTACGACTTTACGGTTGCTGGACCGCTTCGATGCACTCGTATGCGCGGGCGAATATCAGAACAGCAAGCCGCATCCTGAAGCGTTTTTGCTGGCCGCGGAGAAATTGGGCGTTCATCCAAACGCTTGCCTTGTTTTTGAAGACACGGACATGGGAATCGAAGCTGCGACTGCTGCCGGAATGAAATCGGCACGAGTCCCGCCGCCGTGGATTCGCAATCCCATTCCGCGTCGCTAATTCCCAAGCCCGCTCTCGTCTTTTCGTTGACAGCGTCCAATCGTGTCGCTACAGTGCCGGACGTTCGTTCCCAACTAGCAATTCGCTGCGCAGAAAATCCCAAGTAATCCGCGAAAGCGCGACGACAGAGGAAGCATCAACATGTTGAAAAGAATCGTTCGCCAGACCGCGTTCGTGACGTTGAGTGTTTTGATTGCCGCGCCGCTCGCACTTTGCCAAATGGGCAAACCGGGCCGGTTGCAATGCGAATCGCTCACGAATCCCCTCGGCGTGGACACAAAGCGCCCCGTATTTTCCTGGAAGCTTCGGGATGCGCGCTTCGGCGCAAAACAAACTGCCTATGAAATCGAAGTCGTATCCTCTCCGAACGGTTTTGGTTCCGGCAAAGCGGACATGTGGGACAGCGGAAAAGTGCAGTCAGACAATTCGATTCAGGTTGAATATGCGGGCAAAGAACTGAAACCGAGCACGCGCTACAACTGGCGCGTGACGGTTTGGGATAAAGACGGCAAAGCCTATCCGCCGAGCGACGCGGCTTGGTTCGAGACCGGTTTGATGGATTTTAAAAACCGGAAAGCCGCCTGGATCGGCTACGAAGTTCCTGAGCTGCATGCAGTGCGCGACGCAGAAGCCGCATGGATTACCAATGCGGACGAGAGCAGCGCCAAGACCGAGGGAAACTCGCATCACGATTTTCGGTTTGCATTTGAATTGAACGGCGCCGCCAAACACGCGGCAATTTACGTGACTGGCCGCGACTCGGCTTCCGCATGGGTGAACGGACAACAAGTGCTGCAATCGGATCCGTTGCCGCCGTGGAAACAGATGCCGTGGAAAACATACAAGCGACGCGACATCACGCAGCAAGTGAAAGATGGAAAAAATCTCATCGCGATCGATGTAATTCGATACCGGCAAGAAGGGAGACGCGGCGTACCAGACGACGCCCGGTCGCCGATGAGCGCAACGATTTACGTGGAGATGGCCGACGGTTCCGCGCGAGTTTTCAAAACCGCACCGAGTGGATGGAAGGCTGCGCTCGACGCGGAAGGGAATTGGCAAGAAAGCGGGTTTGACGATTCACATTGGAAAGATGCGATTACATTCACGCCACCGGCGGGATCGTTTGACGGACCTGAAACGGGATATCCCTGGCCAACGGGTGCCGTAAAATCTTTGCGGAAATCATTCGACGTGCCGAAGAAAGTCTCGGCGGCACGGCTGTATGCGACGGCCCTGGGCGTGTACAAATTCTCGATCAATGGGAAAGAAGTCGGCGATCAGGTGCTTTCGCCGGGTTGGACGGACTACCGCGAGCGCGTGGTTTATCAGGCCTACGATGTGACGGGCCTGCTGCACCAAGGCAAAAACGCGATCGGTGCGTTGCTGGCGCCGGGATGGTATTCAACTCCGCTGCAGTGGTACGGCCAGGGAAACAATTATGGGAAGACGCTGCCCGCCGTTCGAGCGGAGTTGCGCATCGCGTACACCGACGGCTCGACCGAATCGATTGCCACGGATTCTTCCTGGAAAGCCAGCACGTCCGCCATTTCTTTTGCGGAGATTTATGACGGCGAGACTTTTGATGCACGGAAAACGAAAAGTGGCTGGAGCACCGGCACATTTAACGATGCCGCGTGGCAATCAGCCGAAGTAGTTCATCCGATTGAGCCCGAAATCGAATGGCAATATTTTCCTCCGATCCGGAAGCATGAGGAGTTGCGGGCAAAATCGGTGAACGAACCGAAGCCCGGCGTTTACGTTTTCGATTTTGGCCAGAACCTTTCCGGAGTAGCGCGCATCCACGCGAAGGGACCGGCGGGCACCGACGTGAAGCTGCGATTTGCGGAAGTGTTGAACGCTGACGGCACAATTTACGTCGAGAACCTGCGCACCGCGAAAGCCACGGATCATTTCATTTTATCAGGCAATGGCAGCGAAGAGTTCGAGCCGGAATTTACGTTTCATGGATTCCGATATGTCGAAGTAAGCGGATTGTCCGCAAAGCCGGAAATCGCCGACGTGAAAGCGGTCGCCTTTTACACCGATGCGCCATTCACGGCAAAACTAAAAACCGGCAGCGGAATGATCAATCAGTTGTGGAGCAACATTTTGTGGGGGCAGCGCTCCAACTTTGTCGGGCTGCCCACGGATTGTCCACAGCGCGACGAGCGGCTCGGGTGGAGCGCCGACGCGCAGGTTTTCTGGCGGACGGCCGCGTACAACATGGACCTCGCGACATTTTCGCGCAAGTTCGGCGCCGATTTGCGCGGAACGCAAGTTGGCACCGACATGTACGGAATTTTTGCGCCGGGCACTTCCGCCGCGAATCCCGGGTACGGCACGGGGTGGAGCGACGCAGGCGTGATCGTTCCGTGGACAGCGTGGATTCAGAGCGGCGACAAGAAAGCGATCGAAGAGAATCGGTCTGGCATGGAAAGATATCTCGCTGCGATTGAGGCGACAAATCCGGATCATCTCTGGAAAAAGAATTATGGAATCCCTTTCGCGGACTGGCTTTCGCCGGAAGGCGTGACGCCGGTGGACCTGATCGCGACGGCGTACTGGGCGTACAACGCGCGGCTTATGAAGGAAATGGCGCACGCCGCCGGAAACTCCGAGGGCGAAAAAAAATACGGAACGCTATTCGAAAAAATTCGCGACGCGTTTTATCAAACGTATGCAAAAGCGGATGGATGGGTCGGTGGTGTGCCGCCACCTCCTGTGTTCGCGTCGGCGACCGAGACGAAGCTGAGCGACAAGCCGGTGGAAACGCAAACTGGGTACGTGCTCGCGCTGCAGATGGATTTACTGCCAGCTGCGGTGCGGCCGCTTGCGGCGCAGCGGCTCGTGGATCGAATTGCAGCGAATCGTTGGCGCCTTGGAACTGGATTTCTGGGAACACCTTATTTGTTGAGCGTACTGAGCGACACGGGGCACGCGGACGTGGCATACCGATTGCTGTTGAGCACGGAATATCCTTCGTGGGGATACTTGGTGGAGCACGGAGCGACAACGATGTGGGAACGCTGGAACGGCGACCAGATGAAAAACGATCCCAGCATGAATTCCTACAATCACTACGCGTATGGAGCGGTCGGCGATTGGATTTACCGCTACGCCGCCGGAATTGACACGACAGCGGAGGCGCCCGGATTCCACGTTATCTCGTTGCACCCGAATTTCGATGCGCGACTCGGGAGCGTCGATTTTTCGTATGAGTCGAGTTATGGAACGATTCATTCGGCGTGGACGGTTTCCGGGAAGCAGGCGACGTGGAATTTGACGATTCCGCCGAATGCGACCGGGCGACTTGCGCTAACTTCGGCGGAGCAGGCGGCGTACCGGCTGGATGGGACGGGGCTGGACGGCAACTCGAAGATCGTGAGCGCGGGAGAAGCAACCGGCAAAAAGATCTTCGACATTCCGGCCGGGACGTATCAGTTTCAAGTTGCTTTGCCTTAGGAAGAGTCGCGGCCAGCGCCCGGGTAGTGCTGAGCGGCACCTCGACTGCTGTTCCTTTTTGGAAAATGGGTACCCCACCCCATTTTTTTTCGCGAGTATTGAAACCAAAAGACTTACGAAGTGCCACTGCTGTAGGTACTCATTTTAAAGGAGTTAGCGGGAAAGGTGAGTGGCGACTTGGGGCGCAGGTATTCCCAGTTAGTATTATACCACTCTTATCAATGGCCAGATTTGAGCCAAGAGTCCGGCACCGAGACATAAGACGAATCCAGGGACTTGATGGAGGAACAGCCGAGGAGGCGGAGAGTGCGGTCGACGCCTTCGCGGAGGATTTGGAGGGCGTGGGCGACGCCGGGTTTGCCTGCGGCGCCGAGGCCGTAGGCGTAGGCGCGGCCGACGAGGACGGCGCGAGCACCGAGGCAAAGGGCTTTTACGATGTCCGAGCCGCGGCGGATTCCGCCATCGAGCAGGATTTCGGTTTGGCCGCCGACAGCGGCGACGATTTCCGGCAGGACGCGAAGCGTTGGAGAAACGGTATCGAGCTGACGGCCACCGTGATTGGAGACGACGATGGCGGCGGCACCAACGTCGACGGCGCGGCGGGCGTCGTCGGCGGAGAGAACTCCTTTTGCGATGATGGGGCCGGGCCAGAGTTCCCGGAGCCAGCGAAAATCTTCCCAGGTGACGACAGCGCGACTGAGTGCGGCGCCGACGTCGATGAGCGGCAACGGGCCTTTGCCGGGAATGACGATGTTGGCGAGAGGCGGAGTGCCGCCATCGAGAAGAAACGAAGTGAACCAACTGGGGCGCGCGAAAAATTGAGAGACGTATGGAAGTTTCGAGAGGAGCGAGCCGCCGAGAAGTTCTTTCATGCCGTTGCGCGGATCGCGCTCGCGCAGACCGGCGACGGGCGTGTCGATGGTGACGACGAGGGCGTTGAAGCCGGCTTTTTTGGCGCGATCGATGGCGTGCTCGGCAATTTCGCGGCCGCCGACAAGATAGAGCTGATACCAGGCAGGGCCTTTGGTGGCGGCGCGGACGTTTTCGAGAGGATGGCCGGAGATGGTGGAGAGGGTGTAGATGGTGCCCGCGTCGCCGGCTGCTGCTGAGGCTGCACATTCGCCGCCGTCGGAGCCGGGATACATCATGCGGGAATAGCCGACGGGCGCGAGAATCGCGGGAAAAGAAAGATCGAAAGTGAGGACGCGAGTGCGGATGTCGCACTCGGGAACGGCGACGGCCCAGCGTGGGCGAAACGTGACGTCGTCGAAGATGCGGCAATTTTCGCGAAGAGTGATTTCGCTGTCGGCGCCGCCGTCGAGATAATCGAAGACGACGCGAGGGAGGCGGCGCTTCGCCATTTTGCGGAGATCGTCGATATTGATGACGCCGGGTGGTAGAGGATTCGTTGCCATAGGTTCGCGCAGAGATTCTTTAGCGAGAGGGCGCAGGTGTCAACTCAGTTCCGCTGTGTGAAGCCGAGGCGTGGCAGGCGCGGGGGATTGCATTCCGAGGTAGTTGCCGTAGCCGACGATGACGGTGGAGGTGACGAGAACGAGGAGGCTGAGCGCGACGAGCAATTTTGTTTTGGCGCCGGCGCCTTTCCATTCCTTGAGAGCGATGCCCCACAGCGTGCTGAAGATGATGATGCTGGCCATGTGGAGAGTCCAACTGGAAAATTTGAAGCGGCCCATCTGGGTTTCGCCCATGGTGTAGAAGAAAAATTGGAAATACCAGGTGGTGCCGGCGAGGGCGGAGAAAAGATAGTTGGAAAGCATGGGAGCTGTGGCGGGATCGGAGAGATTGAGATGAGCGGCTTCAGCCATTTCTTCGGACGGAGCTTCGATGGGGTTTTCCAGAATTGGTTCATCGGATTTGGCCGGGGATCTGCCCCGAATTTTGGAGGAAAAATATTGGTTGCCGGTGTGGTTACGAACGTTGAGGATGACGCACCAGATAAAATTTGTGGTGAAGCCGCCGAGTAGTACGACGACCAAGACCGGCAAACCTTGCCAGAGAATCGGAGTGCCGTGGCGCAGCGTGATTTCCTTGATGGGATCGCCCGCAGCGAGGCCGAAGGCGAAGCAGGCGCTCATCACACCGGAAAATGTTGCGACGAGGATTCCTGTTTTCAGATTGAATTCCTTGATGGAGGCGCGCTTCTGCTCTTCGGACATTTCGCGTTCTTTGGAGACGCCTGCCGCACCTGCGACGAGGATGCCGAGGAGGCAGATGCCGACACCAATAAGAATCGTGAAGCCGGAACGGGTGCCCCAGACTTCGGTGAAAAATTGGCCGCGAAAAATGGGAGGCATTAAAGTACCGAAAGCTGCGGTGTAGCCGAGCACCATGGCCATGCCGAGCGACATGCCGAGGTAGCGCATGGTGAGGCCGAAAGTGAGACCGCCGAGGCCCCACAAAAGGCCGAAGAGGTAGGCCCAGAACAGGCTGCTCGTGGGCGCTTCGCGCAAAACCTGAATTACGTCGGCGGTCATAAAAACGGCGAGCGTCCACGGCGCGATAATCCAACTGAAGAAGCCGCCAACGAGCCAGTAAGTTTCCCAGGCCCAACGTTTGACGCCGCGAAAGGGAACATAAAAACTTCCGGAGGCGAGGCCGCCGAGCCAGTGGAATACGACACCGAGAGCGGGATTTGGCAAGTTGGTGGCCTTTCTTGTTGTGTTGGCGGAAGCAGCGAGCGGGACTGTAATGCGTCCGGTTTCGGGCGTCAACAAAAATGGCGGGAGCGGAGAATTTGAATGTGGACGCGCCGTGCGTTGCATTGTTTGGGATGATTAAGCGGTTGCGAATTGTGCGTTGATTCAGTAAGGTCTGAGGCCTTGGAACCAGAAATTGCCGCAAAGATGAATAGCTGCGGAACAAGCCAGAGTCCTTGCAACGGAAATTATGAAAACTGCTGAGAAGCTGCGTTATCTGGAAGATCGTTGGGACGAAAAAGTGGCGCGAACGTTGGATGCGCCGGAGTTGCTGCGGTACCGGTCAAACCTGTTGGGATCGGATTTGCGTATTACGAATTTCGGAGGCGGGAATACCAGTTCGAAAATTCAGGAATTGGATCCGCTCGATGGTTCGAGCCGGAATGTCCTTTGGATAAAAGGCAGCGGCGGCGACATTGGAAGCATTCAGCGCGGAGGATTCGCGACTCTGTATTTGGAAAAATTGCATGCGCTTGAGGCGCGGTACCGAGGCGTCGAGCATGAAGACGAGATGGTTGCGATGTACCCGCTCTGTACGTTCGGGAACAATTCGGTTGCGGCGTCGATCGACACGCCTTTGCATGGCTTTTTGCCCTTTGCGCATATCGATCATTTGCATCCGGACTGGGGAATCGCGCTCGCCGCTGCGGCCAATGGCGCCGAGAAGATGCGCGAGTTCAACGAACGATTCGGGCATAAATTCATTTGGGTGCCGTGGCAGCGTCCCGGATTTGAATTGGGAATGATGTTGAAGCACGCGATTGCCGCGAATGCCGGCTGCGATGGAATCGTTTTGGGCGGGCATGGGCTTTTTACGTGGGGAGAGACGCAACGCGAGTGTTACGTCAGCACGATCACGGCGATCGATCAGCTTGGGCAATTTGTCGGAGAACATGTCGAACGGAAGAAGGCGGGCGTATTTGGCGGAGCGGCGCGAGAGAATCTGGCGAATCACCGCGAGCTCGCCGCGGATATTTTTCCGTTTGTGCGAGGGCGAATTTCCGCAAAGCAGCGGGCGATTGGACATTTCACCGATTTGCCGGAAGTGGTGCGATTTATTAATTCGGAGGATGCGGCGCGATTGGCGCATCTAGGAACCAGCTGCCCGGATCATTTCATTCGCACAAAAATCCGGCCGCTGTTCGTCGACTGGTTGCCGTCGGCAAATCTCAGGGGATTGAAAGAGCAGATCGACGCGGCGCTGCATCGCTATCAAGCGGAATATCGGGAGTATTACGAATCCTTCGCGGCGGCGGATTCGCCGAAGACGCGCGATGCGAGCCCGACGGTTGTGCTGATACCGGGCATAGGCATGTTCAGTTTCGGAAAGAACAAGACTGAGGCACGGATTACCGGCGAGTTTTATACGAACGCGATTCACGTGATGGAAGGCGCGACAGCGTTGGGAGACGGCGCGCCGCCGAAGATACTTCCCCAGGCAGGGCCAGCGGCGAAATCGGAAGCGTTCACGGTTTATTCGAACTATGTAGCGTTGCCACCCTCCGAAGCGTTCCGTATCGAATATTGGCAATTGGAAGAAGCGAAAATTCGACGGCAGCCGCCCGAGAAGGAGTTGAGCCGGCAGGTCGCGCTGATTGTGGGCGGAGGAAATGGAGTTGGGCGAGAGACGGCGTTTCTTGCGGCGCAGCGAGGAGCGCATGTTGCGGTGGCGGACCGAGATTTGGACGCGGCGACGGCGACAGCTTCCGAGGCGGAGAAGCTATCGAGCAAGGAAGCTGTTATGGCGGTGGCGATCGACATTCGCGATCGCGAGTCGATCCGGAAAGCGTTGCGCGAGGTTATTAAGACTTACGGGGGTTTAGACATTCTTGTGAACACGGCGGCAATTTTTCCGTCGTCACCGGACGGACGAATTAGCGACAGCCAGTGGGCGACAACGCTGGACATCAATGTGACGGCGAATCATCGTTTGGTGGAAGAAGCAGGACAGGCGCTGCGCGAACAGGACCTGACGGCGAGTGTTGTGTTGACGAGTTCCGCGAACGCGGTCGTGGCGAAACGCGGAAGCGAAGCGTACGACATCAGCAAAGCGGCGGTGAGTCACCTGATTCGTGAATTAGCGATTTCGCTGGCGCCGAAAGTTCGCGTGAACGGAATCAGTCCGGCGACGGTGGTGAAAGGGTCCACGATGTTTCCGCGCGATCGCGTGATTGCTTCGCTCACGAAGTACAACATTGCGTTCGAAAACAGCGCGACGGATGAAGAGCTTCGCGGACTACTGGCGGAGTTTTATGCAAAGCGTACGCTAACTCACCAACCGATTGACCCGCAGGATTGCGCAGCGGCGATTTTGTTTCTGGCGGGGCCGCAATCGCGCTGTACGACCGGGCATGTGATTCCGGTGGATGGCGGATTGACCGAAGCATTCCTTCGCTGACGCGAATAAAACGGCGATGCAGCAGCTGGCAAATAGAAAAGCATTGGTTGCGATCGATCTCGGGGCACAGAGCTGCCGCGTGTCACTTTTGCGATGGGAGCGCGGCGTGCCGAATATTCGGATTGCGCACCGGTTCCCCAATGGGCCGATCGCAGAGGAACAAAGTTTGCGGTGGGATATCCGGCGAATCTTTGCGGGGGTCGTTGAAGGTCTGAGGGTTTGCGCGGCGAATGCGCCGGAGGGAATTGCGTCCGTCGCGATTGATGGCTGGGGAGTCGATTACGCGCGGCTGGATGCGACGGGGCGATTGCTCGGCAACCCGTTTTGTTATCGAGATCAGCGAAATATTTCCGCGGTGAAAGAGGTTTATTCGCGGATTTCAGCCGACCGATTGTACGAGCTGACTGGAATACAACATCTTCCGTTTAACACTATTTTTCAGCTGCATGCGGACGCGCGAGCGGGGAGCGATCCGCAGTCGCGCTGGCTGAACCTGCCTGAATACATTACGCACCTGCTGGGAGGAGAGCGGGTGGCAGAATTTACCAACGCGACGCACACACAGCTGGTTGCGCTGGAGACGCGCGATTGGTGCGAGGAAATCTTTGCGGCGGCGCGACTCTGTCTGACGGCGGCGCCGAAGATTGTTTCGACCGGAACGATCGTAGGAAAAATCCGGCACGACTTGAACCGGCTGCCAGAGTTGAACGATACAACTCTAATTGTTCCAGCGTGCCATGATACGGCATCGGCGATTGCGGCGATTTCGGCAAGCGGCGACGACTGGGCGTTCATCAGCTCGGGCACATGGTCGCTAGTTGGCGTTGTGCTCGACGTTCCAAATATTTCCGCCGACGCCAAGAGAATGAACTTCACGAACCTGGGCGGCGCTGGCGGGAAAATCTGTTTTCTCAAAAACGTGAATGGGATGTGGCTGCTACAACAATGCATGGAGGATTGGGCGCGAGCGGGGCAACTGTGGACCGTGGAAGAATTAATTCTAAGTTGCGAGCGTTTGCCTGCGCTACAAATGCTTTTTGATGTGGACGATCCAGTGCTGATGCAGCCCGGCGATATGCACGGCAAAATCAACAAACAAATGGAAGCGGCGGGATTCCCTGCTTTTGCGATGAACGAGCGCGACATTCCGCGAATGGCCAATGCGATATTTCACAGTTTGGCGAAGCGGTATACGGATGTGCTGGCTGCGGTTTCTCGAATCACCGGTAAGCAGTTGAAGCGGCTCTTCGTTGTGGGCGGCGGCAGCAAGAACGCATATCTTAACCGGCTAACGGCGGCGAGGTCGAGCCTGGAAGTGATCGCAGGG
>Ga0075436_100002066_pt1 | contig 13855 bp, 6 predicted proteins | sample RhiMethybrSRZTD5_FD_75303 | JGI IMG/M metagenome (GOLD analysis project Ga0075436, IMG submission 75303) | Populus rhizosphere microbial communities from Tennessee, USA - Rhizosphere MetaG P. TD hybrid SRZTD5 | ecosystem: Host-associated > Plants > Roots > Rhizosphere > Soil | place: USA...
CGGCTTGTCGTAGCCCATGTAGACGCCGACCGCGAGATTGGGCGTGAACGACATGAACCAGGCGTCCTTCTCGTCGTTCGTGGTGCCGGTCTTGCCGGCAATCGGCTTGCCGACCTCGTGCACCACGTAGCCGGTGCCGCGCTGGACCACGCCTTCCATGAGCTCGGTGATCTGGTAGGCGGTCATCGGATCGAGCACGACCTCGTCGTGATGGTTGACCAGGCTCGGCTCCGCCTGGTTCTCCCATTTGGTGGCATCGCAGCCGCGGCATTCGCGGTCGTCGTGCCGGTAGATGGTCTTGCCATAGCGATCCTGGATGCGGTCGATCAGCGTCGGCGTGATCTTGTGGCCGCCATTGGCGAACATCGAATAGGCGGCGGTCATGCGCAGCACCGTCGTCTCGCCGGCGCCGAGCGCGAACGAGAGATAGGGCGGCAGGTTGTCGTAGACGCCGAAGCGCTTGGCGTAATCGGCGATCATCGGCATGCCGATGTCCTGGGCGAGCCGCACCGTCATCACGTTGCGCGAATGCTCGAGGCCGAAGCGCAGGGTCGAAGGACCGTAGAACTTGCCCTCGTAGTTTTCCGGTGACCATGCCGCCTGGCCCGGGCCCTGCTCGATCGACAGCGGCGCATCGAGCACCACGCTCGAGGGCGTGTACCCGTTGTCGAGCGCGGCCGCATAGACGAACGGCTTGAACGAGGAGCCGGGCTGACGCATCGCCTGGGTGGCGCGGTCGAACTGGCTCTGGTCGTAGGAGAATCCGCCCACGAGCGCGAGCACGCGCCCGGTCCACGGATCCATCACCACCATGGCGCCGGACACTTCCGGAACCTGGCGCAGCCGGAACTGCCCTTCCTTGCCGGCGAGCGGCTCGACATACACGACGTCGCCCGGAGAGAGCACCTGCGAGACCTTGGCCGGCGTCTTGCCGCGCAGCGCCCCGCTCGCGGCTTTCGCCCATCGCACGCCCTCGACCGGCACGATGCCGACCTCGCGCTCGCGCAGCACTGCGCCACCCGGCTCGCGCCCGGGCTGCAAGCCGATGCGTGCCGCCTGGTCGCTCGTCTCCAGCACCACGGCGAGCTTCCAGCCGATGTCGGCGAGCGCCTTGATCTCGGCGAGCTTGAGACCCCAGTCGCCGGCGACGTCGATCCGGTTCACCGGCCCGCGATAGCCCTGCTGCTCATCGTACTGGACGAGGCCATCGGCAAACGCCTTGCGCGCCATCACCTGCATCTTCGGATCGAGCGTGGTGCGCACCGAAAGGCCGCCCTCGTAGAGGCCCTTCTCGCCGTATTTGTCGAAAATCTCGCGCCGCACGTCCTCGGCGAAGTATTCGGCGGAGAAGATCTGCCCGCCGGGCGGCCGGCTCACGACGTTGAGCGGCTCCTTCTTCGCCTTCTCGCCATCCTGCAGCTTGACGTACCCGTTCTCCACCATCCGGTCGATGACCCAGTTGCGCCGCTCGAGCGCGCGCTCGCGCTGGCGGAACGGGTGCATCAGCGACGGCCCCTTGGGCAGCGCCGCGAGATAGGCCGCTTCCGCGATCGACAGCTCATGCACCGACTTGTCGAAATAGAGGAGCGAGGCGGCCGCCACCCCGTAGGCGCCGAGCCCGAGATAGATCTCGTTGAGATAGAGCTCGAGGATCTTCTCCTTCGAGTAGGTCCGCTCGATCTTGAGCGCCAGCAGCGCCTCCTTGATCTTGCGGTTGAACGAGACCTCGTTGGTCAACAGGAAGTTCTTGGCGACCTGCTGGGTGATGGTCGAGGCGCCCTGAGGCCGGCGGCTCGAGCCGAAGTTTTGCGCATAGAGCAGGCCGGCGCGGAGGATGCCGCCGAAATCGAGTCCGCCGTGCTGCCAGAAATTCTTGTCCTCGGCCGACACGAACGCATTGGTCACGAGCTTCGGCACCGCCTGGATCGGAAGGTAGAGCCGCCGCTCGCGCGCATATTCGGCGAGCAGCGATCCGTCGGACGCGTGCACGCGCGTCATCACCGGCGGCTCGTAGTCCTGGAGCTGCGAGTAGTCCGGCAGATCCTTGTTGTAGTGCCAGATGAGCCCCGCAGCCACGGCGATGCCGACCAGGAAAAGGATGGTCCCGACCGCGAACAGGAATCCGAAGAAGCGAAAGAGGAGCCTCATCGCCCGTTGTCCGTCCATTCCCCAGCGGCCGGCCCGGCCGCGACCCCGTATGGCGGCTCTCGTCGCGCGCAACGCGACGTAAGGGCCTTCCTGGCGCCAGCCTGCCCGCAAGTTTCTGAAACGTGCCCGGCTGGAAGCCTTGGCGCTCCAACGCGTTGGTCAACCGTTTTTGTGGTCAAACTGAGGCTGTGCGTCATCGCGTTCGGGCCCTGCATCATCGCGCCGGCCCGCCGGCGAGCCGGGTGGTGAAATAGGCGTTGACCGCCTGGACGACCGCGTCGCCCGCATGTGCGCGCCAGCTCTCCGACATGAGCTCCTTGAGGTCGCTTCGATTCGAGACATAGCCGAGCTCGATCAGCACCGACGGAACGTCCGGCGCCCTGAGCACCTTGAAGCCTGCCGACTTGAGCGGGTTCTTATGCATCCGGGCGGCATGCCCGAGCTCCTTGACGACGTGCTTGGCGAACTGCAGCGAAAAGGTCTTGGTCTCGCGTTGCGCGAGATCGATCAGGATACCGGCGATGTCGTCCGGCTCGACTGAGAGGTCGACGCCCGAGATCACGTCGGCGCGGTTTTCCGCATCGGCGAGCCGCGCCGCCTGCGAGTCGGAGGCATTCTCCGACAGCGTATAGACGGTCGCGCCTTCCGCCTCTCCCTCGCCGCGCGCGAGCGCATCGCAGTGGATCGAGATGAAGAGCTCGGCATTGCGGGATCGCGCGAAGCGCACCCGGTCGCCGAGCGGCACGAAGCTGTCGTCGCTGCGCGTCATCACGACGCGATACTTCCCGGTCTTCTCCAGCTTGTCGCGCAGCATCAGTGCGAAATCGAGCACAAGGACCTTTTCGGGATCGCCGGTCGAGGCCCGGGTGCCGGTATCGATCCCGCCATGGCCGGGATCGAGCACCACGACCGGACGCGGATCGCCGCTCGGCGCCGCGGGCGCATTCGCGGGTGACGGCGCGCGCGGCCGCGCGCGGGCATTGTCGACCGCGAGAGCGCGCACGAACGCTTCCCGACTGATGCTGGCGAGCTCGAGCACCAGGCGGGCGGGCTGGCTATCGGTCGGGTCGAGCACGAAAGCCTTGTCGACCCGCACCGGCCCGGTGGTGTCGAGGACGATGCGCGATCCGCCCGGCATCACCAGGCCGTAGCGGAAGGCCTTGACCAGGCCGCGGCCGTGCTCTCCGGCATTGGCCGGGAACTGGAAGGTGACCTGCGGCAGGTCGATCACGACCCGATAGGGGTCGGCCAGGGTGAACGGGCGGATATCGACACGGCGGGACAGATCGACCACGAACCGGGTCTGCTTACCGTCGCCGCCCACCCGGACATCGCTCGCGACCGGCAGCGCGGCACCAGCGGAAGCGCCGGCCGAGACCTGCGCGGCCACCGGCAGGAGCCCGGCAAGCCACAGGCAGACCACCCCGCCCGCGATGCTGATCGCCCGATACTGCACCGGCTCTGTATCCCCCATGCGCCCCAGGGCATGTCGGATCCCAGGGGAATCGGACCTTTTCGGGATGGCCGCCGGTTCCATCCCCCGGGCTCGATCGGGGGCGGCTCCGCCGGGACAAACCTCCCGGACCCGTCTGATGGTCGCGTAACCCCCCTCTTACTCCAATAGGCCTGTGTGGTTAATCCAATCTTGTCCGCCATCCACGCCTGTCATGCGGGAACCGGACACCGCGGCTTGTGGTCGCGCAGGAAGAGTTCCGCCCGGATGCGGTCCCGCTGGGGATCACCCCACCGGTTCGGCTTGCCAAGGCGCCGCAAGCCGCCCTATGTAGGGGGTGCTGGCGATTCAAGAATTCCGGTTCTGCCGCGTTCGGGCATCCGGCGCTTGAGCTTCGACCCCGCTAGGAAAGGCCGCTGGAGGCGGCAGAGCGCGGATGGTCGGCTGCAGCCGATGCCTTTTTCGAAGGATCACCGGAATGCGCCTTCGGCCATGCCGGCCGCGTGCGCACCGAGCGCCAGCGCACAACAAACGGCCACGCTTGCGTGGAGCCTCCAAATCCCAGGTCACCGGTTCATGCCGAGCATCCCTGACGAGATCCGAATCCGCCGCCGAGAGGCTGCGCATTCGCGCTTGTCGGCTGCCGCGCAGCCGGTTTCCCATTGTTCCAACCCCCAATTCGGTGCGTCCCTTCCCGTCCTCGATCCGCGGCTCCGGCTACGGATGAGCGCGCGCGGACGCTCCGCCATGAGTCATATCTATGGCCAACAAAATGCTCATCGACGCGACCCATCCGGAAGAGACCCGGGTGGTCGTGGTACGTGGAAATCGAGTCGAGGAATTCGACTACGAATCGGCTAACCGCAAACAGCTTCGCGGAAACATCTATCTCGCCAAGGTCACGCGCGTGGAGCCGTCGCTCCAGGCCGCATTCGTGGACTACGGCGGCAATCGCCACGGCTTCCTCGCCTTCAGCGAAATCCATCCCGACTACTATCAGATCCCGGTCGCCGACCGGCAGGCGCTGATCGCCGAAGAGGAGCGCGCCCACCGCGACGCCGAGGCCGAGGCCGACCGCCGCGCCGGCGGCGGCGGACGTCGGCGCGAGCGGCACCAGCAGCGCGCCGCCGAGCGCGTCAGCGAGACGATCCAGAGCGAGCCGACCGAAGGCGATCTCAACGAGGCCGCCGAGGGCGACCTCAACGAAGGCGCCGAAGGCGAGACCCATGCGGAGTTCGGCGATACGGCCGAGCATGCGCCCGCCGAAGGCGAGGCGCCGTTCGCGGCCGCGCCTGAGGGGGAGCACGCCGGCGAGCCAGTCCCGGCCGAGATCACCGAGATCCACACGCCGCCGATGGCCGAAGCGACCGCGTCGGCGGAGCCCGTCGGCTCGGGAGAGATCCCGGAGCATGAGCATCCGGAGGCGGCCGCCGATGCGCCGGTCGACGCCGGGGGCGAGGACCACGACCACGAAGAGGCCCGCGAGACGCCGCACGAGAACGGCGGCGAAGGCGAGGAAGAGGAGATCGTCGAGTCGGTCGGCGGCGCCGACGTGATGGAGGAAGTCCCCGACCGCATGCCCCGGCTGCGGCGGCAGTACAAGATCCAGGAGGTGATCAAGCGCCGGCAGATCATGCTGGTGCAGGTCGTCAAGGAGGAGCGCGGCACGAAAGGCGCGGCGCTCACCACCTACCTGTCGCTCGCGGGCCGCTACTCGGTCCTGATGCCGAACACCGCGCGCGGCGGCGGCATCAGCCGCAAGATCACCAGCTTCCAGGATCGCAAGCGCCTCAAGGAGGTGGCCCAGGAGCTCGAGGTGCCGGAAGGCATGGGGGTGATCCTGCGCACCGCGGGCGCGGCGCGCACCAAGACCGAGATCAAGCGCGACTTCGAATACCTGCTGCGGATGTGGGAGACGGTGCGTGACCTCACGCTCAAGTCGACCGCGCCGACGCTGGTCTACGAGGAAGGCTCGCTGGTCAAGCGCTCGATCCGCGACCTTTACAACAAGGACATCGACGAGGTGATCGTCGCGGGCGACGGCGACTACCGCGAGGCGCGCGACTTCATGCGCATGCTCATGCCGAGCCATGCGAAGAACGTGAAGCCCTATCGCGAGAGCCAGCCGATCCTCACCCGCTATGGCATCGAGAGCCAGCTCGACGCCATGTTCTCGCCGGTCGTTCAGCTGCGCTCCGGCGGCTATATCGTCATCAACCAGGCGGAAGCGCTGGTCGCCATCGACGTCAATTCCGGCCGCGCCACGCGCGAGCACCACATCGAGGACACCGCGCTCAAGACCAACATGGAGGCGGCCGAGGAGATCGCGCGCCAGCTCCGCCTGCGCGACCTTGCCGGGCTGATCGTCATCGACTTCATCGACATGGACGAGAAGCGCAACAACCGCTCGGTCGAGCGCCGGCTCAAGGAGTGCCTCAAGCACGACCGCGCCCGCATCCAGGTCGGGCGCATCTCCCATTTCGGCCTGCTCGAGATGTCGCGCCAGCGCATTCGCACCAGCGTGCTGGAGAGCTCGACCGACAAATGCCCGCATTGCGGCGGGACCGGGCACGTGCGCTCGGTCGCCTCGGTCGCGCTGCAGGTGCTGCGCATGATCGAGGAGACCTTGTTGCGCGGCGGCACGCATAACCTGGTGGTGCGCACGCGGTCCGACATCGCGATCTACGTGCTCAACCACAAGCGCGCCCATCTGCGCGAGCTCGAGGAGCGATTCCGCCTCGCCCTCACCATCAGCGCCGATGCGGCGATCGGCGGCCAGACCCCGTTCATGATCGAGCGCGGCGAACAGATCCACAGCCTGGATCAGGCGCGCGCGATTGCGGCGGCGCAGCCGGCGCCGGCCGCGGTCGTTGAGCCCGAGGAGGAATTCGAGCCGCTCGCCGAGGGCGAGGAGGACGAAGAAGCCGAGGCTGAGGCGATCGCGGGCGACGAGAGCGACGCAGGCACGGAAGGCGAAGAGTTCGCGGAAGAGGGTCCGGGCGAGGACGACCGGCACGACGAGGCCCACGCGACGGGCGAAGCGGGCGACGGCGGACGCCGACGCCGACGCCGACGCCGGCGCGGACGGCGCGGCGAAGGTCGCGAGGACCGCGAAGGTCGCGAGGGTCGCGACACCGGGCCGTTCACGCACGAAGCAGCGCCGGAGCATGCGGTCGCCCATGACGAGTTCGAAGGCGGCGACGAAGATGAGGCCGATGGGCATGCCGAGACCGAGCGCGAACCTGGCGAGCCGCGCGAGCGGCAGGCGCAAGGTGACGGTGAGCGGCGCCGGCGCCGGCGCGGTCGGCGCGGCGGCCGTCGCAACCGGCGCGATCGCGAAGGGGGCGATCGATTTGCTCCCGAGCATGCTTCCGATCGGCAGCCGAACGGCGAACACGGCGCGATCGAGCCCGAGCTCGCCGAGGCGCCGTCCGACTTCGGCGGTCCGCCGCTCGACCGCGAGCCGGCTGCCCCGTTCGAGCCGGACCTGATGCAGGCGGCGCCGCCGCCGCCGGAGCCGGAGAGTCCGTCCGAGGCTGCGCCCGAACCGTCGCGGCGGCGCTCGACGGTGCGGGAGCCCGCACCGCTCATGGGCGACGAGGGAGCGGCGTCCTACGCCGCCCCGAGCGCGCCGGAGCAGCCGCCCGCACCGCCTGCGCCGGAGCCGTCCGGGTCGCATGAGGAGTCGCACGAGGATCCGGCGAAGCCGCGCCGCACCGGCTGGTGGTCGAGGCGCATGCTCGGCGGCTGAGCCGGGCAGCAGCGGAAGACTGGGCCCGATCGGGCGGGCTGCGGAGATCGACCATGGACAGCCGCTTCGTCGAACGCGACGCTGAAGCCATGGTCGAGCATTACGCCGGCCAAGGCGTGGGGCGCGACCTCGCGTTGCGCGTCTACACGACGCGCCTGCTCGGCCAGGATCCGCGCCTGGTGCTGCACGGCGGCGGAAACACCTCGGTGAAGACCGTGGTGCCCGACCTGCTCGGCCGGGACACCGACGTGCTGTGCGTCAAGGGCACCGGCTGGGACATGGGCGCGATGGAGCCGCCCGGGATGCCGGCGGTGCGGCTTGCGCCGCTCATCGAGCTGCGCGATCGGGCTGCGGTCTCCGACGAGGAGATGGTGCGCTTCCAGCGCGCGAGCCTGATCGATCCGATGGCGCCCAATCCTTCAGTCGAGACCCTGCTGCACGCCTTCGTGCCGCACAAGTTCGTCGATCATACGCATTCGACCGCGATCCTGAGCCTGACCGACCAGCCGGACGGAGAGACGATCTGTGCCGAGGTCTTCGACGGGCGGATGGGGATCGTCCCCTACATCATGCCGGGCTTCGCGCTCGCGAAAAAATCCGCCGAGGTGTTCGAGGCCAATCCGGCCGCGATCGGCCTGATCCTGCACAAGCACGGCATCTTCACCTTCGGCGCGACCGCGCGCGAAGCCTATGAGCGCATGATCGAGATGGTCTCGCTCGCCGAAGCGCGCCTCGCCAGGAACCGCACAGCGGTGTTCGTCACCGCGCAACTGCCGCAGCAGACGGCGGCGCTCGCGGCGGTTGCGCCGGTGGTGCGGGGCGCGTGCAGCCTCAAGGATGCGCGGATCGAAGGCGCCTGGCGGCGTCTGATCCTCGACTTCCGCGGCGGCGGCGCCGTGCGCGGCTTCGTCGACGGCTCGCAAGTCGCGCGCTACAGCCAGGCCGGCGTGGTGACACCCGACCACACCATCCGGACCAAGAACTGGCCGCTGATCCTGCCGGCACCGCAGCAGGACAGGCTCGAGGATTTCAAGCACGCGGCCGCCGCCGCGGTCGGATCCTTCATCGAGCGCTACGAGGCCTATTTCGCGCGCAACAATGCCCGCGCCGGCGGCGCCAAGACCATGCTCGATCCGCTGCCGCGCGTCGCGCTTGTACCCGGCCTCGGCCTGTTCGGCCTCGGGCGCTCGAAGAAGGACGCGAAAGTGGCGGCCGACCTCGCCGAGGCCGCCATCGCCACCATCACGGACGCGGAAGCGATCGGCCGGTTCGAGTCGATCTCCGAAGCCGACATGTTCGACGTCGAATACTGGTCGCTCGAGCAGGCGAAGCTCGGCTCGGCCAAGGAGCTGCCGCTCGCCGGCCAGGTCGCGGCCATCACCGGCGCGGGCGGCGCGATGGGCGGGGCGACCGCACGCGCGTTCGCGGCGGCCGGCGCCGAGGTGGCGCTGCTCGACATCGACGAGGCGGCGGCACGCGCGACGGCGAAATCGATCGGCGGCGCGGCGCTCCCCCTCGCCTGCGACGTGACCGACGCGACGTCCGTGCGCGCGGCCTTCGACCGCATCGCCGAGACCTTTGGCGGGCTCGACATCGCGGTGTCGAATGCCGGCGCTGCATGGCAGGGCCGCATCGGCGAGGTCGACGAGGCGATTCTGCGCAAGAGCTTCGAGCTCAATTTCTACGGCCAACAGCGGGTGGCGCAGAATGCGGTGCGCATCATGCTGGCGCAGGGTTCGGGTGGCTGCCTCCTCTTCAACGTTTCGAAGCAGGCGGTGAATCCGGGCCCGAACTTCGGCCCCTACGGCCTGCCCAAGGCCGCGACGCTGTTCCTGATGCGCCAGTATGCCGTCGATTATGGCGCCGACGGCATCCGCGCCAACGCGGTCAATGCCGACCGCATTCGCTCGGGGCTCCTTACCAAGGAGATGATCGTCGAGCGCGCAAAGGCGCGCGGCGTGAGCGAGAAGGACTACATGAGCGGCAACCTCCTCGGTCGCGAGGTGACTGCGGAGGACGTGGCGCAGGCCTTTCTGGCTCAGGCGCTCGCGCTCAAGACCACCGCCGACGTGCGGACCGTGGACGGCGGCAACATCGCGGCGGCGCTACGCTGACGGCAGCCGGACGGAAGACGCCGCCCAAGCCGTGAGCCCGCCCGCCAGCGCGATCGGGACGAGGATCGCCCACAAATCGAAGCGCGCATAGGCCAGCGCGCCGCTGACCGTCCCGGCCAGGAACCCGAATACGACCGGCCACAGCCGATTGAATTGGCTCTTCGCGCGCGCATGCGCCGTGGCGACCGCCTGGTTGCCCGGCGCGCGCCGGAGGGCGCGCCACGTCAGCACGACCTCGGTCACAGCGACGGCGAACTGGGTCGTGTTGGTCGTCATCACGTTGGTGGATGGCCCGCCCGCGGAGAGCAGGCACACGAGCGCGCTCTGCACGCCCATGGCGGAGAGCCCAAAAACGCTCGCGAGCACCGCGGGTGTCGCATCCGGCGCGCGGAAGGGCGCGGCAACGAGCCAGCAGGTGAGCAGGCCGACGAGAAGCGCGGTTTCCAGCGCGAGCGCGGCAGCGACGGCGGAGCGGCCGCCCCGGGGAGCGCCGCGCACGATCACGACGGTGATCATGCAGGCGACGAAGAACACCGGGATGCCCAGGAGCTTGATGAGGGCCCCCTCCTCCGGTGCGACGAGCAGCGTGCCGGCGAACACGAAGCTGCCGGTGACCTGGGCGACGAACAGGCCGAACAGGGCCAGAAACGTGCAGCTGTCCACATAGCCGGCGAGCACGCTCAGCAGCACCGGCACGGCTCTGGGCATGGCGGGGTCGTCGGACGCCACGCTCCCGAGTCGAGGACGACGGCTTACCGGCGTCATCGCGGGCGAACGCGGGCGATCCAGTGCTCCGTGGCAATGCGAACTGGCATCGTCGTCATCCACTTCGGCCATTGTGAATACTGGATTGCGCGCTTGCGCGGGCAATGACGCCGCAAACTACAGCACTAGCGCCCCTTGAGCCACCGCCCGATCCGCTCGACCGCCATTTGCGCATCGTCGCGCGAACCCGCGTAGCAGAAGCGGACGAATTTCTTCCCCTCCAGCGGATCGAAGTCGATGCCCGGCGTCGCCGCCACGTGCGCCTCCGCCAGCATGCGCTGGGCGAACTCGTGGCTGTCGGCGGTGAAGCGCGACACATCGGCGTAGAGATAGAATGCGCCGTCCGCCGGCAGGAAGCGGTCGAGCCCCGCCTGCGGCAGTCCCTCGACCATGATCCGGCGATTCTCCTCGTAGTGGTGCTTGAGCGCTTCCATCTCGTCGCGCCCCTCGAAGGCCGCCTCGGCGGCGACCTGGCTCAGCGTCGGCACCGAGATGGCGAAGTTCTGCTGCAACCGCTCGACCGTCCGCACCAGCGGCTCCGGCACGACCATCCAGCCGATGCGCCAGCCGGTCATGCAGAAATACTTCGAGAACGAGTTGATGATCGTCGCCTGCTCGGAGAACTGCAGCGCGGTCGCCGCCGGAAATGCGTAGTCGAGGCCGTGATAGATCTCGTCCGAGATGAACCGGATGCCCGCCTCCTCGGCGGTGCCGATCAGGGCGCCAAGCGCCTCGCCCGGCATCATGGTGCCGGTCGGATTGGCCGGGCTCGCCACCAGCACGCCGGCGAGCGGGCGCGCGCGATGGGCGGCAAGCAGCGCCTCGCCGGTCAGCGCCCAGCGGGTCGCCTGCGTGGTCTCGATCAGCACCGGCTCGCAGCCGAGGGCCGTGAGGATGTGGCGATAGGGCGGATAGCCCGGGCAGGCGATGGCGACCCGATCACCGGGCTCGAACAAGGAGAGGAAGGCGAGCATGAAGCCCGCCGAGGAGCCGGTGGTGACGACGACGCGCGCCGGATCGAGGTCGACGCCGTGGCGCTCGCCGTAGTGGCGCGCGATCCGCCGGCGCAACGACGGAATGCCGAGCGCCTCCGTATAGGCGATCGGGTTCGCCAGGGCGGCCCGCGCCGCCGCGAGCGCGGTCGCCGGCGCCGGAGCAGCCGGCTGGCCGACTTCCATGTGGATGACGTGGACGCCCGCCGCCTCTAACCGCGCGGCTGCCGCCATCACGTCCATGACCATGAACGGCGGCACCTCGCTGCGCGCCGCCGGGATGATCGGACGCCTCCTCGATTCGAGCATCTCAACAACCTCTTGCGACGTTTTCTTCATGCACTCGGGCGAACAAATATAGGTGAGCCCACCCGCCGCGCTGTTGCCGTATTCGCCCGCTTGGTCTATCGCCGGTGCAGGCGGTGCTTGCGGCGCAGCGCCGGGATCGCGCGTCGGTCCGAACTTCCAGCAGACTCAAGGCCTTGCGAGTGGGCCGGAGGACGGCCAACCGCAGAATCGCGTTGCGCCAAGCAGGCACGTTGGGAAGACGTCAGTTGGGAATGATGACGCACGCACAACCTGTCAAGCGGCGCATGCTGCGGGCGCCCCGCTCGATCGCGATGCTGGTCGCCTGCGCACTGGCTGCAGCCAGTGTTCCGGCGCGCGCCCAGGATGTGCCCAAGGGCATGCCGGTCATCCGCGACAGCGAGATCGAGCAGCTGCTGCGCGACTACACCCAGCCGATCCTGCGTGCCGCCGGCCTCGCCCAGCAGAAAATCCATGTCGTCATCATCAACGACCGCTCGTTCAACGCGTTCGTGATCGACGCCAAGCACATCTTCGTCAATGCCGGCGCGCTGATGCAGGCGAAAACCCCGAACCAGATGATCGGCGTGTTCGCGCACGAGACCGGCCACATCGCGGGCGGCCACCTGAGCAAGATGCGCTCCGAGCTGGCCAATGCGCAGACCGCGATGATCATCGGCATGCTGCTCGGCGTCGGCGCGATCGCGGCCGGCGCGCGCGGCGGCAATGTCGGCGGCAACCCGGGTGTCGCCCTGCTCGCGCCGCAGAGCCTGATCCAGCACTCGCTGCTCGCCTACCAGCGCCAGCAGGAAGAGCAGGCCGACCGCGCCGGGGTCAAATTCCTCACCGCCACCGGTCAGTCGACCAAGGGCATGTACGACACGTTCAAGCGTTTCGCCGACGAGTCGCTGTTCGCCGCCCAGCAGGCGGACCCCTATCTCCAGTCGCACCCGATGCCGGCCGAGCGCATGGCGGCGCTGGAGGAGATCGCCAAGACCAGCCCGTACTGGAGCAAGCCGGACTCGCCCGAGCTGCAGCTGCGCCACGACATGATGCGCGCCAAGCTCTACGGCTTCATGGACCGGCCCGATACCGTGCTGCGCCGCTATCCGCCGAGCGACACCAGCCTTCCGGCCCGCTATGCGCGCGCGATCTCGACCTTCCGGCATGGCGACATGCGGACCGCGATCGCCGAGATCGACAGCCTGATCCAGACGCAGCCGAACAATCCCTATTTCTACGAGATCAAGGGGCAGGCCCTGCTCGAGGCCGGACGGCCCGCCGAAGCGGTCGCCCCGCTGCGGCACGCGCTCAGCATGGCGCCGAATCCCGCGCTCATCCAGGTGCTGCTCGGCCAGGCGCTGATCGCGAGCGGTCAGAACGGCGCGGTGGACGAGGCGATCGGCGACCTGCGCAGCGCCACGGCCAACGATCCCGACATCCCCGACGCCTACGATTATCTGGCGATGGCCTATGGGCGTAAAGGCAACCTTGCGGACGCCGACCTCGCCTCTGCCCAGGCCGCCTTCGCCCGCGGCGACTGGAAGACTGCGCGCCAGCTCGCCGCGCGCGCCAAGACGCGTTTTCCGGTCGGCGCGCCCGGCTGGGTCAAGGCCGACGATATCGCGAGCTATAAACCTCCCAATCCGAGGGCCACGCAGTGACCCCGGCCATGCTGCCACGAAGGAACCAAGCAATGACCATGAACCTGCGCCTGCTCGCCGCCGCTGCCGCGGCCGCCCTCATGATGCTGCCGGCGCCTTCGCGCGCAGAGAATTTCTCCGCCGCGCAACGCGGCGAGATCGAGCAGATCATCAAGGAGTATCTGGTCAGCCATCCCGAGGTGCTCGAGGAGGCCTCTGCCGAGCTCGAGAAGCGCAAGCAGCTCGCGGAGGCCGAGAAGGCCAGGACCGAGATCAAGAACCATTCCGACGTGATCTTCAACTCCCCGCACCAGGTGACGGTCGGCAACCAGAAGGGCGACGTCACCCTGGTCGAGTTCTTCGACTACAACTGCGGCTACTGCAAGCGCGCGCTCGCCGACCTCACCTCGATCATGAAGGACGACTCGAAGCTCCGCGTCGTGCTCAAGGAATTCCCCGTCCTCGGCCCGGGCTCCGTCGAGGCCGCGCGGGTCGCGGTCGCGGTGCGCATGCAGGATTCCGGCAAGAAGTACTTTGATTTCCACCAGCGGCTGCTCGGCGGACGGGGCCAGGCCGACAAGGCGCGCGCGCTCGCGGCCGCCAAGGAGGCCGGGTTCGACATCGCGCGCATCGAGAAGGACATGGCGAGCGACGAGGTGCGCACCTCGATCGAGGAGAACATG
>Ga0075436_100002068_pt1 | contig 13847 bp, 8 predicted proteins | sample RhiMethybrSRZTD5_FD_75303 | JGI IMG/M metagenome (GOLD analysis project Ga0075436, IMG submission 75303) | Populus rhizosphere microbial communities from Tennessee, USA - Rhizosphere MetaG P. TD hybrid SRZTD5 | ecosystem: Host-associated > Plants > Roots > Rhizosphere > Soil | place: USA...
GTTCGTGTTCTTTCCGACGATCAGCACGCATTTCCCGTTTCTCCCCGCGCCGCCGTATCAACCCGACTGGCCGCGGATGCTGGCGAGCAATCGGCCGTACGACGGGCCGTCGATCGTCCGCGCGTACGATCGCCAGCCGGACTGGATCACGTTCATCCCCGGCTACGCCGTCGCGCTGACGTACGACTTCGCGACGATTGGCGGCTACCTGCGGCTCCGCGCGGATCGCGACGGCGTGATGATCCTGCTCGGCGATCATCAACCGCCCGCGCTCGTGACCGGCGAAGGCGCGTCGCACGACGTTCCGGTCCACATCGTCGCGAGCCGGCGCGCGATTCTGGATCGCCTCGAGTCGCACGGTTTCCGCCGCGGGATGACGCCGCAGGCGCCGGCGATCGGTCACATGCACGCGCTGCTGCCGATCCTGCTCGACGCGTTCGGCGATCGGCCGCCGGCTGCGTCGCGCCCGACGCCATGACGATGGAGCGGCGGCGGCTGACGAAGAGCGCGGCCGGGGCGGCGCTGACCGCGAGTGCGGCGGCGTGGACGTCGTGCGGCGTGCTGGCGGTGGGCGACGTACATCGAGTCCAGCGATTCGGACTGCTGCCGTCGCCGTGGGTCCTGCTGCTCTTCGCCGCCGGCGCGCTGGCGCTGGTTGCGGCCACGCGCCCGTCGACGCCGACCGTGCTGCCGTTGTTTCTGTCGGCCGCGGCGCTGCTGCCATGGCTGCCGCTGCCGGTTCCGGATCTCTTCCTTCTGTGGACAGGTCCGTGCGTCGCGCTGCTGTGGATCGCCGTCGCGGTTCTGGTGGCCGTTCGCGCGGTCGCCTGGCGGCCGCCGCCGCGCCCCGCGCTCGCCGCGGCGCTCGCGTTCGCTGCATTCGTCGCGGCGCGGAGCGTTCAGCGCGAGTCGCCGACCGGCGACGAACCGCATTACCTCGTGCTCGCCCAGAGCCTGCTGCTCGATCGCGACGTCAAGGTCGGGAACAACTACGCGCGCGGCGATTACCGGTCGTACTACGGCGGCCCGCTGGAGCCGCACGTCGTGCGGTCGCGCGTCGACGGCGAGGCGTACTCGATCCACGCGGTCGGCATTTCCGTTCTCGTCGCGCCGGCGTTCGCGGTCGGCGGGTTGAAGGGCGCCGCCATCTGGATTGCGGCGCTCGCGGCAATCGGCGCGGCGTTCGTCTGGAGCGCGGCATTCGCGCTGACCGGCGACGCGGCCGCCGCGTGGTTCGCGTGGGCCGCGGTTGTCCTGACGTCGCCGGGCCTGCTTCACGGCGCGCTGATTTATCCGGATCCCGTCGCCGGCATGCTGCTCTCCGGCGGCGTGCTCGCGCTCGGCCTCGCGAATACGCGCGGCACGGCTGCACCGCCGTGGCCGACGTGGTCTTCCTTCGCGCTCGGCCTCGCGATCGGCGCTCTGCCCTGGCTTCACACGCGGTTGATCCTGCCCGCCGTCATCCTCGGGTCGCTGCTCCTCGTCCATCTGGCGCGCGACCGCGCATTCGGCGCGTCGCGCCGGCGCCACATCGCCGCGTTCGCGGCGCCGTTCGTGGTCGTGGTTCTGCTGTGGCCCCTGTTTTCGTGGGAGACGTTCGGTACGCTCAATCCAGTTGCGCCGTACGGCGATCGCGTGCCGCTCGAGGCTCGATACGCCGCGAGCGGGCTGCTCGGCCTGCTCTTCGATCAGCAGTTCGGACTGGTAGCGAATGCGCCGGTCCATCTCGTGTCGCTGATGGGTCTTGTCTCCTTGTGGAAGATGCGGCGGCGGCTCGCCGTGGAGCTCCTGCTGCTCGTCGTGCCGTACGCCGTCGCCTCCGCGGCGTATCCGATGTGGTGGGGCGGCGCGTCGCCGCCTGCGCGATTCCTGGTGCCGGTCGTGTTTCCGCTCGGCATCGCCGCCGCCGCGGGATGGGCGTCCCAGGACGCGCGCGGCCGAGCGGTCTCGGCGACGCTGCTCCTGATCAGCATCGTCATGGCCATCGCGCTCGCCGCGGGCGCGGACGGCACGCTCGCGTACAACCTCACGACCGGCCGCGCACGGTGGATCGACTGGGCCTTCCCGCTGCTCGACGTGCCGTCCGGCCTTCCGAGCTTTTTCCGCGGCACGCCGTCCGGTGGCGTGCCGGCGACGCCGATCGTGCGTGAGCTCGCGGTGCCGGCGTTGTTCTGGATCGCGGCACTCGCGGGCGCGTGGCGAGTATTGGGCGGCCACGCAGGGCCGCCCCTACGATCGGACACAGGGCCGCCGCGCGTACCGTGGGACACAGGGTCGTCGCGCGCACCGTGGGACGCAGGGCCGCCGCGCGCACCGTGGGACCCAGGGCCGCCGCGCGCACCGTGGGACGCAGGGCCGCCGCGCGTAGCGTGGGGCGCGGGGCCGCGCGTACCGTTTCGCGCGACCGTCGGTGTCCTGCTGACTCGCGCGACCGCCGGTGTTCTGCTGACGCCAGCCGTCCTCGCGGCGGCGGGCGTCCTGGCGTTCTTTGCGACGCGAGCGATTTCCGACCGGGGCGCCGCGCCGATCGTGACCCCGACGCGCGCGCAGCTCGATCTGCTGCGCAGCGCCGACGCGAACGCACGTCCGTTCGGCGTGCGGCTCCTTCCGCCGCGGATCCTGACGACCTCCGACGTGTCGAAGCGGCTGACGATCGAGTCGTCTCCGATCGATCCGCCGCGCGACGGCGACCTGCTCCTCCTGCGCGAAGTGCCGCCCGGCGAGTACGTCGTCCGCGCGGCGAATCCTCCCGGCGCCCGTGGCGAGCTGTCGCTCGGCATCGGCCGCGGGTCGGCGCCGGCTGCCGTCTGGCCGGTTGCGGCCGCGGCGGCCGACTACCCGTTCTCGCTGCCGGTGCGCGCATCCATCCTCACGATCCACGGCAGCGAGCCGACGCCGTCGCTCCGCGATGTGGCTCTCGTTCGCGTCGCCGCCACCAAGATGCCGCTCGACGGCCGCGCGCGCGATGCGGTGCGCTACGGCTCCGCGGTCGTCTATGCACTCGACGAGCGCGTGTCGCTGGAGCCGCCCGGCTTCTGGGTGTTCGGCGAACGCCGGCCGCAGGTCGTGATCGCGACCCATCGACCCGACGGCGCGGTCGACGTGACGATTCGCAACGGTGCCGCCGCGAACCGCGCCGTGGTCCGCCTCGATCGGTCCGTCGGCGAACGGGCGCTCGCGCCGGGCGAGACCTGGCGGCTCGCACTCGCGCTTCCGCGCGGCGCCGCGCTCGTCGGCTTCGAGTCCTCGAGCGGCTTCCGGCCGGCCGACGTCGATCGGTCGAGCCGCGACCGCCGCTGGCTTGGGTTCTGGGTCGAAGTGCGCTAGAAATGGATTCGTGGGCAGCGAGGACCAGACCGGCGGCGCGGTCAAGGAGCGGCCGCAGACGAAGAAGAAGGACCCGACGCTCTTCAAAGTGGTCCTGCTGAACGACGATTACACGACAATGGAGTTCGTCATCCGCATCCTCGAGTCGGTGTTCCAGAAGTCGCCGGCCGAGGCATTTCGCATCATGATGCACGTGCACCAGAACGGCCGCGGCATCGCCGGCGTCTATCCGTGGGAATTGGCCGAGACGAAGGCCGAGACGGTGCGCGAGCTGGCGCGCGAACACGAATTCCCGCTGCGCGCCGCGGTCGAGGAAGCCTGATGTTCTCGTCCGCCGTCGAAGTCGTGCTTGCCATCGCATACCGCGAAGCGGCGTCGCGCCGGCACGCGTACGTCACGCTCGAGCACCTCCTCTACGCGCTTGCGCACGACACCGACGGCGAGCGGATTCTCGCCGCGTGCGGCGTCGATCTCCCGCAGCTGCGCCGCGATCTCGATACGTACCTCCGCGACTCGATCGAGCAGCTGCGCCGCGGCGAACAGCGCGAGCCGGAGCAGACGATGGCGTTCCGGCGCGTGCTGCAGACGGCGGTCCTGCACGTGCAGAGCGCCCAGCGCGGCGAGGTGCAGGCCGGCGACATCTGCGCCGCCATCCTGCAGCAGCCGATGACGCACGCCGCGCAGCTGCTCGCGAAGCAGGGCGTCACGCGTCTCGACGTGCTCGAGTTCATCGCGCACGGGATCACGAAGCACCCCGGCGCGCAGCCGACCGATCCGACCGAGCCGCAGGCGCCCGCCGGCGCGGGCGACGAAGGATCCGCCGCCGCGCGCGATCCGCTGTCGGCCTACTGCACCAATCTCACCGAACGCGCGCGGCAGGGACGGCTCGATCCGCTGATCGGCCGCGCGGCCGAGCTGCAGCGCACCATCGAAGTGCTGTGCCGCCGCCGCAAGAACAATCCGGTGTTCGTCGGCGACGCCGGCGTCGGCAAGACGGCGATGGCGGAAGGGCTGGCGCAGCGGCTGCTCGCGCCCGACGTCCAGGAGACGCTGAAGGGCGCGGAAATCTTCTCGCTCGACACGGGCGCGCTGCTCGCCGGCACGCGCTTCCGCGGCGACTTCGAGGAGCGGTTCAAGGCGGTCATCAAGGCGTTGTCGGATCGGCCGCGGCCGATCCTGTTCATCGACGAAATCCACTCGACCGTCGGCGCCGGCGCGACGACCGGCGGCACGATGGATCTCGCCACGCTCATCAAGCCGATCCTCACCGCCGGCGACCTGCGCGTCATCGGATCGACGACGTTCGAGGAGTTCAAGCACATCGAGAAGGACCGCGCGCTGGCGCGGCGGCTGCAGAAGATCGCGATCGACGAGCCGTCGACCGAGGAGGCGATCCGCATCCTCGCCGGTCTGAAGAGCCGCTACGAGGCGCACCATCGCGTCGCCTACACCGACGCGGCGCTCGAAGCGGCCGTGAAGCTCGCCGGCCGCCATCTCCGCGATTACCGGCTGCCGGACAGCGCGATCGATCTCATCGACGAAGCCGGCGCCGTCGCGCGGCTGGCCGCCGGCGCGTCGAGCCCGGCGTCCTCCGACACCTCCACGACCCCGCCCGACCCGGCGGCCCCGCCGGACGCGGCCGACTCAGTTATCGTCGACGCCGCCGACATCGAGCGCGTCGTCGCCCGCATCGCGCGGATCCCGCAGCGGCAGGCGTCGGCGTCGGACCGCGAGCGGCTGCGGACGCTCGAGGAATCGCTGCAGCGCGTCGTGTTCGGCCAGCCCGAGGCGGTGCGCCTCGTCGCGCAGGCGATCAAGCGGGCGCGCGCCGGCCTCGGCCAGCCGGATCGGCCCGCCGGCTGTTTCCTCTTCACCGGCCCGACCGGCGTCGGCAAGACGGAGCTCGCCAGGCAGCTCGCGATTCAGCTCGGCAACGAGTTCACGCGCTTCGACATGAGCGAGTACATGGAGAAGCACGCGGTGGCGCGGCTGATCGGCGCGCCGCCCGGCTACGTCGGCTTCGAGCAGGGCGGGCTGCTCGTCGACAGCGTCCGCACGCATCCGTACAGCGTCGTGCTGCTCGACGAAATCGAGAAGGCGCACTACGACATCTACAACATCCTGCTGCAGGTGATGGATCATGCGGCGCTGACCGACAACACCGGCCGCAAGGCGGACTTCCGCAACGTCGTGCTGATCCTGACGTCGAACGCCGGATCGCGCGAGGTGAGCGCGCAGGCGATCGGATTCGCGGACACCGGCGAGGGGCGCGACGAAGCGGCGCGCAAGACGGCGGCGAGCCGATCGAAGGCGGCGATCGAGCGCGTCTTCAGCCCGGAGTTCCGCAACCGGCTCGACGCGATCGTCACCTTCAGGCCGCTGACGTCGGAGGTGATGGAGGAAATCGTCGAGAAGTTCGTCCTGCAGCTCGAGGAGCAGCTCGCCGAGCGGCACGTGGCGATCGCGCTGCAGCCGGAGGCGCGCGCCTGGCTCGCGGTCAAGGGCTTCGATCCGGTCTTCGGCGCGCGGCCGCTCGCGCGCGTCGTCCAGAAGGAAGTCCGCGACCCGCTGACCGATCAGATCCTCTTCGGCGCCCTCGAGCACGGCGGCACGGTCACGATCGGCGTCGACGGCGACGCGCTGTCGTTCTCGTACGACAGCCGCCGGCTCTAGATTTCTGCTACACTCCGCTCGCCCACTCGCCGCGTCACTCATTCGAGGAGCGCGTCATGAAGCATCAGCCGGCGTCGCGGATCGTCTCCGTGTTCGTGGTTCTCGTGATCTCGACCGTGCCCGCGTTCGCGCAGCAGAAGTCGTCCGGGGATCACGAGACGAGCCGGTGGATCGGCCTCGCGGCCGCCGCGGCCGGGACCGCCGTCGCCGTCCTCGGCACCACGGCGTTCAAGTCCGACAAGACCGCGAGCGGCAACACGCCGGTCGGCTCGTTCCAGGCGTGCGAAGCGCTGAGGGTCAACCCGGTGTACGCCGGCAACCAGTGCGACGTGCTGAAGGGCCCCAACCGGCCGATGGTCTGGAGCGGCGTCGCGATCGCGGGCGCCGGTCTGACGATTCTCGCCGTCACCTCGACGAACCAGACCATCGCGATCGGTCCACGCGGAATCCGTTTCACCAGACGTCTGTCGTTCTGACACGCTGAGGAGGGCGGGATGTCTCTTCGTCGCTTCGCGATTGCCGCGGCTGCAGTCCTCGTATGCATTCCGACCGTCGCGCTCGCGCAGCGCGCGACGACGGGAACCGTGACGGGCCGGATCGCCGACTCGAGCGGCGCGGTCGTGCCCGGCGCGACCGTGACGCTCACCAGCCCCGACGCGCTCGGTGAATTCACCGGCGTCTCGGACGCCGCGGGCGTCTACCGCGTCGCGAACCTGCCGCCGGGCGTGTATCGCGCCCGCGCCGAGCTCTCCGGCTTCCAGACGGTCGTGCGCGAAGCGACGGTCCACATCGGCGCCGTGACCGCGGTCGACTTCACGCTCGCGATCGGCTCGGTCTCGGAGACGGTCACCGTCACCGGCGAATCGCCGATCGTCGATCCCGAGCGCGCGGGGCTGTCGCTCAACATCAACAACACCGCGCTGACGGCGGTGCCGATTTCCACCAACCGCCGCTTCCAGGACGTCTGGCTGATGGTGCCGGCGCTCTACGTGCGCCCCGACGCGCCCGAGAGCGGCACCGGCGAACGCCGCACGAGCATGGACGGCATGGACGTCACCGATCCGTACGGCGGCGATATCTTCGCCGTCAATCTCAACTACGACGCGATCCAGGACGTGGAGATCAAGGCGCTCGGCGCGGAAGCCGCCGACGGATCGAGCATGGACGGCCAGGTGATGAACGTCGTCACCAAGAGCGGCGGCAACGACCTGCACGGCGCCGCGGGATTCGCCGAGATCGCGCAGAAGTTCAACGACACCAACGTCACGGGCGTCGCGCCGAACCAGCGGACCGAGGTCCAGCCGGACATCAGCGCGGGCGGACCGATCGTCCGCAACCGCGCCTGGTTCTTCAGCGCGTACCGGCGCATCAATCGCGACCAGACGGTGAACAACGCGCCCGTGCCGGTCCAGGTGCGGGGGAATCTCTGGTTCGCGAAAGTCACCGGCCAGTTGTCGGCCGGCCAGCGCCTGTCCGCGACGTTCCAGTGGGATCGGACCGTCCAGGCCAACGCGGTCATCCGCGGGTCGGGCGCGCCGGGCCGATCGCTCGGGTCGACGACGACCGGACTCAGTTCGGCGGCGATGCAGCAGACCGATCCGTCGGCGTTCGGCACGCTGCTGAAGGGCGGCCCGCTCGCCGGCGTGAACTACAACTGGGTGATCAGCTCGTCGCGGCTGTTCCAGTTCGTCAGCAGCTGGATGATCAACAAGCCGAACAACAACGTGCCGAACGACGGCGCGTCGCTGGGCGTCACCCGGGTGATCCAGTCGAACGCGGCCGGCAACATCGGCGGCAGCCTGACGACGATCGCGCAGGAGGGCAGCTTCGGGGCGATCGACACGTCGAAGCGATCGATGGTGTACATCGCGCCGTCGATGACGTTCTTCAAGCAGGGCTGGGCAGGGTCGCACGAGCTGCGCGGCGGCGCCGATCTGTATCCGTCGATTCGGAACGAGACCGGCAGCAACGTGATGCCGGTGGAGTTCTACTTCCGGCCGCCGGGCACGACGGGCGCGAACGACATCCTGTTCGAGCGCGACACGTTCAGGAATCTCGACAACTCCGGGTCGACGATCAGCAACGTCGCGTACGAGCACACGTACGCCGGGTACTTCCAGGATCGCTGGAAGCCGGGCGCGCACCTCTCCGTGAAGGCCGGGGTGCGCGTGGAAACGAACAGCATCTTCACTGCCGACCGGCAGAAGGTGCTCGGCGCGCTGCTGCCGGCGGCGCTGGCGACGAACACGGCCGACCGTGAATTCCACCAGACGGTCTTCATGCCGAACTTCGGCATCGCGTACGACGCCGGGCACCTCGGCGTGTTCCGCGGGACCGCCGGCCGCTTCTACGAGTGGCTCGATCTGGGCGGCAACGACGGCACGTCGCACGCGCCGTACGTGATCTCGACCGACGTCGCGCGCGCCAATCCGCGCGCGAACGCCCCGCTGCTGAACGACATCCTCCTCGGCGGCGCGCCGCTCGGCGTCGCGTACGGCGACGAGAAGGACGGCAGCATCCACAACGGGCGGACGTACCTGAACGAGTTCAGCGGCAGCTGGGAGCACGCGATGCCGCGCAACACCTCGCTCAGCGTCACGCTGCTGTGGCGGCGCAAGTGGGACTACCAGAGCGGCGACGACAAGAACATCATCCGCGACCCGGTCACCGGCAAGTTCCTCGGCCGGCCGCTGCCGGACTACGACGCCGTCCGGAACACGTACAACCCGAACTACACCTGGCAGCAGCAGCGCTCGATCTCGTTCATGTACTCGAAGAATTTCGCCGGCGCGTGGGGCTTCACCGGCAGCTACTGGTACATGATCTCGTCGCGCATCCGGACGCGCTTCAACCCGACGTCCGACACGCTGCAGTACCTCGGCTTCACGCCGGCCGACGACAGCACCGACTGGGTGAATCCGCGCCACAACGGACGGCTGTCCACCTACGTGCGGCTGCCGCTCGGGATCATGGCGTCGGTGTTCTACACCTACGCGCAGGGACGGCGGTTCGACGTCACGACCGGCGATTTCGCCTTGAACGCCTCGGCGCCGCGCGTCGTCCTGTCGAACGGCCGGTCGGTCGCCGACCCGTTCTTCAACCCGGCGTTCCCGCGGGCGCGCCGCCGCGACGTCGACATGCTGCCGAGCGACGACTCGAGTCTCGTGAACGTCCGGCTGCAGAAGACGCTCGACCTGCCGGCCCGCCGCCACATCGAGCTGAGCGCCGATGTGTTCAATCTGTTCAACAGCGGCGCGTCGATCGGGTTCCTGTCGACCGACGATCGCTCGTCGCTGTTCGGACAGAAAACGAACTTCGTGGCGGCCCGCGTCGGGCAGTTGAGCGCGCGCCTCGTGTTCTGACGCGTCAGCCGATCGCCGCCTCGTCGGCCTCGCGCCACGACGAGGCGGTGATCGCCGCGCCCCACACGATCGCCCCGATCATCACAATCGCGCCGACGACGTGGACGGTCCACGCGATCTGGTGGTCGTGGCGGAGCAAGTGCGTGAGGTCGAGGATGTGCTCCCAGTCGTGCCCCTCGACCTCGGCGCCCGTGTAGCCGCCGAGCAGAATCAGCTGCAGCGACCGCGCGTCGTTGATGTAGATCGCGACGTCGAGCAGGTTCTGTCCAGCCCACCACGCCATCGCCGCCGCGCCGAACGGATTCGGGTAGGTCGTCACGAACGCGACGAGGCACACGATCGGGACGAGGACCTGCGTGAGGCTCCCGCCCAGGTACGTCATCAGCTCGCCGAACGGCGAGAAGAAGAGGTGGCCCGCCTCGTGGAACGGCAGATTGATCAGATGCAGGAACGACGCGCCGATCACGTCCTGCCGCATCGGCCAGACGAGGAACAAGAACGTCCACCGGACGAAGAGCAGCAGGAGCAGGATCCGTCCGGCGCGCACCATGCGGACGCGTGCGCGTCAGCGCGGGACGGCCGCCGCCGCGAGCGCCGCGGCGATCACTTCCGCGCCGCCCGCCGCCGCCGGCGTCTTGCCGAACACTTCGACGATGGTGGCGGTGACGGCGCCGGTGTTCTTGAAGGTGTGATTCGCCGCGCCCTTGAGGGAGAGCACGTCTCCCTGTTTGACGTCCTGGATCGGCTCACCCTCGACCGTCAGCTGCAGTTGGCCGGTGACGAGCACGAACACGTGCCAGATCGTTCCGGCGTGATTGTGCATCCGCCGCACGGCGCCGGGCTCCGCGTAGTCGCGCATCACGTAGAACTGCGGCGTGTCGAACACGCGCATCGTCTTCATGCCGGGATCGCCCTGCACCGGGCGTGCGTTCTCGACGCCGCCGACCGCCTGCGCGGCCGCGTCGATCGGATGCGCCCACGCCGCCGCGATCAGGAGCATGCCGGTCAGAACCGCTTTCGTGTTCACGTGCCCTCCAGTGGAGCGGAAGTATAGCGGCCGCGCGGGAACCCTGACGGAAAGTCGCGCATGGCGTGTGGCGGCCTGATTCAGGGTCCTCGTCGTCAGGATTGACTTTACCGGTAAAGTGGCATATTTCCGTCGCCCGGAGGGACCGGCGTGAACACATTGGTGCTCGTGATGGCCGCGCTCGCGTCCGCGCAGACGATTGCCGGCCGCATCGCCGGGACCGTCGCCGACGCCTCCGGCGGCGTGCTGCCGGGCGTCACCGTGACCGCGGCGGAGGCGACGACCGGCCTGACCCGCGTCGCGACGACCGACGCGCGCGGCGCGTACGTCTTCGTCGAGCTGCCGGTCGGCACGTACGCGGTGAGAGCGGAGCTGGCCGGTTTCAAGACGGCGGTCAAATCGCCCTACACGCTCGTCGCGGACGGCCGCGTCGCCGTCGATTTCACGCTCGACGTCGGCGCCGTCTCCGAAGCCGTCTTCGTGACGGCGCGGGCCGGCGAATCGGTGAACACGATCTCGGGCGAGCTGGCGCGCGTCGTCGACCGCGAGCAGGCGCAGAACCTCGCGCTGAACGGGCGAAACTACCTGCAGCTGGCGACGCTGGTCCCGGGGTCGCCGCTGCTCGACACCAACGCGCTGAACATCATGGTCGGCCTCGGCATCAACACGTCGATCAACGGGAGCCGGTCGAACACCAGCCTGCTGATGGTCGACGGCGGCTTCAACATGGACTCCGGCTCGAACAACAGCCAGATCAGCAACGTCGGCCTCGATTTCATCGAGCAGGTGTCGATCAAGTCGTCGAACTTCTCCGCCGAGTACGGCCGCAACTCCGGCGCCGCGATCAACGTGATCACGCGCGGCGGCTCGAACGTCTTTCACGGCAGCGGCTACGAGTACGCGCGCAACGACGCGCTCGACGCGAACGACTTCTTCAGCAACACGGCCGGCGTCGACAAGCCAGCGCTGAAATACAACAACTACGGCTGGAGCTTCGGCGGGCCGATCGCGAAGAACCGCCTGTTCTTCTTCGGCGGCGAGGAATGGAAGAAGATTCGCCGTCAGACGTCGCCGACGTTCCGGACGCTGCCGACGAGCGCGATGCGGCAGGGCGATTTCAGCGCGATCTCGACCGTCGTTCGCGATCCGCTGACCGGCCTCCAGTTCCCCGGCAACGTCATCCCGGCGGACCGCATCACGGCCGACGGCCGCGCGATCGCGAACGTCTACGCGGCGATGGCGCTGCGCGCCGTGTCGTACACCGATCGCACCGGATCGAACAACGCGCTGTTCCAGAACGACAACCCGTTCGATTTCCGCCAGGACTCGCTGCGCGTCGACCTGGCGCTGTCCGATCGCCATCGCCTGGCGGCGCGCGTGCTCCTCGACGATTACGACACGATCGATCCCGCCGGCACGTTCATCAGCTCGCAGCTGCCGACGGTGCCGACGCGCCGGCTGCGGCCGGGCCGCAACATCCAGCTCAGTCACACCTGGACGATCGGCAACAACCTGATGAACGAAGCGAAGATCAACGCGGCGTGGAACGGCCAGCGCGTGCCGCCGATCGGCGACACGTGGAAGCGCGACACGTATGGCTTCTCGTTTCCGCAGCTGTACGCCGGCGGGGGCCGGTTCGAGGACAGCATCCCGAACGTCTCGGTGTCGGGCTTCGCGAGCTTCGAGGGCGCGTCAGCGTCGCTGCTCTCGCCGACGACCGACATCGCGTTCGGCGACACCGTCACGTCGGTCCGCGGCGGGCACACGATCAAGGCGGGCGGCCTCCTCGTGCGCAACCGCAAGGATCAGAACGGCCGGTCCAACTACGCCGGCTCGGTGACGTTCAGCACGGCCGGCAACACGTTCACGAGCGGCAACGCGTTCGCCGACGCGCTGCTCGGCAACTTCCGCACGTACTCCGAGGCGCAGTCCGATCCGCTCGGCTTCTTCCGCTTCTGGCAGGTCGAAGCGTTCGCGACCGACACCTGGCGCCTCGCGCGCAACCTGAGCCTCGAGTACGGGCTGCGGTATCAGTTCCATCAGCCGACGTACGCGCAGGCGAACAACCTCGCCAGCTTCGATCCCGCGCGGTACGACCCGGCGCACGCCGTGACCGTCCTGACGAACGGCACGCTGGTGGCGGGATCGGGCGATCGCTTCGACGGCATGGTTCGCGCGGGTAACGTGCCGGCGGACCAGCTCGGGCGGATTCCCGTCGGCAGCGATCCGATGGTGCTGGCCGTCCCCGTATCCGGCTCGCGCGGCTTCTATGCGCCGCAGCACGACATCGGTCCGCGCTTCAGCGCCGCCTGGAACCCGGACGGCTCGGGCCGCTGGTCGATTCGGGGCGGCGTCGGCCTGTTCCTCGACCGCTCCGAGGGCAACCTGTATTTCCCGCTGCTGAACAATCCGCCGTACTCGCTCAGCTCGCAGTACGAAAACGGCAACCTCTCGGCGCCGGGCGGCGGCGCGGTGCCGGCGCCGGCGCCGCTCGCGTCGATCGACTCGATCGATCCCGCGCTGAAGATCCCGCGCGTGTGGCAGTACAGCGCGAGCGTGCAGCGCGAGCTGCCCGGCGCGATCTTCGCCGAGCTGAGCTATGTCGGATCGAAGGGCTACGATCTGATCCGGCAGCCCGACATCAACCAGGCGTCGTTCGAGGCGCTGAACGCGAACGCGCTGATCCCGTCCGCGCAGCGGCCGAACACGAACTACCTGCGGCCGTACAAGGGCTACTCGAACATCCGGCTGCGCATCTCGGACGCCGATTCGCTCTACAACGCGCTCCAGCTGTTCCTGTCGCGCCGGACCGGCGACGTCAGGTGGACCTCCAGCTATACGCTCGGATCGGCGAAGGACAACTCGAGCGGCAACACCGACAACCCGGAAGACTACGCGCAGAAGGACTACAGCTGGGGCCCGAGCTCGTTCGATCGTCGCCACATCCTGGTCGAAACGTGGACGTGGAGCCTGCCGTTCTTCAAACGCGACGATGCGATCGGGCGGGTCGCGGGCGGATGGGAGATCAGCGGCATCTACCGCTTCCAGAGCGGCGCGCCCTTCACGATCGTCGGCAACACGGCGATCGGCAGCCGCCGTGCCGATTTTCTCGGCGGCGATCCGTACCTCCCGGACTCGGGCCGCGTCGGTCCGACCGGCGCCATCCTCTGGCTCGATCCGACGCCGTTCGCGGCGGCGCCCGACGGCCGCCGCGGCAACAGCGGACGCGATCGATTTCGCGGTCCGTCGTATCAGGTCGTCGACGCGTCCCTGCGCAAGTCGTTCCGGCTCGCGCACGGCACGCGGGTCCAGGTCCAGGCCGACCTGTTCAACGCCCTCAACCATACGAACTTCAACAACCCGCAGGCGAATCTCGCGAACAGCGACTTCGGGAGGATTTCTTCCGCCGGACCGTCGCGGCAGGTGCAGCTCGGGGCGCGACTGACGTTCTGACCGGG
>Ga0075436_100002077_pt1 | contig 13822 bp, 10 predicted proteins | sample RhiMethybrSRZTD5_FD_75303 | JGI IMG/M metagenome (GOLD analysis project Ga0075436, IMG submission 75303) | Populus rhizosphere microbial communities from Tennessee, USA - Rhizosphere MetaG P. TD hybrid SRZTD5 | ecosystem: Host-associated > Plants > Roots > Rhizosphere > Soil | place: USA...
CTCCTGCGCAGCAGCGATGCTTTCGTGCCCTTCCGCGAGGAGCTGGAGTTTATTGACGATTATCTCGACATTGAAGTAGTGCGTTTCGGCCGCGACAAGCTCAAGGTGATCAAAGAACTCGATCCCGCTTCGCTCGACGTGCTGGTTCCCGGCATGCTCCTGCAGCCCCTGGTGGAAAACTCCATTAAGCACGGACTCTCCGCCAAGATTGACGGCGGCAGCATCTATCTGCGCAGCCAGGTCGCCGAGGGCATCCTGCAAATTGAAGTGGAAGACGACGGGGTGGGCATGGGGTCAGCCAACCTGCTGGAGCGCCCTACGGGCCTGGGCGGTACCGGCATCGGTATGGCCAATGTAGCCGAGCGGCTGAAGGTGCTCTACGGCGAGGCGGCCCGCATGGTAATTGACAGCCGGGAAGGCCGCGGTACCCTGGTGCGCCTGCGCTTGCCCGTGCTACACAGCGCCGAAACGCCCGACTTCTACGTGGCCCGTTCCAGCACTCGGCGGTAAAACGCCTCATACTGCGGGATGATCTTATCGGTGCAGAAGCGCAGTTGCGCCGCCTGTCGCGCCTGCTTGCCCATATTGCGCAGCCGCGATTCATCCTGCAGTAGTTCGACGGCGTAGCGGGCCATGGTGGCCACATCGCCTACGTCGGCTAAGAAGCCGCTCACCCCGTGCTCCACCACTTCCGGCAAGCCGCCCACCCGCGTGGCGATGGGCACCACCTCGCACGCCATGGCCTCCAGGGCCGCCAAGCCGAAAGACTCCAGTTGACTGGGCAGCAGCATCACGTCTGCCAGCGCCAGCTTCTCGTTGATGCGGTCCTGCTTGCCCAGAAAAAGCACGCGGTCATGGATGCCTTTCTGTACCGCCAGCCACTCCGCCTGCGAGCGCTCGGGACCGTCGCCGATCAGCAGCAGGCGCGCCGGAACCTCTTTCTGCACTCGGTCGAAAATTTCGATCACATCCAGCAGTCGCTTGACCGGACGGAAATTGGAAAGATGGACCAGCAGGCGCTCGGCTGGCTCCGCGTATTCCACCCGCCGCTGGGCCACGTTGCGGTCGCGCAGGTAAAGGTCGCAGTTGACGAAGTTGTAGATCACTTCAATGGAGTTGGGAATGTCGAACTCCCGCAGTGTGCGCTCGCGCAGGTACTGCGAGATGGCGGTCACCCCGTCGCTCTGCTCGATAGAAAACCGCGTGATTGGCAGGTAAGAACGGTCCTGCCCGACCAGCGTGATATCAGTTCCATGCAGCGTGGTCACAAAAGGCAGGCAACGCCGCTTGCCCCTTCGCGTGGCTAACATTTGTTTGGCCAGCAGGGCGCTCACCGAATGCGGAATGGCGTAATGCACGTGCAGCAGGTCGAGTTCGTAGATCTCCGCCACCTCCGCCATGCGCGTGGCCAGCGCCAGGTCGTAAGGTGGATAGTCGAACAGCGGGTAGTGTGAAACCTCGACCTCGTGGTAGTAGATGTTGGGTTGTGGGCCGGTCAGGCGGAAAGGCTGCGAGTAGGTGATGAAGTGCACCTGGTGGCCGCGCTGCGCCAGTTCAATCCCCAGTTCGGTGGCTACCACACCGCTGCCGCCGTAGGTCGGATAGCATGTGATTCCGATTTTCATGTGCCCCAATGCTGGTGCCGCTGAGGGATTCGATGGAGCGTGGCTGCGGAAGATGCAAAAACCGCTCTTTTAGCTGTTATCTCTTAGCTCCTGGCTGTAGGTGCTGCTTGCAACAGATGCGTCATTGGAGCCATGCCTAAAGCGAATGGCCAGTAGCTAGCAGCTGCTTCCACGAAATCAGCTCCACTCCATGCCGTTCCAGCGTGCTCCTTGCCGCCTCGGATGTGAGCACCCGTAATTCCTGCGCCCGCGACTCGCGCAACCGGGTGCGCACCGTGCTCAATTCGGAATCGTTGTAGCCGGGATGGCAAACGAATTCCCACGTGCCCTCCGGGATCGAGCCCACGATAGCGTCAAACAGCCGTTCATCCAGCGCGCCGGTGGACATGATGCCGAAGGTGCCATCGGTGGTGATCATTTGCTCCTCCTGCACGGCGCGGCGAAAACTGTCCAGCAGGCGGCGCAGCGCCGTTACTTCCGAATAGCGCTTCCATAGCCGTGGACGCCGCAGCAGGTGGGCGAAAGCCAGGGGCTTCACTGGAGCGAAAGGATTGCGCAGCGCGCGCACGCCGCAGGCCCGCGCCGCCCGCAGCAGCGGCCGCAGGATGCCGGGAAACATGTGCGAATGCTTGTGGGTGTCGAAATGCGAGAGGGCAAGGCCCGCGGCTTGCAGCTTGCGCATTTGCGCCATGGCCTCAGCTTCTACCTGGGCTGCGTCAATTCGCCCGCGCAGGGCTGCCGCCGCCAGTTCTCCAAACCCGCTGCGAAAATTCGCTGTCTGACCACCGGCGGGCACCAGGCTGGGAACTTGCTCTGGCGGCAAGAGCGGCTCGCCGTCCACCAACACCACATGGCAGCCCACGTTCAGTTGCGGCGCTTGTTGCGCGAATTGCACCGCTTCCTGGAAAGCACGCCCTCCCGCCATGAGTGTGGCTGAAGTCACCACCCCGTGCTGGTGCGCTTGCAGAATGGCGCGGTTCACGCCCGAGGTCAGCCCGAAATCGTCGGCGTTGATGATCAGGCGGCGCACGCCGCCAGTCTAGCAGGAGTAATTGTTGTTGCTGGCTACTCACGACCTGACCACTGACACCGAACTTCCGGTTTATGCGGTTTTTCCCGCCGGCTCCTTGCGGGAGTCATTTTCGCCAAGAACCAGGCGGATTTTTTCCAGCAGGGCGGGGAAGAGATGTTCCTTAGCCAGGCAGGCCGTGGCGTCGTCCCCGGTCTCGATGGGGCCGTACCCGGTCACGATGATGACCGGCATGCCCGGGTCTTTCGCGTGGATTTTGCGAGCCAGCTGCAGGCCATCCATGCCTTCCATGCGGAAGTCGGTGACCAGCACATCGAATTTTTCCTGGTCCAGCTTTTCCAGCGCCTGGCCGGCGTTGTAGGCGGAAACGGCGCGATATCCCTGCATTTCCAGGATCTCGCAGCTCAGCCGCGCCAGCACTTCGTGGTCGTCTACAAACAGGATGGCTTTCATGTAGCCCCCCACGGCCGTGGTGCGACGCTCTAGCTCTAAGTCGCCGGGCCCCCTGCATTTGGTTTCCAGCAGCAAGGAAAGAGATGCCTGGGAGTCCAACTTTCGACTATTTGCGGTGACTACCGGCGCCGGCGACGACACGCCGTCATAGCATTCACCCGAGGCTCGACGCTGGAAGTGATAAAGTAAGGGGAATTGGCCGACGGGCGGTTAGCTCAGCTGGTTAGAGCGCGTGCCTTACAAGCACGAGGTCGCAGGTTCGAGCCCTGCACTGCCCACCACCATTACCGCCCTTCCTTCCATTGCTCTCAGCAGCGCTCGAATCAGTCCCGCCCAAAAGTGTCCAACAGGTTCGTTTTGGGCCGGAATCGATATGTAATTCTTATCCGCCAAACCCACTTCTGTACGCCTAAGAGCCCCATAATCAGCAGATACGAAATGGCACGCCACTTGCTATATAAGCAGATGTCAGATGCAGGAGATACGAGGCGGTAACGGCCATGAAACTGGACTTCAATAATGCAGGCTACAAGCTCTGGCTACAAGAGATCATGAAGCAGTTTGTGCTTACGGTCCGGCCAGGAACTAACAAATGGTATCTGAGTCACTTGCCCGTTTAGATTTTGGCTTTGTTCATCACTAGGTATCAGTTCAGACGCGGGCCGCTGATTCCACCCTGCAGCGTCGTTCTAAGAGATGATCTGCTTCCTAAGCTACTGGTTGAGCACCCTTTCTTCAACGCTTTCCTACACGTTTTCGGCTGATTGCGATGTAGTATTCAGACAGAACTCGGCCGGAGCCGAAAACTGACGAGGTGCATTCACTTTCATGACGCGCGGAACCCCCTGGAGCCGGAAAATGGTTAACGAGCAGCTGCAGCGTGTTGTGGCCGAGGTTTTAGCGCACCTGAGCGACGGCCATGCTGCGGCTGCCGCAGCGGCGGCGGCCTCGGGACATCAAAGCCTGACGCCGCCTGCCACGATTTGACGCCACTCTGGCCACCATTTAACATCCAAACTGTCCACCCGGTCCTTCTTGGGGCCGGAAGCAACTGCCGCCGGCGCCGCTTCTGAACCGGTCGCCGACTGCAAGGCCTTGAGCCTCAGGCGGTTGCGCCAGCGCGGGGACGTAGTTCAGTTGGTTAGAACGCTGCCCTGTCACGGCAGAGGTCGCGAGTTCGAGTCTCGTCGTCCCCGCCATCTTTTCGCTAGGTTGCCGTGTCGCAACCTCGATGTATGCACCGTTCCCCCACGAATTTCCCCATAAATCCGTCTACTGAATGACTGGTTTTGCGCCAATCTACCCTTCAAGTCTCCTGCCAGCATCGGCTCCGAATCCAAGAATGGGTCACCTCCGCGAGCGGTTTTCAAATAGCACGCGCCAGCGATAAAGAGGGCCGATGGGGTCAACAGTCACATCGTTTCTGCGCTTGCAGGGCCTTCCCCTGCCCAAAAACTAACGTGGCGTGCTGCCGGTTTGCTGGGACAGGCATTCTCAATTTTCCAATTGTAGGCTAGAGTTACGCAGAGCGCCCTTCTAAGCCGCTGCTGGCGCAGCTTCGCCATACCCGGCAGACAACCCGCCTCAGCATAATGTGATTCCGCCATCCACCGGGATGACGGCGCCGTTCACATAGGCGCCGGCGCGGGAGGCAAGATAAATGACCGCCCCGGCCATATCCGCGGGCGCGCCGATGCGCCGCAATGGGCAGGTTCTTTCCAGCCGTGCCTGGAAGTGATCCAGCATAGCCATGGTCATCTGGCTTTTGAAGGGACCGGGTGCAAGGGCATTCACGGTGATGTTCTTCCCCGCCAATTTGACCGCCAAGTCGCGGGTCAGCTGATGTACGGCAGCCTTGCTGGCGGCGTAAGCATACACCTCATAAAGCGGAGGCTTTAGTCCATCCACCGAGCCGATGTTGATCACGCGTGCGGGATCGGCGGGAGTGGCGGTCTTTTCCAGGCAGGGAAGCAGTTCGCGGGTAAGAAAGAAGACGGATTTTACGTTGGTGTTCATCACCTTGTCCCAGCCGGCTTCGGGATAATCAGCCAGGGTTGCGCCCCACGCGGCGCCGGCGTTGTTCACCAGAATGTGGAGGCGGTCTTGCTGCGCGGCAAAGTCCCTGGCCAATTGCCGGCAACCGGCCGCGGTGGACACATCAGCGGGCAGCGAATGGCACTCCCCAGCCTGGCGCAGCAACTGGACGGATTCCTCGCAGGCTGCCTGCTTGCGCGACGAGACGTAGACGTTCGCGCCGCCCTCCACCAGCCCGCGGGCAATCATCAGGCCAATGCCGCGCGATCCACCTGTGACCAAGGCAATTTTTCCCGAAACTGAAAACAGGTCCTGGATTCCGATCGCTTCGCCGGTTTTCATGTGCGCACCCGCGGCTGGAAAATCCAGCCCGCCAGCTTACCAGAGGGGCAGTATCGCTTCGCTTGAACTCCCTTTCAGCCCCGCGGCTTCACCGTGTACGAATTCGGGCTTTATTTGGATTTGAAGAGAAAGAGTCGGATGGGGAGGGCTGAACTTCCGTGGATAGGATCAAAGTGTGCCGCTCGTCGTCCTGAAGTGAGGCGGGAAACTGCGGTGTGCCCCGACACGCCGCCCCAACCAGCTGATCGCTCACGCCACCTGTTTCTTGCTCGCCATCCGTTCCCGCAGCAGCGCCTCGAGCTGTCTGCCCAGCTCCAGTTCCAAATCCATCTTGGCCTGCTCAAAGCCGCCGGCTTGCACGCTAATGCCGAGAGCATCGGCGGTGCCGTTCCAGCCGTCGTCCGTTAGCCAGAAGCGGCACTCGATGGGGAGATAAGGATTCACTTTCAGCGTGACGACGTGAGGATGGCTCATGCAGTCCTCCGGGGCGTAACCCTGAATTATGCCATGATTGTAAGTCAGTGTTGCTTATCTCGCGTGTGAGTATTTGGAGGGAGCCGATGCCGAAGCGGGTTAATCGCACACCCGCCGCCAAGCCGAAGGAAGCAGAGCCTGATTTCCTGAAAGGCTGGCAGCAGATCGCGTCTTTTCTGGGCCAGCCCCTCTCCGTGGCTCAGCACTGGGCTAAGACTGGCATGCCCGTTGCTCGGCAGGGCAGGTCCGTAGTGGCCTCTCCCGCCCAACTGAACGCTTGGCTGGGCCGTGAGTCCGGGAGGAAACCGGTTCATATTGCCCAACCGGAAGCCGATTTAACCAGCGAACTGCAGCGCGACCTCTCCTACCTGCGCGGCCAGAAAAGGTCGCGCCGCCAGCGCCACTGAACGTAATCTGCTGGTGCTGCTCCTGCTCAGCATATTTGCTGGGACGTATGGATGCGGGGCTCTGCCCCGCCTGGACGGGTCGAAGACCCGTCCTGCAGGGATTTCCGGAGTGACCTTAAGCGGCGGCGACGCGGTACTCGGCGGCGCGCTTTACGTGAGCCACCGGCTTCTCGTTAAGCAGCAGTTCCGTGGCCTGTACGTACGGATTGCTGTGGAACCAGCGCCGCACCACTCCCGCATGCAGGAAGTTGGCGATGGACAGCAGGCTCATGCCCTGGTGGTGTGCCATCCAGCAGCGCACCAATTCGTGGCCATGACGGCGCGGATGCTGCAGCGAAGGCGTGTAGTCCGCGGCCTCGTAGAAGCCGTACGCGCCCAGCCAGCCCTGGCCGGCCATGTCGTGCAGGTTCCGCAGCGAGCCGCAGGGATCAACGCTTAGCGCCAGCACCGTCGAATAAGGCGAGATCACCAGCGCCTCCAGTTCATCTTTGTGCAGCGCCAGGCGGGACAGGCCGAAGGCGTGATACTGGTAATTGCCTGCGTCGTCGGTCTGGAAGTAGGCCGATTCGGAAATGCCCCAGGGAATGTGGCGGCGCGCGGCATAGTCCTGCTGCGAACGCACTGCTGCCATGCGCGAGCGCTCCAGCAGTGTGTTGCGGTAGGTGCGCATCCACAGACCGGGCATCAGGTACTCGAACGCCGTGCCGGTCCAGGAGATCAGCACCGGCCGGCCGTAGGCCAGGGTATGAGCGCGGCCCAGCAGGAACCACGCTTCCTGGGCGATATCTTCTTTGGCAATGGCGGCAAAAACCGCTACCCGGGCCTCGGTAGCCAGCAGGTCATAGCAGGCGGAGTGCAGCTTCTGCGATTCCACGTCAAAGCCCACCGAGAGCAGCTTGCGCCGCCGGTTCAGTAGCAGGCGGAAATCCATTTCCTCGGCCAAGCGTGCCGCCTGGTGCGCCAAGTCTTGCAGATCGTGGATCAGTTGTGCGGCGTGGCTGCGCGCATCCGGCAAGATGGCCATCAGAGCCTGGTAAAGCGCCTTGCGTTCCGGCGCGGTTTCCAAATTCTCCATCGCGAGCTGCAGCCGAATCGCGAGCCGGTCCATGAATTGCGGAAGTTGCTCCAGCGATACTCCTTCCGAGCCTGACAGCTGCAGCGCGGAATCGGTCCGCAGGCAGGCGAACTCGGGCAGCATCCAGGGAGCGTAGAAGCGGGCGGTTTCCTTGAGGTGCCGGATGCGTCGCCCTACTTCCCGGGCAAACCAGCCTGCCTCGACGGCCGTTTCTTCGTTGGCGGTCTCCGCAAGATGATCGAAAACCGACTCCGGTAGAGCCAGCATGCGCTCCAGCCAGTCTTCCTGGTGAGCCACCGACGCCAGCCCGGAAGCGATGCGGCGCGGAATTCCCCCCACGTCGCCCAAGACCAGAAGATGATCGAGGAAACCCTGCGCCAGGTTGCGCTCCAGCACCGGCCGCTGCAGGCGTTCCAGGCAGCCCTGCTGCAACGTCCACAGCGAAGCCATCAGGTTGCCGCTATCCACGCAGCTCACAAAGAGCGGCGGCAGCGGCACCAGCGTGCGCGTGTCGTACCAGTTCAGCAGGTGCCCGCGATACCGCGGCAGGCGGTGCACCGTCTGCAGTGTGCGCCCGGTGAGCAGCGCAAATTCAGGCACTGTCATGTACCCAAACTCGCAGGCCACCTGGCGCGCATTGAGCAGGAATCCCAGGTTCGTGGGCGACATCCGCGCGGCCACGCGAGCAGGCGTTTCCTGCACGTTGTCTGGGATCAGCCAGTTGTGTTCCTCGGTGCTGAACTCGGCAAAGTACCGCCAGGTGCGTAGCGCGGTGCGCCGCAGAAGCAACTGGTCCTGCGGCGTAACTTGGCAACGAGTCAGGCGGGGCGGGCGGTTCAGCCACTTCGCCAATTCCTTGCTCGATGCCCAGAGCAACAGGATGGGCATGGCCTGCAGCAGCGCCCGCGGATGCATCGAGGCGACGCTCACCATGACCGCCAGCGCCAGCGCTGGAGTCCAGTCCAGGTAAAAATCCACGGGCGTGCGGCGCCGCGAGCCCAGCTCCGCTTCGGCCGCGGTTTCCCACTCCAGCAAGCGCTTGCGCGTGATCATGCGCCGCACCAGCGCCCGGGTAATCGCGTCGAGAGAAAGCAGGGTCTGGTGCGCGAGGAAAGTGAAATTAAGGAATAGGCTGGCGTTTTGCGTGCTGAACGCGTTGAGCGCATTGCGCGCCGCTTCCATCTTGCGCGACTTGAGCGAGCGCAGCAGGTTCAGCCCGCACTGCAGCCAAGCGGGCAGAAAGACTACGGCGATCGCGGCCAGCGTCCAGTGCGCTGCCCGTCCGGGCAGCACCATCCAGCCCAGCAGCAGCAGCAGGAAAGTGGCCGGTTCCACCAGGCTACGACGCAAGTTGTCCAGAATCTTCCAGCGCGAAATCAGCGAAATGGGATTGGCGACATAATCTCCCGTCTGGTCGGGCACGCGCGAGGAAAGCCATCCCGCCACCTGCCAGTCGCCGCGCAGCCAGCGATGCTTGCGCCGGTTGTAAGCGCTGTAATGCGAAGGATAGTCGTCAATCAGTTCGATATCGCTGGCCAGGCCAGCGCGGGCGTAGGCGCCCTCAACCAGATCGTGGCTGAGCAGGGCGTTGCAGGGGAACCGGCCGTCCAGCACCTGGTGCAGGGTATCCACTTCATAGATTCCTTTGCCGGCGAAAATGGCCTCGCCGTAAAGGTCCTGGTAAACGTCGGAAACCGCATGGGTGTAGATATCGAGGCCAGTCTGCCCGGAGTAGATGTTGGCCAGCCGGGAGCGGGCCGCGCTGTGCACGCTCACTCCTACTCGCGGCTGCAGGATGCCGTAGCCGGAGACCACGATGTTGCGCCGGTTATCCACGATCGCGCGGTTCAGCGGGTGGGCCAGCGCTCCCACCATGCGCTGCGCCGTGCCCCGTGGCAGTTCCGTGTCCGCGTCCAGCGTGATCACAAATCGAACCTGGGGAAGAATTGCGGTGTTTCCCACCTTTACGGGGAAGCTGTCGTACTGCTGGCGCAGAAGCTTGTTAAGGTCCTGAAGTTTGCCGCGCTTGCGTTCCCAGCCCATCCATACGCCTTCGCGCTCGTCATAGACGCGGTGCCGGTGCAGCAGCAGGAACGATCCCGTGCTTTGCCCGGCGTACTTGTCGTTCAGCTTGGCAATCAGTTCGGCACACAGCGATACCAGCGGGTCATCTTCCGCCGCTGCCTGCACGGAATCACGCAGATCCGTGATCAGCGCAAAATGAAGATTGGTGTCGCGGTTTCCCAAGTAGCGGATTTCCAGGTCCTCCACCAGTTTGTGCACCTGGCGCTCATTCAGCAGCAGCGCGGGAACCGCTACCAGAGTGACGCATTCGCCGGGTATGCCCTCGGAGAAGTCCAGTTTGGGGAGTATCTGCGCCGGCAGCATGGCCGTGGTGATGTAATTCATTACCTCGACCGCAGCCTGCGAGCATGGCAGGAACAACGCAGCCAGGGCCAGCAGCACCATGCCGGGCGAGCCCATGGAACCGACGACGCCCAGTAACACCGCCACCATCATGGCCAGCGTCAGCAGCTGTATGCCGCCCAGATAATAGCCGTCGCGATGCTGCCGCATGAAGGCTTGAATCCTCTGCGTGAGCGGCGGCCGGAATTGCGTGCGCTGCTGGAGCAGGCCGCTGCCCTCACCCAGCAGGTAATAACCCACATGGGAACGGCGGGCCGCGATGCGGGGGTCATCAAACTTGCGCTGCCAGCCCTCGCGCGCCAGCGACAAGGCTTCCAGGGCCACATCCATCTCCGTGTGGCGGCTATAGCGGGCAATGTTGGCCACAGCGTTGCGGTACACGTCGCGGCTGTCGAAGTCCATGCGGGCATAGGCCCCCTGCGGATCTTCCCGCAGCACCCGATCAAACAGGATCAGCGGCTCCAGCAGTTCCTTCCAGGAAATCTCTCCCACATCGTGCAGGCTGCGGATGCAGGCGCCCAAGCCATACGAACCCTGCCGATCCTGCAAAACCTTAGGAGAGCGCTCCGCCACGGCTTCCAGCAGGATCAATTTCAGGGATGCCGCTAAGGCCCAGAGTTCGTCCAAATCCAGCACCGTGGTTTCCTGGTAAGCATCCACGTAAGCCGTGAAGGAGCGCTCATCGAAGCGGTAGTCGGTGGCCTCCAGGTACTCCTTTGCCACCTCCAGCACTCGCGGGATGCGTTCTCCATTGCGCCCATAAGCTTGAGGGAGGGCCTTGGTGGTGCGGGCGCTTTCGGCCACATCCAGCAACGTGCTGTAGAGCAGGCGGGCGTTGTCGTGCAGCCAGCGGAAATCGTCGGAAATAGCTTCTTTCGGCAGGGAGGTGTCCAGCGCGCTCCACAGCGGCTTCAGTTGGTCCTTCACCGCCCGGCAACGCTGCACAAAATAACGGCGCGCGCGGCTGCTGGGCAGGGAAGTCAGGAGCGTCGCGCGCTGCGCGGCCTTCCCCCGCAGTTCCGAAACGTCAGCCGTGGTTTCGGGCAAGGTTTCGGGCCAGCGTTCAGCCTCGGCGCAAACAATCTCCAGGTGTGTGTTCTGCGGCATTTAAGGGTCCCTAGCGGTAACTGGCGGCCTGCATTTCGAACATTTCAGCGTAGCGGCCGCCCAAGCTCGCCAGCTCGTCGTGACTTCCTTCTTCGGCAATCCTGCCGTTTTCCAGCACCACAATGCGTTCAGCCATGCGCACAGTGGAGAACCGGTGAGAGATAAACAGCGCCATTTTGCCGGCGGTGAGTTCGGCAAAGCGCTGGAACACTTCAAACTCGCTGCGCGCATCCAGAGCAGCGGTGGGTTCGTCCAGGATCAGCAATTGCGCATCGCGCAAATAAGCGCGCGCCAGCGCCAGCTTCTGCCACTCGCCCCCGGAAAGATCCACCCCGCCTTCGAAGCGCCGCCCCAGCATCTGCTCGTAGCGCGAAGGCAGTTTCTCGACTACTTCATGGGCCAGGCTCTTGAAAGCCGCGTTCTGCAGCAGGTGCAGGTTGCCGGCCTGCTCAATTCTTCCCACCGCGATGTTTTCCCGCGCCGTCAGCTCGTAACGCATGAAGTCCTGGAAGATGACTCCAATCTCGCGGTACAGGTCTTCCAGGTCGTATTCGCGCAGGTCCACGCCGTCGAGCAGAATCTGGCCCTCGGTGGGGTCGTAAAGGCGCGTGATCAGCTTTACCAGCGTGGTCTTGCCTTGGCCGTTTTCTCCAATCAGCGCCACCCGCTCGCCCGGATGCAGGTGAAAGTTCAGCCGGTCCAGCACCAGGCGTGAGGTGCCGGGGTAGCAGAACGACACATTGCGGAATTCGAAGCCGCGGGTGATGGGCCGCGGCGCCGCCAGCGCATTGGGCTTGGAGCGGATCGTGGGCTGCATTTCGAAAAAGGCGAGCAGGTCGGTCAGGAACAGCGCCTGGTCGGCAATGCCGGACAGGGTAGAGAAAATCTGCTGGATGTTGCTGCTGACCTGCACGATGGCCCCAGTCAGCGCGGTCAAGGTGCCGATAGTGATCGTGCCCAGCAGCGCCCTCCAGATCACGTACACGTAGGCCGAGTAGTAGCCGACCGTCCCCACCAGCGAGAGCAGCGCCCCAGCGATCAGCCGCCGACGGGACAGGTCCACGTTTTCCTCGTAAATCTGGTTCCAGAGGCGGGTGAAGCGGTCGCCGAGGAAGTCTTTCAGGCCAAAGAGCTTCAATTCCTTGGCGGCTTCGCGGCTGCCGCCCAGCACGCGCAAGTAGTCCAGTTGACGGCGAATTGGAGTCTGACGGAAGTTCTTGGCATAACCCAGGAACGCGAAATGACTTTCGCCCAGGAACGCGGGCAACACGCCCGCCACCAGCAACAGCAGCAGCCAGGGGGAGTAGCTAACGATGTAAATGGACAGAGATATAGCCGTCACCATCTGCTGGATCAGGCTGCCGATTTGCTGGATCATGCCCAGCCGGTCCGTGGCCTGTACCCGCGCCCGCTCCAGCCGGTCATAAAAAATGGGATCTTCGTAAGCGATCAGGTCCAGGTCGGACGCATGCTTCATCACCCGGATGCTGACGTGGCGGGTGTACTTGTCGGCCAGCAGCGCGTCCATGAAGTCGATGGTCCGGCTCAGTAAGCTGCCCAGCACCGCGAGAGAGAATTCCGCCCCCACCAGCCACCAGAAATGCGGTTGCACCGCATGTGTGGGGCTCTGAACCGTGTGCACGATGGCATCAATGATGAGCCGGGTGATGGCCAGCAGCGCCAGGGGGAGCAGCGCCACAAACAGGCGCAGGACCACTCCCGCCGTCACCACCGCCGGGCCCGATTCCCACACGATTTTCAAAACCGGGGGGATGTTGCGCAGCGCCGCCAGACGCTCGCCCCACCCACTCCAGAAACTCTTTTCTTGCTTCATACGAAATTGTCGGCCAGAACTTTTAAATTGTTGGGTTTAGGTTCAACGATGGCAGCGCGCCGGTTGTAAGCTGGCGAGTCAGAATATGGCCTGCGGTTTTCCGGGAGGCGCCTCGGATCAGTCTGTTGGGATGATTTCGGTCAGTCATTCCATCGATCCTTAATAATTTCCACAATGAAGTAATTTTTACGTCCCTCTTGCCGCGCATCTGCCTGATTTACCAAGCGTTCGCCTTAGGTATTGCATTCGGAGGACCATCGCCAGAGTCCGGGAATGCCCTCCAGATGGGCAGCAGAGACTCACGTCGTGCGGCCGCTCCAGCCGGAACAAACCTTGTCACTACTTAGGTATTTGCCTGATTTCAAAGGTCAGTAGCTACGCTCATACTCCAACCACGGAGAGCGAGTACTAAGTACGCCTCGTGAGCACGGGAACTTCCCCCACAGTCGTGTTCACGGTCGCTTCCCAGCGAGCCGGTCGAGCTCAGCTGTAGCCGGTCCGCGGAAGTAATGCCGCCACTTCAATGGACTGGACCCGACGCGGGTTTTTGCGGACCCTTGCCACGGGGGCTGTGCTTCTGCCCCTGGCCGGCAGTCTTGGCGGTTCGAATCTCTTGCTGGCCCAGGAAAGCGGGCCGGATGATCAGGCCTTCCTGGAGGAAGTGGAACGCGCCTGCTTTGAATTCTTCTGGAATGAAGCGGACCCGCGCACCGGGCTGGTGCGCGATCGGGCTGCCGCTGACGGCGGCGACAGTACCCGGACCACGGCCAGCATTGCAGCGACCGGTTTTGGGCTGACGGCCCTCTGCATTGGCGACCATCGCGGCTATCGCTCGCATGCCGAAGTCGCCGAGCGCGTAACAGCAACTCTGGATTTTCTGCTCAACCGCGCGCCCAATCAGCAAGGGTTCTTTTACCACTTCCTCGACATTCACGATGGTAGCCGGGTGGCATTTTCCGAAGTTTCCCCCATGGATACCGCCCTTCTGCTGGGTGGCGTGCTCACCTGCCGTCG
>Ga0075436_100002078_pt1 | contig 13821 bp, 14 predicted proteins | sample RhiMethybrSRZTD5_FD_75303 | JGI IMG/M metagenome (GOLD analysis project Ga0075436, IMG submission 75303) | Populus rhizosphere microbial communities from Tennessee, USA - Rhizosphere MetaG P. TD hybrid SRZTD5 | ecosystem: Host-associated > Plants > Roots > Rhizosphere > Soil | place: USA...
CTTAGACCCTTCATGTCTAACCTGCTCTCAGGCGCAGTGCAGATCGCTATTCTGCGTCCCCCCCTGAATTCACATCGCTTAGCCTCGCCTGCTGTGCTGTTCGGTTTTGGCGAAACGGTTAAGAGCCGCCAACCCGCAGGCCGGGATATCGACCCGTAGAACAGGGGAGACGGGAAATCAGTGCCCACCTGCGCAATGCATGGCCGGGAAATTCTCAACAGCAGCCAAATAGCCGGCGCGGCTCCCGCTTCGCTTCTTCCAGCACAGCGGACATCGCAGTCATCCAGAGGACAACAGTGGTCAAAACGAGAACCGGCATCGAAAACATGGGAACCTCCATCAACTTAGATCCGCCCCAAATTAGATACTGGTTTCACCGTTTGCACCCGGCCTATCTGCCCAGCAGAACTCCCATTTCCTTTGAATCGCCCCAGGTCTTCGCGTATTGTGCTTTCCCGATGGTTTCGGGCCCATTCGGCCCCATGTCATAGTAAATCTTCGCATCTGCCGGGAACCTCTGCAGCTCCTCAGTTAATTCTTTAACCGTCCATTCCTGGTCCGCCATTGTTTCCTCCTGTACTTTAAGCGATGCGGTTCCTATGGTGGCGCGAAGATTCTGCTTGCGCCGCCGCCACACAGGGCTTTGGTCCGCTGGATCCGCTGCCGTTGAGCGCATCAAGGGCGCGGGTCAATCCGAAAAAGACACTCGCCAACACGGATGAAAGAATCAGAGCCACTAACATGGTTTCTACGCTCATGAGGCACCTCCGGTGTTCGCTAAACCACATCCAGTCGCTCTAAGCCGCTCTCAAACTCGCCCCCGAAGTCGACGCATGAGCCGCACTAAAAGCATCTCCCACCAGCTTTGCCCGATCGCCGATCTTGAGGGAATGCAACATCCAGGCTATGCAGTTCGTGACCACCGGTTCACTAAGGCGTAGCTGGCCGGCGATTTCACGGTCACTGAAGCCCTTGCCGACCAGACGATAGATCGGTCCGAGCACGCCCAATTTCTCGTAAAATGCACGCATTATTAACCTGCTTTCGCCGCTGCTGCCAAGAGGGCCCTTCTCTAGGAGGGTAGGTGGCCATCGAATGCTTAGGCGGAAAACTGCTCTTTCGAGCCATTCACAGCTTCGCTCACCCGCCGTTGTAATACTGTGCAAAATTGCTCAGGCCCAGGGAAGAAGGTGGACAGGGGTCTTCAGCAGCCCCGCGGGTACGGGAGAATTAATGAGCAGCTCTCTTGTATTAAAATTTTAGCTAGAAGGCGGGTATGGCGGCCAACGATAACAAAAGGCGTGAGTTCGACCCTGACAAATTTCTCGCCACTATGCGGACGCGGTATTTTTTATCCAGCAGGGTAAGGCAAAGCTCTCCGTTGTGTCTAAAACTGGCAGGGAAGCGACCATCGGCATATTGAGTTCCGGCGATTTTTTGGTGAAGGGGCCCTCGCCGGCTTTAAACACCTCGCCCCTTTCGGCTGGGTTCCAGAATGCTTTCAGCGAGGAGCGTATGGACGAGACTCCTGACGAATTGAATGACCGGGAACCGACCCAAGCCGTAGACGCTCACGTGCCGGTACTCGGCCATTTCGGAGCGTCACCCGACTGCGAAGTGCGTCGAGAATATTCCACGCCGCACTGTATGCCCGTGTCGCGCATCCTCTCTGGTACGGCGTTTTGGGGCTGCCGTAAGGCAGCACATTTTGCGCGTTGGAGCGCTGGTGGAAAGCGGCTACTCCTATGCGCAGCCCGACAAGACCTGCCGCACGTCGCTCGTATCGATGAAGGCCGATCGAAGCTCGGAATAGGTGATGTTCCCGGCAAGCCGCTCAATCACCTCCGCGGCCCGACGAAAAGCCTCCCGCGCAGCAACTGGCCGTCTGCCGGCCTGCTGCATTAGCCGGCCCAACGCAGCATGAGTTCTCCATTCAACTAAAGGAGCCGGATTACGCTCAAGAGGCATCAGGGAGCTCATCAACTGTTCTTCAGCCTTGTTTACGTCCCCCGACACAGCGGCAATCGCTCCGAGAATGCGGTGTGCGGTGGAGACGTATTTCGGCACGCCATAGCCCTGCGCGTTCGCGAGCAGAGCGCGCGCGTGCTCTTCGGCGCGATCCAGGTTACCAGCGGCCAACCAGTATTCAGCGCTTGCGGCCTGCTGCCGGACCTCATAAAACCGCCAACGGTTCCACAGTTCCCGATCGTACAGCGCATCCACACGTTGCATTGCATCGGCGCCTTGGGTACGCTCCCCAGACATTGTGTAATCGTAAACGAGATTGATCAGGGCGTTCGCTTCCGCCTCAGTCGCTCCAGCCGCCCGAGCGGTTTCGACGCAAGCCTCGTCGTATTCAATGGCCCTTCTCAAGAGCCCAATTTCACGGTAGATCCACCCAATCCCGTTTTGAGCACGGGCAAGCACAATCCGGTTTTCGTTCCGCCGGCCGAGGGCCAGCGCCTCATTTAAGCAATCGAGAGCCTCGGAAATGCGCCCCTGGTTGGCCAGGCTGTAGCCAAGATATGTACGCGAAAGCGCCAGATAGAGCCCGTTTCTCGATCGCGAAGCAAGCTCCATCACTTCAGTTTCCGCGGCGACTGCTTGGTCGTATTCGCTGCGGAAAAAATGAGCCACACCGCGGTACATCAGTGACTGGAGCAGCGCGGGGGTATGGCGCAGGTTTCGCGCGGCGGGAATGCAGTCCTCATATAGCCGATGAGCTTCCTCAATCCTGCCAATGACCTGACAGCTTGCTGCAAGTTGCCCCTTCGCCTCGCAGGAATAGAAACGGTGCTCGATGCGCTCGGCGATTTCGAGCGCCTGTCCCGCGCAGGCCGCCATTTCTTCTGGCTTTCGCGTATAGACATGGACGTTCGCGAGATCAATCAAGGCGCGGCATTCGCACTCGGCGTCACCGGCTTCTCTGGCGCTCGTCAGCAATGAATTGTAATCGCGCTCCGCGTTCTGGGGAAGGCCACGCGACAAGTTGGCATCGCCGCGCTTCTTATAGAGGGTCATTTGAATCGTTGCCCTGTTTCCATCATGCAGCTTTTCGGACAATTCCAGAGCACGGCTAAAGTGCTCGCACGCCTGACCGTGCGCAAGGAGCCCCGAAGCGTCATCGCCTGCCTGGGTAAGATACTCGACGGCGCGGGGGAAATCCCTTCCACGCTCGAAATGCGTCGCGAGCTGCATAGCGATGCGCGCCGTTTGCCCCTGGTAGAACTGAAGCAGGGCTTCGGCGGCCTGGCGATGTAGTAAGGCGCGGCGCTTGGTTAGCAGATCCGTGTAAAGAAACTCCTGGTACAGCGCGTGTGCGAATCGGTACCGCGTCGTCACAGTCCCATCTGGAACCTCCTCTTCCGCCTTCATTTGTATCAGATGATGGTATCGTTCTAGTCGAGAGAGGCGCTCCTCCAGCGCTAGTTCGTCACACTCCAGCGAGCCTGCCAGGACATTCGACAAGAACTCCTCACCCTGAATGCTGGCGAATTGGATTACCCGGCGGTCCTGCTCTTCCAAAACCTCAAGTTTCTTGAGGATCATGCTCCGAACACTCTCCGGAACCGCCAGTTCCATTTCGGAGACGGGCCGAACCAGGCGCCACGTTCCGTCCTCTTTCGAGACATCCCCGCGCTGCGCGAGGAGCTGAAAAACGCCCGTGGCGAAGAGTGGATGGCCCTCGGTCTTCTTAAAAATGATCTCGGCCAGTTCCGGAGGAAAATTGTTCGGCGAAAACTGGCTGTTGAGATAGCGCGCAATGTGCTCTTTCCCCAGGGTCTCGAGCGTTACCTCCTGACAGGCTGATTGCGCCAAGAGTTCCCGCTTGCAGTTCTTGAGCTGTTGATAGCCTCGCTCGTGTTCTTCAAGGCGGGCCGTGCCGAGCAGCATGAATCGTTGCGTCTTAATGCGCTGCCCCAGATGCCGAATCAAATCGATGCTGGATGCATCCGCCCAATGCAGATCCTCGAGCAGCAACACGATGGGAAAGACCCGCGCGATTTCGTCCATTGCATCGCCAAACTCGCGCAGCATCCTCTCTTTTGTGGCGCCGATTGCATCGCGCTGAAGTTGGTCCAGCGTATTGCCGGAAAACAGCGACGGAAATTGTAGGCACCACGTTGGCGCGTAGCGGCGGAACAGCGTGAGGATGCGCTCGCGCCCGGCAACGGCCAAGAGTCCAGGCATGGACTGGAGGAATGGCAGATAGGCTTCGCCGGTTCCGTACTGCTCGATGCACGCGCCGCGAGTCACCAGCAAATTGGGGTTCTCCATAAGGGCCGCATGCAGGAACGAACGCGCCAGCGCGGACTTGCCGATCCCTGGCTCGCCGGTGATCAGCACAAAATTTCCGGACCCTTCGAGCGAATTCGCGAGCGATTGTTTCAGCGCTCGCATTTCGACATCGCGGCCCACCACTGGCGGGGGAGCGGATTCGATGCTCCGCGCCGGAACGAATCTCGCGGTCGCGAGCAAAGCCTCCAATGCTTCCGCAAACTCGGTTGCGGAAGAGTAGCGATCCTCCGGAGCCTTCGCCATGGCGCGGTCGAGGATAAAGTCGAACGCCGTCGGTAGATCAGCGCGCAGGGTACTTGGAGCTGGAGGATGGACGGTCGCGATCTCGTGCAGGACGGACAGCGCGCTCGCTCCGGAAAACGGAGCGCGGCCGGTAGTTGCCAGATAGAGAACCGAGCCTAAGGAGAAAATGTCCGAGCGTCCATCCAGGAGTTCGCCGCGCGTCTGCTCCGGCGACATAAAGCCAATTGTCCCCAGGATTAGCCCTGGAGTGGTACTCGGTGTTAGAGTGCGCGTTTCGGGGCCCAACGCGATCTCAGGCTTTTCCATGCGCCTGGCTACGCCGAAATCGAGAACTTTGATTTGAGACTCTGGCGTAATCATGATGTTGGCAGGCTTAATATCGCGATGGACAACGCCGGCCTCGTGCGCCTTGGCGAGGGCTCGGGCAGTCTGAGCGCCAAATTGGACCGCTTCGGTGAAGGGTAGCCCAGCCGGTAGTAACAGGTCTTTTAGAGTCTTGCCGCGTACGTACTCCATGACCAGGAAGTCCATTCCCGCATGGCTCGAAATATCGTAGAGAACCACGATGTTAGGGTGGTTTAGAGCGGAGACGGCACGGGCCTCTTGCAGGAATCGGCGCTGGTGCTCTGGATCGGAGAACTTCTCTGGAGGGAGGACCTTGATGGCAACCGTTCGGTGCAGCCTCGTGTCGACTGCCCGAAAAACTTCGCCCATTCCACCGGCGCCTAACAGAGTCTCAATTAAATATGGGCCGATTCTGCTGCCCGGCTGCAACGACCGAATGGGTAGAGCTGGCGATTCCAGGAATGCCACACGTGCAGTTTCAGCAGCGAGGAGCCTTAGGACTTCCCGCCGCAGTTCCTCGTCGCCTTCGCAAGCATTCCGGAGGAATGCGTTGCGGTTCTCAATAGGCTGATCGAGTGCCGCATGGAACAAGTACTCGACGCGCAGCCATCGGTCCGGAGTCACGGCTTATTCTCAGATGTGATTGCGCGTGCAAGCCAGGACTTTGCCAGCTTCCAATCGCGCATGACGCTTTGCGGAGAGATTTTCAAGACCTCCGCAGTTTCCTCAATGTTCAGGCCTCTGAAAAACCGCAGTTCGATCACCTAGACCACCCCCATCCGGCCCCCGCCGATCTTCTCGACAATGCGGTAGTGGGAGACGGTCTGCCCAACGAGTTGGGAAGGCGTTGCCATTGGCGGGAATGTAGCAGGATAGTAGGACGAGTCCCGCAACAGGTCAACGGAAAGCCGCTGATGGACTATAGATCCGTCGAGGAGCCTTCCTGTTCCTGAGCCATGCTCAAGAGAGTAGCCGGAATCCAGCATCTCAATAGTGAATAGGGGAATTCCATGCGCTTTCCTCAGGTCAAACTCGCTCTGTGGCGGACGTATAATGATGTCCAGAACAAGCACACCCTGCAGATGGCTGCGGGTCTTTCGTATTACTTCGTCTTGTCGTTGTTCCCGCTGCTTATCATGTTCGCCGCTGTCGTGGCATACCTGCCGATTCACCACGTATTCGGAGAAGCTCTGGATTTTATGGCCCGCTTCATGCCGAAAGACAGCATGGGACTGGTTAAGACCGTGCTTCGAGACGTAATTACACCGTACCGGGGTGGACTGCTGTCCTTCGGAATCGTCGGGACGATTTGGGCAGCATCAGGCGGTTTCTCCAGCATGATAGAAGCGCTGAACATCGCCTATGACGTGCAAGAGAATCGCCCATTCTGGAAAACACGCCCGCTGGCAATTGGGTTGACATTTCTCATCGGTTTCCTGCTGGTTGTCGCGTTGGCCCTGATGCTGGTTGGCCCCAATTTTGGCGGCTGGGTGGCCGGGAAAGTGGGTCTGAGTGGGATGTTCGGGGTGATCTGGCCTTATTTGCGATGGTCGATCGCGGTTGCATTTACGGTGCTCGCTGTAGAACTAATCTATTTTCTCGCCCCCAACGTGAAGCAGAAGTTCACGCGAACTCTGCCTGGTGCTGTAATCGCCGTCGGCTGCTGGATTCTGCTTTCGTGGGCTTTGGGCTTCTATTTCCAGCATTTTGCTAACCTCAATAAGACTTATGGGACGCTTGCCGCTGCCATTGCGTTGATGGTTTGGCTCTATTGGACGGCATTCGCTATTCTGTTGGGTGGCGAAATCAATGCCGATTTGCTCCACGCCGCCGGAAAGCACATCCCCGTAAAGGAAACTGCTGAACCGACGCCTTTGTCATCGCAGAGGAATACGGCCTAAGGAACTCTGCCACAGGCTTGCAAACGGCGTAGCCAATGCTGCTGGAGGCGCAGCATCTTCTTGGCACAACGCAACTGCCCGAATCACGCTCAGAACGGGCCTATGAGCTTCTGACCGCTGCGGTGCATCTTGCTGACCATCTCCTAGAGGTCAATCCCGCTGCCAGCATGGGCAAAAAAGGCGGAAAGAAAACCGCCGAACGCGGCCCCGATTACTTCCGCAAGATTGCAGCCATGCGCAAAGAGCACAAGGGCGGTAGGCCGCGCACTAGCCAGCAATAGCTTCGCTGCCTTTGCCAGGGATAGGTGCGCGAGAAAGGAATCTGGAATGACGCCACGATCAGCCCCGTGCTGCCCCGGTTCGCCCTCGAGCGGATTAACGTCCCCACGCTCTTGATCAGTGCCGAGGATGACCTATATAGAGCTTATCCCAGCGCACGCTACACCGCTGCTCATATACCCGGCGCCCAGTTCGTGGGGTATCCCAGCGTGAGACATCTGCCGCTGGGAGACTGGAAGAAAGCGTCGTCCGAGGTTATTGGGTTACTCCAAAATGTCCCATAGGACATGACTTTCTGGCCCGGGTAAATCAGACAAATTACAGCATGAGCGAATCGACTAAGGACCTTGTTCGCATCAAATCCAACCTTGTACCATACCCAACCGGAATGTCGTTTTCTGACCTCGCATTGTCGCGACGCTTGGAGCGTACAGAAGGGACTGCGTCTGCCCAATACGCGGAAGCAAGACGTCGTTTATTCCCCGACAGTGGTGCGGAGTGGATTGAAATTGGCGGAGCATATGCAATATTTGATGGCATCGATTCTCCTATCACACAAACCTTCGGCCTCGGAATATTCGAAGATCTCAGCCCCAGCCAACTCGATGTCATTGAACAATTCTTCTCACGTCACCGAGCTCCGGTCTTTCACGAAGTGAGCCCGTTAGCGGGAGTTGCCGCGCTGGACTTGCTTTGCCAACGCGGCTATCGGCCGACCGAACTGAGCAGCGTTCTTTATCGGTCGCTTCAACCAACTGCGTCTGAACCCCCCGGTGCTATCACTGTCCGCATCATTGGTGCAGAAGAAACCCAACTTTGGACCGATGTAAGCGCGAGAGGTTGGGGGCACGAGCATCCGGAACTTCGTGAGTTTCTTCTCGAGGTGGGCGCCATTTCTGCAGCCCGCGATCAGAGCTTGTGCTTTCTTGCTGAACTTGACGGCAAACCCGGTGCCGCTGGTGTACTGTGCCTTCATCAAGGAGTCGCGTTGTTTGCCGGCTCCGCGACGGTTCCCGAATTACGGTGTCACGGATTACAAACGGCGCTTCTTCACGAGCGTATGCGTTACGCGTTCGAGCAGGGATGTGATTTAGCAATGATGGTGGCGCAACCGGGTAGCGAATCCCAGCGTAACGCGGAGCGCAAGGGCTTTCGCATAGCCTATACGCGCACAAAGTGGCACTTACCCTCGTCCACCCTGAATGGCGATTGTCTGCAATTGCTACGCTAACTTCTGGTTTGCTCGTCATCCGGAAAAAGCCGCAAAAGCGATAATCTGGAGCTGCATTGAGAATGAGATAATTCCGGCCTGTGCCTCTCCCGGTTGGAGCCACGCTTGGTCCTTATGAGATCGCCTCGCCCCTCGGCGTCGGCGGCATGGGCGAAGTTTATCGCGCGAAAGACACGCGGCTAGGAAGAGACGTCGCCATTAAGGTTTTGCCTGAATCAGTTTCGCAAAAATCAGGAGCGGCGGCGGTTTGAACAGGAGGCGCGGGCGGTTGCCGCGCTCAATCATCGGAAATCTGCCTTATTTCCGCGCAGCGACTGAAAGGGGCAGGTCGGAATTGAACATGTCGGCTTCGCCTTTCCATTTTCCGTCGGCCTGTTTTTTCCATACGGCCAGCCCCTTGCCGCGATCATGGATGAGCTTGCCATCGGGACCGGGCATGGTCATTTCGTACGTGAAAGGGCTGTACGCCATGTCGCCTGCGCGGGCGACATCGATTTTGGTGAGGTGCCAATCGACAGTAAAGCCCGGCGTGGCGAGCATTTGTGCCCAGCGCTTGCGGAGCGCTTCTTTCCCGGTGCAGATCGCCATGTTCGGGTACATAGCGGCCCCGTCTTCGGCATAGAACAAGTTCGACAACCTGATCCGCGTTCCGCGAATGCGCTGCTCGTCTCGTCGCGTCATCCACCGCCTGGATCGCGCGTACGTCTGCCTCGTGCGAGTCGGATTGCTCTTCTTGGCATCGAGCCGGCGTGAATACTGTGAGCACTGTTAAGAAGATGAAAAGCGTGGCCCGGCACGTGTTTCTCATCTGAACCTCCGAACTTCGGTATGCCGGTTGGGTGGAGAGCGCCCGGGTGTACCAGCGGTTGAGCATGCGCTGAAAGCACAGGGGCTCCCCTTTGTGGTTATCCGGGCGGGAAAGAGATTAGTCCGCGCGGTGGGGTTTGGCAAGGGGATTTCGGGTTAGGAAAAAGACCGTGGTTAGCGGTCTGGGGTATTGCGGTCCGGGGATGCGGATCTGGCGTTTAGGGATGAAGGATTTATCTATGAATTCTTCGAGGATTTCTCGCGTCGGTCGGGGTCTTCAAGGTAGCGATGCAGTAGATCGAGCAGTGGCAAGGCGCTCGTCGTACCGTCCGAAGTAGTACGCCTCAACTTCATCTCTTGCGAGCATTGGGGCCATCCCTCTTTGGTTGTGCGGCGGTGTCACCGGCTTGGATTTCTAGTTGTGGGGGAAAATTCATGTCATGATTGTAGAGCGGCTGCTGGGTTAAATGCTGCACCCGCCGGTACGGCACCCTTCTCATCGAGTTCTTTGGTCGCCTCGTCATCACCGGCCCGTCCTGCACACTGACGTATGTACGCGTCCTGAATACCGGGAATCGGAGCTGAGCGGCCGAGCTGCCCTATGCCCACATAAGCGCGGTAAAACTCTGGATGTCGCGCAATGACGAGCATTCCAAGATAAGTGCCCCAGGAATGCCCGACCAAGTAAATCTTCTCCTGATGAAAGCGAGCGCGAAGCAGACTGGTTAGTTCGATTGTGTCCGCAACGAGCTGTTCGGAATTGAGGAAATTGCTAATGTCCTCTTGGTCGGATTTCCCGGCTCCTCGGCGGTCCCACTGGACGACCACAAATTCCTTCTCCAGCGGTCTTTGAAATGCGTGAGCCAAGTACATGGCTGGCATTCCAGGGCCGCCATGTAAAAAAGCAAGACAGGCAGCGATGTATCATTCCCCCGAATGAGCATGTACTGGTCCACACCGCCAAGTCGGACCCGTTCCAAGACGCGATACTGTGCGGCCCGGAAATATGCGGAGTGCGGCCAGGAGTGAACCATAGATAGAGCACAAGCCCAGCAACTACAGCAGCAAGCCCCGAAGACACGCCAGATGCACTTTTTCACCCGCGATGAAGATTGCCCGCCCATTGCTGCAGCTCGCCAGTTATCGCTTTTCAAGAGATTTTGCCGTGATCCAAACCCCTTCGAAAGTAATGAAGGACAGGCCCTCACAGGGCCGTGCGGATTCCTATTGGAATGTGATGACAACTTTCGCCCGGGCGTGTCCTTCTTCTGCGTAAGCCATGGCGTCGGCCGTTTCACTGAGCGGGTAGCGTCTATCGATTACCGGGATTATTTTTCCGTCGGTGATCAGTTCTCCAAAGGTCATCAGGTCGTCTCGATTGATATTTGCAATGATGAATTTGAAGTTCTCTCGCAACAAGAATGAACGTGCGAATACTTTGAGCAACCAGGTAAACACTGCCCACATTTTCTTGGGCGCTCCGGCGATGACACACTTGCCATTCGGACGCAGAACACACTTCATCGTTGATAACTTCCGGTTCCCCACGTTATCGAGAAGCAGATCGTAACGTTCGCCGCCTTCAGTGAAATCCTCGCATGTGTAGTCGATGACACGATCGGCACCGAGCGAGCGCACCAATTCGACATTCTTCGTGCTGCAAACGCCGGTAACATGAGCGCCGAACGACTTCGCGATCTGCACGGCAAATGTGCCGATCCCTCCGGCTGCGCCGTTAATCAACACCTTCTGCCCCGTCTCAAGGCGTGCTTCGTCGCGAAGCGCCTGCAAGGCGGTAAGCCCCGCGATCGGCACCGACGCAGCTTGCTCGAAGCTCACGCCTTCGGGTTTTGGAGCCAACTTGGATTCGCGAGCACAAGCGTATTCGGCAAACGCACCTTTGCCACCGCCAAACACGGCATCTCCGGGTTTGAACTGCGTTACGTTCTTGCCCACTGCTACGATCTCGCCGGCGACGTCCACTCCGGGCCGTTCCGTCTTCATGCGCCAGTCCAGCGGATTCACCGAGGCCGCGCGAACCCGCAGGACCACTTCATTGTCCTTCGGAACCGGTTGATCGAGGTTCCCGATTTCGAGGACCTTTCCTGCTTTACCCTTGCTATAAACGGCGGCTTTCATGTGGGCTGAAATGTTAGCCGCCATCGGGACGACGCGATGTGACGAAGATCACAGAAGATAGCAGGATGAGTATCATCCCTTGGGCGCGGCGGTGTGCTGCCGATCTTTGTCGATGTCGGCCATCACTGCCGCTCCTTGAAGTCCCTTTCCACCTTCAGCACGCGCTGCTCGAGTTCCGCGGTTTCAAACGCCTTGAGTAGGGGTGTCGCTATATAGGCAATCGCATTTCCGATGCGAGGATCCACTCGTCCGCAGCGGACACCGGCGAGTGTTTCGCCCATGGGGCCGTATCAGCCGAGACGACACACCACATTCCTCCGACAAGTGTGCACCCGAACATTCCACCCCGCGTCATGCTTGTTGCCTCGGCAACCGTGGTCTCCGCGTATTGTCAATAGTGGCCAGCGGTTTGCAACGCTGTGACAAGCGATGCCTGCACAAGTTCGCGATTCGCCCATGACGTCGACCCCATTCGGACTCTCGTGCGCCCGACGACCGACCATGTAGGCCAACCGGTGAATTCATGCCTCGCGAAAGGCAACCGTCGGGTTCACTTTCGTCGCCCGGCGGGCTGGGAGATAGCTAGCCAGCGCAGCCACTGCAAGTAAAAGCAGAGGCACGATCAGAAACACAGCCGGATCATGGGGGCGCACCCCATAGAGCAAACTTGCCATCATGGACGCAGTGGCTGCAGAAAAGACCAATCCGGCAACGATGCCCACGCCAGCCAGCGCGACCCCCTTGCGCAAGAACATCCTCAGAATGTCGCCCTGTTGCGCACCCAGGGCCATGCGGAGCCCGATCTCACGCGATCTTTGGCCAACCATATAAGCCAGCAAACCGTAAATTCCTATCGAGGCCAGCAAGAGCGCTCCACCCGCAAATCCCGCCACCAAATTCGCCGAAAACCTGCGCGATGCCAGCGATGCATCCAGTATTTCATCCATCGAGGTGACGCCGAACACCGGCAGCCCTGGATCTACGCTCTGAATCGCGCTGCGAATCTGCGCTTCCAGCGTGCTCGCTGGCAAGGAAGTTCGCAGAGCCAAGCTTAGCGACCGCCCGAGAAATTGATTCAGCGGAACATAGAGGTGCGGCACGCCTTCGACATCGAGCCCGTCGTGCTTGATATTTTTCACCACGCCCACCACGGTGCTCCATGGATTCACAGGATTCGGCCCGAAACGCAACCGGATACGCAGCCGCCGGCCCACCGGATCATGATCCGGCCACCAGTAGCGCCTCGCCGTCGCCTCATCAATGATTACCACGGGCAGTTTGCCGTTCTCGTCGTCCTCGGTGAAGAAGCGCCCCTCGACGAGCGGTGTTTGTATCACCCGAAAATAATCCGGGCTGATCCGGATAACTTCTGCGCTCAAATCTCCCGAGGATTCCGTGGGCCGGTCTTCGATAGCCAGCGAATTGTGATTGGTGGCGCCGTAGGCCGCCGAATCGCTGTTGATTGTGTCGGCGGCCGGCAAATTGGACGTAATCGCCGCCAACTCCACGCCAGGAATCGCGTTCACGCGCCGCAGCAGTTCGCGATTAAACGGAATCTGCTGCGCGAAGGTGTCATATGGATCGAGCTGCGGATCATTCGGGTTCGGCAGATAGATATTCGCCGTCACCACTTGCGATGCATTGAAGCCCGGGTTCTGCCGCAACAAATCGCGTAGCGTCTCCAATAGGAGCCCCGCTCCGATCATCAGCACTACCGCACAAGCCAGCTGCGACACCATTAGTGCGTCGCGCAAGCGCCCCGCCTTCGCGCTGTAACCCGAGCCACGCGAGCCCTCGCGCATCGTGCCCGCAAGGCTCGCCTTCGAGGAATGAAGCGCGGGAGCCAGCCCAAATAGTAGCCCGGTCGCCAGCGAAATTAGTAACGCGAATCCCAGCACCCGCCAATCAATGTTTACTTCGCCCAGCCGCGGAAGATTCGCCGGCACAAATCGCAAGACGGCTTTCAGCGTAATCCCCGCCGTCGTGAGCCCTGCGATTCCCCCGATGAAAGCCAGCAACAGCGATTCGGTGAGCATCTGCCGGACCATTCTGCCGGCGCTCGCTCCCATTGCCGCGCGCACTGCCATCTCTTGCTGTCGTCCGGAGGCGCGCGCCAGAAGCAGACTGCCAATGTTTAGAGACACCACGAAAACGATTAAGATTACGGCAGCCATCAACACGACCAGCAGCGGTCGAACCTTACCCACCAACGATTGCTGCAACGGCACAACCTCAATCGACCATTTGGCGTGCGGAGGGTAATCATTCGCGAATTTGCGACGCAAATTAGCAGTCAGGGCATCAAGCCGCGCTTGAGCTTGCGCTACGGTGAGGCCCGGCTTGAGACGACCGATCACCCCTGGTAGTATGCGCAGGCCACGCGCCGGCGCTGGGAACGGATCGCCACTGAATCCGCAGGTAACCCACACCTCCACGGCTGGAATGGTCGATCCGGGGTTGCGAAATCCGGGAGGAAGTACACCTACAATCGTATACAGATCGTTATCGAGGCGAAGGCTCCGACCGAGGACGCCAGGATCAGCCCCATAAGATCGGCGCCACAAGGCATCGCTGATC
>Ga0075436_100002079_pt1 | contig 13821 bp, 11 predicted proteins | sample RhiMethybrSRZTD5_FD_75303 | JGI IMG/M metagenome (GOLD analysis project Ga0075436, IMG submission 75303) | Populus rhizosphere microbial communities from Tennessee, USA - Rhizosphere MetaG P. TD hybrid SRZTD5 | ecosystem: Host-associated > Plants > Roots > Rhizosphere > Soil | place: USA...
CTGCTGCCAGCACATCAATGTAGCCGGAGCTGCGGTTTGCGAGTTTAGCCGCCTTCTCCAACACCGGAATAGCTTCATTAGGTTGACCCTTGACCACGAGAGTGAACCCCAGCAGCCAAAGGCTGCTGGCGTCGTCCGGCCTTACGGCGAGCGTGTTGCGCAATTCTCGTATCGCCTCGTCATAGCGCCGGGAGTGAAACAGGATCCACGCAAGCTCCCAGTTTGTGGACCCAAAACTATCGAGTTCACGCGCGTGCTGCTCCCAGTTGAGGGCGTCGTCGGCACGTCCCTGACAGAGGAACCACTCTGCAAGTCCGGTGTAAGCATCGGGATCGTTTGGGTCTAATTCGAGCGCCCGCCGGTATTCACTTTCCGCTTCCGCCCAGTGCCACTGTTTCTGGGCGATGTCGGCCAGCAGGATATGCGCCTCGGCGAGACCGGGGTCCAGTTTCAGAGCCGTGCGGGCGGCGCTCACCATTTGCGGCCGCTCACGACCAGGATCCCCGCCCATCATGACCGTGCCCAGCGCTGCATGCGCCGCCGCCAGGCCTACGTAGGCTGGCGCGAATGCCGGGTCCTTGCTGATGGCGTCCGAGTAATATCGAATGCTCTTTTCAATGGCGGCCTTATTGTTGCTGTTATGTAACGAGAAGTTGCCCTGCAGATAGCTTTCATAGGCTTCCGGCAGAACGGCATGGAATGCGGAGAGCCGTTGCCTTTCGTCTCCGGCAACGGTGACCTTAACTTTCCGGGCGATGGCCTGGGCCACATCACTCTGCAACGAAAGCACATCACGCAGTTCGCGGTCATACGTCTCCGACCAGAAGTGCTCGTCGGTTGAGGCGCGAATCAACTGGGCATGGACGCGAACACGGCTGCCGTCTCGTATGATCGATCCTTCCACCAATGCATCGACATGCAGGGCCTTGGCGATCTCTGGCGCTGTGAGGGTCGTGTCCCGAAAATGCATTACTGAGGTTCGGGAAATGACCCGCAGGTTATGGATGGCGGCGAGGCGCCCAATGAGTTCCTCGGTCAATCCATCAGCAAGGTATTGCTGGGTTGGGTCGCCGGAGAGATTCTTCAGTGGCAGGACCGCGAGCGATCTGATGGCGGGGTGTGAGGTCTGTCTGAGCTTCCAGCGAATGCCGAACAAGAGGGCGGCGACGACCCCTATAACCAGGATCGCTCCCCGGCCCAATAACCACGTACGCTTGGGAATCGCGTCCTGTGGAGCAACGGCCGCATGCTCAACCGCAGGGCCAGCCGGCACGTGTACGGGAATAGGTTGAACGCCAGTGGTCGGCTCCGGCGGGGTTTCCTCTAGCGGCTTGCCATTACCGCTGCAGACAACTGGAGCGGCGAAGCGGTAACCTTTTCCCACTACGGTTTCTATAAAGCGCGGCTTCTCCGGATTGTCTCGCAACGCGATACGAATTTTGCGAACGGCGGTATTGATGCCGTGGTCGACATCGACGAAAACGTCTGCGCCCCAGAGCCGCCGTGCAACTTCTTCACGGCAAACCAGTTCTCCCCGTTTTTCAAGCAGGAGGATGAGGAACTCCATCGGGCGCTTTTCGAGGCGCAAGGTGCGATCGCCCCGTTGCAGCAGATACCGCGACGCATCGAGTGTGAACTCGCCAAAATGGAACAACTGCGCCGTATTCCCCCCGGCCGGGCTAGTGCGCTGGCTGTGGAATAATGGCGCAGAAGCAGCTAACTGGCAAGTGTTTCAGTAATTTGAGTCTTCAGACAAACTTTATCTGGCCTTCATTCCACCTGTATTGCATGAGATCGCTCGTTTCTGAGAAGGTGCCGCGATCCCCAGCGGGGATGGAGGTCCGTATGAACAGAACTTTCTTGTGGTTGCTACAAATCGCGATCGTAGCGCTGGGACTGAACAGTGGCCTGGTGGCTCAGGCTCCGCCGCCGGTCCAGCTCAGCGGAACAATTAACGATTACAACCCTTTTGACCATGGACAATACGAGATGCGCGGCGCCTGGTCGCTGAAGGTGAAGGGCGATTCCAATAACGCAGATTTCTCGGCTGCGCTGAACATGGAGCACTCCGACCTTTGGATGGTCAGCCACGCGATAACGGACACTACATTACGCGACCCGCACACGCACCACATCACTATGAACGGCGCCCAAGTTACCTTTGACCCAACCTATGTAGAAAACAACTGTCCTACAGCGCATTACGGCGTTCCTACCACAACTGGTTTCGCTGTTGTTGGCATGGCGAGCATTACGGGGGATGGAGGTTTTGCGCCCTTCGCACCTAACGGCGAACTTTCGCCGCTAACGGTCTGCGTCACCGGAGGAAGCCAGGTACGGTTCTCGAATATCACGCTGGTCCTCGGCTCACCTGCCAGTAAGCACTTCGGAACGCAGCCGATCAATGGGGTGGTCCGGAGCGTGAAGCCGAAGCGATGACTCCGTAATCTGAACGTGACGGCGCAGCAGAAATCGGATCTGGTGGCATTGCTGCAAACGCCATACCCGGCTACTCTACCGTGTTCCCGTACATCGGGATGTCCTGCTGCACCAGGAACAGCAGGGTCTGGGCGCGGTCACTCCACTCGCTCTGCGGATATTGCGAAATGAGCTGCTGCGCCACCGCGATGGCGTGCGCCTTGGCCTGGTCCGAATCCTTGGGCTTCTCTTCCGTTTTATAAATCTGAATCAGCGCCGCTTGGCGCCAGGCGGCGTCGTAGAGGGCTTCGGGCGCATCCGGCGAGCCGGGACGCCCGCGGGCATACTTCTCGTAAATTTCGGATTCTTTCTTGGGACAGCTGGAAGTGCCTTGCCAATCCCCGCAAAGCTTGTTCTCGATGAGGTGAAAGGCGGCACGATCGGCCCACTTGGTATCGGGATATTTCTTGATCACCTTCTTCATCAAGTCTTCATTCATGCCTTCGCGCAGGTAAGCTTGCCGGGCATGGGAGGAAGGGCGGCTCATCACGTCCGCCCGGTCGAGTTGCCACTTGACGTCGGCGGCGCGGTAAAGAGCCTCGCCGGCCAGGGGCGAGGTGGGGAAGTACTCCTGGGTGCGCAGGTAGAGAAAGAAAGCGTCGCCGGCGGCGCCTTTGCGGCCGCCGCGCCGGCTGGCCTCGGATTCGGCGTCAGCGGCAGCGCCATAAAGAATTTTGTCCCCGTTCGGCGTGGAGGCGGTGACCACACCCTTGCCCACAATCCAGCCGCTGACGTCCCGCACATCGGCGACGTCGTTGTCGTCTTCCTGGGTGATGGGGTTGTCGCTGCGCTGTCCGGCCAGCGTGGCAAACACGTGCAGCCACTGATTGCTGTGCTCGATGATGGCCACCTCGCGGCCGCGCTCGATCTGCGCCAGTTTGGCCGCATTGCGGTCGGGAGAGATATAAATGCTGGCCTGGCGGATCATGACCCCGCGCTGGGTTGTCTGCTCGGCAGCATAGGCGGAGAAGGGAAGTGCGAAGATTACCGCAATAATAACTATTCTGAAAATAAGACGCATAGTTGTTCGACCTTGGTGCCGCTTCTAAGGGTTCTTTCGCCCCGCCGGGGCTCACGCTCATATTTCAATCGGTTCCCCGGGCTTACGCCCGGGGTACATTCTTTCGCCGCCAAGCGGCTAAATCCCGCCCTGCATTCTTTCGTCGCTAAGCGACTATTAGCCGGGGCTGCAATTTTTCTCCGCTAAGCGGCTGGTTGCCAACCGAACGCCACCGCACCCAGCTATGAATTACCAGCTGCCAGGAACCCACTCCCAACTACCGTTCTGCCGCTGTTTCAAACATGTCCGCCGCTTTCATTATCCTAATATTAGCGCGCGGAATGTTCAGCGAGTAGGCCGCCCACTGCTTGTCCTGGTCCAGCATCTGCTGTTTGTCCGGGGGAACGGGCTGCGCGATGTGGTATTCCTCCGCCGTTTTGGACTGCACATTGATATCGCCGGCGATATCGCTCGCCAGCTTCTCGCCATTCGCCTCGCTGGTTACGATTACGTAATCCAGGTTCTGCGCCTGCAGGTATTTTTTGATGGCGGCGTTTACCTGCTCCGCCGTGACCGCGTCAATGCGCGCGAGCATCTGCTCCAAATAGCCCGGGTCGCGCATGCCATAAAACAAGTCGTCCAGCCGGTAACCGAGCTGGCGTGACACGCTCTCAGCATAGTTCAGGTACAGGGCCCGGGCTTTGATTTTGGCCGCGGCCACCTGCTCCGGCGTCATGCCCTCGCGCGCGAAGCGGTCCAGTTCGGCGGTCATTGCCTTCAGGATGAAGTGGGCGTACTGGTGTCCCACGGGCCGGATCCAGATGCTGAAGTACTGCTGGTCGCGGGGCGTGGTGGGTGGAGGAAACTGGAATTGCGGGCGCCCGTACTGATATTCAATGTAAGAGTAGTCGCCATAGTTGTAGCCGCGCTCCTCGCGAATCTCCTGGTAGAGGCGGCCGAAGCTGTCGCGGTGCGCGCCCAGGAAGACGTTGGCCACGAACAGCGGCCAATAATCAGTATCGCTGCGCTTCAGGGAGATGGGATAGCCCAGGTGCAGGCCGGTGGCGATGGCGTTGGGCTGGGTAATGATGAGCAGGTGCCGTCCCGGGGCCACCACGGACCGCGCCAGGTTGGCAGGGCGATATACCGGCTCCCCAGCGGGCAGCGCCGCCATCAGCCGGCTCAGATCCTGCTCATTGTTGATGGTGGTGGCCACGTACAGGTTTCCCACCGTGTAGTACTTCTTGTAGAACGCGTTGAGGTCGGCGGGTGTAATGGCCTGCAGGCCCTTCACCGTGCCCAGGGCCAGATGGCCTAGCGCGGTGCCCGAGAATACGTAGTTGTCCAGCGCCAGCAGCCCAAGGCTTTCTTCGTCCTCGAAGCGCAGGCCGGACTGAATGTCGGTGAGCGTGTCGCGGCGGAGCCGGTCCACTTCTTTGGGCAGCCACAGAGGCTGCGTAAACATCGGCCTGAGCACGCGCGCCGCGTACTCTGCCCAGTTATCGCGCGGCACCATCACGGAAAAGGTTGTGGACTGCTTATCCACCAGCACGGTGGGAAATGCGGCATCGCCCCAGGGCCGCGTAATCTCGGCCAATTTTTGCGTGGTGACCGGGGCCTGAGCAGTTCCGAAGCCGCCCTCGATCAAGGCGCGCGCCACCAGGTTAGCGGTGCCTTCCTTGCCGGCGGGATCGTCGGCCGCGCCGGTGCGCACCATGATCTCGACCTGGTAGAGCGGGGAATTGGACGCCACCGTCACCAGGTTGGTGGGAAACACGTGCACCTTTTGCGGCTTGACGTGCTTGCTGGAGGGCATGTACTGCGCCGAAAGAGCGGCGGCTCCAAGCAGCAGCATGACGGCCATCAGGCAGGCGCGGCGCATCATTTCACCCCCGGTGCGGAAGTGGAAGCGGAAGCATCCGGCGCGGGCCCCTGCCACAGCGTGGTCACAATGCGTCCTTGCGGAGTGAAATATTTCTGCGCGTAGCGGTCAATATCGCTGGGCCTGAGCGAATCAATCGCCTGCATCAATTCGTCAACGGCGTGCGGATCGCGATTGAACCGGTAATACCAGGCGAAGGTCTGGGCGATATCCAGCGTGGAATCGAGCCCCGCCAGGAAATCGTTGCGCACCTTGCTCTTCACCACCTTCAGCACGCGCGCCGATCCGGGCTGCTGCGAGAAATGCTGCAGGTCGTCCACGCCGCTGATCACGTCATTCTGCACGTCCTTGACATAGGCTTGTCCCTCCTTGCGAAAGCGGTCAAGCATCAGCTCGGAATCGAGCAACAGCAGGTGCGGGTCGGTGGACTGCAGCAGCTCCGTGCCGTCAAGAATAGAAAAGCTGGTGACCGTCTGCTTCTGGTAGCGCAGCTTCTGAAAGAGCGGGGCGGAGCGCGAGACCAGCAACTCCGGCAACACTATGGTGACCGCCGTCTCCTTGCTCCCGGGGTGCATGGCCGGGGTGTGATAGCCCACCACCAGGCGCGGCGAAACGTCCGCTTCCCAGTTCACGTGCACGTTCTTGGGCCCCTGCGGCGCCTGCTCGGAGGGAATTTGCGGCGGATGCGACGGCTTCCAATCGCTGTAGTACTTCTCCACCTGGGCGAATACGGCCTTGGGTTCAACATTGCCTACCACGATCAGGGCGACGTTGTTCGGTCTGTAGTAATTGCCATAAAACTCCCAGGCCGCGTCCCAGGCGTTGGGCATGTTCTCCACATCTTTTTCATAGCCGATCACGGTGTGGCCGTAGGGATGGTGGGGAAAGGCCACGGGTGACATCTCCTCAATCATCTTTTCGCCGGGATCAGAAAAAACGCGCCGGTACTCGCCCAGGACTGCCCCGGCTTCTACCTGAAAGGTCTTGCGCTCGAGCTTGAGGTTTTTGAAACGCGACGCTTCCAGCTGAATCAGCCCGGGCGTGGGTCCTAAAGGACTTTGCACGGGGCCGACGAGATTGGAGGTGAAGGTGGTGGGGTGGTAGAAAGTCAGGTCGTAGTCAGTGAAGGCATTGTTGAAGGCGCCCAGGCGGCGCATGGCCTGCTCGTAGCCGTCGGGCTGGCCGTCGTATTCATGCAGGAACATGATGTGCTCGAACAAATGCGCCAGGCCGGTTTTGCCCGCCTGGGTTTCATTGCGCGAGCCTGCCAGCACGACCGTGGCCCAGGTCACCATGCCATGAAATTCAGGCGTCGGAATCACCACCACGTTCAGGCCGTTGGGCAAGGTCTTGGTTTCGATCGGGTAGGGGAAGAATTTGGGAGCGGGCTTGGGCGGCTGGGCCAAAGCTGCAGCCGTTAAAACCAAAGTCAGGGACAGCGCCGCCGCAAAACGACTTCTGGCTGGAATCATCCGTCTACCTCAACGTCGTGCGGAACCCTGAATTATAGAGCAGCAGGGAATCAACAACTTACACTCAGAGTGATGGTTTTCTAGCAACGCCACAAATCAGCAGGGAAGCGGGTTTGGGACTGCTGGCGTCGTACACCGTAAGTGATAGGGTTTGCTGCTGGGCACAAGATGGGCACAGGTGCCAACCGCCCATTCCCAAGGTTCTTAGGAGGGTCGGCCTGTTCCGTACGCCAGCGGTCCACCTAAAGAAATATTTTAACGATAACGTTAGGAATCGGGTGTATGCTTCCGCTCTATCATTCCGCGCTAATTGGATTTTTCTAAGGTTGTTTCCATGCCTTCGCCTTCCGATAAGCGCAAGGCGCAGAAAAGCACGCAGGATGAGGTCCGAAATGAACTGCAGAAAGCTGTGCTTCTTTGCGAAGTATCAACACTTTGGATGCAAAAGAGCGCCTCACTGCTTCGCCATTCCTCCGAACTGCTGAACAGAAGCCGCAAACGGAGAAAAGGGCGGAACCGTACGGCTGCTAAGCATGGACCCGCCTAAGCCCTTCTTATCCGTTTTTGCGCAAAACTTCGTTTTGAGGCAAAAAACTTTCCGAAGTGGCTCGCTTCAGAAATCAAGAATCGGACGGCTGACAAAAATGCAGTCGGGGGCTGACCTGCGCGTTCCGCAGCTAAGTCCAGGCGCCAGACTGTTCTGAGAGCCTTCACGATGGTGGCAAAGCATGCCAGCGCTGCACCCAGCACGATGGTCTTGAGAAGGAGTCCGATAGGCATACAGACCTCCTAACTGACAGCGGAAGGGCACGCGCAAACCCGAGGCGGCTCGGATCAGGCGCGTAATGTTGCGGTGAAGTTTAGCACAGATTCTGAGCCCTGCTCCTGACCACCGACTCCGGCTTTTCCACGATTTCCGCCAGCATGGCGGGCTCGACGTTGCCGCCGCTGATGACGGCCACGTTGATGCGCGTCTGCGGCAGTTCGTCGCGGTGGAAGAGGAAGGCGGCTACGGTGACGGCGCCGCTAGGTTCGGCCACCAACCGGGGATTGGGCGCGAGCAGGCGCATGGCCTGGCGAATTTCCTGGTCGCTGACGGTGACGATTCCATCCACGTACTTGCGAATGTGGGCAAAAGAAATTTCCCCGATGCTCTGGGTGCGCAGGCCATCGGCAATGGTGCGCGTCGTCTCCTCAGCGCCCCAGGAAACCACGTGTCCGGCGCGCATGCTGGCCAGGGCGTCGGCCGCCAGTTCCGGTTCGACCCCGATTACTTTGCAGCCGCTGCCGGACTGCTTGACCGCGGCGGCAATGCCGCTGAGCAGCCCACCGCCGCCCACCGGCGCCAGGATGGTCTCCACCTCGGGCAGGTCCTCCAGAATTTCCAGGCCGATGGTGCCTTGCCCGGCGATGATGCTCTCATCGTTATAGGGCGGCACGATGACGTAGCCGTGCTGGGCTGCCAGTTCTTCGGCACGGGTGCGGCGCTCCTCGCTACCCGGCCCTACCAGCACCAGTTCCGCGCCCATGGCGGCGGTGCTTTCGCGCTTGATGGCGGGGGCAGTGCGGGGCATGACGATGACGGCGCGGACACCCAAAGCGCGGGCGGCATAGGCCACGCCCTGCGCATGGTTGCCGCTGGAGTAGGCGATCACGCCCCGGCGGCGCTCTTCCTCACTGAGGGAAGCGATCTTGTTGTAGGCGCCACGCAGCTTGAAGGAGCCCACCGGCTGAAGGTTCTCCGGCTTGAGATAGAGTTCCCGCTGATCTTGAGCGTCTGCATGCTGCGGGATTTGCGAGAGCACCAGATGGGTGCGCACAATCACGTCCTGCAGGCGCTGTTGAGCTTGCTTAATTTGTTCCAGGGCAACGATGGCGGCAATCTCCCGAAGAATGTTAAGTCTAGTGTAGCGGGTCCCAGAAAGTTAGTGTGAAACGTGGGTCCGTGTACTTCGGGTATTCAGTAGCTGCCGGTTGGCGGTTGGGATTACGAGCTACTAGCTGCTAGCTACGAACTGCTAGATCTCCAGGATGACCGGCATGATCAGCGGCCGCCGCGCGGAACGCTTCACGATGAAGCGCTTCAGATCCTGGCGGATTTTTTCTTTGATAACGCCGTAATCGGCCTTCTCTTCGTCGCTGGAGCCCTCCAGCGTCTGCAGTACCACCTGGCGCGCCTCGGGCAGGAAGCCGTCCTCGCCGGCGGCGAAGCCGCGCATCACGATCTCTGGCGCCGTCTCCACCCGGCCGGTGAGCTTGTTGATGGCGATGATGGGGAGCACGATGCCGTCCTCGCTGAGGTGGCGGCGGTCGCGAATTACCAGATCCTCCACCACGTCGGTGCGGGAGCCGGAGTCAATGCATACGCGCCCCACCGGCACACGGCCAGTTTTGCGGGCGCCGTGCTCATCAAACTCAAGAATATCGCCGCTCTCCAGCGAAATCACGTGGCCCACCGAACCCTTCATGGAGGCAGCCAGTTCGGCGTGCCGGCGCAGCTGGCGAAACTCACCGTGAATAGGAATGAAGTAGCGCGGCTTGACCAGGTTGATGATGAGCTTCAGCTCTTCCTGGCTGGCGTGGCCGCTGACGTGCACCGGCGGGTGCGAACCATCCTCGTAGATAACGTGGGCGTCGCGGCGGAACAGGTGGTCAATCATCCGGTAGATGGCCTTCTCATTGCCGGGAATGATGCGCGAGGAAAGCACCACCGTGTCGCCATTCTCGATTTTGGCGTGCTTGTGATTGTCCACCGCGGCGCGCGACAGCGCCGACATGGGCTCGCCCTGGGTACCGCTGATGAGCACGCAGACTTTCTGCGGCGGAAAATTCTTGATCTCGCCGGGATGGATCAGCAGCCCGTCGGGAACATCAATGTAGCCCAGGTCGGAGGCGATCTCCGCCGAGTCCGCCATGGAGCGCCCCACCAGCGCCACTTTGCGGTTGTATTCGTAAGCCAGTTCCATGGCCAGCTTGATGCGGTGGATGGAGGACGAAAAACAGGAGATGAACAGGCGGCGCTCGGTCCAGGCGAACACCTCGTCGAACTTGCGGCGCACCGCGCGCTCGCTGGGGGTATAGCCCGGGCGCTCGATGTTGGTGGAGTCCTGGAACAGGGCCAGCACCCCTTCTTTGCCGTATTCGGCGAAGGCGTGCAGGTCGAACAGGCGGTTGTCGGTGGGCGTGGGATCCACCTTGAAGTCGCCCGTGTGAATAATGACCCCCAGCGGCGTGTGAATGGCCAGGGAAACGCAGTCCACCAGGCTGTGCGTTACCTGGATGGGGTTGAGCGTGAAAGGGCCGACGGTGAACCGTTCCCCGGCGCGGATTTCGCGCAGATCGGCCTCGTCCAGCAGCCCGTGCTCCTCCAGTTTGTCTTCCACGTAGGCCAGGGTGAACTCGGTGCCGTACACCGGAACGTTAATTTCCGAAAGAATCCAGGGCAGGCCGCCGATGTGGTCCTCGTGGCCGTGGGTGAGCACGATGGCGCGCACTTTATCGCGGTTCTCGACCAGATAGGTGATGTCGGGGACGACGATGTCAACGCCCAGCAGCTCGGCTTCGGGAAACATGAGGCCGCCGTCAATGACGATGATTTCATCGCCCCAGCGCACGGCCATGCAGTTCATGCCGAACTCGCCCAGCCCGCCCAGCGGCACGATCTGTAGTTTGCCCATTGGCATGTTGGAATACTTGGATGCTAGCACAACGCTTGCCCCCGGACAGTCCCGCAGCGGCTCTCGCTTACCGGGTCTTCTTGCGCACGTGCAGCAGCTTCTGCACTTCGGCCACAAGCTCTCCGGCTTCATCTCTGATCTCGACCAGGAACGTGGGCTCTACCTTCTCCTGGGTCTGGAGCTGCTGCCGGATGGCTTCGATCTGCTCCTCGCTTAACCGGAAGCTGGCCAGCATTTTGCCTTTGCCGGGCTTGCGGAAACGTATGCTGGCGGATTTATCCCACACAATGTAGTCGCGGCCCAGGTTCTCGATCAGCATGAGCATGTAAAACGGATCGGCCATGGAATAGAGCGAGCCGCCGTAGTGGGTGCCGACAAAATTGGCATTCCAGAAGCGCAGCTTCATTTCCACGTCAATGGCACGCCAGTCCGGCTGCAGGCGGGTAACGCGGATTCCGGCGCCCAGGAAAGGTGGCCAGAAGTTCATCACATGCCGCATGTGGCGTTTCATAGCTGACTCCCATCATCCCGAGATGCGTCCGAAGCGGAGTCCCTACCAGCGGGGTCAAACCACCCAAACGCATACTTGCGTGTTTGGCATCGTGGCCAAGCCATACTCGGGCGCCAGTTTGGCGTATGAGCAGCCTAGCATTGTCTTCTTAGCGTGGAGTCACAGACAGGTCTGCAGTTGGCGGCAGATTGGCGGTGGCTGAGATGGACCAGAGGGCAGTGTGCGATAGAGGAGTTCTTCTTGTGAGCTGAAATTTTCTGCCGCCGCTCGGGGCGCGTGTATCAGACGGCGGTTGCTTCGCTGTAGTGCGTGCGGGCGTACTGCAGCAGTTCGCGCTTGCTTGATAGGCCGAGCTTGCTGAGCACCGACTGGACGTAGACTGCGACCGAAGCATCCTCGGGATCGAGAAGCACCTCTTCGATCTCTCGTTCCTTCAGGCCCGCGGCCAGGGATTTGAGCACTAGCTCTTCTTCAATTGTGAATGTGTGGTTGTGCACGGTTACCGCCTGTCTTAAGCGCCAGAATCAGGTTGTCAGACGGCTGCGCCCCGGCCGCTCACCAACTGGACGACGAGGACTATCAACGCAATCACCAGAAGCAAGTGGATAAGGGCTCCGGCAACGTGGAAACCAAATCCGAGGAGCCACAGAACCAGCAGAATTACGAAAATTGTCCAGAGCATTGCCCCTCTCCTTGCACACCGCCTTATCGTGTGCTTTTACTCTGATTCATCCTGCGCTTCTTGGGTTGCAGTTAACCCAGGGGGTTATTTCGAGTGGGCGGCAGATCTTCATGGAGCCAGTGGGCAAACCGCGGCCGGGCCTTATTTCCCCGAAAACGAGTCTCACCAGGCGCTTGCAGGATTGCCCGGCAGTTGAGGAGGGCGTTCCACAGCAGGCGCTAGTCGCCGCGGTTCAGGTCGCGGTGCATGGGATTGAAAGTGAGGTTACGAACTCGGTGCTTCACTGAGACAAAACGTCTCAAACCACGAAAAGCCTTTTCCATCAACGGCTCGCCTTGGCCGTGAATACCGCAAAAAGAGGGGGCGCTTGCAACCAAGCGCCCCTTGCAATGGCACAGATTTTAGCTATCCGACCTTGCGCGTCGGCTCGGAACGCACGCCGCTAGCGCCCGGCCGGTCACAGATGGTGGCGCGGTTACGTACGACTTCATCCTGGAAGGTGACAAAGCGCCGGCTCAATGGCGACTGGCTTGGAATGTCTCGTCCGGTCGGCTGGGACGAGCCGGTCCAGGAACTCCGGTATGAAGTTTCGTACTGCTGAAACTTCTGCTTGTCTTCCAAAACTTTCTCGTCGAGGGCCGGAAAGCGTTCGATCTGGTTCTTGGTCAGGCTAACCTCGAAGTCGTCATCGTGGCTCGCCGAAGGGCGCACCTCGGCGGGCGGAACCAAGAACCTGCGGCTCTTCAACCATCCACCGGTGTCGATCACCAGGTATTGGATTTGTCCGCTATCGGAGTCAAAGATCACGTCGTCAATTTTGCCCAGCTTCTCGTCGCCAGGTCCATAGACCGTCGAGCCGCGGATGTCGTCGATGTCTTTGTTGAATCGGTAGTCACGCAGTGTGCTGTACATTTAGCCTCCTTTAGGAAATCTGAGGCTAGCGTGATTCCTGAGCGCATTCAACCACCCATGCTGGGATGTGTGTTGCTGAATTCATTCATGGAAATACGGTGATATCGCAGAAGGCGGTGGAAGAGTTGTTGACGCCATTGCGCGACCGCGTCGGGGTTGGTTTCTCGACAACAGTCGTTTTCGGCTTCTGATTGGTTTGCCGCCCCAGGTACCCCCTGCCCAATTTCTCTGTATCCTTTCTGACCCGTTTGCGCTCTATGGCGCGGAAGAGCTGTTCATCTATAGCTTTTACGCCAGCGTCACATGCCGATCCCGCCATACGGAAATTCAGGAAGCAGTAACTGCTAAGGCTAAGGAAGTGGGTTAACGCAAGGTTTTTCGTGCACGCAAGCTGATAGTTGGAGCAATGGTTCCAATTCTTCTCCCGCATTCTGGAGGTTGCATGGATCCCCGCAAAGCCTTTAGCTGGCTGTTGGTATTGTGTTTCGCAACCGCATCGTCGCTGTTCCTCAACGGCCAGGGCACGGGCGGCAGAATTCTGGGCCGGGTGAGCGATCCCACCGGCGCGGTGCTGTCCGGCGTGCAGGTGAAGCTGGTCAGTGATCAGACGGGCGTCAGCCAGACCACGCAGACGGACAAGACCGGCTATTACGAATTTCCCGCCGTTCCGGTGGGCAATTACCACCTGGAATACGAGCAGGCCGGCTTCAAGAAAGTGATCAAGAAGGGCCTTACGCTGCAGGTGAACCAGGTCATCACCATGAACATGACCATGCAGGTGGGTGGGGCGCAGGAGGTGGTGGAGGTGACGTCGGAAGCGCCCCTGGTGGATACCACCAGCACGCAACTCGGCGCCGTAGTCGACGACCGCTCGGTAGTGCAACTGCCCTTGAACTCGCGTGACACCTACCAGTTCCTGCAGTTGCAGCCCGGGGTGCAATCCCAGTTGGGCAGCTCGCTGATTTACGGGAGCGATCAGGCGGGCGCAGTTTCCGTGAACGGCGGGCGCGGCCGGTCCAACAACTTCAGCGTAAACGGCGGCGACGCCAACGATGCCTTCGTCAACCTGCCCACGGTACAGCCTTCGCCGGACAGCATCCAGGAATTCCGCGTGCTGACCAACACCTTCGACGCTGAGTACGGGCGCAACTCGGGGTCGGTGGTCAACGTGGTGACCAAGTCGGGCACCAACCGGTATCACGGCGAT
>Ga0075436_100002080_pt1 | contig 13821 bp, 11 predicted proteins | sample RhiMethybrSRZTD5_FD_75303 | JGI IMG/M metagenome (GOLD analysis project Ga0075436, IMG submission 75303) | Populus rhizosphere microbial communities from Tennessee, USA - Rhizosphere MetaG P. TD hybrid SRZTD5 | ecosystem: Host-associated > Plants > Roots > Rhizosphere > Soil | place: USA...
TGTCGCACCACGTGCAACGGAGGTTGCAGCGCGCGGTGCGGATGAACGAGGTCCGCAGCCCGGTGAACGGACCCTCCCCCTGGACGGAGTGGAAGACCTCGATGATACGCATCGGGGAGGCCACGTCGGCCGGAGCCTAAATCGCCTTGGAGGAGGCGTTGGGAGGAGCAAGCTACGGTTCCGCGGGGGGAGCCGTGTCCATGAAGGGTCGAGCTCCGTCCCCCGTCGCCATCGCGACCCGCTACGCTGCGCAACGCGGGCGGCAAGCGCGAGCCTTCAGGGTCGGGCTGGAATGCCCTCGACGTCCACGACGATCTTACCGCGAGCGTGCCCGTCCATCAGGTACCGCACTGCGGTCGGGACCTCGTTCAGCCGATAACGGCGGTCGATGACCGGAGTGACCCGCCCCGCGTCGATCAGCTCGGAGAGAGCCCGGAGGACGGGCGTCTTCACCGAAGCGACGAAGAATTTCGTTCGGGGCCCCATGAGGCGCGCACCGAACAGGATCCTGACCAATCGCAGAAGGAGTCGGGACACGGTGCCCGGGCCGGCACCGACCGCGAGGAGCAACCCCTTCGGATTCAACGCGCGGCGGTACGCGGCCAGGGAGTGGTTGAGCTGCGTATCGAAGATGACATCGTAGCGCTGCCCGCTCTGGGTGAAATCCTCCCGCGCGTAATCGAAGACCCGCTTAACCCCGAGGGACGTCGCCCACGCAACGTTGCGGGAGCTGCACACGCAGCTGACCTCGGCCCCGAGGGCGAGCGCGATCTGAACGGCGAAAGTTCCGACGCCGCCGGACGCACCGTTGATCAGCACGCGTTGACCCGGCCGGAGTTGGGCGCGGTCGCGAAGTCCCTGGAGCGCCGTCGTCGCGGCGATCGGGACCGCCGCCGCCTGCTCCGGAGTAAGACGGGCCGGTTTGGGGGCTACCTCGGTTTCGTCCGCAACCGCGAACTCCGCGAACGCCCCGCGAGCCACCCCGAACAGTTCGTCCCCGACGCGGATCCCCTGCACGCCCGCGCCCACCGCCTCGACGCGACCGGCGAAGTCGAGTCCCGGCCGTCCCATCTTGGGTCGAAGGAATCCTTTCCCACCCCGCATGAAGAGGGGGGGTTTCAACATGTGGCGGTCCGCGGGGTTCACCGACGCGGCGTGAACGCGCACGAGAACCTCGTGGTCGTCGCGGAACCCAGGGATCCGTACCTCTTGGAGCCGCATCCCCTCGGGGGGCCCGTACTGCTCGAGCACCCACGCCTTCATCGTTGCCGGAAGCGGGAGCGTGGGGGCCGGCCCCGCGCCGACCGCCGCCCCGGGGTCACCTCGACCGGACGTTGAGGCACCTCGGCCGAGCCAGACCACGATCCCGCTTCAACCGTTCGGCCCATCGTGATGAGAGGGCCGCGGTCGCGCGGGTGGCGTGGAGATCCACCCGCTGGACGGGACCCCCCCGCGGGCGTCGCTCTCCCTCGGTGGCGCTCCGGTCCGTGCTAGCGCTTGCTCGGCGGTGGGGCTTCGGAACCCAAGAGGGCGGGGCCGTTCAGGTCGGTCGTGATCCTCTGGGCCAACTGGCGAAAGCGCCGCCAGGGGCTCGGGCGCCCCGGATACCGCTGGAGCAGGTGGTTTTCCAAGGGCGAGAACGCGTTCCAGTCCGCAGCGATACTGTGCTGGAGAAAGTCCCGCACCAGCGGATAGTCGAGCGTTCGGCGCTCGACCATCTGGCCGATCAACTCGTACTGGTAAGCGAACGACCGGCTCTCGAAGTCCTCGAGGCTGTTGTCGAACTCCTTCCAATCGCTGCCGGCGCCGGCCTCTACCGACCGGTGCATCTTCCATCGGCGCACCGCGAACCCGGCCGAGGTGAGCTGCTCCATCATCGAGAACGCCAGGTTCCGTCGAGCGTCCAAGCGGCCGGCCCGAAGATTGTAGGCGAGCAGGCAGACCGAGATGACGAGAGCCGAGGAGGCGGCGATCCCTACCCACGAGGCGACTTCCGCGAGGTCCACGCCGCCGAAATCGACTGGGGGTATGAACGTGTATCTCCTGACCGGTCCCGCACGGTGGCCCACCGTCAGGATGGAATCCGATGGATGGATCTCGTTGGACGGTCCCGGATCGGCTCCCGGCGGCTCTCTCCGGTCCGACGACGCCCTCGGGGTCGTCTCGCTACTTCGTGCCGCGAGCCGCGGCAGCCTTGGCAGCGAGTGCCGCGAACTCTTCGTGGCCGAAGGCCGTACCGGAGAGGCCCCAACCGCCGTCGGCAGCTTCGGTCAGCAGCACCCAGGTCCGGCCCGATTGGGTCGGATCACCCGAGATTCGAGTGACGATGTCGGTCGCCTCCTTGACCAGCTGCCGCTGACCCGCCCGCGTCAACGCCCCGGGCGGCGTGATGATCTGAACTCGCACGGTACGTGCCGACCCCGTCGCGGCGGTGTGGACTGCTTTGGGTTCCATGCGGTGGATGTAGGCGGCGGTGTTGTTCAGGTGGAAGGCGCCCGGGGCCGCCACCCCCTCAGCACGGAGAACCGCCGCGGTGAGCTCCTCGGCGAGTTGACGGTCGGTGCCCTCCGGAAAGAGGTCCGAAGCGGCAAAGACATCGATCATCGGCATGGCAGACCCTCAAGGACCCCGAGACTAAAAGGGGCCGGAAGTCAAGACTCGACGCGGGCGACGTACAGATGCGTCAGCAAACCTTTATCGTTTCGGCCAAAGTTCGAGTGCCGGCGGCGCCTCGGCGATGTCGCGGTTGGATAGAGTCGACCCCTCCCGACATGGGCGTGGACACTCCATTGCCCCCCCGAAACTGACCGGTCTCCGAAGGGCACCCTGGTGGGTCGCCGTGTCGGTGGCGGGGATCACGTTGCTTCTGCTTTGTTGGACTGCGCCGTTCGCATCCGCCCACCCCACCGTGATCCTCCGGGCGCCGTTTCACCACGCAACGACCTTCCTGGATCGGTTTGCTTTCTCTTCGGGTTGCCATGCGGCGGGCACCTTCCCTTCCAACGCGACGCTGAACCTCTCGACGGGTCAAGTCGCCGGCTGGACCCGGGCTATAGCGAGAGACTGTGGCAACGGATCGAGTTGGGCGGAGGCCTACGTCGGATTGGAGTTCACCGGGTTTCTCCTCCGAGCCTCCACGGCCACCCCGATCACGATCGCCATCGAGTGGTCCGCTGCCTGGGCAGGGCAGGCGACGGTCGTGGGTGGCACGAGCCTGGCGACCGGACACGCTACCTGGCTCGTGTACATTCAGAGCTTCGTGGACGACAACAACTCGACGACCGGTAGGACCGTGTCGTCCGCGAACCTCAACCTCGGGGGCGCTGGTTACATCTTCAACGGGACCAGCGCAAGCAACGGCCGTGGGACGTTTTGGAACAACATGAGCTTCACGCCAGTGGCCGGACACGTGTACGACATCAGCTCGTTGTTGGGCGTCGATGCGTACGCCCAATCGGATGCGACGGGCGTCTTCGCGTCCGCCGGCGCGAACGTGGCGGGTCCCGGGTACGGCGGTCGACTGGTGTCCGTGACTATCTCGTAGCCGCCGAATTTGGGCCCCCCCTAAGCGCCGTGCTCTGACGCGACCGGTCCCACGGGCTTTGTTCCGACGGCGAAGACGTCGGGGGATTGACCATGGCCTGCTTGATACCCACGCCTTTCGAGCGCAGACCCCACGACGGGGCATAGTCCGTGGTCGTGCCCGTCGCGGGCCGGAGAGTGGGGCTGGAGCTCATCAGGTTCGGAGGAAGAGGTGAGGGCTCCCCAAAGGTGCTTTCCGAACTTCGGTGTTGATAAGCGGCCGACTCACGACTTGCGAGCGGACCCTTATCTCGAGTTCCGGTCAGATCGTACTGCTGCAATGTTCTCCTCGAAGAGGGCCGGGCGGCTCCACGATGAGAACTCGTCGGGGAGCTCGGGTCGGTCCTCGCGCTCCGCGAGCTCCCGGATTCGTCGGATGTACGCGGAGACCCGTGCGCAGGCGCCGGGGTCGCTCACCGGGCCGTGTCCCGGAACCAGTAGGCGGGGCCGCGCCGCGGTGATGCGCTCGAGCGCGGCGAGCCAGCGGTCGAGATCGCTCGACCGCAGATCGGGGTGGCAGTCGACCACGACCAGGTCGCCGGTGAACATCACCTCCTCGTCGGGGTAGAAGAGGACCGTGTCGCTCTCGCTGTGACCCGCACCCTCGACGATCATGACATCGCGGCGGCCGGGGTACACGTACCGGTCGGAGAAGATCTCGTCGGGGAGCCGGAGGGCGAGGGCGTCGCGCGACTCTCCGAGGTCGCGACGGGCGGCCGCCGCGCTGGCCAGCGCCTCACGGAACAGCGGTCGCGTCTCTCGGTCCCGCAGCGCCTCTGCGTCGGCCGCGGCCCGGGACCAGGCCGGGTCGTTGACCTCAGCCTCCACGCCCGACCCTCGTCGACCCAAGAGGTCCAGGGTGACCCGCGTCGCCCGGATCGTGCATCCCCCGAAGACCCGGTTCCCGAGAGTGTGACCGAGATGCCAGTGACTGTTCACGACCTCGAACGGTTCTTTCCCGGACAGGATGCGCGCGGCCGACCTCAACGCTCGCGCGCTGCGGGGGGTCATCGACGTATCGAACACGAGCGAGGACACTCCGGTGTCCACGATCCCACTGTTGCTGGACGCGCCGGCCCCCGGCCGCGCGATCGCCGCCCAGACCCCCTCTCCGAGTTCCTCGAACGTGAACTGATCGGAGTTGAACATCGCTTTCCGAACGGATCCGTGGGCTAAATACGGCCCTCCGCGCCGTTAGGCTCGCGGTTCGGCGAGGGAAACCGGCGGGTTCCGACACCTGCTTGGTGACCCGCCCGGCGAGCGGACGGGAGCCGGGCTCCCATCACGGGAACCCGCAATACGGACACTTCGAGGTCCACGTCGGGACGTGGCGCCCGCAGTTCGGACACGGAGGGCCCAATGCTTTCGAGGTAAAGCTCGAGCCGCCGCGTTCGTGGACGTCCTGCGATCCGATGGACGCAACGAGGGCGCCGCCGACGATCGCCAGCACCGCCCCGAGGTAGAACCCTCCTCCCGCGAAGAGGGAGGCGACGCCCAGAAGGACGATCCCGGCGCCGACCGCCTCGCGACGTCGCCGTAGGCCCGACGCGAACGCCCCGAGCGCCACGATCCCGGCACCGGTGAGCAGCCCGGGGAACAACGCGCTCGAGCCAAAGTAGAAGAAGAACGACTGAAGCAGGACCAGTCCACCGCCGAAGATCGCGATCGAACTCGCGGTCTCCCTTCGAACGCTGCCCCGGCGCACCGGCACAGGGACGGGGAACACCGCTACCCGAGGCCGACCGGTCTAGTACGTTCGGTCGGACGGCGCTCGAGCGTCGGCCTTCCGTCTGCCCGAAACGAACCCCCTCTCAAATACGGCCACCTTCTCTCCGCCCCGAATGGACCCCTCGGGAGATCGCCGCTGGCAAGCGGAGTGGGCGGCGCGTTCGATCGGAGCGGCGCGGCACGTCGCGGGCCAGGAGAAGTTCTTCGCCCTCGTGGCATACCCCGGTCCGAGCGGGTTCCTGCACGTCGGTCACCTGCGCGGGCTGCTCTACGCCGACGCGTTCCACCGGTACCACCGCGCACAGGGCCACGCGACGTTCTTCCCCACCGGCACGCACGCGTCGGGCCTCCCCGCCGTCACGTTCGCCCAGCGCGTGGCGGAGCGTGATCCCCGCGCGGTCGCCCAGCTCGAGGAGAACGGCATCGCCGAGTCGGAGTGGCCGCGCCTGGAGAATCCGCCCGACGCGGCGCGGTTCCTGGGCCAGCAGTACCTCGAGGTGTATCGGCGCCTGGGTGTCCTCATCGACGAGCGGGCCTACCTGACCACGATCGACCCGGACTACCAGCGCTTCATCGCCTGGCAGTTCCGGCGGCTGCACGAGCACGGGATGCTCCTCCAAGCCCCCCACTTCGCCTCGGTGTGCCCGGTGTGCGGTCCCCTCTCCGTCGACCCGTCGGAGACCGATCTTTCCTCGGGGGGCGACGCCGAATGGGTCGACTACGCGACGGTGCCCTTCGCTCTGGACGACGGGCGGATCCTACTTGCCGCGACGCTGCGCCCCGAGACCGTCTTCGGCGTCACGAACGTCTGGGTCCATCCGACCGAGCCTCTCTCGGTCTGGCACTACCGGGACGCGCTCTTCCTCGTGGGCCGCGCTGGGGCGGAGCGACTCGTCGAGCAGCACGGTGGCCGCGTGGGGCACTCCGTGCCCGCCTCCGAGGTGATCGGACGACCGGCGGAGGTGCCCCTCCGCGGTGGCCGCGTTCCGGTCCTCGCGAGCGAGCTCGTGAGACCCGGGGTCGGCACCGGGGTCGTGATGAGCGTTCCGTCGCACGCCCCGGCGGACTGGCTCGCGCTCGCGGAGCTCGCGCCCGGGGATCGCGGGGCCCTCGGCGAACCGCCGGTGATCGTCGAGATCCCCGACTCAGACAACCTGAGCGCCTCGGAGCGGTCGCTACTGGAGGGCCCGGGGACACCCGCGGAGCGGGCGCTGCGCGCCGCGGGCGCCCGCTCCGCGGACGCGCGCGGTGCGCTGGAGGAGGCGACCGAGCGACTGTACCGGCTCGAGTTCGTTCGCGGTCGCATGCGAAGCGATCTGGTGGGGGGTCGTTCCGTCGCCGAAGCGCGCGGGACGGTGACCGCTCAGCTCCTCGAGGATGGCCGGAGCTTCCGCCTCCAGGAGTTCTCGAAGCCGGTGATCTGCCGGAACGGGCACGAGGTCGTGATCCGCCGCGTCCCGGACCAGTGGTTCATCCACTACGGCGACCCCGTCTGGAAGGAGCAGACTCGGGCCCTGACCCATCGGATGCAGTTCTACCCCGCTGAGTACGGGACCGAGCTCGCGGGGATCCTCGACTGGTACGCCGACCGACCGTGTACGAGGCAGGGCCGATGGCTCGGCACCCCATTTCCGCTCGACCCCTCGTGGCTGATCGAACCGATCGCCGATTCGACGTTCTATCCGGCGTACTTCGTCGTTCGGCCCTTCGTCGCCGACGGGCGTCTCGGACTCGAGGCGCTCACCGACGAGCTGTTCGACTACGTGTTCCTCGGCCGGGGCGAAGGAGCTCCGTCCGTATCTCGGACCCTTCTCGACGAGATCCGGTCGGAATTCCTCTACTGGTACCCGCTCGACCTCAACATCGGAGGCAAGGAGCACAAGCGGGTGCACTTCCCGGTGTTCCTCTACACCCACGCGCTCCTCCTCCCGCCCGACCTCCAGCCCCGAGCAATCTTCACCCACTGGTGGCTCACGGCCCCCGGCGGGGAGAAGATCTCGAAGCGGCAGGTCGGGTCGAAAGGCGGCGCCGTGCCGCCGATGAACGCCGCGATCGAGCGGTGGGGGGCCGACGCGCTCCGTCTGTTCTACGCCGCGTCCGCGAGCCCGTCGCAGGACGTCGAGTGGGACCCGTCGCTCGTCGACACCTTCGGCGAACGGCTCGCCGACGTCGAGCGCTTCGCCCGAGAACTCGCGGGAACCGGGCCCGGCGGCCCGCCCGAGCTCGAGGCGTGGTTGGCGACCGAGCTCCACACACTCGTCGCCGAGTTCCACGCGGCGTACCGCGCGTACGACGTCCGGGCCGCCGCGGAGATCGTCTACGTGACCCTCCCGGCGCGGCTCCGCCGGTTCGTCCTGCGCGGAGGGGGACCGGGAGGGATCGCCGAGGGCGCCGTGGACGCCTGGATCCGGATGATGGGACCCATCACGCCCCACCTGGCGGAGGCGCTGGGAGAGGGCCGGTTCGACTCGCTCGTGGCGGAGCAGCCTCTCCCGAAAGCCGAGGAGTTCACGCCGTCCCCGGTCGCCCGCGCCACCGAGCGGTTCCTGGACCAGGTCGAGGAGGACCTGCGCAGCGTGCTGAAGCCGGCCGCCGCGCGCGGCGAGCGGCCGACCTCGGTGGTCTTCTTCGTCGCGGCGCCGTGGAAGCGGGAGGTCGAGACGTGGATCCGGGAGGCCGTCGAGACCCAGGACCCCCGACCGGTCGTCCGCAGTGTCATGGAGCGGGCGCGGGACCACCCCGAGGCCTCGGCGGCCCGGCCCGAGATCCCGCGCTACGTCGAGCGCGTCGCCCCCCTGATCCGGTCGGAGGCGCCCGCCGAGGGACCCGCGCCGGACGAGCTCCACGTCCTGCGGGCCGCGGAAGGCTACTTCGTCCGTCGATTCCAGTTCACGTCGATCCAGGTCGTGCCGGAGGCCGAGGGCGAGCCGCACGACCCGATGCACCGTCGCGACCGCGCCCGTCCGCGGCGCCCCGCGTTCTACCTCGGCGCGTCGAGGCCGCCGATGCGGCCGGACTGAACGGGTCCGTTCAGCGACGGCGCGATCGACCCGACCGGCCGGCGCGCGGTGCGAAGTTGAGGTACATCCGCGACGGGGTCGGGTGGGCGGAGACGGCGCGGTACTTCGCGCTCTTCTTCCGGTCGTACGCCTGGTCGACCGCGCCGGAGATCTCGAAGTAGATCAGCTGTCCGATCGGCATGCCGGCGTAGACGCGGACCGGCAGCTTGACCGACATCTCGAGCGTCCAGTAGTTGCAGAAGCCGACGTCCCCTTTGCCGGCGGTCGAGTGGATGTCGATGCCCAGACGGCCGACGCTCGACTTCCCCTCGAGGAACGGGACGTGCGCGTGGGTCTCGGTGTACTCCTCGGTCACGCCGAGGTAGAGCTGACCCGGGACGAGGACGTAGCCCTTCGGAGGGATCCGGAACTCCCGGACCTCGTTCGGCCGTCGCGCGTCGAGCCCGCCGTCCCGATACGTCGCGAGGTACGGGCCCAGGTGCACGTCGTAGGAGTTCGAGCCGAGGCAGTCGCGGCGGAACGGCCGCACGACGATGCGGCCCCGCTCGATCTCCTCGAGGATGCGGCGGTCGCTGAGGATCATGGGACCGGCGGCCGCAGATTCGCCGTCCTATTTAACGCACGGACGCGCCGAGCGGCGTCCGGGACGAGAGGAGGACGCTCGCGTAGCCGACCACGCGGCTCATCGGCTCCGCCTCGCCGGAGTGGCCCCACCGGAGGAGCCGCGCGTCGAGCGGTTCGGCCGCGAGCGCGGCGAGCAGGACGGTCGTCGGTGCCACCCCGCACATGGATATGTCGAGCCGCGTCACGGTGTCGAAGAGGGAGCGCGCGTCCCGGCGGACGATCGCATCGATCGCGAGGGCGTCGAGGCGCCGGGCGTCCTCGACGGGAACGTAGTGGGAGAAGTCCGTCGAAGCGAGGAGGAGGACGTCGCGCTCGGCGGTGGCCGCTCGGACGACCTCCGCGACCTCCTCGAGCGATTCGAACGACCCCGAGGGGACCATCACCGACGCGATGCGGGGCCGAGGCAGGACGTACTGGAGGAACGGGAGCTGGACCTCGAGGGAGTGCTCGGCGGCGTGCCGCTCCTCCTCGATCACGATCGGACCCCGAGCGAGCGCCTGAACGAGGGCGTGGTCGACGTCGACCGGTCCTAGAGGCGTCATCCAATCGCGGTCTGAGACCGCGGCGAGCCGACCGCTGCCGTGGTGGTCGACGCCCAGGATAAGGACGGAGTCGGGGGGTCGTTCCGCCGCGATCGCGGCGTACGCCAGCGCGGCGATCGGGCCCGAGTACTCGTACCCTGCGTGCGGGACGACCGCGGCCCGTAGATGCCGCTCGCTCGAACGTCGCGGCGGAGGTAGCTCGCCCGGTCCGCGCTCGCTCCGGAAACACTCCTCGATCTGAAGGGCGAGGCGGCGTCCGTCGGCTTCGTAGAACTGCCCCGCCACGGCCGGAGAACGAGGCCGCGCCGCCATCGCCCTCAGCTCGCCGACAGCGAACCCAGGAGGTCGCGCGCGTCGTCGTCCTTGAGCGCGTTGCGAGGTCGCCCCCACTGCGGTGTGCCTTCGCCGTAGCGCGGGATCACGTGGAAATGGAGGTGGAACACGATCTGGCCGGCGAGCTCGCCCTGGTTGAGCGAGACATTGTAGTGGGTGGAGAGGCGTTCGACCCGCTGGCAGACGCGGGCGACGGCCTTCAGGAACCCGCCGTACTCGTCCTCCGGGAGCTCCAGGAGCCGATCGACGTGGCGTTTGGGTACGACGAGGACGTGGCCCCGCGTGACCGGGAACGCGTCGAGGAACGCCAGCGTCCGGTCGTCCTCGTAGACCACGTGGGCCGGGGCATCGCGCGCGATGATCCGACAGAAGATGCACGCGGCGTCGGCCGGACTTCCGCCGCCCATCGGGCGGCCCATGGGGCCATCGGGCTAAAGGATTCCCACCGTGGCCCGTTCGGAACTCGATCCCGGGTGCCGGCGGGCGATGGCCCGCGGCCTCCCGGCGCGGGGCGGGCCGTCGCGGGCGGCCGCGGCGGCTGCCCTGCCCCGCGGTGCACCTTCGAGTGCGTGGATAGATTCAAGTTGCTAGGGCCGGGAATCCAACGTTCGATTCTCGATGCTACGGACCCGTCTCGTGTCGTCCAGCGGCGGAACCACGGGCTCCGCAGGAACCACGCGACCGTTCGTGCCGCGCGCAGCCCTCGCCCTGCTGGCGGCCGGCGCGCTGGCCGCCGGGGTCGCGCTCACGCTCCCCGGTTTCGGGGCGCTCGTCGCGTACGCTCCGGGCATCTTGCTGGTGCTGGGCGCGATCGCCCTTGTCGGTTCGCTCGGGCCCGTGGCGTTCGAACGGGCACGGTCGCGGCGGAGCGTGGTCGTCCGGGCCAACCGCCGTGCCGGTTCGATCGGTCGGGCGCCCCTCCCCCGAACGGTCCTCGCTCCGCGCCGCGGCGCCGCGGTCCTCGGGGCGCCCGCCGCGTCGCCATCGATGGACCTTGCGCCCCCCGAGCCGGCGGTGCCCTCGGCGAGACTCCCGGGCGACGTACTCTGGACCGAGTGGATCCCCGAGGTCGGGGACCTGCCCGTCAATCTGGTGGGGCCGGTGCCGGAGACCGCGTACCTGCCACCCCGCTCGGTGGGTCCGGTCGGCTTCTCCCCGGGCGAGCCGGAGCTATTCGTCGGGGGGTCCGAGATCGTGCTCCCGAGTGATTCCCCGGACGGCGAAGGCTTTGCCTCTCGAGAGGTCGCGTTCGACCCGCCCCCTTCGGACGCGTTCGCCGGTCTCCCGGTCGTCTACGCCTACGACGCGAACGCGCTCGCGCCCTGGGCGCTCTCCGTCCCTGCGATCCCCGCCCCCAACGCTGGGTCGGGGAACCCGTCACGATCGCCCCGGCCGATCTCGCAGGTCGTGGGCCCCGCTCCTTCGACGAACCCGGAGGAGCCGAGCGACGCGTCGCTCCCCGCGGCCCACCTCGAGGCTCTGGACGCCGTACCCCCCCACCTGCGCGGCGCCGGCCATCCGCTGCGCCGACTTCCCGCCGGTCGTCGAGCGGACCCTCCCGCCCCCGATCCGTCACCCAACGCCGTTCGAGGGTCCGGCCCGGGCCATACCGAGACGAAACCGACGCGCCCGCACCTCCACCCGGGTTGCCCAGTCTGCGGGGTGGAAGCACCTCGCTCGGGGGGCCGCGCGCTTCCAGCCTTCGAGCCGAGGGAGAGAGAGCCTCGACGGTCCGGCGCATCCCGCGACCCCGAACCGGGCTCGGACGAGCGCCCCGCCCTGCGGCCGCTCCACATCGGAGCGGCGGTCACGGACCCTTCGGTGGCGTGCACGATCGTTGAGGTCGCGGGCCACGATGTGCGCGAGACGGTCCGCCCGACCGGGTCGACGATCGGACGCCGCTCGGCTCGACTGCCCGCCTGAACCGACCGAGGGCCACTCGCGGGCCGACGCGGCCGCCCTTAGTTGGACCGAACCGGTCCGCCTCGTCCGATTTGACGAGTGGCGCCGAAGCTCGTCGCATCGTCGGGGTCGCGGGTTCCTGCCCGGGCGGAGGTTAAGCCGAGGGGGCCTCTCGTCAAGCCGTGAGGGGTAGCTGGCCCGCGGCCGCGAGCGCTCTCCCGGCGTTGCTCGTGTTCCTGTTGGTCGCCCCGGCGTTCCTGGGGATTGCCGTGGCCGCAGCGCCTCCGTCGACCGAAAGGACGGCCGTCTGGGCGACGGACCAGCCTGCCGGCGCCCGGAGCTCCGATGGGACGCCCCTCGGGGGCGACCCGGTCCTTTCGCTCACCCTGGCCCTCACGCCCAGCCACGCTGCGGCCCTCGCTTCGCTCCTCGCGGGGATCGCGGACCCCCGGTCGCCCCACTACCGGCACTACCTCAGCCACGCGCAGTTCGTCAGCGAATTCTCGCCGCCGCCCGAGGCGGTCGCGAAACTCACGGGCTTCTTCGGCGCCCGGGGCGCCAGCGGATTCGCCTCGACAGCGGACCGGCTCGGACTCACGTTCCAGATCCGCGCGTCCGATGCGGCGTCGGCGCTGGGGGTGGAGTTCGTCGAGCCGGGCGCGTCGTCGACCGAAGTGGGCTCATCCTACTACCAAGCGGTGGGTTCTCCCTCGATACCGGCCGACTTGTACGGCTTGGTGTCCGGGATCGGAGGGTTGAGCAACGGGGGGACGCACTACCGGTCGTCGACCCTCGCGCAGCCCGGCCCGACGGGTCTGGTCCGACCCGGGCTGGGCTCGTTCATTCTGGACGGGACCAGCGGCGTCGGGGAACCATGGTACTTCGGGTCGGACTATGCCTCTGCTTATCGGGCGAGCTCGCTGTTCCCGCCGTCGACGGCGGTCACGAACGCGACGTTCCCGACGGCCCAGGCGGTCGCGACCCTGCTCATCTCGGGGTACGACCGACCCAACAATACCGACCTGCCGCCGTTCGACCCGGCCGTCGTCGATGCGTACTACAACGACACGTTCCCCGCGGGGTGGCCGCACCCGGTCGTCGCCGGTGTGCCCGTCACGGTCGCGGGCGAGACGCCCCCAACGCCGGGGTTCTTCGCGGGCGTCAGCGACGCGACCTCGAACTCGATCGAGAACAGCCTCGACCTCGAGATGGCGGGCAGCATGGCGCCCGGGGCCACGCTCGTCAACTTCTACTTCGGGGCCCGGCTCCTCGAGGACCCCGCGTTCTCCGGCACGGAGGGCGACACGGCCGACTACTTCGCCCAGTGCCTGGCCTCGGCGCTCGCGTACGACTACACCCCGGCGCAGCTCACCGCGGTGAGCGGGTCGTTCGGGATCGCGGACCTCTCCGACGCGCTGTGGAACACCGAGCTCGCGGTGGCCCAGGCGATGGGGGTCACCGTCGTCGCCGCCAGCGGCGACCAGGGGAACGCCCCCGACTTGTTCAGCGGTCGCTCGCAGGGCTCCGGCCCGACGTGGCCGGCGACCGCGGGGTTCAACACCACCGGTGCGATCGCGGTGGGCGGGACCTCGCCGACCCTCGCCGGGAACGCGACGGGCACGTACGACGGAGGAGAGCTCAACGCTTCGTTCGACCCGACGGTGACCGGGATCGCCGCCCAGACCGCCTGGTACGATGTTCTCGGCGGGTTCGGGAACATCTCGGGGACGGAAGGCGGGGCGTCGACCGTCGCGAGCGAGCCACCGTGGCAGCTTCGTTCGGCCGCCCAGCCGGCGATCGTGAACGCGACTGTGGCCCAGGGCGTCGATGCCCTCGGGCGCACCGTGCCCGACGTCGCGTTCCCCGCCAACCAGACCGTGGCGTACGTCTCGGCGGACGCGACGGGGACGTTCTTCGAGGTGCTCGAGGGGACCAGCATCGGGGCGCCGCTCCTTGCCGGGCTCGTGGCCTCGTGGTCCGCCGTCGCGGGCCACCGGTTCGGCTACCTCGCTCCCGAGCTCTACCGGATCGCGAGCTACTACGCGGCGAACCCGACAGACCCGACGAACCCGTTCCTCGACGTGACGACG
>Ga0075436_100002082_pt1 | contig 13809 bp, 10 predicted proteins | sample RhiMethybrSRZTD5_FD_75303 | JGI IMG/M metagenome (GOLD analysis project Ga0075436, IMG submission 75303) | Populus rhizosphere microbial communities from Tennessee, USA - Rhizosphere MetaG P. TD hybrid SRZTD5 | ecosystem: Host-associated > Plants > Roots > Rhizosphere > Soil | place: USA...
CGCCGCGCGCCGGGCGACGGCGCCGGCGGCGGGACGCGATGGTAAAATTCGACTGCTTCCTCCCATGTATCCGCAGCCGACACACATCGGCCGCTACGAAATCAAGAGCCGTATCGGTCGCGGCGGCATGGGCGATCTGTACCTCGCGCTCGATCCGAACACGCACCGGCTCGTCGCGCTCAAGCTGCTGAACGCGACGCTCGACTCGACGGAGCTTCGCGAGCGCTTCGCCCGCGAAGCGCGCGCGCTCGCCGCGCTGAACCACGCCAACATCGTCAACATCTACGATACCGGCGAGTTCGACGACTCGCCGTTCATCGTGATGGAGTACGTGCGCGGCGAGACGCTCGCCGAGCTCATCAAGCGGCGCGCCGCGCTTTCCGTGTCGCAGAAGCTGAAGCTCATGGAGGAGCTGTGCGCCGGCCTGGCGCAGGCCCACGAGGCGGGCATCATCCACCGCGACATCAAGCCGGCGAACCTGATGGTGGACCAGCAGGGCCACCTGAAGATCCTCGACTTCGGCATCGCGCGCGTCGCCGACGGCAACCGGACGCGCGCCGGCCTGCCGCTCACGCAGGTGAACGTGCAGATCGGGACGCCCGGCTACATGTCGCCTGAGCAGATCGAAGGCGGCGACGTCGATCACCGCAGCGACATCTTCGCCGTCGGCGCGGTCTGCTACGAGCTGCTGGCGTACGACGAGGCGTTCTCGGGCGCGAACACGCGGCAGATCGAGAGCCGCGTGCTGCGCGGCCAGCCGCGTCCGCTCGCGACGCTGGTGCCCGGCCTCGACGCCGAGATCGACGACATCATCCTGCGGGCGCTCAAAGCGGATCCGAACAAGCGGTACCAGGACGCGGCGACCTTCCAGCGCGCGCTCGAGCGCTTCCGCCTGCGGCTCGAGCCGGACGAGCCGGCGGCGCCGCAGCGGGCGACCCCGCCGCCGCCTCCGGGCATGCGCGGCAAGACGCGCGAGGCGCGCGCGGAAGCGGCGTATCAACGCGCGCTCGCCGCGTATCAGGGCGGATCGCGCGACGCGGCGCATCGCTTCGCCGTCGAAGCGATCGCCGAGGATCCGTCGCACGCGGGCGCGCGCGCGCTGCTCGGCCGCCTCGAGCGGCGCGTGCCGCCGATCGACGTGGCGCCGCGATCGCCCCAGGAGCCGCCGATGGCCACCGCCGTCGGCACGTCGGCCGCCGACCTGGTCCCGATGATCGCGCCCGGCTCGACGCTCGTGAGCGGATCGACGATCGCGTCGGCGACGCTCGTCTCGGGATCGGCCGTGGCGCTCGACGCGACGCTGACGTCGGACGCTGCGCGGCTGGCCCAGCGGACCGCGGGCGTCGCCTCGCCGCCGACGATCCTGGTGACGCCGCCGCCGGCGCGCGCCCCGCGGCGGACGCGCTACGAGTCGTTCCTCGACAGAATCGGTCTCGCTGGGATCAGCTATCGTCGCGCCTTCGAGTGGGCACCGGCGCGCGATCGCGTTTCGTCGAGCTCGCAGCAGCCGATCTGGACCCGCCTCCGCGACGCGGCGCCGATCGCGGCGCTCGTGGCCGTCGTCGTCGTCGTCTCCGCGCTGGCGATGCTGGTGATGGCGTGGCTGAGGCCGTCCGGCCAGCCGCTGACGATCACGAGGCCGATCGGCGGCACGCTGTCGGGCCCGGGTATCACCTGCGGCAGCCGCGCGGGCGATTGCACGACCAGACGCCCGAAGGGCGATGCGATCGAGCTGATCGCGCAGGCCGACGCCGGCTACGAGCTCGTCGCCTACACGGGCGACTGCGCGCCGGGCGGACGGACGGTCATGTCGGCGGCGCGCACGTGCGGCGCGACGTTCGAAGCGGTTCCCGAGATCCCGGTGGAGACGAGGGTCGTGCTGACGATCACGCCGCCGACGGGCGGCACGCTCGAGGGCATCGACATTCTGTGCGGCACGAAAGGATCGGTCTGCGCGGCGAAGCATCCCCGGGACGTGCCGGTGGATCTGCATCCGATCGCCGACGCCGGCTACACGTTCATGGGCTTCACCGGCGACTGCGCGCCGCTCGGGCACACGCAGATGACGGGCGCGCGGACCTGCGGCGCTACGTTCTCGCCGACGGCTTCGCTCGCCCCAGCCGCGCCTTCCGCCGTCGTGTCCGTGAAGCGCCAGCCCGCGGCCTCCGATCAGACGGCCCGGGTGACGAGCCGTCCGCCCGCGACCGATTCGACTTCCACGCGACCGCTGAGGAGCGAGCCGGTCGTGCCGCAGGACAAGCCGGCGGTGCCGCCGAAGAGCCCGGACGATTTTGCGAAGGACGCGATCAAGGAGACCCTGAAACAGTACTGTCTCGCCTACGAGGCGCTCGATCCGGCCGCGGTCGTGCAGCAGTATCCAACCGCTGACATGAACGTGCTCCAGAATCAGCTCAACAAGTCGAAGTACAAGTCGGTGCAATGCACTGTCGGTGATCCTGAATTCCTCGTGTTGGATGCAGCCGGCGGAACTGCGAAAGTCCGGGTCGACGTGAAGCAGGTGTTCGAGCACACCGCGATCGAAACGAAGCCGCAGAAGACCGATCTCGTCGCCTCGATGACCTTCTCGAGGTTCGCCGATCGCACCCGCTGGGTGATCGCGTCGGCCCGGTTCACAGAGAAGAAGTGAGAGACGTCGGAGCGACGGCGTTCCGCAGAGCCGCACTGAAATCGTGAACGTACTCGGCATCTGGGACGGGCACGATTCCGGCGCGGCGCTGCTGAAGGACGGCCGGCTGCTCTTTGCGGTCAACGAGGAGCGGCTGACGCGGCGCAAGCTCGAGGTCCGCTTCCCGTCGCGGTCGATCGACGCCTGCCTCGAATCCTGCGGCGTCACGCCGCGCGAGATCGACGTCGTGGCGGCGTCCACCTTCGATCCCGCGAAGACGATCGCGCGGTGGTGGCCGGGGAGCAAGGAGCGGTACTACGCGGTCCGCCGGCGCCAGACGCAGCCCGGCGCGCTCTCGGCGCTGACGCGCCGATTGAAGTACGAGATCACCGAGTGGCGGCCGACGAAGGCGTCTCGCGCGCTGAGCGGGCGGGCGCTCGGCCGGCCGCTCGCGCGCTGCGGCCTCTCGCACGCCACGCTCCAGCTGGTCGATCATCACGAGGCGCACGCCGCGGCGGCGGCGTGGGCGGCGGACTTCGCGCCCTGCGCGGTTCTGACGATCGACGGCGTCGGCGACGGCCTCTCGTCGACGATCTCCATCTTCGACGACGGGCGCCTCGTGCGCGTCGCCGCGTCGCCGGCGCGCGCGTCGCTCGGCGTGTTCTTCGAGCACGTGACGAACCTGCTCGACATGCGCGAGCTCGAAGACGAAGGCAAGGTGATGGCGCTCGCCGACTACGCGGCGCCGATCGCGGATCGCGAGAATCCTCTGCTGTCGTGGATCGGCGTGCGCGACGGGGTCATCACGGCCAGCCGCTCGGGTTTCGCGCTGCGCCGCGCGCTCGCGCGCGTGCAGTGGCGTTATCCGAACGAGCAGTTCGCCTACCTCGCACAGCGCGTCGTGGAGCGGACGTGCGTCGCGCTCGCGCGCGACGCCGTGCGCCTTACCGGACTCCGGCGGCTGGCGCTCGCGGGCGGCGTGGCGTCGAACATCCGTGCGGCGCGCGAGATCCGCCTGCTGTCCGGGATCGAGGAGCTCTACGTCTTTCCGCACATGGGCGACGGGGGTCTCGCCGTGGGCGCCGCGGCGGCCGCCTCGTCGGCTGCGGGCGAACGGGTCGATCTGAACCTCGCGAATCTCGACCTCGGCCCCGGCTACACGACCGCCGCCATCGATGCCGCGCTCCGGCGCGCAGGCCTGACCGCGGCGGCGTCGGCCGAGCGCCTCGTGCCGTGCGTCGCAGGGGCGCTCGCCGACGGCCGCATCGTGATGTGGTTCGAGGGCCGCATGGAGTACGGTCCGCGCGCGCTCGGCCACCGCAGCGTGCTCGCGCGGCCGGATCGCCCCGACCTGCGCGATCGCCTGAACCTCGCGCTGAAGCGCCGGGCGTGGTACCAGCCTTTCTGTCCCAGCATGCTCGAGAGCGAAGCGCCGCGGCTGCTGGCCGACTGGACCGGCGGCCCGAACGTCGCGATGACGATGGCGTACGACGTGTCCCCGTGTTTCCGCGGCCGCCTCGCGGGCGTCATCAGCGTGAACGGCACGTGCCGGCCGCAGGTGATCGCCGACACGGATCCGGGCCCGTTCACCTCGCTGCTCCACGAGGTCCGCGAGCGCTGGGGCGTCGGCGCCGTGCTCAACACGAGCTTCAACATCCACGGCGAGCCGATCGTCTGCTCGCCGGACGAAGCGATCGACGTCTTCCTGCGCGCCGGAGCGGACGCGCTGGCGATCGGCCCGTACTTCGTCGAGCGGCCCGCGCCGCGCGGCGCGGACACCGGCACGTCCGGTCCGTGGGCGCCGTGATCGATCTCGAGTCCCCGCCGGCGCCCCTGCAGCGCTGGACGATCGTCTGCGCCGCGTGGGGCGTGGCGGTTGCGGCGCTGGCCGCCTGGCTCCTGCGCACACCCGTCGCGACGCTCCGCGGACAGCTGCAGGCGCTGCAGTTCTGGTCGCTCGAAGCCTGCGTGTTCGTCGGGCTCGCGTTCGCCGCCGCCGTGCTGCACGAGCTCGCGCGGACGCTCGACCGGCGCGATCTCTTCGGAGCGGTGGCGCTCGGCGCGCTCGGCGTCGCGCTCACGCTCACGCTTCCGCCGCGCACCAACCGCATCTTCTACGACGAGCAGATCTACCAGAACGTCGCGCGCAACCTCGCCGACTCGAAGCGCGCGCAACTGTGCGACGCCGGCGCGATCCGGGATGGACGCCTGCGGTGCGACGTCGCCGAATACAACAAGCAGCCGTACGCGTTCCCGCACGTGTTGAGCCTGGCGTACCGCGCGCTCGGCGTGCGTCCCGCGATTCCCTTTCTCGTGAACGCGGCCGCGGCCGGGCTCGCCGCCGCGTGCCTCTATCTCACCGTCGTCGCGCTGTTCTTCGATCGGATCGCGGCGGCAGGTGCCGCGCTCTGTCTCGCGCTGACGCCGGAACAGCTCGTGTGGTCCTCCAGCGGCGCCGCGGAGCCGTCGGCGTCGCTGGCGTGCATCGCCGCGCTCCTCGCCGCCGCCTGCTTCGTTCGGCTCAGGACTTCGTCGTCGCTCGCCGGCGCCGCGATCGCGGCGGCGTACGCCGTGCAGTTTCGTCCTGAATCTATCCTGATCGTGCCGGTCGTCGTCCTCCTCCTCTGGCAGCGCGCGCGCGACGAATTCCGCGTCCCGCGCTTCTGGTGGGCGGCGCTGCTGTTCCTGGCGTGCGCGTTCGTGCACACGGGACACATGGCTGCGGTCAGAACCGAAGGTTGGGGAACCACTGAGGCGCGGATGTCGCTGGCCTACGCCGCGCACAACCTTCGCGTCAACGGCTGGTTCTTCCTCTGGGATGCGCGGTTTCCGCCGTTGTTCACGCTGCTCGCAGCCGTCGGGCTGGCCGCGCAGCGATCGGAAGCAGGGAAGAGCACGCTCGTCGTCTACGTTCTGTCGTTCTTCGGCGTCGCGCTGCTGTTCTATGCCGGCAGCTACGACTACGGCGCAGACGTTCGATACTCCGTGGCGACCTATCCGCCCCTGATGATGCTCGCCGGTCTCGGCGCGGCGCGCCTCGTGAGCTCGGCGGGCCGCTGGATTCCGCATGCGGCCGCCTCGGCGATGCTGGCGCTAGCGGTCGTGGGTCATCTCGCATGGTCGTACCTGCCTGTCGTCCGCTCGACCGACGACAGCGCGTGGGCGGCGCGCGCGGACGTCGAGTTCGCGCGATCGTTCGCCGCGACGCTTCCCCGCGACGCGTACGTCCTGACGCACAACCCCGGCATGTTTCACGTCTGGGGCGTCAACGCGGGGCAGATGGCGTTCGCTACGCGCGCGGGATTCGTTGATGATGTAGCCGCGCGATTCGGCGGCGGCGTGTACCTGCACTGGAATTTCTGGTGTAACACGCAGGATCGCAGCCAGCAGGCGCTGTGCGCGCAGATCCGCGATCGCGGACCCGTCGAAGAGGTCCGTGACTCTCGAGTTCGCGATCAGCACTTCGTGTTCTACCGCATGATTTTTATGCGCCCGCGCGCGTCCGAAGCCTTGACTGCGCATCCAAACGATGCGATAACACGTCCCTTGATGCCGACGTGGCGAGCCGCACTGCAGCCACTCTTGCTGCACATCCCCGCAACCCGTTCTGCTCGGTCGGCGGTGGAGCCCGATGAGAATTAGACGCGCTTGGCAGGGGTGGGCCGCCTTCGTCTCGCTCGTGTTCGCGGCGTCGGCGTCTGCGCAGACCGCGCCTCCCATTCCCGGAACGACGACGACCGTCGAGACGCTGACGCTCGCCGACACGCTCACGCGGATCGTCGGCCCCGTCGGATCGACCCATGTCGGCGACGCGCTCGGCCTCGCGAGCGAGTTGGGCATCGCGACGACGCCGTTCGGCGCCGCGTCCGGCGGATTCCTGATCAAGCTCGATCAGAGCACCGGCCTCCAGGTTCGCGCGGCAACCACCTTCGGCCCCGCCTTCGCCGAGCGTGCGTTGACGTCGGGCGAAGGCAAGTTGAGCCTCGGCGTGAATTTCATGTCGTCGACCTACGATCGGCTCGACGCCGCCTCGTTCGACAGCAACCTGCAGGTCCGCTCGTCGACGGCGGCGGCGCCGGCGGCGTCGCGGTCGGGCACGGCGAGCATCTCGCTCACGTCGAAAACGACGGTCGTGTGGGCCAGGATGGGCGTGAGCGACAACTTCGACGTCGGCGCGAGCATCCCGCTGGTCACCGTGAAGTTGACGGGCACGTCGTTCCTGCGCAGCGGTGTCGGCGACATCCTGTTCGCGCAGGGCACGGCATCGTCAGGCGGCCTCGGCGACGTTCAGGGCATCGCGAAGTACCGATTCTTTTCCTTCGGCAGCGGTCAACCCGATCCGGGCGGCCTCGCGGCGATGGTCACGCTCACGATGCCGACCGGCGATCGCGACAACTTCCGCGGCCTCGGCGTCGCGCGGACGATCGTCTCGCTGATCGCGTCGAGCGGACGCGGCCGCGTGCGCCCGCACGCCAACGTCGGCTTCGGCGTCTGGAGCAAAGGCATCACGGTCGCGTCCGACACCGCGCCCAACACCACCGTGACCGCGCGCAACCAGTTCGACTACGCCGGCGGGATCGAGTTCGAAGCGGCGCCCAAGGTCACGCTGCTGCTCGACCTCATCGGCGGCGGCGTGCTCGGCGGCGGCAGGGTCGGCTTCGCGGACGTGCCGGCCGAAACGAGCGCCATCACGGCGTCGCAGTCGCTCGTGGCGCTGCCCCAAGGCATCCGCAAGCTGGATCTCGCGCCTGGCCTGAAAGCGAATCTCAAGGGCAAGCTGCTGGTATCGCTCAACGCGCTGATCTCGCTGCACGACAGCGGCCTTCACGCGCGGATCACGCCGGTCGCCGGAATCGATTTGACGTTTTAGGGAGCCGCAGGCCATCCGTATGTCTGTGCGCAAACTGCTGCCGGTCGCTCTGCTGCTCGCGGCGGTGTCGGTCCGCTGCGCGGGATCGCCCGCCGAACCGATCGGCACCGTGAGCGTCACGCAGACCACCTCCACGACGACGACGACGGTGATTCCGGCGGTGGCGGCGGGCGCGATCGGCGCGCTGCCGATCGGGACCGGCGTCGCGTCGGCAACGGTCTTTACCTTCGGCTTCACCACGGGACCATCGGGCGGCGTTCCGCCGTACACGTTCCAGTGGAACTTCGGCGACGGCGGCACCGCGGGCGGCGACACGCCGTCGCACGTTTTCCCGGTGACGGGAACCTTCCCTGTGATAGTCGTCGTGAGCGACAGCCGCGGGATCACGGCGCAGACGCTGACCTCCGTAGCCGTGCGCAGCGTCACCGGCACGTGGAAGGTGGGATTTCAGGGCGGCACGGCGCCGGCGGCCGAATCGATCGATCTCGTGCAGAACGGCGGCGCCGTCGTCGCGGCGACCAACGACACGGCGAACGCCTTCGGCCTCGGGGCCGGTTCGGGCAGCGTCTCGAATCCGCGCGTGCTCTCGATCAACGTGACGTTCCAGCCCGCGGCGCCGCTCACGCCGTTCGCGGCGACGCTGATCGGCACGGTCGACAACACCGTGACGACGTGGACGGGAACCGCGTCGGGCTACACCGGCTGCCCGTGCGCGTTCACCGCGACGCGCGTGCCGGCGCCAGGCGTGCTCAGCGCGCCGTCCGCGAAGCGGTAAGGTGGATTCGAGGCGGCAGGGGACGGCCTACAGAATGTTCCGCGCGAGCGACCAGAGGTAGGCCCACCACAGACGCCACACGCGTACTTTCGAAACGCCCCAGCGCCGCTCGTACTCGTGGCTCGGCACCTCGACGACGCGGCACCCGAGCTTGAGGGCGCGCATCAGCATCTCCTGCTCGATGGTCGTGAGATCCGATTTGAGCCGCAGCGCGATCGCCACGTCGCGCCGCAGCGCGCGGAAGCCGTTCTGGCTGTCGGTGAGGCCCACGCGCCACCGGTAGTTGATCGCGAGCATGATCAGCTGCGAGCCGACGTAGCGAAGCAGCTGCTCCGCGGTGCCGTGCAGCTCGTCGCTGCCGCCTCTGGTTCGCGAGGCGATCACGAGCTCGGCCTGTCCGCGCCGAATCGGCGCGACGAGCAGCGGGATGTCGTTCGGATCGTGCGAGCCGTCGGCGTCGATGAAGACGAGGATCTCCGAGCGCGCTTCGACGAACGAGCGGCGCAGCGCTTCGCCTTTGCCGCGGCCGCCGTCGACCACCACGCGGGCGCCGTGTTCGGCGGCGATCGCGCGCGTGCGATCGGTCGAGTGGCCGTCGATCACGAGGATCTCAGCGGCGTGCGGCCGTGCGGCGTCGATGATCTCGGCGATGACGCCTTCCTCGTTCTTCGCGGGGATCACGACCGTGACGCCCGCATCGAGGCCGACGTCGGGCCATCGCGCCGCGCCGCGCGCCGCCCGCGCCTTGGGTGGGGTCGAGCGGTCTGCAGCGAGCATCATCGCGTCCGTAGAGTATGCTTGAAGCGCCTGCGGGTCTCATGTCTGCGCGTGTGCTGCGGCTCGCCAGAGACATCGTCCGCGCCAACCTCGGCGCGTCGGGCCTGCCGTACAAGCTGACGCTCGTCGCGACCTACCACTGCAACTTCCGCTGCGAGATGTGCAGCATCTGGCGGAAGGAGAGCGTCGGCGAGATGACGCCTGCGGAAGCGGCCGCGTTCTTGCACCGCTGGTCCCACTTCAGCTGGGTGCACCTGACCGGCGGCGAGCTGTTCATGCGGCGCGACCTCGAGGATCTCGTCGACGCGATCGTCGATCACGATCGCGCGCTGTACCTGCTGAATTTTCCCACCACCGGCTGGTTCGGCGACCGGACCGTCGCGCTGGTCGAGCGCGTGCTGCGGCGCGGTGTCGGCCGCCTGATGACCACGATCAGCATCGACGGGCCGGCGGCGCTCCACGATCAGATGCGCGGCCTCGCCGGCAGCTGGGAGCGCGCCGTCGACACGCTGCGGCGCCTGCGCGCGATCGAGCGGCGCAACTTCCAGGTGGTGGCCGGGATGACGCTGTTCGCCCGGAACGCGGCGCTCGTCGACGAGACGATCGCCGCGATCCGCCGCGTCGTGCCGGGCTTCGAGCGGACCGATCTGCACCTGAACATCGGCCACGAGTCGCCGCATTACTTCGCGAACGCCGGATCGCCCGCCGCGTCCGCCGGCGGCGGCGTCGCCGCCGCCGTCGAAGCGCATCGCGCGCAGGCGCGCGGCCGGCTGCATCCGGTCCGCTTCCTGGAGGATCGATACCAGGCCCTCGTCGCCGACTACTCGCGCGATCGGCGGTCGCCGCTGCCGTGCACGGCGCTCTCCTCGTCGTGTTTCATCGATCCGTACTGGCACGTGTTTCCCTGTTCCATCTGGAGCCGGTCGATCGGCAACCTGCGCGACGAGCAGTTCGACTTCGGGCGCCTGTGGGCGGGCGCGCGCACGAGCGCGGCGCGCCGCGAGATCGTCGACGGGCAGTGTCCGAACTGCTGGACGCCGTGCGAGGCCTACCCGACGATCCTCGGGAATCTGGCGCGGGCGGTCGTTCCGCGATCCGTGTAGGGCGAGGCTTCAGCGTCGCCGCCGGCGACCCTGATCGGCCGCCCTGCGGCCGCGACCTGCGGTGAGTCGACGAACGCGAGCGGGCTGTCGAAGGTGAACCCGAACAGCTTCGGGTTCTCGCCGATCACCGTCGCCGACACGATCGACAGCACGTAGTCGTACGTCTCCTTCGGCACCTGACCCTGATACCGTTCGAGCAGCTTCCAGAAGTTCCGCTCCCGCGGGTTCTCCGGCATCTTCCGCAGCATGTTGATGATGCGATGCTCGCCCCAGTTGTACGACGCCATCACCAGCAGCCCTGACGCCTGCGCGTCGGTCGAGTAGATGTCCTTGATGTACCGCGTCGCCGCGTCGGTCGCCTTTTCCCACTTGTGCCGATCGTCGGCGGGATCCGGCCTGCGATACGCCGCGAGCGGACCGATCGCCAGGCCGTAGCGCGCGGCCGTCTCGGGGATCAGCTGCCACATGCCCTTGGCGATGCCCATGCGCGTCGGCGGCCCGCTCGCCGTCTCGTCGAAGTCGCTCTCCTGGAGCGCGAGGTAGAAGAACTGCGGCGGCAGATTCTGTTTCTGGAACGCTTCGACAATCTTGCGCGTGTAGCCCATCGACTGCGCGCGGCCGATCGACCGCGCGAAGCGCCCCGACGTCTGCCAGCGCCGGATGTAGTTGTTCACCTCGGCCAGATATTCCGGCGGCGCCGCCATCTCGCATTCGCCGAACAGGCGCGTGATGCGCAGGATCAGCTGCTCCTGCGGGCTGAGCTCGTGGTCGTACAGCTTGAGCCCGGAGATGAAGCGATCGTAATTGCTCTCCATCTGCCGCCGGCGCTCGAGGTACCGCCGCACCTGCTCCTGGCTGCCCGCGTTGCTCGACGACGCCAGCATGCGTTCGAGGTTGGCGATGTCGACGTCGAGCGATTTCATCGAGTAGAAGAGCTCCTCGGCGACGAGCTTCTGCTGCGCGATCTGCCGGTGGCTGTAGTACGCGTAGGCGGCCGCCGCCAGCGCGACGACGCTGACGAGCGCGACGATCGCCCCGTACGCGCGCCGCTGCTTCTTCTGAACTTTCTGGAAGGCCTTCCGGATCATCAACGTCCGGCCGCCGACCGGCTCGCCGTCGTCGATGCCCGCGTGGAAATACCGCTCGGCGTAGCTGGCGAGGAGGACCGTCTCGCGCGGACCCGCACCTGTTGCCGCCGCCGGCCGCACCGCGCCAGCGGCCGCGGCGGGCAGATCGACTTCCAGCGCGATGCTCGGCCCGTCCGCGCCGAGGCGGACGATCAGCGCGTCGTCGATCGGCGCCGACTCGACGCGCGCGCCGTCGACGAACACGCCGTTGCCGCTCTGGCGATCGCGCAGCAGCCACCGGCCGTTCTCGAACGAGACCGACGCGTGTTTCCGGCTCACGCGGCCGTCTTCGATCCGCACCTCGCAATCGACCTCGCGGCCGATCTGGAACGATCGGGACAGCCGCAGCGTGCGCCCATCGGGCGTCCGGACGATGAGCGCCGGAGTCGCCGCGGGACCGGGAACCTGTCGCGCTGTGGCCACGCTGTCAGTTCTTCGACGTGACGGGACCGGCCGGTGCCTTGAAGGACTGGATCATGTGCATGAGAATCGGCTCGAACCTGGCGAGCGACGCTTCGGCGACCACCGCGTCGAGGCGGTAGAGATCCTTGTCGACGCCCACTGAGTAGCGCATCACGCGCTCCGGTCCGCGCGCGCCCGCGCGCGAGTACCGGATGAGGGAACCGGAGCCCGCCTTGCAGTCGAGGAGCTCGGACGTGAAGCCCTTCGCGTTCGGCTGCTGCTCCTTGAGGTTGTCGATCTCGATCTTCGCGTTGGTCGTGATCTCCTGCGGCGCCAGCGGTTCGGTGAGCCGCGAGTGGTCGATCACCACGGTCGCGGTTTTGTCGTTGCGCGAGAGGATCGCGATCGTGGAGCCGCCGGGCGGAAACGAGCCCCAGTCCTTCGTCGGGTACTCGAGCTCGAAGCGCCCGGCCATGTCCCTGAACGTCGTGTAGCTGACCTTGCTGTCGCCGAAGATCAGGAACTTCTTCTGCGCGATCGCCGCGCGCTCGCCGAGAAGGATGGCACACGCGATCGCGCACGCGATCGCCGCTCGTCGCCGTGAGGATACCGTTCCAGTCATGGCTTCAGTTTCTCCAGCCACTGCATCGCGTCGGCGCGCTTCTCGTTGGTCGCCGGCAGCAGCTCGATCGCCTGCTTGTACAGCTCGATGGCCTTCGCGTTGTCGTTGCGCTTGCGCAGGACCTCGGCCCTGCCGAAGGCGTCGAGCCCTTCCTGCGTGACGCGATCGTTGAGCGCCGCCAGCCTGTCGCGCGCGCCCGGCGAGCCCGGATCGATCCGCTGCGCTTCCCGGTACCATCGCACGGCGTCGAGGAGCTTGCCCGCCTGCTCGTTCTTCTGGCCGCTGTCGACCGCGTCCTCGGCGAGCCGCTTCTGCTTCGCGACCGCGTCGGCGATCAGCGCGTCGACGCCCTGATAGCCCGGCTGATCGCGCTCGACCTGCTGGAGCCGCGGGATGGCGGCGGCGAAATCCTGCTTCTCGAGGTTGCGGCCGGCCTCGCGGAAGTTCGTTTGAACGCGTCCGGCGCGCGCGGTGTAGTCGGCCGCCGCTTCGTTGGCCTTGCGCGGAATCCCCGGCACCTCCGCGACCTCGACGATCGGCGCCGTCTTGGGCGCCGGCGCGGCGGGCTTCGGCGCCAGCTGCGCGGCCTTCGCTTCCTCGATCTGCCGTTTCAGATCGAGCGCGTCCTGATTGTTCGGATCCAGGTTCAGCAGCGGCAGGATGTCGTCCTGCAGCGCGGCGTCGTAGTTGCGCTCGTCGATCGCCGAGCGCGCCGCGGCAAGATAGCCGGCCACGATGTTCGCGTCCACCGACGGCGGCGCGGGGATCGTCGTGACGGGCGGCGCTGCGGACGACGCCGGCGCCTGATCGCCGGCAACGGGCGGCGGCGCAGGACGCGCGGTCACGCGGCGGACGACGGCGTAGGTGACGACGCAGAGCAGCACCGTCGCGAGGCCGAATCCCGACCAGAAGACGGCCGGTTTCCTCATGACGGCCGCCGCCTGCGACGGGCGTCCGGACGTGGATGCGGCGGAGCGGTCCCGCGCGGCGACGGTCGCGGCGCCGACGACCGTGCGGTTCCCGCCCGGCGTCTCGTCGAGATCGGACGTGGAGAGATCGTCCTCGAGCGTCAGCTCGTACGCGCCGAGCGTCACCGGGACGCCGAGCGTCAGCGGCGCCTTCCCCTTGATCCGCTGCTTGTTCATCCAGATCCCGTTCCGGCTGTTCATGTCGGCGATGAAGTAGTGGCCGCCCTGGCGAACGACCTCGGCGTGGAACCGCGTGACCGTCTTGTCGTCGAGGACCACGTCGTTCCGCGCGTCGCGTCCGATGCGCACCGCCTGGCCGCCGAGATGAATCTCGGTCTCGACCGCATCGCCGCGAAAGATGACGAGCTTGGACACGGCTACCTCTTCGATCGCGCGGCGCGCGCCACCGCGCCGGCGATTGCTGAATGAATGCTGGCTTTCACGCGCGCGCCCCACCCGGATGCCGGCGCCTCGAGCGTCACCGTGTCGTCGGTCGCATCGCCGGCGGCGGCGGGCGGTTCGAGATCGACGGTGTCCTC
>Ga0075436_100002085_pt1 | contig 13801 bp, 12 predicted proteins | sample RhiMethybrSRZTD5_FD_75303 | JGI IMG/M metagenome (GOLD analysis project Ga0075436, IMG submission 75303) | Populus rhizosphere microbial communities from Tennessee, USA - Rhizosphere MetaG P. TD hybrid SRZTD5 | ecosystem: Host-associated > Plants > Roots > Rhizosphere > Soil | place: USA...
GGTCGCGCCGACCAGCTTCTCCACGTACTTACCGACGAGGTCGGCTTCCAGATTCACGCGCGCGCCCGGCGCGAGCGCACCGAGCGTCGTCACCGCCCGCGTGTGCGGGATGAGCGCGACCGTGAAGCCCTGGTCGTCGTAGGCGGCCACGGTCAGGCTGACGCCGGCGACGGTCACCGAGCCCTTCTCGATCGTGTAGCGGGCGACCGCCTCGGGGGCCGAGAACGTGACGCGAACGCCGTCGCCGTCGGGCGCGATCGCCGTCACCTCCCCCACGCCGTCGACGTGGCCCTGCACCCAGTGGCCGCCGAGCCGGTCGCCCATTCGCATCGCGGGCTCGACGTTCACCCGGTCGCCCGGCTGGAGGTCGCCGAGGGTCGTCCGCCGCAGCGTCTCGGCCACCGCGTCGAACTCGAGCGCGCCGTCGCCGATGGAGACGACCGTGAGGCAGCAGCCGTCGAGCGCAACCGAGTCGCCGATCGCGCAGGCCGGCGCCGTCGCCGGCGCGGAGAGGCGGATGCGCGCACCATCCGGCGTGGCGTCGATCGCCTCGATCGTCCCCATCTCGCCGACGATGCCGGTGAACACGGTCTACGCCTCCCGCAGCTCGGTGACGGTGAGGATATCGGGGCCCGACGCGACGCTGCTCCACGGCTCCGGGAGCTCGACGTCCCGCGTGAAGAGCCGCGGCCCGTCGCCCAGCTCGATCGGGGCGCGGTAGAGCATCACCCGGTCGATCAGCCGGGCGTCGAGGAAGCCCGTCGCCAGGGTGGCGCCGCCCTCGAGCAGGAGCGCCGAGATCCCCCGCCGGTGAAGCTCGGCGAGCGCCTCTGCCGGGGACGCGGTGGCGACCGTCTCGACACCGAGAACCGCAACCGGCGTGGCGCCGGGCGCGGCGAAGACGACCACCGGCGCCTCCGGCGAGGCGGTCGCGGCCAGCTGTGAGCTGACCGGCAGCCTGGCGCGATGGTCGAAGACGACCCGCAGCGGCTGCCGCTCGGCGGGCGGGTCGACGTCGCGGGCCGTGAGCAGCGGATCGTCGGCCAGGACCGTCCCGATCCCGACCGCGACCGCGCCCATCTCGGCCCGCAGCTCGTGCACCTGGGCGCGGCTCTGCGGGGAGGAGATCCAGCGGGGGCCGGCGGACGAGGCGGTCCGGCCGTCCGTGCTGACCGCAGCCTTGTACGTCACGTGCGGGCGGCCCAGCAGCGCGAAGGTGAGCCACCACGCGTTCTGGCGGCGGGCGGCCCGCTCGACCTCCCCGCCGGCCACGTCGACCCTGACGCCGGCGGCGCGCAGGCGGGCGATGCCGGCGCCGTTCACCTTGTCGGTCGGGTCGACCATCGCAGTCACGACCCGGTCGACGCCGGCGGCGATCAGCGCGTCCGCACACGGCGGCGTGCGCCCGTGGTGGCTGCACGGCTCGAGGTTCACGTAGACGGCAGCGCCGCGGGCGTCGCCGGCGGCCCGCAGCGCGGCCACCTCGGCGTGGTGGCCGCCGGGCCGCTCGTGCCAGCCCTCTCCCACGACGGCGCCGTCGCGCACGACCACCGCCCCGACGACCGGGTTCGGCGCTGCAGTGCGGCGGCCGCGCTCGGCCAGCTCGGAGCAGCGGGCGAGATGGCGGCGGTCGGCCGCGTCGATCACGACGCGCGGGAGCCGGCGAGCGCCAGGCGCTCGACCAGGCCGCGATAGGCCCCGGCGGGGCTGGGCGCGCCGAAGATGGCCGAGCCGGCGACGAGGATGTTCGCACCGGCCGCGTGGGCGCCGGCGATCGTCGCGTCGTGGATGCCGCCGTCGACCTCGACGGCGACGCCCTCGCGCTCGGCCGCGAGCGCCCGCATCTTCGGCAGGCGGTCGAGCGTCGCCGGGATGAAGCTCTGGCCGCCCCAGCCCGGGTTCACGCTCATGCACAGCAGCACGTCGGCGTAGCGGGCCGCCTCGGCGATCGCCTCGACCGGCGTGCCCGGGTTGAGCGTGACGCCGGCCCGGCAGCCGAGGTCATGGATCATCTGGAGCGTGTAGTGCAGGTGCGGGCAGGTCTCGACGTGCACGGTGATGCTGTCGGCACCGGCCTCGGCGAACTGGGCCAGGTGCCGCTCCGGCGCCTCGATCATCAGGTGGACGTCGGCGAACCCGTCGTGCGCATGGATCGTGTCGGCGACGTCGGCGACCATCTTCGGCCCAAAGGTGATGACGGGCACGAAGTGTCCGTCCATCACGTCGATGTGGATCACGCGCGCCCCGGCGTCCATGACCTCCGTCACCTGCTCGCGCACGCGGCCGAAATCCGAGGAGAGGATCGAGGGCGCGACCCGCACGTCTTGTGGCCAGGAGCGCATCGGCGCCACTGTAGCCGTCACGACACCGCCGCCACGTAGAAGCCGTCGGTGCGGTCGCGGTGCGGGAGCGTCTGGCGGCCGCCGGCGACGACGCCCTCGCATTCGTCGCGCCGGATCGTGCACACCGAGTAGACGAGTCGCCCGTCCGGCGCCAGCAGTCCGCGGGCATGCTCGAGCATGCGCCGCTGAAGGCCGGCCACCTCCTGCGCGGCCGCGAGCGTGCGCCGCCAGCGCGCGTCCGGCCGCCCGGCCAGGACGCCCAGGCCGGAGCAGGGCGGGTCGAGCAGGATGCGGTCGAACCCGTCCTCGCCGAACTCGAGCGCGTCGGCGGTCACGACCTCCGCGCAGGTGACGCCCTGACTTGCCAGGGTGCGCTCGAGGGCTGCGGCGCGGCCGGGATGGCGCTCGACGCAGACGAGCCGGCCGCGGTCGGCCATGAGCGCCGCCAACTGCCCAGCCTTCCCGCCCGGGGCGGAGCACAGATCCAGGACGCGCATGCCCGGCTCGGGGGCGAGCAGGCGCGCCGCCAGCATCGAGCCGCGCGACTGCGGCCAGATCGCACCTGCGGCGAGCTCGCGGCTGGCGGCGACGTCGAACGGCCCGTCGAGCACGAGCGCCTCCGGCAGCTCCGGGTCGCCATGCGCGGGAACGCCGAGGTCGAGCGGGCCCGGCCGCAGCGGGTTCACGCGGATCGAGAGCTCCGGCGGCTCGTTCTGCGCGGCCATCAGGGCGTCCGCCCCGTCGACGCCGAGCATCGCCGCCCACTCCTCGGCTACCCAGTCGGGATAGGAGTGGCGCAGCGGCGGCGGCAGCGTCTCGACCCAGTCCGGGCCGGCGTCGGCGATGCGGCGCAGGACGGCGTTCGCGAGCCCGGCGGTGTGCCTGCCGGCGACGGCCTTGGCCAGCTCGACGGTCTCGTTCACGGCCGCGCGGGCGGGGATGCCGGACGCGAAGAGCAGCTGGTAGGCGCCGACCCGAAGGGCGGCGCGCAACGTCGGCTGGAGCCCGTCGGCCGGGCGCGCCGCGAGCGTCCCCATGGCGTGGTCGAGCGTGCGCACGCGCTGCACGGTGCCGTAGGCGAGCCGCATCGCCAGGCGGCGGTCGCGCTCGTCGAGGCGGGCCCGGTCGGCCTCGGCGGGGAAGATCCGGTCGGCGTAGGCGTCCTCCTCGAACGTCCGCCGCACGACCTCGTAGGCGGCGCGGCGCGCGCTCACGTCGCCCGCGCCGGAGGCGTCTGACGGCCGCGCAGGAACTCGGCGGCGGTCATGCGCCGCTTCCCGGCCGGCTGGAGCTCGTGCACATCGAGGGCGCCCGGGCCCGCACCGATCAACAGCCTGCCGCCGTCAATTGTCACGGTGCCGGGCCCGCGACCGGCGTCGATCGCGGCCGCCCGCCACACGGTCACCGGCAGGCCGTCCAGCTCGGCCCGCGCGCCGATGTGCGGAGACAGGGCACGCACGCGGTCGGCGATCTCCGCGGCCGGCCGGCTCCAGTCGATGCGGCGGTCGCCCGCCTCGATGCGGTGGGCGTAGGTCGGCTCGCCCTCCTGGGGCCGGCCGGACGTCTCCCCCCGCAGCGCCGCCGCGAGCAGCGGCACGCCCAGGTCGAGCGCCCGCTCGGCGACCGCGCCGGCGTCGTCGCCGGGAGCGATCGGGAAGCGCTCGAGGCCGTGGATCGGTCCGGCGTCGAGCTCGGCGACGAGCTCGATCACGGCCGTCGCCGTCTCGCGATCGCCGGCCATCAGCGCACGCTCGATCGGCGCCGCGCCCCGCCACCGCGGCAGCAGCGAGGGGTGCAGGTTGAAGAGCGGGTACGCGCCCAGCAGCGGCGGCTTCAGGACCTGGCCGAACGCGACGACGGCGCCCGCCTCGACACCGGGCGGCGCCTCGCTGATGTGCTCTTCCTGCACGACGGGCAGGTCGAGCTCCCTGGCGGCAGTCACGGCCGGTGGAGTCGCCGTCCTGCGGCCGCGACCGGCCGGGCGGTCGGGCTGGGACACCACGACCACGATCTCGATCCCGTCCGCGCAGACAAGGCGCTCGAGCGCGCCGGCGGCGAACGCCGACGTGCCGAAGAACGCGATCCTCACGCCTTCAGGCGCAGCTCCCGCAGAGCCGCGCGGCGGTCCTCCTTCGGCGCCCGGTCGATGATCAGGACGCCGTCCAGGTGGTCGAGCTCGTGCTGGATCACGCGCGCCTCGAGCCCCTCGGCCTCCACCTCGACCGGCTCGCCCGACTCGTCCAGGCCGCGGGCGACGACGCGCTCGTGGCGCTCAACCGGCACCGTCACCTCGCCGCCGAGCAGCGAGAGGCAGCCCTCGGTGTCGACCTCCATCTCCTCGGAGCGCACCGCGATCTCGGGGTTGATGATCGCCCGCACGGGGTCGTCGGCGCCCGCCCGGTAGACGAACACGCGCCGCAGCACGCCGATCTGCGGCGCCGCCAGGCCGACGCCGTGGGAGCGGCGCATGATGTCGGCCATCCGCTCGACCAGCCCGCGGACGTCGTCGTCGACGTCGGAGATCTCGGTCGCGGCCACGCGCAGCGCGGGATCGGGGTACTGGCGGACGAGCCGCATCGCCATCGCGTGGTGCTCGCGCCGTTCCCGCTCGCGGATGCGGTCGCGTTCCGCCTCCTCCTCGGGAGTCAGCTCCGGCTCGGTCTCGATCTCGGTCTCGATGTCGGCATCCGCCATGCCGGGAATCCTACCGAGAGGCCGTCGCGGCCACGTCGGCCGTCGAGGCCAACTCGGCATAGCCGTCGCCCAGCGCGGCGATGAACGCCGTGTGGACGTCGGAGGCGGGCACCGACCTGCCGCCGAACTCGAGCGGCATCGTCGCGCAGGCGTCGTGCACAACGGTCGCCGTGAAGCCGAGGTCGACGGCCGCGCGCACGGTGGCGTCGACGCACATCGAGGTCATCATCCCGCAGATCACCAGGGAATCGACTCCCTGGTCACGCAGGTGCTTCTCGAGCGGCGTGTCGAGGAAGCTGTTCGGGTTCGCCTTCTGGATGACGGTCTCGCCCTCGGCGGGCCGCACGGCGTCGTTGATCTCGAAGCCGGGGGTGCCCGGCTGCAGGTACTCGGCGTCCGGCGCATCCCAGACGTGCTGGATGTGGACGAGCGGCTCGCCCGCCGCGCGGAAGCCGTCGAGCAGCTCGCGCGCATTGGCGGCGGCTTGCTCGGGCCCCTCGAGCGGGTTTCGCCCGCCCGGGAAGTAGTCGTTCTGGATGTCGACGATCACAAGCGCTCTGGTCATGCGGGCCAGCCTACCTAAACCGGGGTCAGACCCCGAACGAAAACGCCACGAATGTGTCACAGCCGACGTTCGGGGTCTGACCCCGATTCCCAGCCGCGTCGGGACGCTTACCCGAACGATTGCGGGTCGACGTCCACCACGGCCGTGGCGTGGGCGCGGCGCAGGTCGGCGGCCAGATCGCGGAGCAGGCCGCGCAGCACCGCCGCGGCGCGGCCGGCGGCGGACGTCTTGATGAGGACGTGGCTGCGGCTGCGGTCGCGCAGGCGCTGCAGCGGGGCCGGGCCGAGCACGATGTCGCCCTCGAGGGCCGGCGTCGCGGCCTCGGCGATCGTGGCGGCGACATCGTGCGCGAGCACGGCCGAGTCGGCCGTCGTCAGCACGCGTACGAGCCGGCGAAACGGCGGGTAGCCGAGGTCGCGGCGGCGCTCGAGCTCGCCCTCCAGGAACTCGGCGACCGCGTGGCGGGCGGCGAGCACGACCGGCCGCAGCTCCGGGCTCCAGGTCTGGATCAGCACCCGCCCGCGCGGGTCGCCGGGCCGGCCCGGGCGGCCCGCGAGCTGGGTCAGCAGGCCGAACGTGCGCTCCTCGGCGCGGAAGTCGGGGATGGCCAGGGCGAGGTCGGCGTCGAGCACCGCGGCGACCGAGACGCCGGGCATGTCGTGGCCCTTGGCGACGAGCTGGGTGCCGACGAGGACCGCGGCGTTCGCGCGCCGGAACGCCTGCAGCGTCGCCTCGGGCTCGCCGGGGCGCGCCGCGATGTCGGCGTCGAGCCGCATCACCTCGAGCCGCGGGTAGCGGGCGCGCACGTCGTCCTCGACGCGGGCCGTGCCGGCGCCGATGTGCGCCAGGTCGACGGAGCCGCACGTCGCGCACGCGCGCGGCAGCGGCTGGGTGAGGCCGCAGTGGTGGCAGACCAGCCGGCGGCCGTGCAGGACGAGCGATACGTCGCAGCGGGGGCAGCGCCAGGTGCGGCCGCAGGTGCGGCAATGGATCGCCGAGGCGGCGCCGCGCCGGTTCTGCAGCAGGATGGCGCGGCCGCCGCGGTCGTCGATCGCGGCAAGGGCATCGATCAGGGGGCGGGTCAGCGGGTAGCCGCCGTCGCCGCGCAGGTCGACGATCTCGACGGCGGGGAGCGGCCCGCCCACCCGGCTCGGCAGGCTGACGCGGCGGGCGATCCCGGCCCAGGACTCCGGCCGTGGCGTGGCCGTCCCGTAGATCACCACGGCCCCCTCGAGCCTCCCCCGCTTCGCCGCCACCCGGCGGGCGTCATAGCGCGGGTCGGCCTCGTGCTTGTACGACGCGTCATGCTCCTCGTCGACGGCGATCACGCCCAGATCGGGCACCGCCGCGAAGATCGCCGAGCGGGCGCCGACGACCACGCGCGCCTCGCCGGCGGCGATACGGGAGTGTTCGGCGCCGCGGCGGGCGGGCGAGATGCCGCTGTGGAGCACCGCGACCGTCGGGCCGAACCGGGCGGTGAAGCGGGCCGCCGTCTGCGGCGTGAGCGCGATCTCGGGCACGAGCACGATCGCGCCGCGGCCCCGGGCGAGCGCCGCGTCGATCACGCGCAGGTACACCTCCGTCTTGCCGGAGCCGGTGACGCCATGCACGAGGACGTCCCCGCCGCCTCCGTCGAGCGTCTCGACGCACGCCGCCACCGCCGCCTCCTGCTCCGGCGTGAGCGTGACGCGTACGTCGTCGGCCAGCGCCTGCGGCGCGGGATCGAGCGCCACGAGGCCGCGATCGGCCATCCGCCGCACCGTCTCGCGTGTCGTCCCCGCCGCCTCGACCAGGTCGGAGAGCGGCAGCGGCGCGAGGCCGACGTGGGCGAGCACCTCGGCCTGGCGGCGGGTGGCGCCCTCCATCGTCAGGAGCCGCACCCACGGCTCGGGCGCGCGCGTGCCCGCCGCGGGCGGCAGGACGAGCCCGACGGCCCGGGAGAGCGTCGAGGCGTACGACGCGGCGATCCACTCGGCCAGCGCGAGCAGCGGCTCCGGCACCGCGCCGACCATGCCCAGCACGGACTTCAGGCCCTCTCCGTCGCCCTCTGTCACCTCCGTGACGACGCCGCGCACCACCCGCGCGCCCAGCTCCACCTCGACCAGCGCACCGCGTTCCACGTCGCCCTCGGCGGTGTAGTCGAACCCCTGGTCGACCGCCCGCGCGGTCACCAGCGGATGCACCCGCGCGATCACGACCGGGTCGTGAAGTCGACCACGACCGGCACCCCCTCGAGCCCCAGCCGCCGCCGGAGCTGGTTCTCGACGAAGAAGCCGTAGTCGCGGTTTACGAGCTTGCGGTCGTTCGTGACGATCCGGAACCGCGGCGGGCGGGTGCGGTACTGGGTCGCGTACAGCATGTTCAGGCGCCGCCGGCCCTGCCGCGGTGGCTCCCGCATCGCCCCGATCTCGGCCATGGCCCGGTTGAGCTGGCCGGTCGGGACGCGGGACGTGTAGCGGCCGAACACCTCCTCGACGGCGTCGAGCAGCTTGTCGACGTTGCGGCCGGTGACCGCGGATGAGGTCACGATCGAGGGCCGCTGGCGCAGCTTCCCGCCCAGCCGGTCGACGACGTCGTCGACCGTCGTCTCGGCGATGTCCCACTTGGAGAGGACGACGATCGTGGCACAGCCGGCCTTGCGGGCGACGTCGGCCACCGCGAGGTCGCCCTCGACCAGGCCCTGGGACGAGTCGATCAGGACGAGCGCGACATCGGCTCGCTCGGCCGCGGCCAGCGCGCGCACCTCGCTGTAGTACTCGACGCCCTGGCGATGCCGGCGCTTGCGGCGCAGCCCGGCCGTGTCGATCAGGCGGAACCGGCGGTCGCCGCGCACGAACGACGTGTCGATGGCGTCGCGGGTCGTCCCCGGCCGGTCGGACACGATCACCCGCGGCCGGCCGAGGATGGCGTTCAGGAGCGACGACTTGCCGACGTTCGGCCGGCCCAGGATCGCGACGCCGATCTCGTCGCTGCCGTCGTCCGCCGGCCGGCCCCCGTCCTCGACCGCGTCGAGCCGTTCGACGATCGCGTCGAGCAGGTCGCCGGTATTGCGGCCGTGGAGGGCCGACACCGGGATCGGCTCGCCGAGGCCCAGGCGGTGGAGATCCAGCGCCAGCGGCTCGTGGGCGGCGTCGTCGATCTTGTTCGCGATCAGGACGACCGGCCGGTGCGAGCGGCGCAGGATCTGGGCGATCTCCTCGTCGCCCGCGACGACGCCGGCCCGGGCGTCGATGACCGCCGCGACGACGTCGGCCTCCTCGACCGCCAGCCGCGCCTGCGCGGCCACCTCCGTCTGCATCGGCGACTCGTCACCGGCGTCGACCCCGCCCGTGTCGATGAGGACGAACCTGCGCCCGCGCCACTCGCACAGCACCTCGTTGCGGTCGCGGGTGACCCCGGGCTGCTCGTCCACGACGGCGTGGCGCGACGACGTCAGCCTGTTCACGAGCGTCGACTTCCCTGCGTTGGGGAACCCGACGACGGCGACGACCCCGACCCGCTCGGCCTCCGCACTCATCGCGACTGCTCGTACATGGTGCGGATCTCGGCCATGAGCTCGTCGGCCGTCTCCCGGTAGGCCTGCGCCGGGCGGCGGTCGCCGCGCTCGTACGTCCGCGGCGAGCCGAACGTGATGTCCACGCGCCGCCCGGGCCGCCACGTCTTCGTGCCGCGGATCGCAACCGGGATCACGGGCGCGTCCTCGACGACCGCGCAGCGACCGGCGCCGGCCTTGGCCCCCTCGAGCTCGGTCCGGCGGGTGCCCTGGATGAAGATCCCGACCACGCCCCCGCCCTCCATCGTCTCGTGCACGATCCGCAGGGCGTCGCGGTCGGGCTCGCCGCGGCGCACGGGAAACCCCCCGCCCCAGCGGACGACCGGGCCGAAGACGGGGATGCGGAAGAGCTCGCTCTTGGCCATGTAGCGGATGCTGCGCGGCTGCACCTGGCCGAGGGCGGGGATGTCCCACCAGGACTCGTGGTTCGAGACGAACATGAACGCGCCGGCCGCCGGCACGTGTTCGAGGCCGTGCACCCGCGGCCGCAGCAGCACCCGCACGATGCCGGAGAGCGCCCGCCGGATCCACACCCAGGCCGCGTCGTAGCCGGCCATCTCGGCCGAGCTCATGCCCTCGCCTCCACCAGCCGTACGACGCGGTCGACGGCCTCGTCGACGGAGAGTCCCGACGTGTCGATCACGTGCGCGTCGGGCGCCGGCGCGAGCTGCTCGGCGTCGCCGCGGTCGCGGGCGGCGATCGTGCGGCCCACCTCGTCGGCGCCGAGGCCGAGGTCGACGGCGCGGCGGGCCGCACGGGCCTCCAGGGAGGCCGTCAGGTACACCTTGACGTCGGCGTCGGGGCACACGCGGGTGCCCGTGTCGCGGCCCTCGAGCACCGCATCCACGGCCAGCGCCCGCTGGCGCTCGCGCATGCGCGCCCGCACCTGACGATGGCGCGAGACGGCGCTGACGCGGGCCGAGACCTGCTCGCCGCGCAGGTCGACCTCCGCCGGGGGCGGCTCGCCGACCAGGGCCGCCAGCGCGTCGGCGTCGTCGGGGTCGACACCGCGCGCCATCGAGACGGCGGTCAACTCGCGATACATGAGGCCGGTGTCGACGTAGCGGTAGCCGAGCCGTGCCGCCACGGCCCGGGCAACGGTGCTCTTGCCCGCGCCCGCCGGGCCGTCGATGGTGATCACCACCGCGCCCTCCGTGCACCAAAAGGGGTCTGACCCCGCTTGGTGCGTGTCATCCCGTCACCCCGGCGAGGCGCTCGGGGAAGTCGGGGAAGCTGACGCCCAGGGCGTCCGAGCCGTGTACGTCGACGCCCTGCTGGGAGCAGACCCCGGCAATCGCGCCCAGCATCGCGACGCGGTGGTCGCCGGCGGCGTCGACGTTGCCGCCGCGCAGGCGGGCGGGCACGCCGCGGATGCGGAAGCCGTCCTCGAGCGCCTCGACGTGGCCGCCGACGGCGTTCAGGGCGGCGACCACGGTCGCGATCCGGTCGGACTCCTTCACCCGCAGCTCGCCGGCGCCACGGATGGTGGTCTCCCCGCGGGCGAAGCAGGCCAGAAGCGCCACCAGGGGCAGCTCGTCGATCAGCGCGGGCACCAGCTCGGGCTCGACGTCGGTCGCGACCAGCTCGGCGGGCCGCACCTCGACGTCGGCGACCGGCTCGGCGCCGGCCAGGCGGCGGTTGAAGAGCCCGACCCGGGCGCCCATCCGCTCCAGCACCGTCAGCAGGCCGGTGCGGGTCGGGTTGATGCCGATCCCGCGCAGCGTCAGCCCCGAGCCCTGCACCACCGTCGCGGCCACGATGAAGGGCGCCGCCGACGAGAAGTCACCCGGAACGCGCACCTCGTCGAGCTGCAGCCGTGCCACCGGCGAGACGGCCACCCGACCGGGCTTGCGGTCGATCGGGACGCCCGCGTCGCGCAGCATCCGCTCGGTGTGATCGCGGGTGGGGACCGGCTCCTCGACGACGGTCATCCCCCGCTCTGCGAACATGCCGGCGAGGAGCACGCACGACTTCACCTGGGCCGACGCCACCGGCAGCCGGTAGGTGACCGGCGCGACCTCCCCGTTCACGCTCATGCGCACCGGCGGGCAGCCGTCGGTCGTCTCCAGGGCGACGCCCATCTCCGCGAGCGGGCCGGCGATGCGGCCCATCGGCCGGCGGCGGATGCTGGCGTCGCCGTCGAGCACGAACTCGCCCGTCTGCCCGGCCAGGATGCCCGGCAGGAGCCGCATCAGCGTGCCCGCGTTCTCGACGTCGATCCGGCCCTCCGGCGCCCGCAGGCCGCGCAGGCCGACGCCGTGGACGTGCAGGACGTCGTCCTCCGGCCGCTCGATCTCGACCCCGAGCGCCCCCATCGTCGCCACGGTCGCCAGCGTGTCGGCCGAGGCGCCGAAGCCGTGCACCGTCACCGGCCCGTCGCACAGCGATGCCACCATCACCGCCCGGTGGCTGATCGACTTGTCGCCGGGGACGGCCAGCTCCCCCGAGATCGCGCCCGCGGGCCGGAAACGTGCGCCGGCCGCGCTCACGGCTCGACCGCCGCCGTCGCCACCGCGCCGTAGCCCTGCGCGTCGAGCAGCTCGACCGCCCGCTCGGCCTGGGCGGCGCCGGCCACGAGCACCACCACCGTCCCGCCCACGTCGGCCGACATGTGGTGCAGCTCGAAGTCCTCGATGTTGATCCCCTCGGCCCCGAGCGCCTGCGTGATCCCCGACAGCACGCCGGGGCGGTCGGGCACGTGCACACGCACGCGGTAGAGCTCCTCGGGGACGGCCGGGTAGGCCGCCTGCAGGAGGCGGCGGCGGTTGCCGGACGCCTCGGCCACCCAGCGCGCGATGAACCCGGCGTCCTCGCGCTCGAGGGCGCGCGTGACCTCGTCAATCCGGCGGCTGTGCTCTCGCAGGCCGTCGAGTAGGGCGTCGCGATTATCGAGGAAGATGTCCACCCAGATGCGGGCGTTCGCGCCCGCGACCCTGGTCATGTCCCGGAACGAGCCGCCGACGGCGGCGAGCGGATCGTGGCCGTCGACGCGGCCGGAGCCCGCCTGGTTCATCAGCACGTTCGCGATCGCGTGCGGCAGGTGGCTCGTGAGCGCGACGAGCCGGTCGTGCGCGTCGGGATCGATCGCCACCGGACGCGCGCCCAGCCCCGCGACGAAGGCATGCAGACGGCGGTGGCACTCGGGATCGGTCTCGGCCGCGGGCGTGAGGAACCAGGTCGCGCCGGTGAACATGTCCGCGCGGGCGTTGCGCACGCCGCGGGCCTCCGAGCCGCACACCGGGTGGCCGCCGACGAAGCGGCCGCTGCGGCCGGCCGCCGCCATCAGCCGGGCCTTGGTCGAGCCGACGTCGGAGACGGCGCAGCCCGGGCCGGTCGCCTCGAGCGTACGGGAAACGAGCTCTGGCAGCCGGGCGACGGGCCCGCACACGACGGCGATGTCGGCGTCGGCGACGGCGCCTTCGAGCGAGTCGGCGACGGTGGTCGCGGCGCCGCTCTCGAGCCCGGCCGCGGCGGCGTCCGGATCGGGATCGAACGCCACCACCTCGTCTCCGCGCCCCGCGGCGGCGAGGCCGACCGAGCCGCCGATCAGGCCGAGGCCGACGACGGCGACCCGCATCAGGTCACTCCTGCCGGGGCGGTCGCCGCCTCTCCGCGCATCAGCTCGGCCAGCCGGAAGGCCAGGTCGAGCGACTGGCGCGCGTTCAGGCGCGGGTCGCACAGGCTGTGGTAGCGGACGCTCAGGTGATCCTCGAGCACCGCCTCGGCCCCGCCCAGGCACTCCGTCACGTCCTCGCCGGTGAACTCCAGGTGGACCCCGCCCGGCCACACGTCGCACTCGCGGCAGGCGGCGAAGAACCCCCCGATCTCGGCCATGATGTCCTCGAACCGGCGCGTCTTCACGCCGTCGGGCATGCGGATCACGTTCGCGTGCATCGGGTCGCACGCCCACACCACCGGGTGCCCGGCGTCGGTCACGGCCCGGATGATCGGCGGCAGCGCCTCGGCGGCGCGGTCTGCGCCCATCCGGCAGATCAGGGTCAGCCGGCCCGGCGTGCGGTCGGGATCGAGCCGGGCGCACAGGTCGAGCACCTCCGACGGCGTGGCGGTCGGCCCGATCTTGCACCCGAGCGGGTTGCCGACGCCGGCGAAGAACTCGGCATGGGCGCCGTCGGCGGCGCGGGTGCGCTCGCCGACCCACAGCATGTGGGCGGAGCAGTCGTACCAGCGGCCCGTGAGCGAGTCGCGCCGGGTGAGCGCCTCCTCGTAGTCGAGCAGCAGGCCCTCGTGGCTCGTCCACACGTCCACCTCGTGCAGGCGCCGCTCGCGCTCGAGGTCGATCCCGCACGCCGCCATGAAGGCCAGCGCCCGCTCGATCTCGGCCGCGATGCGCTCGTACCGCCGGCCCTCGGGTGAGCTCGCGACGAACTCCTGGTTCCACAGGTGCACCTTCGTCAGGTCGGCGAAGCCGCCCTTCGTGAACGCGCGCAGGAGGTTGAGCGTCGAGACGGCCTGGTAGTACGCCTGCACCATCCGCTCCGGGTCGGGCACGCGCGCCTCGGGCGTCGGCTCGTCGGAGTGGATCGCGTGGCCTCGGAACGAGGGAATCTCGACGCCGCCGACCGTCTCGGTCAGAGCGGAGCGCGGCTTCGTGAACTGCCCCGCGATCCTGCCGACCTTGACGACCGG
>Ga0075436_100002086_pt1 | contig 13797 bp, 12 predicted proteins | sample RhiMethybrSRZTD5_FD_75303 | JGI IMG/M metagenome (GOLD analysis project Ga0075436, IMG submission 75303) | Populus rhizosphere microbial communities from Tennessee, USA - Rhizosphere MetaG P. TD hybrid SRZTD5 | ecosystem: Host-associated > Plants > Roots > Rhizosphere > Soil | place: USA...
GCGGGCACCCGGAGCGGGATCCGCGAGGAGGTCGCGCGTCACGAGCACCACCAGAAGTCCGCCACCCAACATCTTCAGAAACTCCCGGCGCGATGCGCCCTCGGTTCCGCCGCGCGCGATCATGGCCGCGCCTCCCCGGCCCCGCCCGCCGCGGCGCGCCTAACGGCCGCGATGATGCGCGGATAGGTGCCGCAGCGGCAGATGTTCGTCTCGAGCCCGCGCGCGATCTCCTCCGCGCTCGGCTGCGGATTCGCCCGCAGCAGCGCGACGCTGGCCATCACTATCCCCGGCGTACAGTAGGCACACTGGAACGCCTGCTCGTCCAGGAAGGCCTGTTGTACCGGGTGCAGATGGCCGTCGTGCTCCAGCCCTTCGATGGTGGTGATCGTCGCGCCGTTGGCCGACTGCGCCGGTATCGTACAGGACGCCACCGCGTGTGCGCCGACGAGCACCGTGCACGCGCCGCATCGGCCTTCACCGCACCCGTACTTCGTCCCCGTAAGGCCGAGCTCGTCGCGGAGCACTTCGAGCAGCGTTTGCGATGGATCGACGTCCATCGAATGACGGCTGCCGTTCACTTCGATGTCGATGCGCATGCGTCATCTCGTCTCGTGGTGCGCCATCGCAAGCATATCGCGTGCACCCGAGACCTGGCAACGCGCGGCGGCGAGCCCTGCGGTTTACGCGCGATCGGCCCGGACGAGCACGCGTTCGGCGAGCGCAGGACCGATGAGCTTGCGTCGGCGATTGACCTCGATGGTGATCGGTCCTCCGTAGGGCGCGCGCTCGACGACACGCACGGTGCAGCCTGGCTTGAGCGCGAGATCGGAGAGATACCGCAGGAGCATCGGGTCTTCGTCCGCAACGCGCATCACCGTCGCGGCGGTTCCGGCGCCGAGGTCGGCGAGTGCTCGGTACCGTGCCTCCTCGACAGCGCCTTCGCGGCTCGGAATCGGCGCGCCGTGGGGATCGACGGTGGGTTCTCCGATCGCGAGCGCCATGCGATCGATGAGCGCGTCGGTGGCCGCGTGCTCGAGTCGCTCCGCTTCGACGTGGACCTCGTCCCAGCCGTAGCCCAGGGCGTGGACGAGATACGACTCGATCACCCGGTGTCGGCGCAGCGTGCGCAGCGCGCCCAGCCGCCCCTTTGTCGTTAGGCGAACGCCGCGATACCGCTCGTGCGTGAGCAGCCCCTGCCCGGCCAGGCGGCGGACCATCCCGGTCACCGATGCGGGCGTTAGGCCGAGCTGTACCGCCAGGTCCGTGGTGGCGGCCGGTTCGCCGGCGCGCTCCAGCTCGTAGATCGCCTTGAGGTAGTCCTCCACCGGCGCCGTGAGATCGGGCAGGCGAGCGCCTCCGCCCCGTGGCGGTCCGGCGTTGGACTTGCGGCCTTTCGCGTGCGCCGCCATCAGCCGCGCACCACTTGCGCGAGCAGCCACAGGTTGAGCCCCGCGATGACGAACGCGACTGTGTACGCGACGCGCTTGAGCCAGGGCGGATTCACGTATTCTCCCATCTTCGGCTTGCTCGACGTGAAGATCACGAGCGGGAACACCGCAAAGGACAACTGCATGCTGAGCACCACCTGGCTCAGAATGAGTAGCTTGGCCGTGCCGCTCTCGCCGAAATACCCGGCGGCGATCACGGCGGGAACGATCGCGATGCCGCGCGTGAGCAAGCGGCGCAGCCACGGCCGCATGCGAATGTCGAGGAAGCCTTCCATGGTGATCTGGCCGGCCAGCGTCCCCGTGAGCGTCGAGTTCTGACCCGACGCAAGGAGCGCGAGCGCGAACACGGTGCTCGCGCCGCCCACGCCTAACAGAGGCGTCAGCAGCTTGTACGCGTCCTGGATTTCGGCCACTCCGGTGTGGCCCGATCGGTGGAAGGTCGCCGCCGCTACCACGAGAATGGCGGCGTTGATGAACAGCGCGCCCATGAGCGCGGCGGTCGAGTCGATGATCGCGTAGCGGATCGCCTCGCGCTTCCCGCGCAAGGTTTCGTCGTACCGGCGCGTCTGCACAATAGAAGAGTGCAGATAGAGGTTGTGGGGCATGACCGTCGCGCCGAGGATCCCGATGGCGAGGTACAACATGGCCGGATTGCGAACGATCTCGACCGACGGCAGTAGGCCGCGCGCGGCGGCGCCGAGGTCGGGGCGCGACACGACGATCTCGAAGATGAAGCACACGCCGATCGTGCCGATGAGGGCAATGACGAGCGCCTCGAGCGTGCGATAGCCGCGGTGCTGGAGCACCAGGATGATGAGGACATCGAGTCCCGTGAGCAGCACGCCGACGACGATCGGAATGTTGAACAACAAGTTGAGCGCGATCGCCGAACCGATGACTTCGGCCAGGTCGCACGCCGCGATCGCGACCTCGCACAGCAGCCAGTGCACGATGACGGTGGGACGCGAGTAGCTGTCGCGCACGGCTTGCGCCAGATCGCGTCCCGTGGCGATGCCTAACTTTGCCGCCAGCGCCTGCAGGAGAATGGCGAGCAGGTTGGAGATGACGACGACGCTGAGCAGCGTATAGCCGAACGACGAGCCGCCGGCGAGGCTGGTGGCCCAGTTGCCCGGGTCCATGTATCCGACGGCGACGAGGAATCCAGGTCCGGCGAACGCGAGCGCCTTGCGCCACCGGCTCACGCCCGGAATCGCGATGGTGCGATACGCCTCCGCCAGACTGGGCGTCACGCGCGCGCGACGCCACCCCGGGTGATCGGGGCGCGCCGCCGACGTCTTGTGTGCGCTCTGCTCGCGCTCGGTCAGGCGCGTCGCCATGACGCTCGGGACGGCGTGACGTCGACCAGGCGGATTTCTCGCATGGCGAATTAATAATTTAGGGCGTCCAAAAACGCAATTGGGGCCAGAAAAAAAAGCGCGCCGCCCGGACGGACGGCGCGCAGTTCCGGATCGATGCCGATTCAGAACGCCAACTTGGTTCCCAGGAAAAACGTCTGGCCGTAATACTCCCGCTGAAAATTGAACGCGTGGCTCGGCGTCCCCTGGAAGAAGCCGAACACGGCGTTGTTGATGTTCAAGACCTGAAACTGCACCTGCACCTGCTGACTGACGTTGTACACGATCGACCCGTCGAACTGCGAATGCGCGTAGAAATAGTTATCGCCGTTCGCCGTGGCGGTTCCATCGCCGTACGAGTCGATCATCGCGCCGTTATACGTCCAACCGATCCGTGCCGAGACGGGTGATCTGTCGTACGTCAGATAGACGTTGGCGATGTTGGGCGATTGCCGCAGGAGCGGCGCACGACGTCCGCCCGTCGGGTCCACGAGTACGCGCGAATCGGTGTGCGTGTAGTTCGCGTCGAAGCCCATGCCCGACAGCCAGGTTGGCAGAAACGACAACCGTTGGGCCCACTCCACCTCTTGCCCAAACAACCAGCCGTCGCCGCCGTTTTGTGGCTGTAGACCGACGTATCCGTTGAACGGCCCCGGCCCCGTGTACGTGAACGTACGCGTCAGGATGACGTCGCTCAGATTCTTGTAGAACGCGCCGCCGGACACGATCCCCGTCGCGGAGAAATAGTGCTCGAACAACAGATCGTAGTTCCACGCGTGTTGCGCGCGCAGATTGGGATTGCCCGCCGTGAACCCGCTGAGCGACGGGTCGTGCGCGTACAGCGGGTTGATGGTACCGGACAAGTTAGGCGCGAGGTCCGGGTAGTTGGGCCGCGCGATCCCCCGCGTGAAGGCGAGCCGCACGTTGGTCGCGGTGTCCAGCGCATATCGCAACTGCACGCTGGGGAACAGGTCCGTGTAGTCCTTTGTCCCGGTGATCAGCTGCAGCTGCTCGGGACCAGTCGGATCGCCGCTCGAGTCGACGGCCTGCGACACCGCGTGGCCGAGATACGTCGCGTGCGTGTGTTCGAGTCGGAGGCCCAGGTTCAGGCGCAGCGGGCCGACGTCCGTCGTGTTCATCGCGTAGGCGGCGTAGATCTTCTCCGATCCGCTGAAACTGCCGAGCGAATCATCGGCTAACGGATCGGTAGTGTTCTCGAAGAAGGCGCCGTGCGCATTCTCGAACGCATTGGTCGCCGAATTATTGTCGACGGGGCCGATGGAGTAGCCGTTCTGCAGATAATTGTAGAACCCCGGGTCACTGAAACTGCTCATGACCTGGGACATGGCGAGCGGCGTCCCGCCGACGAACTTGAAGGACTGCTCCTGATCCGTGAACACTTTCTTTTCGTCGCGATAGCGGAGGCCGAATTTGAGCTGCGACGGATCATCGGCGAGCACCCAGTGCAGAAGGAAGTTCAGTCCGCCACCGATGTCGCGACCGGTGGTGATGTGGTCGCTCGTGCTGTACTTGGCGAGCATGTAGTTGTTCGGATTCACGGCGGCCGACGAGTCGCCGGCGCTCTCATAGTGATAGACCGGATAGGTCGAATTGGCGGTGCTGTAGGAGAGGTCCGCGAGCTGCGGGCCGTCGTAGTCGAACGTCGACGAGCGATAATTCTGATCCTGCTGGCGCGTGCCGGCCCAGTTGAGCGTGTAGTCGACGGTCCAGCGCCCGATGTCGTGCTTGCCGCCTGCCGTTAGGCCCCACATCTGTTCGGACGGCGTCCGGAATTCCGACTGCCGCTGGAGCGCCGGATTCACGAGCGCGCCGCCAATCGGGCTGGTCGGTGCCGCGCTGTCGCCGGAGACATCGAACACGTACCGCGTGCCGTAGTTGTGGAACAGGCTCCACAGCCCTTTGACGTAGACCTGATTCTGGCTGTCGAAGCGGTAGTCGAGGTCACCGCCTATGCCGTAGCGGGAGCGGTCGTACCGGTAGTCGCGCTGGCTCCAATCGTTAGGCGCAGAAATCGATCCGTGGTACACGCCCCAACTCGGTTCCACATCTTCAATGGCCCGATTGTTCTGATCGGCGGACCCGCCGATGAGGAAGCCGAGCTTGTCGTCGTCGCCGAAGCGGCCGCCGTAGGTGAGGCCGCCCTGGTAGGTGTTGCGGCCGGCAATGCTGATCTGCCCATACTGGCCGGCCACATACCCGCGCGGGGCTCCTTCCGGCGTCTTGGTGACGAGATTCACCGAGCCACCGATCGCGTCGGCGTCCATATCGGCAGTGAGCGTCTTGCTCACCTCGATGGCGCCGAGCAGGTCGGACGGGACGTCGTCCAACTTCGGGATGCGATCGGATTCGGTCCCGGGGACGTGCGAGCCATCGATCGTCACGTTGGACAGACGCGGCTCGGTGCCGCGCACCTGCACGAATTTTCCTTCGCCCTCGTCGCGCTCCAACGACACGCCGGGAATGCGGCCGGCGGCTTCCGCCGCGTTGAAGTTAGGCAGCGAGCGGATTTCGTCGCCGGAGAGCACGGACAGGATGTTGTCGGCGTCCCGTTGCTTGGCGAGCGCGGCGGCCCTGGTTTCGCTGAGGCGCGGAGACGCCAGGATGAGCATCTGCGCGAGCGCGTACGCGCCGAGGCTGCGCATCCGCACGGTGTGTGTCGTCGTCCGATTCGGGGCTACATCGACCATGCCGGTGTCGGGCGCGAACCCGACGTAGGTCATGGTCACGGCGGCGCGTCCCGCCGGCACCGCCTCCAGATGGTAGCGGCCGTCGGCGGCGGACCTGGCGCCTAACCGCGTACCGATCACCTGGACCGTCGCGCCGGCAAGCGGTGTGCCGGCGGAGTCGGTGACGTACCCCACGACCCGGCCCGTCCCGTTAGGCGAGCTTGGCGCCCCGGCCTGCGCCGCGGCGCCCGCGGCGGCCAGTGCGGCACTTCCCGCGATCAGCGCCACCGCCCGTACGACAGAGTGCATAATCCCTCCCGTCAACCGTGGATGCCTGCTGCGTGAGCAGTGCACCATAGGGCACCCGTTCGCGACCGTGGGTCTCAGATGTGTTGCGATACGTCGACCCCGCGATCACGAGCGCTTCACACCGTACGCGGCTGTACGTCGCAACGAATCGGTCACGGTGCTCGCGCGGCGGTGGCGGAGACGCGGCCTCGCGCGCGATTATGGCGGATCCGACATCCACCATCGCAACGCCAGAGAAACTCCGTGCGCGCACCTCGCATCGCCGCCATTGCGCTCGCCCTCATCGCGTCGCCACTCGCGACGCAGCGCGCAACGCCTGCCCAACGACGCCCATCGCTCGTGGTGCTCATCGCGATCGACCAGATGCGCGCCGACTACCTCGATCGATTCGGCGCGCAATTCACCGGCGGTCTCGCGCGGCTGCGCCGCGAGGGGGCGGTGTTCATGGGCGGTCTGCAAGACCACGCCACGACCGAGACGGCGCCGGGACACTCGACCATGCTGTCGGGCCGTGAACCCGTCCACACGGGCATCGTGCTCAACGACCTCGGCGTCCCCGACCCGTCGGTGTCGATCATCGGCGCGCCGCGCGCGATGGGCGCATCGCCCGCGCGCTTTCGCGGTACGACCTTGGCCGATTGGCTGATCGCGCGCGACACCGGCACGCGCATCCTGTCGGTGTCGCGCAAAGATCGCGGCGCGATACTCCCGGTGGGTCGGGCGCGCGCCAACGTCTACTGGTTCGTTGGTGGCAAGTTCACGACGAGCACGTACTACGCCGATTCCCTGCCGTCGTGGGTGCGCGAATACGATGCGCGTCCCGGCATCGGCGCGCTGGCCGGCACATCGTGGACGCTGCTGCGTCCCGCCGCCGATTACCCCGAGCCCGACAGCGAACCCTGGGAGCACGACGGCGCCGACGTCGCGTTTCCCCACCGGCTGCCGTCCACGGCCGACTCGATCGCAGCGCGCATAGCGAGCTATCCGTGGATGGATTCGCTCACGCTCGACTTCGCGCTCGAGGGCGCGCACCGGTTGCAGTTAGGCGAGCGCGCCGCCACCGACCTGCTCGTGATCTCGCTCTCGACGACCGACGCCGTGGGCCACGCATACGGCCCCGATTCGCGCGAAATCCACGACCAGCTGTTGCGCGTCGACCACTGGTTAGGCTGGTTCTTCGACTCGCTCGCCGCGCGCGTGCCGCGCGACCGCATGGTGGTGGCGCTCACGGGCGATCACGGTGTGACGTCGATCCCGGAATACACCGTGGCCGTGCGGCACCGGCCGGCAGGACGCGTCTCCCTCGACGATGTCGCGCGACGCGTCGACGTCGCACTCGCGGCGCGATACCGCGTGGACTTCAACGTGCGATTTTCGGGCGGCCTCCTGTTCGCTGATGTGCCGGCCCTGCGCGCGCGCGGCATGAACGTGGACAGTCTCGCCGACGCGATCGCAAGCGAGGTGCGCCGGCGAACGGGCATCGCGCACGCTTACACACCGCGCTCCCTGAGGTCCGCGTCGGACGCCGCCGCGGTCCGCTGGCGCCGCACGCTACCGGCCGACTTCCCGTGGCTGGTGTGCGCCGCGGTCTCGCCCGATTGGGTCTGGTCTAACGGAAAGTCCTTGGGCGCCGATCATGGACAGATGAATGCCGCCGATCTCAACGTCCCGATCGTGTTCATGGGATCCGGCATCGTGCCGCGGCGCATCGACCGGCCCGTGCGCACGGTGGACATCGCACCGACGCTCGCGGCGTACCTTGGCCTCGAGCCCAGCGAGGCGCTGGACGGCGTCGTGCTCCGCGAGGTGATCGGGACCGCCGCGGCCACACCGACTGTCGGAGCGGCGCCTCGCTGAGACCGGCACGGCCGCGCGGCGTGTAATCGCGCTGACAGGTCGGTGCTCTACTATTCCCTCACGATCGCGCGCCGTTGGGCGTGCGAACCGGGCATCGACCTCTCACGCTACGCTCGAGGGCTTCGACCAACATGAGATTCCACCGATTCGCGCTGGCCGCCGCGGCGATCGCGACGCTGGCGGCCGTTCCGGCGCAGGGCCCAGGCTACCACATCGTCCACACCTATACGTTAGGCGGCGACGGCGGGTGGGACTATCTCGCGCTCGACACGGTCGGACACCGCCTCTTCATCTCGCGCCAGAACCGCGTCATGGTCGTGGATCCGGAGACGGGCAAGCAAATCGGCGAAATCCCCGGATTCAACCGCTCGCACGGCATCGCATTCGACTACAAGACCGGCCACGGTTTCGCGACATCCGGCGGCGACAGCTCCGTGATCATGTTCGACCTCAACTCGCTCCGTGTGTTAGGCAGGACCACGGCGGCCCCCGACGCCGATGCGATTCTCTTCGATCCGGCAACCGGGAACATCTTCACGTTCAACGGCGACTCGAAATCATCGTCGGTGATCGACGGCCGGTCCGGCAAGAAAGTCGGCACGATCGACTTGGGCGCCGGCCCGGAGTTCGGCGTGTCCGATGGCGCGGGCAAAGTCTTCGTGAACCTCGAGGAAGACGGCGAGGTCGCCGAGATCGATGCGAAAGCGATGAAGGTGACGCGCAAGTGGCCGCTGGGCTCGTGCAAGGGCGCCACCGGCCTCGCGATCGACCGCGCGCACCACATCCTGTTCAGCGGATGCCGCACGAAAGTGATGGCGATCTCCAACGCGTCCGATGGAAAGCTCATTACCACGCTGCCGATCGGAGCCGGCGTCGATGCCACGCGCTACGATCCCGGCACGGGCAACGCCTTCGCATCCACCGGCGACGGAACGCTCACCGTGATCCACGAAGACGCACCGGACAGGTTCACCGTGGCCGAAACCGACACCACAATGCCGGGCGCGCGGACGATGGAGATCGACGAGCACACCCATCGCGTCTTCACCGTCTCGGCAAAGTTCGGGCCGCCGCCCGCCGAGTCGACCGCCCAGAACCCGCGGCGCCGGCCGCCGATGCTGGCCGGTACGTTCACCCTGCTCGTACTCGGCACCTGACCGTTATGCCTAACGGACGCGCATGCTCCGTTAGGCGCTCGGCTCGAGCTCGTCGTAGCCTTTGAGGCGGTAGAGGAGCACCGACCCGGCCCAGCTGGCCACGAACACCAGCACGATCAGATAGCCGAGCACGCCGAAATTGTCGTTCAGCGCCCCGACGGCGCGCCAGAACGCGCCGTCGAGCGCGAAGCGACGACCCACCAGGCCGAGCGCTTCGATCCCGCCCACCAAGAGCGCCACCACCACCGACACGAACGTGATCGTGAGATTGTAGTAGAGCTTGCGGACGGGCTTCACGAATGCCCATCCGTACGCGCCGACCATCACGATGTTGTCCGTCGTGTCGACCAGGCTCATGCCCGCGGTGAAGAGCGCCGGAAAAACGAGAATCGACCAGATCGGCATCCCCTTCGCAGCCTCGGCCGCCGAGATGCCTAACAGACCGATCTCGGTGGCCGTGTCGAAGCCCAGCCCGAACAGCAGGCCGAGCGGATACATGTGCCAGCTGCGGCGCACCATCGCGAACAATGGACGCAGGATGCGCGCGATGAGCCCGCGGCCGGCGAGCAGCGCGTTCAGATCCTCGTCGACGACCGAGCCGCCCGCGCGCACCCGGTGAAAAGTGCGCCAGACCGCGACGAGAATGAACAGATTCATCACCGCGATCGCGAGCAGAAAAAGCGCGGATACGACCGTGCCGATGATGCTGCCGGTCGCGTGCAGCGTCGACATGCGCGTCTGGAGCGCCATCGCCGTGACCGCGATCGCCACCGACGCCAGGACCACAACCGTCGAATGTCCCAGCGAAAAAAAGAAGCCGGCCGTCAACGGCTTCTTGCCATCCTGCATCAATTTCCGGGTGACGTTGTCGATCGCCGCGATGTGATCGGCGTCGATCGCGTGGCGAAGCCCGAAGCCGTACGCGAGCAGCGCCGTGCCGAGCAGGAGTGGATACGCGTGAAACGCCGTGAACGCCCAAACCCAGGCACCCACGTTGAACGCGCCCAAGAGGGCATAGATGCCGATGACGCGGCCGCGCACATCGGCCGCGTCATCGGACAAGAGACGCTGCAGTCGGCGCATCACGCTACATCAATCGCTTGACCTCGCGCCGCTCGGCGCTGCGCTCGACGGGCGGCACGGGTTCGCTGCCGCCTTGGACGCCGTCATCCGCGTGTCCCGATTGGAGCTCATTGATGCTCTTCTTGAACTCGCGGATGCCCTTCCCCATCGAGCCCGCTATCTCCGGGATCCGCTTGGCACCGAAGACGAGAAGTACGATGACGAAGATGAGAAGCAGTTTCTCTATGCCGAATCCGCCAATACCCATACTTCCTCCCAAGCCTGTGGGAAAGCCGATCGGACACGCTCAATCTAATGGTCCGGCGGTCGACGGCGAGCGGGACTTTCTTCGAATCGCCGCCACGCTCGCGCCAGCCTGCGCCGTTTGCTATCTCTCCCGGGCGTACGTCACCCAACCATTCGATGGAGATCTCTCGTGAACGACGTGAGCAAGGCCGTGTGGTACTGCTGGGACAAGATGCCCAAAGAACGCGTGTCCGATACGCTCGAGCGGCGACTCGTGACTGGCGAGCGCATGATGCTCGCGCACGTGTACCTGAAGAAGGGCGCGGTCGTGCCAAAGCACTCGCATGACAACGAGCAGCTCACGTACATCCTCGAAGGCGCGCTGAGATTCTGGCTTGGCGAGAACGGCGAGCGTGAGCTCGTCGTGAACGCGGGCGAAGTGCTGTACATCCCGTCCAACCTGCCGCACAAAGCCGAAGCACTGGACGACACGCTCGACGTGGACGTGTTCTCCCCGCCGCGCGCCGACTGGCTCGCCAAAACCGACGCCTATCTTCGCGAGAAGCGCTGATGGACCTCGGTCTCGGCGGAAAAGTGGCGCTGGTGGCCGCGGCCAGCAGAGGACTGGGCCGCGCGATTGCAACCGAGCTGGCCACCGAAGGCGCCAGCGTATCCATGTGCGCTCGCGACGGCGCCGCGCTCGAGCGCGCTCGGCGAGAGATAGAAACGCAAACGGGCCGGCCCGTGCTCGCCATCACTGCCGACGTCTCACGCGCGGATGACGTCGCGCGATTCGTTGACGAGACGCTGGCGCGACTCGGACGCGTGGACGTGTTGGTCACCAATGCCGGCGGTCCGCCCGCTGGTCTGTTCGAGGCGCACGACGCAGCCGCTTGGGAGAGTGCGTTCCGATTGACGCTCGCATCGGCCGTCGAGTTGGCGCGGCGTGTGCTTCCGGGCATGAAGGAGAGGCGCTGGGGGCGCATCGTGAACGTGACGTCGATTGCGGTGAAGCAGCCGGTGGATTATCTGATCTTGTCCAACAGCCTGCGTGCGGCGGTGACGGGCTTTGCGCGCACGCTGGCCACCGAAGTGGCGTCGTTCGGCATCACGGTGAACAATGTCCTGCCGGGTTACACGCGCACCGAGCGGATGGAAGCGTTGGCGGCGGCGCGCAGTGCGGGCGAGGGCTTGAGCCGCGAGGCCGCGTTCGTCGACTGGGAGAAGCAGATTCCGGCCCGTCGGTTAGGCGAGCCCAACGAATTGGCCGCCCTGACGGCGTTTCTGGCGTCGGAGCGCGCGGCGTACATCACGGCGCAGTCGATCGCGGTGGATGGCGGGTGGATTCGGTCACTTTACTAACGGAGGACGCATGACGAGCAGTCAGGTCCGTTGGTTCGCCGCGACGGCGGCCGCGCTTGCGTTAGGCGGCGCGGCGGCGGGATCCGTCCGAGCGCAGGCACCCACGTCGGGCGATCAAGTGATTCGCGCGATGCACGACCGCTACGCCGGCAAGTGGTACAAGACGCTCACCTTCCAGCAGAAGACCACGCGGCGCACCCCGGCCGACACGATGGTGATCGAGACGTGGTACGAGACGGCCGAGGTGCCGGGCCGCCTGCGCATCGACATCGCGCCGCGCGGCGGGACGTCGTACATCTACGCCAACGACAGCATCTATGTGACGAAGAAGGACAGCGTGCTGCGCCGCCTCGCGGGCCGCAATCCGCTGCTCATCCTCGGCTTCGACGTGTATGGACAGCCGGCGGACAAGACCATCGACGTGCTCAAAGAGGAAGGCTTCGATCTCGGCCCCGTTCACGAGGACACGTGGGAGGGACGCCCCGTGTACGTCGTGGGCGCCGCCAAAGGCGACACGACGTCGAAACAGTTCTGGGTGGATAAAGATCGCCTGCTCTTCGTGCGGCTCCTGGAGCCGTCGCCCCGCGATTCCACCCAACTGGGCGACACGCGCTTCGACGACTACCGTCCGTTAGGCCACGGCTGGATCTCGGCGCTGGTTGAATTCTACGCCGGCGGGAAGTTGATGCAGCGCGAAGAGTATTCCGACATCAAGGCGGATCCGAAAATCCCGGCCAACACCTTCACGCCCGGCGCGACGCAAGCGTCAATGAAGTGAGGGCAGACGGGGCACGATAGTCCGCCCTCTCAGAACGTCACCTGCACACCCGAGGTCAACAGCCGATCGCTTTTCTTGAAGCCCGGTTCCGGCAGGTTGTCGAAGTGCACCACGTACGAAACCTTGAGGGCAATGTTCGCCGAGAGCGACGCGACTAACGCAGTCTCGGTGTTGAAGCGCAGGTTCTTCGCGACTTTGAGATCCGGCAAAATCTCCACGCCCTGCTTGAAGTACGCGGTCTTGCTGAACGTGTGCGTATAGTTGCCTGCGACGCGCGCGGCCGGGAAGTCGTTCTCGGTGCTGTCCGTGTTGTGCTGTTCCGTATAAGACAGACCGGTCTCGGCGTTGATCGAATCGCTCGGCGTATTCAGCGCCTGAACGGCCAAGCCGAGGCCCTCCTCGAAGCGCCGATCGAATCCGGCGAACGTATTGCGATCGTACTTACCAAGTACGTAGGCGGATAAGCGCGAGCCGAGCGCGCGGTCGCCCCGGAGCAGACCGCTCCATGTGCTGGCCGTCGTCGCCGAATCGTTCTTGCCGTAGATCACGGAGAAACTCTCCGTGATTCCCCAGCCGCCGGCTGTCCAGTCGATCCGCTCGTCCGTGTTGAACGTCGTCACGCTGGAGTTCCCCGCTGCGTTCACCAAGCCGACGTTTCCGGTGAACTTGAAGGTTTTCTTGATCGTGTCGGCCTGTTGCGCAGCGAGCGCGGCCGTACCAAAAATGCACAGCGCGAACGTTGCGCCGAGAACACGTCGAAGGGTCATGGGTGTCACTGACGAATGGTGTGACCGGGGGTGCGAGCACGAGCGGTTCGGGCACTTCCCGAGCGCGAACCTCGTTGATTAGTTGGGTGTACCATGTTCGACAAGGGAGTCAAATTTTGTCGTGCACGCGTTCAGCGTGCTCATCCGGCTCTCATTTCCGGAGATCATTGCAATGCGCACTGACCTGTTTCGCGCGACGTCTCTGTTGGGCATGACGGTCGGCGCGTTCGCGTTCGTCGCCCGGCCCATGTTCTCGAGCACCCCGCGTGCGGCCGCGCCTAACGCATCGGCCCTCGCGCCGCGTGTGGGCGCGGGACAGGCAACCGCGGTCTTCGCCGGCGGGTGCTTCTGGGGCATGCAGCTCGTGTTCGAGCACGTGAAGGGCGTCACCGGCGTAACGGCGGGCTATGCGGGCGGTGACAAGAGCACGGCCAGCTACGAGCAGGTGGAAACCGGTACGACCGGACACGCCGAGTCCGTGCGCATCACTTACGACACGTCGCTGGTCACGTACAAGCAGCTGCTACAGGTGTTCTTCACCGTGCATGATCCCACCGAGCTCAATCGGCAGGGTCCGGACGTTGGCACGCAGTACCGGTCGTCGATTTTTTACTTGACGCCGGAGCAGGAGCAGATCGCCGAGTCGTACATCGCGGAGCTGAACAAGAACAAGGCGTTCGACGCTCCGATCGTGACCCAGGTGGTGCCGCTGCCCAAGGGGTTCTTCCCGGCGGAGAAGTATCATCAGGAGTACGCGATCCACCATCCG
>Ga0075436_100002089_pt1 | contig 13788 bp, 12 predicted proteins | sample RhiMethybrSRZTD5_FD_75303 | JGI IMG/M metagenome (GOLD analysis project Ga0075436, IMG submission 75303) | Populus rhizosphere microbial communities from Tennessee, USA - Rhizosphere MetaG P. TD hybrid SRZTD5 | ecosystem: Host-associated > Plants > Roots > Rhizosphere > Soil | place: USA...
AGCGCGATAATCGTGCTGAGTTCTTCCTTCGCATCATGGGAAAAGATCGCTTCGAGCGTGCCTTTGCGGCGGTAGCCCGTGCTCTGCCCGGAAAGTTCCTCCACTTGCGCGACGAACTCCGGATACAGCGCCGCGCTGCGTTTTGCCAGCTCGACCGTGACGATCATCCCGAGATTTTCCGGTGCCGGCGAAATGATTCCCGCGCTGGCCCAGGAGGCTTCCTGCCCCGGCTGCTGGCGGTCGAAGACGGCGACGCGCATGCCGGAACGCGCCAACTCCAGCGCGATCGCGCCCCCAATCACGCCCCCGCCCGCAATGGCCACGTCGAATCTTCTACTGGTTTTTGTGTTCGTACTTACCGCACTCATGCCGCCATCTTAGCGCAACTCGCTGGAAGGAGTGCCATGAGGGAAATTTAGGGCGCCTCCTGTGTCTCGCCTGACTTATGATCGCAGTATGGTAGAGTTCTGCGACCGCTGCGCGAAGAGCGTCTTTCCGTCTGACCGGAGTCAAACTTATGAGCAAAGGGTCCGAGATTCGCTGTTACGATTACGTGAACCATCCGTATGAACAGGTGCGCGATGCGTTGAAGCGAGACGCCGCCGGCGTGTTCCAATCAGCTACGAAAGCTGCCACTTCCCGGGCTCAGTCAGTCGCCGCCGAGCTGCACGTGGATCTTGGGGGAATCGGCGTCAAGGCGGATATCAAAATCTCTGTTAAAAACATCGAGGAGAAAGTTGCCGATGCCAAGTCGGGCCCAGCCACGCGGTTACAGCTCGAATGGGAAGCTGCGACCGCTCCGGGTTTGTTCCCGTTCATGAAGGCCGACCTTTCTGTGTACCCATTGACCAGCACCGAAACGCAACTGGATTTTGGGGGCCTTTACGAACCACCCTTCGGCGCGTTAGGAAGGGCCATGAATGCGGTTGCCGGGCATCGCATCGCGGAGGCATCCGTTCATCGTTTCATCAATGACGTGGCGGAATACCTGCGCAAAGCCCTCGTTACTACTCACCGGTGATGGGTTGAAATTCCGCGTCGGGGAGAGGACGAATCTCCGGATTCCCCGAGAGCACTCGCGCACAGGCGTTCCATCGGAGAATGGCGTCGTCGTTTCCATGCGGCCGGAGGGCTTCGGCTCGCTCATAGTGGGTCATCGCTTCGCGCAAGGCATGATAGGTATTGGCGTTGCTGGAAGGCCCGTGTTGGCGCAGGTGTGCATGAGCCTGACGTTCCCAGATGAGGCCGGCGTAGTAGGCACGCTCGTACTCACCTTCGATGCGGGAGAGCAGCTCTTCCGCCGATTTCATCGTAACGCCGTGATCAAACTGATCGGTGCGCGAAAGCAGGAGCGAAACGAGAGCTTGCTGATGGGAAGGCAGAATCGTCAGGATGTCCAGGCAAATGCTTTCAGCAAGGTTCGGTTCGTTCAGAAGCCGATAACGTTCGGCCTTCTCCAAAGCTTTCGGAACGGCATCTGCCGAGATGGATTTCAAATCGAAATGCATACGCACCTCCTAGCGACTACTGGCACTAAATACTCGGAACAGTTTTGTTACGGGATCAAAGAAGCGATCCACCACGCGTTCTTTCAGGGGAATGATGGCATTGTCGGTGATGGTGATATTTTCCGGACACACCTTGGTGCAGCATTTTGTAATGTTGCACAGCCCGATGCCGTACTGTTGGCGAAGGGCGGGGACGCGATCGGCCTGGTCTAGTGGATTCATTTCCAGAGCTGCTGCATAAACCAAAAAACGCGGGCCGATGAACTGGTCGTGCAGGTGATGGTCGCGCAAAACGTGGCAGACGTCCTGGCAAAGGAAGCACTCGATGCACTTGCGGAATTCCTGAACACGATCGGCGTCCTTCTGGGCCATGCGCCAGGTTCCGTCGGATGCATCAGGAGGGCGCGGCTGAAACTGGGCAATGCTTTTCTTCACGCTGTAATTCCACGAAACATCAGTGACCAAATCCTTCACGTGAGGAAAGGCCTTCATGGGCTCGATGGTTACGGGCTGCTCCAGAGGAAGTGAGTTCAGGCGCGTCATGCACATTAGCTTGGGCATTCCGTTAATTTCCGCGGAGCACGACCCGCACTTGCCGGCCTTGCAGTTCCACCTTACGGCGAGATTATTGGCCTGTTCCGCCTGAATCTTATGGACGGCATCAAGCACCACCATTCCAGAAGCCACTTCAGTGGGATAGTCTTGAAACTTTCCTGCGCCTTTTTCGCCGCGCCATATTCGGAACGTGGCTGTGGCCATTACTTCATCTCCTGGATGATTTGCTTAAGTTCCGCCGGCATCTCTGGAATGGGCTCGCGCCGGATCTGCATTTCGCCTCCGGGTCCCTTGCGGATAACGATATTGCAGGAACCGAACGTGTCATCCTTGGCGGGAAAGTCATCACGGAAATGCGCTCCCCGGCTTTCTTTTCGCTCCAGCGCCGCCCTGGTCACCATTTCAGAAACGGCTAGCAGGTTATTTAGGTCGATGGCCGTATGCCAGCCGGGGTTGTATTCGCGATTGCCACTGACGCCGGCACTTGAGGCACGGAGCTTGAATTCTTGAATATGCTCAAGCGCCTCCAGCATTTCTTTTTCCTGGCGAACGATACCCACCAGGTCTTGCATCATGTCCTGCAGAGCATGCTGAACCGCGTAAGGTCCTTCGCCTGCATCGCGTTCGAACGGCGCAAGTGCGTGTTTTTCTGCCGCAGCAACTTCATCGGAATTAATGGCGCCGAGGGAGTTTTCCCTGGCGTAGCCGGCAGCGTATTGACCAGCTCGTTTCCCAAAAACCAGCAGGTCCGACAAGGAATTCCCGCCGAGTCTGTTCGCGCCATGCAGTCCCGCGCCGCACTCTCCCGCGGCAAACAGCCCGGGAACGTCAGACATTTGCGAATCAGGATCCACGCGGACGCCGCCCATCATGTAGTGCGTGGTTGGCCCGACCTCCATTGCCTCTACCGTGATGTCAATGTCCGCGAGTTGCTTGAACTGGTGATACATGCTGGGAAGTTTCTTTTTGATGTGCTCAGCAGCATTCGGAATGCGATTCTTGATCCACGCGATGTCCAGGAACACACCACCGTGGGGGCTGCCTCGCCCTTCGCGCACCTCGCGCCGGATGCAACGAGCGACGTGATCGCGCGTAAGCAGTTCCGGTGGCCGACGCGCGTTCTTGTCCCCCTGCGTGTAGCGCCAGCCTTCTTCCTCGGTATCGGAGGTCTGATTGGCGTAGGCTACGGGGATGTCGTCAAACATAAAGCGCCGGCCGTCCTTGTTCCGCAGGACGCCTCCTTCACCCCGGACTCCTTCGGTGACCAGAATGCCGCGTACGCTGGGAGGCCAGATCATTCCGGTCGGATGAAACTGCACGAACTCCATGTCCATCAACGACGCTCCCGCCTGATACGCGAGAGCGTGGCCGTCGCCTGTGTACTCCCAACTGTTGCTGGTGATTTTGTACGCGCGGCCAATCCCGCCGGTGGCCAGGATGACGGCTTTGGCGCGAAACAGGTGGAATCTCCCGCGCTCCCGATCATACCCAAAGGCACCCGCGATGCGGTGGCCATCCTTTAGCAGAGCGACGACGGTGTACTCCATAAAGACATCCATGCCGAGATGAATGTCGTGATCCTGCAAAGTGCGGATCATCTCGAGACCGGTGCGGTCGCCCACATGGGCCAGCCGGGGATAGCGATGGCCGCCGAAATTGCGCTGCAGGACGCGGCCATCTGCAGTGCGGTCGAAAACCGCGCCCCATGCTTCCAACTCTCGCACGCACGTGGGTGCTTCTTTGGCGTGCAATTCGGCCATTCGCCAACTGTTCAGATATTGGCCGCCGCGCATGGTGTCGGCAAAGTGAACGCGCCAGGAATCGCGATCATCGACGTTGGCGAGAGCGGCGGCGATACCGCCCTCAGCCATAACCGTATGAGCCTTGCCAAGCAGCGACTTCGAGATGACCGCCACTGTGACGCCCGCGGCGGCGGCTTCCGCGGCAGCACGCAAACCGGCGCCGCCCGCCCCGATCACCAAAACGTCGTGCTCATGGGTGAGGTATTCGGCCACTAGAGAATCCTCCAGTCGGTCCAGATACCCATGGAACACAAGCGAATGTATAAATCCGCGAATCCCACCGAAAAGAGGCTGAGCCAGGCGAACAACATGTGGCGCCCGTTCAGGCAACTGACGCAGTCGTAGGCGCGGCTTGCGGCCGGACCGCTGGAAAGCCGGTCGCGAAAGCCTCCGGTCAGGTGCCGCAAGGAGTGGCATCCAAATGTGTAGCAGCTCAGCAAAACCACGTTGGTCAACAACATCAGCGTACCGACCCCAATTCCGAAGCGGCCATCGAACCAAAGGGCTTTCCACACATCGTGGGCAAGCAAACCGAGGAAGATCAACGCGAGATAGAGAAAATAACGATGAATGTTTTGAATGATGAGAGGAAAAGAGCACTCACCGAGATAGGTTTTGCGCGGCTCACCAACGGTGCAGGACGGAGGGTCAGCCCAAAACGCTTTATAGTACGCGCCGCGGTAATAGTAGCAGGTCACGCGGAAACCGCCAGGGGCCCAAAGAATCAGCATCGCTGCCGTGACCCACGCGGGGATCCACGCCGGTTTTAAGCCGAACCAGGACCGTATGGGATCGCCAAACAACTCCGGTGAGTAGAAAGGAGAAAGGTACGGGCCGAAGCGATAATGGTCGCCCCGCAAGGCAGCCCAGGTGGAGTAAACGATGAACGTGGATAATCCCAGGAAGACGGCGAGAGGCTGAATCCACCAATTATCGCGTCGTGACGTTTGCGCGAAGTGCGAACGCACCAAAGGAACATCAAACTGAGACATCGAGTTCTCCTTGCTGTTCGGGCAATGCTCGGAGGCAACAAAAATTGCGTGGAGGATGGTAAGAAGAGCCTGTCTTAACCGCGCGAGACAGTTCTGGCAGCGCCAGAGCCCCGTTATTGTTGCCTGCAGCCTAGCTCACCCCCAGAGATCGTTGATCAACAATAATTCAACCGGGGTAAGTATCACGATGGAATCTTGGTGTCAATTAGGCACTCGAATTGGCACTTAAATAGTGGACTCCTACAAATTGGCCCGCTCTTTCCCTTCGGCGAGCTCACGGTAAACATGCCTGGGTCGGCAGGAAGACGGGCCCAATGTATCGGGCTCTTCAAACAAAAAGAGGCACAGGGGGTTGCTCTGAAGGGCGGGGATATATGTAATTCTCAGACGGAGCGGACGAGTTCTTCGGAGAGAACCTGGGCTTTTTTTGCGAGGTTGCGGGCGCGGGCCCAGTCACCGGCTTGCGCGGCTTCGCGGGCGTCTTTCAGGAAGCCTTTGATCTTGGAGACCAGGTCGGCTTGCGCGGCGTTCAACTGCTTGTTGCGCGTGGACGCAAGATTTTTCTCGGCGATGTCCAGGCTTTGAGTGGTTTCCTGTTGCGCGGCGGCAGATTCCTCCTTGGAAAGTTGCGCAGCGATGGTGGGAGCTTCGGGCTTCTCGGCATCGGCCGCGGGAGCGTTCGCGGTGGGGGGAGCGGGATTCACGTGCGGACGGGGTGGCGCGCTGCGAATCGGAACCATCATGGCGACGTGTGGCGCTAAGTCGAAACTGATCACCGGAGCGTCGAAGTCAAGGTCGTCCGGAGGGAGGGTATGCGCCTGAGGCAGGGGCCGCACCTGTACCGCGGTGGCCCAAGGGATATGGGGACGCCGGTGGAAAAAGCCAACGCAACCGCTTGAAAAAAAAGCCAGGGAGAGGGAAGTCAGAGAAAAGAGAAGCGGGGCGCCGCGATGGAGAAGCGAGTGCCAGGGTCGAGCACCGTAGTGAGCCGGGGTAACCATGATGGTCTGGGTGATGTTAGGCCGCGAGGGGCAATTCGATCCGGAACGTCGTGCCCCGGCCAACCTCCGAAGTAAAGTCTATCGAACCGTTATGCAACTGGACAATTCGAAACGTGCTGGCCAGTCCGATTCCGCTGCCGCCCGGCCTCGTCGTGAAAAATAACTGGAAAATTTTTTGCTGGTTTTCCTGCGGGATGCCATTGCCGGTGTCGCCCACCGTGATTTCTGCCATTTCGCCGCGCCGGCTCAGCACCAATCGCAATTGTCCGCCGGTTGGCATCGCTTCCGCCGCGTTTAAGACCAGGTTCAGCACCGCTTGTTTGAGGAGGGCACGATCAACATAAACTTCGGGCACATCGATGGGCAAGAGCGTCGCGAGCCGGATGTTCGACTTCAGCAACTGGGGCTTGGCGATTTCCAGGACTTCCTTCAGGAGGTCAGCGAGCTGCGTGGCTTCGAGGCGAACGTCCATGGGGCGGGTGAAATCGAGGAAGCGCTTGACGACCTGGTCGAGGCGGTCGATTTCTTTATCGAGGACCTGGACGGCCTGGCGCGAAGCGGTGTTGTCGCCGTCGTCGGACAAAGATTCCTTCAAGTTTTCGAGCCAGAGGCGCATGGAGTTCAGCGGATTTTTCACTTCGTGGGCGACGCCGGCGGTGATGCGTCCGAGCGCGGCGAGGCGTTCGCTGACTCTGAGCTGCGTGTCAATACTTTCGAGTGAGTCGAGGTCGCGCAGGGTGACGAGCGCGCCCATACGCTCGCCGTCTTCCTGAATGGCCTGCACGCTGACGTTGACGCGCTTGGGGCCTTCACAGGTTTCGAGGTCGGCTTCGGCGGTGATTTCGCTCAGCTCTTCGCCCTCGATATGCAGCGCGTCGTGGAGGGGATGACCGGGCGGGAAAATGTCGGTGACGCGGCGGCCGAGAAATTCGCCGGCGGGAGCGCCGAGAAATTTTTCCGCGGCGGGACTCACCATCACGGCGCGCGCATCACGAGTGAAGAGAAGCAAGCCGTCTTCGAGACCGGCCATGACGGAGTTCATGTTCTCGCGCATGGTGCTGAAAATTTCGTGCACGCCGCGGAGCTGTTGGCCGACCTGGGAGATCTTGCGGCTGACCAGGCCGAGCTCGTCGCTGCCGGTTTCGACAGCTTTTGCATCGGAGGAAGGCACATCGAATTGCCCGGAAGAGATGCGGTCAAGTTGCGCAGTGATGTCGCGCAGGGGAGCCAGAGTGATGCCGCTGACGAAAGCCGCGAGCAGCGCGGAGAGTATCAAGGCCGCGAGCACAACCACTTCGCCGGTGCGAAGGCTCGATTGGATCTCCTTCAGGAGAAGGGCCGAGTCCACGACCACGCGCACTTCCCCGAAGGGTTTACCTCCGTTGAAGGGTTTATCTCCGTTGATGAGCCGAAAAGGATATTCGACTTCGAACAATTGAGGTCCCTTGCTGGCTCCTCTTAAGGCGCGAAATAGAACGCCTACCTGGTGGAGGAAGCTTCGAGCCTCGAGCTGGGAGATGGGCGTTCTGTGGGCCAGAAAAGCTCCCGGCAGATTTGGGTCGCTGGAGGCAAGCACCATGCCGTCGGCATCCGTTATTGAAACTTCATAAATCAGCGGATTTTCCTTAGCGGCTTTGAATTGTGTTTGCAAGCCTTCGCTGATTTCGAAAGCATGGCGGACATAGTCATGAATATCCTTGGGAGCGTCCGAATCGGGCCGCAAGCCCAGTTGCTTGGCTTCCGTTAACGCATTTTCGACTTGGTTAAAGACCTGCTTTGAGAGGTCACTCGCTCGCTTATCGGTTTCCTGAATCAGCTGATCGAGAAGCTGCGCGGCAAAGACGACGGACAACACGGCGACGACGAACAGCACCAGGCTGGTCATCACCAAAGTGAATTTCGTGCGCAGCCGGAGCTGCATTGGGCGAGTCTACTCCGTTTCGGCGCGATCGCCGCCGTATTCCTTGAGCTTGTTGTGGAGCGTCTTCAAGCTGATGCCGAGAAGTTCGGCGGCGCGCGTCTTGTTGTTGCCCGTGGCGCTCAGTGTTTGCAGAATGAGCTCTCGCTCCATGGCGTCCACGGTGGTGCCCACGGGGAACTTGATGGTCGAGAGGTCGCTGGGCCCTTTCGCAGCTATTTTGCCGAATTCCGAGGGGAGGCAGGCGCGGGTGATGAGGTCCTTGTCGCACATAATCGCGGCGCGCTCGAGCGCGTTGCGCAATTCGCGGATATTTCCGGGCCACGTGTGGCCCATGAAAATGTCGAGCACTTCCGCGCCGATGCCGCGGACGTGCTTGCCGTGCTTGGCGTTGACGTCGCGCAAGATGTACTCGACGAGAAGGGGAATGTCCTCTTTATGTTCGCGGAGCGGCGGCAAGTGAATGTGGAAGACGTTCAGGCGGAAGTAAAGGTCCTGGCGCAACTGGCCGCTGCCGACGGCTTGCTCCGGATCTTTGTTGGTGGCGGCTACGACGCGCACGTCGATGGGCGTTTCGGTTTTGCTGCCCAGGCGGCGGACTTTGCGGTCTTCGAGAACGCGCAGAAGCTTGGCTTGCGTGGGCGCGGGCATTTCTCCGATTTCGTCGAGCAGAAGAGTTCCGCCATCGGCCAGTTCAAAACAGCCGATGCGGCGCTCGGCGGCTCCCGTGAAAGCACCGCGCTCGTGGCCGAAGATTTCGCTTTCCATCAGGGATTCGGGAATCGCCGAGCAGTTGATGGCTACGAAAGGGCCGCCGGCGCGCGGGGAGAGCCGGTGAACCGTGCGGGCAACAATCTCTTTGCCCGATCCCGTTTCCCCGGTGATTAGAACCGAAGCGGAGCTGGGCGCGGCCATTTCGACGATGCGCATGACATCCTGCATCGGCTTGGTGGCGCCGACTAAATCGCCCAGGCGGCCGGTCTCGCGGAGTTGGCGCTGCAGCACCGCCAGGTTGCGGGAATCGCGGGCTTTGCTGAGAGCGCGATCGAGCAGCGCGCGCAACACGGGGCCTTTTAAAGGCTTCTCGATGTACCAGAAAGCTCCCGCTTCAATGGCGGCGACGGCGCGCTCCTCGCTTCCTTTTCCGGTGATGATAATGGCGGGGACACCTTGGAGGTCCGGGCCCAATTGCTTCAGGAGGTCGAGGCCATTCATGCCGGGAAGCTCGACGTCGGCGATGAGCGTGTCTGGCTGATAGCCGGCGAATTTGGCGAGAACTTCTTCGGCGGAACTAACGCCCAAAACGTCATAACCCCAGCGCTGGAGCAGTTGCTCGTAGCCTTTGCGCGCGTTGTCCTCGTCCTCGACGATGAGAATGCGGTCCTTGCGTTCCAGCGTTTCGACGGCCCTTACGGCCGCGCGGGTTTCTTCCGGCATCGGTTGCAGCCTCTCTCAGGCTTTCTCTTGGTGAATGCTCCAGGAGTATTTCTGCTGGACTGTTCGACTGTAGCAAGCCCCTTGGCACTTGCCAAGTTCCTGGCAGTCTGCTGAAACGCTTTGTGAAATGCCCGTTTCCTTTTCTATTGTTGTCTATTGTTTAATGAGTGGATAAAGAAGGCGCTCAATGAAAGTGAACGGACGGGCAAGAAAGAGGATTACTCCAGGTTCTGGCTTGGCATTCGTGGTAGATCGCGTCAGCTCTGAGCCTAGAGCCTGCACGGATCCCTTCTGAAGCACATCTTGTGTCGTAACGAGGGCCACGCACCCAGAATGCCAATGTTCGGAAGTTAGGCGGACATGGGCAGAAAAATGCACAGGGGCAGGCTCTGGGAGATGAAACTGAGCTTCACCGTTAGCATCGGTTTCGAAGTTTAGATTGGCATCATATTTTGCCGGGGCTTTCTCGTCCTTCCCGTAGAGCAGAGCGACCGAGACATTCTGCTCCACCAAAGGATGCGCGTTGTTGGCGTTGATCACGCGAATTCTTATTGCCTGAGCCTGAGCCGTGAATCCTGCCGCGAACATGACGGCAAGGATGCTGCACTTTGAAAGGATTGATATGGAAGAATTCATTTCCGTCTCTTTCCACTCTTAGATTGCATGCATAGCCAAAAGAGCGGATAGCACGGGACGTTCCAGATCATTCTTTCACAAGATACAGGGCGCGTTCGAGTTCCAATTCGAGCTTTGCGCCTTTAGGAAGGTTGAGTTCGTGGCCGCGGCCGGATTCTATTAAGTAGGCGGTGATGGCGCCAAGGGCCGCGCCTTCGGCGGCCTCTTTTTTGTCCTTGTCTTTCACGCCTTTTACCGCGCCGATGGCCGCGCCCGCTGCGGCGGCCGCGGCGGCGTCTTGCTGCGTGCTGGAGCGACCGGCGATGACGCCTTCCTGGTTCGGCACGGGCTTGACGCTGTGATCGCCGGGGACGCTAGTGACTTCGGCTACGATTGGGAGATCGCCAAATCTTGTGTGAATTTCGTCAAAGGTCAGCCAGAGCTTGGCGCGGCCTGCGACGCCTGCAGACTCGACGCGGCTGATGTGGCCGATGATTTCCGCGCCGGCAGGCAAATAAAAACCGCTGCCTGCTTCGAGCGGTTCGAGCGTCTTCACCTTGAAGACGGCATTTTCTTGCGTGCCCTTGGTGCTCAAGTCCTCTTGCAGACTGACCAGGAATTTGGTGCCAGGGGTGACGGCGAAAGTCTCCAGCGGCAAGCCGTGACGCTCGCCATCTGCCCGCTGGCGAAGATCGGGAGCTTGCGCGTTGACTTCTTTGGTTGGTTCTTGCGGAGGCTCCTGCGCGGGCAAAGCGATGGCGCTGCCCATGACAACGGCTAAGATTGATGTGACGACGAAGAAGGATCGGGCTCTCAGATGGTTCATGTTTCCTCCAATGGGGTATTTCTCCGTCAGTGTTGGGTAATGCACTTATCGGGCCAGATGCGTGGCGTTCTGTGGAGTCCTAACTGGCTGGAAAGACTTGCAGTTAGCGGAGAGTTTCGCTGGCGGCTTGAGGGACCCTTCAGGAGTGTCGGCGATTCCTTGCATTGGGACGTAAGCTGCCGCCGACACCTTGAGTTAATCGCTTTGGCACGAAAGTGGATGACAATCAGGCGGAAAACAGATTCTTCAAGGGCTGAAGCCCTCTTGGTTGAACCGCTTACGTGAGGGCTTAAGCCCCGCCTTTAAAAGAGGAAGAGTCTTCCGCCAGACCGTGAAAGCAGTGCTCTGACGAAAAGCCTTTGTGCGAAGATCCTAGTTTTCGAGGAAGCGGCGGATTCTGGCGAGGACCTTGGCGTACATGGCCGGTGTAACACGGCCGGTTTGGGTGTTTTGCTGGCTGGCGTGATAAACGCCAAAGAGGCGGGGTGTGCCCGGGGCGACTTCTGCTTCGGCGCCGTGGGCGAATTTGTAGAGCGCGCGGGAAACAATCACGCCGCGCCGCTTCAGAATGTCGAGGTAGCCGTCCCAGGCGATCTTTCCGAGCGCGAGAACGGCTTTGGGCTTGAGGATCTCGATCTCGCTCTCGAGATACGTGCGGCAATTCAGGATTTCTCGCGGGAGCGGCTTGTTTTCCGGTGGGGCGCAGCGGCAGGTTGCGGTGATGTAGGCGCTGATGAGCTGGAGGCCGTCGTCGGGGTGAAGCGAAGTGGACTGATTCGCGAAGCCCGCTTTATGCAAGGCGGCATAGAGAAAATCGCCGGAGCGGTCTCCGGTGAACATGCGCCCGGTGCGATTCGCGCCATGCGCAGCTGGGGCGAGTCCGAGCATCAGCAATCGCGCGTTCGAATCGCCGAAGCCGGGAACCGGTTTGCCCCAGTACTCACATTCGCGATACGCGCGGCGTTTTTCGCGGGCGACCCTTTCGCGGTATTTCACGAGGCGAGGGCATTTGCGGCAGGAGACGATTTCTTCGTTTAAGACGCGAAGCTGGGCGGAGGTTTCAAGCATGAAGCTATTGCGCAGTATCGCCCATAAAGCGGTAGGAGCAAGCAGGAAAAGCGGCGGCACTTCGCGATAGCTCAGGATAAATAAGCTGCCCTTCGAGGCTCAGGTTAAACAAGCCGCCGCGCTCCCAAAAAGGTTTTGTGGCAATGACTTCGGTGGAGCTGACTAGCGTAGCTCATTGAGGGAAGCGGCGGGACATCATTGCGCTCAGGTCGGCCCAGGGGATGGCGCGGTCGAACAGCGTCTCGCACGAGCGTGACTCAAGCATCTCTTTTCCAATGCGTTCGACAACGCGGAGCGCCGCGCGCATCACGGTTGAGCCCGCGCTCACACGGGCTACGCCAATCTTTTCGAGTTCCGTCAGCGTGGGACATTGCGGTGTGATGAGAATATTCAGCGGGGCGGCGACAGTTTTCACTAGTTTGGAAATGATTTCCTTGTCGTGCATGCCGGGAGCGAACAAACAATCCGCGCCAGCTTCGCGGTAAGCGTGCAAACGTTCGACCGTGCGTTCGAAGCGCGTGGCTTCGGGACCGATGGAAGACAGGTAAACGTCGCTTCGTGCATTCAACACGAACGAAACGCCTAGCGACTTTGCCGTTTCACGGATGGCGCGAATTTTTTCAACCTGCAATGGCAAGTCCACGAGGGAGCTGTCATCGTCCGCATCTTCCAAGTTCATGCCAATTGCTCCAGCCTCGATCGCCGCCTTGGTGGTGTCTGCCATGTCCTTGGGCGTGGGGCCGTAGCCTGCTTCGAGATCGGCGGTTACGGGGACCCGCACGGCGCGCGCAATGCGGCCTACGACATCGAGCATCTCATCGCGCGAGATAATCTGGCCATCTGGATAGCCACGGGAAAACGCAACGGCGGCGCTGCTGGTGGCAATCGCAGGATGTCCACATTCTTCAAGAATGCGCGCACTGACCACGTCCCAGGCGTTTGCGAGCACCAGCATTCGCGGGCCGTGGTGCATCTTGCGGAATTGCTCGGCTTTTTGGGCTTGGGCTCGTATGTCCATAGAACCTCCGCGAGGCACGGCAGTCGTTGTACGAAAGGATGAGACTAGGCGGGGTGTGTTGCGGAGGAAACGGCCAATTTGGAGAGTGATTTCCGATTGAAGCACTGCGGCGGGACGCGCTAGAGCGCGCCCTTACAGCAGCTAGGTATTTTCTCAACGCTTCTGCAATGATCATGGCCTGATTGTGCTCGGGGTCGCGTGCGCCAAAGAGGAGCGTGAGCGTGCCATGCTCCATTTCCAGCTTCTTTAATTCCGCGAGTGAATCTTTTTTATTTTTTAGCTCGGCTCGATACTTTTTCTCGAAGATGGGCCACATCATGGCGTCGTGATGGAAGGACTTGCGCAATGCATCGTTCGGCGCAACGTCTTTCATCCAAAGACCAAGTTTGGCCGCTTCTTTCTTCATGCCTCTCGGCCACAGGCGATCCACCAAAACGCGATAGCCATCTTCTTTTTTTGGCGTCTCGTAAACTCTTTTTACGCGGATCACGGCCAGCCTCACTGCAAAAGCCTGAGAACTTCGTCGTGGATTTTTCCATTCGTGCTGATGAGTTGGCCGGTATAGATGGTGCGCTCGCCGGTAGCGTTGGTGGAGCGGCCGCCTGCCTCCTCCACGATAATTCCCAGAGGGGCAAGATCCCAGGGCTTCGAGGTCCAGTCCAGAGCGGCTTCGATCGCGCCTTCGGCGACCAGCATGTGTTGCCAGAATCCGCCGAAAGAGCGGCTGTTGCGCGAGGCGTCGAGCAGCCTTCGGATTTTCGCCTGGTCGGCGGCATTTTTGCTTGGCCCCGTGCCGGTGGTGAACACCATGGAGTCCTTCAGCTTGTCCACACTGGAAACGTGGAGCCTTTTTCCGTCTCGGTAGGCACCTTCGCCTCGATAAGCCCACCAGCGCGAGCGCAAACCGGGTGCGCTAACCAGAGCGGCGACGATTTCGCCGTCTTCCTCGATGCCCATGAGCGTCCCAAAAGTTGGAATGCCGCGCGAGAATTCTTCGGTGCCGTCAATGGGGTCAATGATCATTCGCGCATGCCCTGCATTGGCAGCG
>Ga0075436_100002092_pt1 | contig 13781 bp, 10 predicted proteins | sample RhiMethybrSRZTD5_FD_75303 | JGI IMG/M metagenome (GOLD analysis project Ga0075436, IMG submission 75303) | Populus rhizosphere microbial communities from Tennessee, USA - Rhizosphere MetaG P. TD hybrid SRZTD5 | ecosystem: Host-associated > Plants > Roots > Rhizosphere > Soil | place: USA...
CAGAAATCAATTCATTAATGCTGCCACCTGAGCGCACATCACCCTCAGCCCACATTCACTCTTTGTCACCCTGTGCTGTGGTGAAGAGATCACGGTTTATCGCGGTTGCTGAGGATGTGCTTCCCGCCGCTGTGTGCCAGTTCGTAAACCGTCAATCCTTCTACCTGCGGCGGAGTTTGTTCTTCAGTCCACAGGAACACTCGTCCGGGGCCCTGCCACAGCGTTCTGAACGACTTCTCGGTTTCGAACACCTGGGGCGCATCGGGAAACTGCGAGCCATACCATAAATTCGCGCTGCGCTCGTGCAGAATGTGGACGGGAATACCGGTGTAAAAGTTCAGCGTCGAGCCCTGCTCGTACTCACCATTAATCACAATGGTGTCACCCGGCCGGTACTGCTGCTCAATGGCCCGCGCCAGCCTCTTCGAGGAGAGAATCGGCGCAAAGGTGACGAAGGCGGAATGCACGCACAGCAGCAGCGCCACTGACATGGCGGCCAGCGCCATGTTTCCACGAGCGGGCGAGCCGCGACGCCGCAAGTACCAGTTCAACCCCGTGCCCAGCAGCAGGGCCAGGGCAACACCCAGCAGCGGTACACGGAAAACTCCCAGCGCCTGCGGGGTGAGATCAAAAATGTGTCCGAACGAGAGCACGTACGAGGTGGCGGCGCGCTGATGCAGCAAATCGGCGAGTTCGGCGCCCGCAGGCGCAGTCTCCGAGAGCCGCAGCATGACCATCGCGGCGATGAACCCGGCAATGCCGATCACCAACAGCACCAGGGAAGAGATGCGCCCGGCTCGGCGCTCCTGGCTTCCTTCGGCGGAGGCGGATTCGCGTTCCATCCACCCGCCCACCAGCAGCGCGATGGCCGGCACTGCGGGCAAGTTGTAGTACTCCTGCCGGGTGGAAAAGCTGAAGAAGGCCATGATCACCAGCGCCCATGCCAGGAACAGCAAGTTTGCGCGGTCACGCGCACGCAATTGGGAGCGCATGGCTCGCCAGCGCAGCGGCAGCGCGCGCACTGCTGGCGGCAGAAAGACGCTCCAGGGCGCCAGCCACAGGAGCAACAGGGCCCAGAATACGGCGAGCGGCACGGTGCCGTAGTCGCGAGGCACGCGCTCGTTCAGGTACCGCAGGAAATGCTCGTTCACAAAATAGAACCACAAGAATCCGCGAACCTGCCCCTGGGTGGGATTGTGCAGCGCCGCCAGAATGTGCCAGGGTGCGGCCACCGCCAGGAACACCACTGTGCTGGAGAGCAGGCGCATGCGCAGCAGGTGGCGCAGGTTGCCGGTTAGCAGCAGATAAAGCAGAATGATCGCGCCCGGGAAAACCAAGCCAATCAGGCCCTTGGTCAAGACGTCGAGCGCCGTGGCCGCAGCCAAGCCCCAACAGGCCAGGCGAGAAGGCGGGTTCTCCTCCAGTCCCTGCAGGAAGAAGTCGAAGCCGAGCGTCAACCAGAGCGCCACCAGCACGTCCGGTATCTGGAAACGCGTGTAGATGTAGATTCCGAAGCAAGCGCCCAGGGCAAGCGCGGAATAGAGGCCGCCTTCCGGGCCGAAGACGCGGCGGCCCAGGCGAAAAGTGGCGAGCAGCAGCGCGAGCACGCCTAGCGCCAGCGGCAGCCGGGCGCTCCATTCGCCGACTCCAAAGGCCTTGAAGCTAGCGGCCATCCCCCAGTAAAGCAGCGGCGCCTTTTCCAGGTAGCGGATTCCGTCAATGTAGAGCGTGACCCAGTCGTGGCGCAGAAGCATTTCCCGCGCGGCTTCCGCGTGCACTGAGTCGGCATCGTCCAGCAGGGCCGGCTGAAACAGACTGGAAACGTAAATGGCTGCCCACATCACCGCAATTAGCAGCACGTAAATACGCGTGCGCGTCCTGACAGAGTTGTGCAGGCGGGAGGAAGGCAGGCTGACGGCAGGGACAGATTGGCTCATGCCAGGAAATTGACATTATATGGGAGAGGAAAAAAGATCCGGCAGAACGGAGTCGGGAACGTCCGCTCTGCCGCAGGATGTGCGTGCACAGAGTCTTTGAACGGTACTCTATTCGCCCTTCTTTTTCGCGCTGGGGGGCAACAGGCCGTTTAAGCGAAGATACATGGCCGCCTGCGAATAATGGTCAGCCCAATCATCAGTGATGCCGATGGCCGCTCCCGCCTTGGGCACCTGCCGCCCGCCCCACACTTTGATTTGGGTGCCAAGGTCGGAATCGTTCACTTTAGCGAGCGCCGACTTGCAGTAATCGAACGAGCTTTTTAAAGCGGAGACCAGCTTGTCCTTGGGATCGGTAGGCTTCAGTTCAACTTTGCCCTGTTTAGGCGGTTCGACGCCGGCGATCCGGGAGCACAAGAAGTGATTGGTCTCGGCAACATGCATTACCAGCGTGCCGAAGGTCATCTGTTGCGCCGTGGGGCGAAACCCGTATTTCTCCGCCGGCATCTCCTGCGCGGCTCCGGTCAGATTTCCCTCCTGCCGCTGCATGATCTGGCGCACGCTGTCCATCACTGGGTTGGACTGCGCCGCAGCCACGTAGCACATGGCGACTGCCACCGTTAACACCCAGATTGCTTGTTTCATCCTCACCCTCCGTGAAATTGCGGCCAACAGGATAAACCCGGGGGAGGGAGGAGCGCCAGAAATGGCGATTTGGCAGCCACAAACCAGCTGGCGATTGCGGTTGGTGATTTCCGATTGACGATTGAAAAGGGCAATAATGCTACCTCCCCATCAACACCTGGGCAGGTTTTCCAATCGTCAACCGTCCATCTTCGATGAAGTTACGCCGTGGAAGACTCCGTGCCCGTGGGCCGCCCTTCGCCTTCGCCGCGCAAAGTGCTCACGCCTCGGCGGACTCTTTCCCGCCCTTGCTCAAAGCTCTCGCGAGCAGAACTGGCCAGGTCGGTGGCGCGCTCGGCGATGTTGTCGCGTGTTTCCTGGCCGCTCATGGGAGCGAATAGTACGCCCAGGCCGATGCCCATCCCCAGTCCGAAAAGAAATGCTTTCATCACTGCCTCCTGTGCTTAATGTCGCGCTTGCGCTTCAATCCAGCGTACCGCAAACCGCGTGCGGTGGCTAAAAAACAAGAGATGCGGAAATCAGGCGAGGGTTTGCTGGCGCCAAGCTACTGCAACTTGGGTTGCGCGTAATTATTCACCACCGAGACAGCGAGACACGGAGGGAATAATGGCGATTGAGGATCTACGAGTGACGACTTGCACCACGATGGCTTCGTGCAGTGCTGCTGATTGTGCGCGCGATCTCACCGCTAATCCTCAACCTTCCATTAACAATGCGTGTCTCTGTTGCGGTTACGGCTCCGGAGGAGGGGTTCCGGGCATGGCCACAACTCCTATGCTGCCGTCGGCTTGCCGCTGCAGCTCGGGAGCGTACAAGCCGAGTTGCTGGCGCCGCCACCAGAGTCCCTGCTGCCGCTTAATAGTGAGGTTGGTGAACCAGTACTGCCACAGGACGGCACGCATCTGCGTGGGTGCTTCCTCGGCAAAAGGGTTGCTGGCAAATAGCGAGAGCACCTCCGGATCATTGATCAGCAGCAGCTCTTCCGCGTGCACCACCCAGGGATTGTCGCGCCAGTTGTCGAGCGAAGCGAACCAAAGGTTCCAGTCGAAACGCGGCTGGTAAGGGGCGTAGATTCCGGGCGGTTTCGCCGGGTCCTGCGGTTTGTATCGAAACGGATAAGGCACCCATGTCTTGCCATCGTTAGAGCCCTGGAACTCAATTTCATACCGGGCGCGGGTCATCACCGCGAACAGGCCGTAGCGGTTGGCGATGCGAAAGGGTTCCAACGCAGCCACCGGCTGTGTGGGCACAGGCAAATGCGGAAAGAACATCCACAGCAGCAGCACGCTGGTCGCATAAAACATCCAGGAGAGCATGACCGCCGAAAGGGCCAGGCGGATGGCGCAAAGGTGCTGGCGCCACCGAGGTAGCGGGCTGACGCCGGCGGAGAAAGCGGGCTCCCCCTGGACCTCAGCCGGCAAGGTACTCGCAGCCAGTCTGTTTGTAGTCCACCTGCCCACCCGCGGTATGGGAACTGCCGCCAGCGCTCCGTCATCCAGCAGCAGGAAGCCCAGGCTCAGCACCAGATAGTTCAGGAAGGTGTAGTTGGCGGTCAGGATGATGCCGATTTCAAACGGCGTCACAACCAGGAAACATAACACCCGCAGCCGCCGCCAGGGCGCGAACATCAGGAACACAAGGCCCAGTTCCACCGCGAACGTCAAGCCGACGGTGAAGGCATGAAACCAGTGCGGCAACTGCTGTACGTACCAGCCTATCCAGGTGGGCAGGGGACCATTCTGGTAATACTGGTCCATGGCGGTGAAGTGCCGCCATTGCGGATCGCCGCTGAGCAGCTTGACGCAGCCCGATTCAAAATATATGCGGAACCACTCCCACTGCAGCAGGAAAAGGGAGGCGCGCGAGGCAGGATGGCCGCGGCCCAAGCCGGGCCTCAGGCCGGGCGCGGCGAAAAACAGGGCGAGGAAGCCGGCCTCCAGCAGCATGCCGTCGGACTGATAGCTGGAAAAATCCTGCAGGGCGGCTACAAAGGAAAGGTAAGAGAGAAAGCAGACCAGCAGCATGGCTCGCGGCCAGATGTTGAGGGTTAGCAGCACGGCCGCCGCCATGCCGATGCAGCACACCAGCTTCAGGCCGAAATCGCTGCTGCCCAGCCAGAACACCGTGGGCGCATACCAGTAGCGCTCTACCGAGCCCAGGTGCTGCGATAAGTAGCGCAGGTAATCGTTGGCCGGCAGAATGCCATTCGGTCCAATCAGGCCCGTCACCTGAAAAACCAGCGAGAAAAATGCGGAGTAGTAGATCAGGCCGAGAGCGCGCAAGAAAATCCAGCGCGCACCCAAATGCCCGCTGGGGCCGGTGGGACCTGGCCAAAAAATCCAGCGCACGGGGGAGACTGCGCTGTCGCGCATGGCAAGGCAGTTTATACCTGAAGGCTTGGGTGGGCACAGGCGCCCTCGCCGGTGCTAATAGCTAGCCAGGTCGGTGGAACAGGGCAACAAATTCCACGATCAGGATAATGACCACCAGCACTTCAATGGCAAAGGCGCGCGCCTGGTGGAACTGGTCCACCATGAAGCGGTAGAGGTCTTCAGCGGTGCGGATCTTCTGGTTGACCAAGTTCTTGTAATCAATGACGCCCACCTTGGCTGCCGCCAGGCGGTAGAGGCGGGCGGAAAACATATCGCTGAGGAACTTGATAGCGTTGTCGGCGCGCTCCGAGAGCTCGGTCACATCCAGCAGGACGGTGTGCAAACGCGTGGCCTCCCGGGCCAGGCGCCAGCGCCGCCAAAAGCGCGTTCCGCGGTCCAGCGAGCGGTACACCCCTTCCAGTTCCCGGGTCAGCAGCTCGTCATAATGGCGAAATTCCAGCAGCTGCGAGTTGGCATATTCGAGCAGTTCGGTGGCGGTCTCCGCCCCGGAGGCGGTGTCGTAGACGAAAGCGGCGTTCCAGCCGATTACCGCCAAATCATGGGGGTAGTAGGAAATGCTGGACTGCAGCACTTCATTGCGCTCGTTATCGGAAATCGCCCCAATCTCGCCGCGGACAATTTGCGCAATAGACCCGCCTTGCCGCGTCAGCAGCTCTGTAGCTGACGGGTTCCCCGCCACCTGCCGGGCCTGGAAAATGAAGTAGTCTTCGCTCAGCCAGTCTTTGTAAGGCTTCACCAGCGCCGAGCTGGCGATCTCCAACTTTTGCCGGGCGATAGCGGTGGCATGACGGTCGAAGTCCCCATCCCACATCCAGCTGCTCGCCAGCTGAACCAGAGTCTGCCATTCGCCGGCGAAGGGCAGTTCGAAAATGATGCTGACTACGCCATAATCGTAATACTTGATCTGGGCTTCCAGGCGCTCCCCGTGAGCCAGGACGATGGGTTCCACGCGCTCCACCACAGGGGGGCGGGCAAACCGCACGTAAGCTGGCGCAGCGCTCTTGAAGGTGGGTGCCACCGGCCGGGCGCCGACGATCCGCCTCACCTGGTCGAGGTGGATTTCCTCGCACACGTCATAGAGGATCATTACCAGGATGGAGCCCTGCACCGGCACTAGGCCGGGCACAATTTCCTGCGCCTGGCTTTGGGCGGAAGGCTCCGGAAGGTTGGTGATCGCGGCCTGATCCTGGGTCGGGATGGCTATCTGCTCCGCCATAGCAACTTACTATTATGTTGGGCGGGACGGGGGAAGGCAACCACGAAATCGGCCGAAAATGATGTAAGTCTTTGGTAATGAAACGGTTATATTGCGTCCGCGTCAACCGCCTGTGCCCCTGCTCTGGTGCGTTCCCCAGGGGGCTGCGGTTGGCTGTTACACTTGCCGCCTATGATTAGTGGCTTTGCTACGCCCGAGGGCACAGCTCGCTACCGCAGCCGCTTTCCCGAGTTGGGAGAGGCCGGCCACTTCCGCCGTCCCCAATCCGTGCCGGGCGTAGGCCAGCTATGGCTCTCCTCAATAGGTTTGGGAACCTACCTGGGCGAGCCTACTCCCCAGGCTGACGCTCAATACCAGGAGGCCATCGCCACCGCCCTGCGCTCCGGGATCAACCTGCTGGATACGGCTATCAATTACCGGCATCAACGCTCGGAACGCAGCATCGGCGCCGTCCTGAGGGAGTTGACGGACAGCGGAGAACTGAATCGCGACGAGGTCCTGGTCTGCACCAAGGCCGGCTTTCTGGCCTTCGATGGTGATCTGCCTGCCGATATGCGCGGCTACTTTATGCGCGAGTACGTGCAGCCGGGCATTCTTGACCCTCAACAGGTCGCTGGGGGCAGCCACTGCATCTCGCCGCGCTACCTGGCCGATCAGATGGAGCGCTCCCGCCGCAATCTGGGCCTGGAAACTATAGACGTCTTTTACGTCCACAACCCTGAGTCGCAGCTGGTGGAAGTGGAGCGGCCGGCCTTCCGGGAGCGGCTGCAGGCTGCCTTTACCATGCTGGAAGAGGCGGTCAAGCAAGGCAAAATCCGCTATTACGGTATAGCCACCTGGAATGGCCTGCGTTTGCAGGAGGAGGAGCGGGACTACATCAGCTTGGCAGATTTGTTGGGCATCGCCCACGCGGCCGGCGGCGAGCAGCACCACTTCCGTTTCCTGCAGCTGCCCTTCAACCTGGGCATGACCGAGGCTTTCGCCCGCGCCAACCACCTGTTGGATGGGGAAAGGATGTCGGCCATCAAGCTGGCAGCGCACGCCGGTTTGACTGTAGTAGGCAGCGCCACCTTGCACCAGGGACAGCTGATCCGCAATTTGCCTGACTTTGTGCGCCAGGGGTTAGGGATGGCCGGGGACGCCGCCAATGCTATCCAGTTCTCGCGCTCGGCGCCGGGGCTGACCACTTGCCTCATCGGCATGGGGTCCAAGGACCACGTGCTCGCCAACCTGGGACCTGCATCTCATCCGCCTACCCCGTCCGATCAGTGGGCCAAGCTGTTTGGGGCGCGGTGATACCACTTGTTACAGGTTTGGTCTTTGCATCCGTTTGGAGGACGGGCAGGCGTTCCAGCAGGTCTAGTTCGCACCCATAAAGAACAAGTCCACCACCCGGTCCGCGGGATCAAGCAGAAGAATGCGTGCGCCCAAAGTCACCCGCACCCAGCCGCCGGGCAGCCGGGGCAGACGTTCGTTGCACTGTTCAGGGAGCGGCCGAACCCGCTTCTGTAAGCCGGGAGGCAAGGTTCCATTGCGCTGTAACTGGCGCTCCAGGCCGGGCGGAAGGCGGTCGCGCTTAGCCAGGCCGGGCGGCAGATCGCGGTAACTGTCGGCCATGCAATCGCTGATCACTTCGCGCTCGCGGTCGGAGAATCCCATGGGACCTCGTTCATAAGTGTCGTCGGAACGGTAAATGCGGCCACGATGGTCGCGATCCTCGCCCCGATCATCATCATCGTCTTCCTCATCATCATCGTGCCGGCGCGCACGGCGCTGCTCTGCGTCAGGGCCGGGATCCGGATCGGGATACCCGGCATAGGCATCCTGATCACGCGGCTGAGGCTGCTGCGCTTGTTGGGGTTGCTGTGGAGGGGCTGCCGCAACCGCTGCCGCAGGCGGTGCGCCCACCGTCCATACCAGCACGGCTTCCGATTCGACCAGGGCGGGCTTCTTGCCCGTGGCTGCGGCTACACCCGTTCCCGCTGCCGCTCCGCTAGCCGCGCCGATAGCTGCTCCTTTGCCTCCGCCGAAGATCCCGCCCAATATTGCGCCCAGCGCGGTGGTTCCTCCGATTTTGGCGACGTTTGACTTGGTGTGGGATTCACCCTTGATCACAAAAGGATTGGCTGAGACCGCGTAGCTGCGTCCGCCGGCCTGGATGGTGCGTAGCGCCAGTGTCAGCTCGCCCGGGCTGCTCAGTCTTCCGGAACTCTTAACATGCACCACCTGACCGGTCACAGCGGCGCCCTGGGGAAACAAGGTTCTGCCGTTCACCACCACGGGAGCGGCCAGAGTGCCATGAAAGCGCTCCCCCAGCTTCGCGGTTTCGCTGCTCAACTTCTCGGTCACACGCACGGTGACGCGCGTTCCGGACGGGATGTTGGCATTCACTGCAGCCGTGGCCGAGCCTGCCAGAGCCGCCATGAATAGCACAAACAGAACAGAACAGTCCCTCAGACGCCAAGTCATACGCTTCCGCCTAGAAAAAAGAAAATAAAGTGCCAGAGTTGAAATGGTAGGAGGGCGGCGAGCGGGGGACAATGTACGAAAGTATCTGAACCGCAGGGTACCGCAGCTCGGGGTGCGGTGGCCGACTAAACCCTTGCAGGAATGCTGAGGCTTACTTCATTGCCTGCAGGCGCGTCGCCGCCATTTCCGCGGCTGGACTGGTGGGATTGTCTTTTTGAATCTGCTGATAGAGCTTGCGCGCCTCATCCGGCTGTTTGGCGCTGTAGGTCTCTGCCAATCCCAATTGGGCCTGAACCTTGCTGACCGCGGTGGTGGGATGAGCAATCAGCTGCTGGTAGAGTTCAATGGCCTGTTTGTCGCGTCCCGTGCCGCGGTATTGGCTTGCCAGCGCCAGCTTGGCTAACGAAGCCAGGTCGGCGTTGCCGGCATGGGAAATGTCCTGCAGTTCTTTCTCCGCCGCCGCGGTATTCCCCAAATCCAGGTCAGTTAGCGCGGCAAAGTAGCGGGCGATTGCCGCATTGTGCGTGTGCGGATATTTGTGCGCGACCGACTGAAACAGGGGCTGGGCAGCCTTGGCCCGCTCCTGCACGGAACTGAAGGTGGTCATGCCCGGTTGCTGCGGGGTGCCCGCAGGAACAATGGCGGCATCGTAGGTGCGGAAAGCGCCCGCCATGGCCAGACTGGCCGCTTCGTTCTGCTGTTGCAGGTAATAGTACCCAGCCAGGCTGAAGGCGACGATTACGGCGGCAATAATGCCCAGAATGGTGAGGATCCTGCGGTGTTCCACCGCCCAGGAAACGGTCTCCGCGGTCATTACCGCGAATCTGTCTTGTTTAAGGTTATGCCGAACTTCTGCTCGCACGGGGTTCCTTCTGAGGCACAGTGCCGGTGGGCTAAAAATCAGTGTAACAGCCGCAAAAAGCCACCGTCAACGAACCCCGCTGGCGGCAAAAACCCACGCTGGTCAGCGTCTGTGCTCTCTCGCCAGTGCAACCGGCAGGGCGGCCCGGGCCGTCGAACAGAAGAGTACCATTTCTAATAGGCAGAGCTGCCGGCCGGAGCTGAGGGGCGGGGCCGTGCGGAAAGAGGTGTGGCATGCGAAAAGCCGCCATCATCATCGGCATCATTATTGCCATTGTTATCGGCATCCTGCTGGTCGCGCCGCTGTTCATCAACGTCAACCAGTACCGGCCGCAAATCCAGAGTGAGTTACAGCAGAAGCTCGGCCGCAAGGTCACTTTGGGCAACCTGCACCTGCGGCTGCTTACCCCGCGAGTGCGCGTGGACAATGTGACCGTCAGCGAAGATCCCCGTTTCTCCAGCGGACGCCCCTTCGCCCAGACTCAAGAGCTCGATGTTTCTATCGCGCTGCTTCCCCTCATCACCGGCGATGTGCAGGTCAAATCGCTCACCCTGCAGCAGCCCGATATTGAGCTGGTCCGCAATCCGCAGGGAGTGTGGAACTTCTCCACCATCGGCCAACCATCCCCGGGCACAACTAGTCAGCCGAAGCAGCCCACGCCGAAGCCGGGTTCACAGCAGAATGCGGGCGGCTTCGAATTGAACAACCTGCAGATCAGCGATGGCCAGATCGCAATTACCGACGCGCAGAAGCACCAGCCGCGCACGGTGTACAACCACATTGACGTGAGCTTGAGCAATTTCGCGCCCGGCCGGCCATTTTCAGTTGCCGCAACCGTCCATCTGCCCGGTCCCGGCACGCAGGTGGTCAGCCTGGATGGAACCGGCGGGCCTATCAACAATTCCAACATGATCGCCACGCCCTTTGACGGAACCGTCAAACTGCAGCAGGTGTCGCTCTCTTCGGCGCAGAAGTTTCTGAACACGCCGGCGCTGGCGGGAACCGACGCCACCGTCTCCGGCAACATGAAGATCCGCAACCAGGCCGGCAGCCTCGCCTCGGAAGGCAACATCAGGCTGCAGGATCCGATCATTCGCGGCGTGAAGCTCGGGTATCCGATCACCGCCGACTACAACCTGGCCGATGACCTGAACCGCGATGTGCTCAATATCAGCAAGGGCGCGCTGCAACTAGGCTCAACGCCGCTGTCCATCACCGGCAGCATGAACCTGAAGCCCACGCCGGCGCAGGTCAATGTGCAACTGAAAGCATCAAATGTTTCTCTCGGCGAAGTGGCCCAGCTGGCTTCAGCAATGGGCGTGGCCTTCGCGCCGGGCATGAACATTAATGGGCGCCTCAACGCCGATGTGCACGCTCAGGGAACGACCAACAGCCCGGCGCTGAATGGCTCTGTCTCCGCTCGCAACCTGGACATCAGCGGCAAAGCCTTGCCGCAGGCCGTGAAGGTGCCGGCGGTGGACCTGACCATGACGCCCACCCAGGTCAGTTCCAACGATTTCACTGCTTCCGCCGGCAACACCAGGCTGAGCACGCAGTTCACCCTGGCCGGCTACACTGGCGCCTCCCCGGATATCAATGTCACTGTGCGCACGGCGAACGCGCAGGTGGGCGACCTGATTAATATTGGCAAGGCATATGGCGCCACCGCGCTGGAGGGCATGAGCGGCACGGGAACGTTGAGCCTGAATGTGCGCGCCTCTGGCCCGCTCAAGAACGCTTCCGCTATGAAGTTCAGCGGCACCGGCCAACTGGTGAACGCTTCCGTGAAAACTCCCAGCCTCACTCAGCCGCTGAATGTGCGCAACGCTGACTTGCGCTTCACCCAGAACTCCATGGCCGTGGACAAACTGGTGGCATCGCTCGGCCAGAGCAGCGCCACCGGCAACATAACCATGCGCGACTTCACCGCGCCCCAGGTGCAGTTCGACATCATGTCGCCGAAGATTGACGTGGTACAGCTGCAGCAGATCACAGCCACGGCTCCTGCTCCGCCTAAAAAGACAGCAAGCAGCTGGGGCCTGGTGCCCCGCGTGTATGGAGCGGCGCCTCCACAGGCCTCCATTCTCACGCGCATGACCGGCACCGGCACATTGATGGTGGGCACCATCCTCTATGACCAGCTGGTGCTCAATAATGTGCGCTCCAACGTGAATCTGAACCGCGGCCTGATTACGCTCTCGCCCCTCACCGCGCAGCTGTGCGGCGGTCAGGAAAATGGCGCCATTGTGCTGGATGCCCGCCAAACCCCGATGGCGGTGAAGGTCCAGAGCAAACTCGCCAATGTGGACGCCAACAAGCTGGTCTCTTCGGTCACCTCCGTTAAACAGACGCTTTACGGATTGCTCGCGGCCAACACCAATATGGGTTTTGCCGCCGCCTCTTCCAGCGACATGGCGCGCACGCTGAATGGCACCTTCAATCTCGACCTGACCAAGGGGCGGATCGTCGGCATTGACCTGCTGCACGAGTTGGGGAACGTTGGCAAATTCCTGAGCGGCGCGCCTGCCGCCGGTTCGCAGCCCGTCACCAACCTTCTAAAGCTCACGGGTACTTTCGACGTGCGCAATGGCCTGGCGCAGACCAACAACTTGCAGGCACAGATTGAGGGCGGCAGCCTTGGGGCCACCGGCGCGGTCAACCTGGTGAACAATGCTCTGAACCTGCACCTGACCGCGGTGCTTTCGAAGTGGTTTTCTAATAAGGTAGGTGGAACTTCCGTGGGCGGTTTCATGAATACGGCGCTGGCTAACGGAAAAGGCGAACTGGTCATCCCGGTGCTGATCACCGGCACCTTTCAGCACCCCATCGTCGCGCCCGACGTGCAGAAAGTCGCGCAGATGAAGTTGCAACACTTGCTGCCTACCACCGGCAATCCCGCGCTCGGGCAAGCCGTGGGCGCCGTGCTGGGCGAAAAGGGCGGACAGAAGCCCAATCTCGGTAACATTCTGGGCACGCTTGCGGGGCAGCAGCAACAGCCCGCCGCTGCGGGGCAGCAGCCGGCAAAGCCACAGCCAGGTCAGCCGCCGAACCAGCAGCAGCCCAAAGCCAATCCGTTGGGCGATATTCTGAATCAGGTATTTGGGGGAAAGAAGCAACAGCAGCAGCCCCCGCCGCCGCAAAAACCGCAGTGAAAAAGAGCAAAGTGAGTGCGCGGATGCTTCGCGCGAAGGGGCCGCAAACTGCGGGAAGAAGCGTCAGAAACGGCAGGCAAACCCGTGGCTGCTGAACTTAGCGCGACGCTTCCTCCAGCCGTCCCTGCTCCAGCTTTTCCTGGCATTCGATGCAATGGCGCGTCCAGGGCACCGCTTCCAGGCGCTTGGGATTGATTTCCTTCCCGCAGGAGATGCACTGGCCGAACGTTCCTTCGTGAATGCGGCTGAGCGCGCCTTCTACCATCTGCAGCAGCTGACGCTCGTTGTTGCTCTGGTGAAAAAGAAATTCCTTAGTATAAGAGCTGGCGGCCCGGTCGGCGATGTCCTGCGCCGTGCCCTCGTCCGCGGAACGGCCGTCCTGTTCGGTGCGGGAAACGTTGCGCTTCAGTTGGTGCTGGCGTTCTTCCAGGCGCTTTTTGAATTGGTCCAACTTCCTCTTGTCCATGTACGTCCCTGCCGGGTTCGACGGCAGCCTTCCTAGTATTCTCAAATTATTTGGGGCAAACATTGATGATATTCGCCGATGTTGAAGTGCGTCAACTGGGGGTGGCCGGGAGCGGATGATCTGTCCGGCTTCCGCTACAGACCGCCGGGCTTCCGAAGTGGACTACCAAAGTGAGGACGGGAACAACATAGCTCTCCCACGAACAGAACGTTGTACGCTCGTAGCCCCCTGTGCGGGAGTATGAGAGCCAGGCGTCCCAGCAGCGAATTGAAACCAGTTGCCTCCCGCGCCAAGGGCGCATTTACGATCAAAAAAAAGCGGCCCCATTTCTGGGGCCACCCTAAAGAGGCAAGGGAGGGAGGGAAAGTCAGGGAAGGCGATGCTTACCGGCTCGAAAAGCAGAGCCGGAATGGAGATGTCGAGATCGTACGAAGAGGGTTGAAGTCATTGGTTGAAACGGCCTCTTTTATTGTCTTTGCAAATAGCACTTCCCGAGCCAAAGGGCAGCCATGCCGGATCGTTTCCTCAGACTCCGAGAAGTCCTTTCCGTTTTGGTACTTAGCACTGACAGGCACGTTCGCGCACAACTGTATCTAAGGTGACCAACTGATAACTGGTTGCAAGTCAATTCCAACCCTAGGCAG
>Ga0075436_100002093_pt1 | contig 13779 bp, 8 predicted proteins | sample RhiMethybrSRZTD5_FD_75303 | JGI IMG/M metagenome (GOLD analysis project Ga0075436, IMG submission 75303) | Populus rhizosphere microbial communities from Tennessee, USA - Rhizosphere MetaG P. TD hybrid SRZTD5 | ecosystem: Host-associated > Plants > Roots > Rhizosphere > Soil | place: USA...
CCCAGCGGATCGCGGCGCAAGTCAATGTCGATTCGTCCCGCCAATGCAAACGCGACCACCAGCGGTGGAGACATAAGGTAATTGGCGCGAACGTCAGGATTGATGCGTCCCTCGAAATTCCGATTTCCCGAAAGTACTGACGCAACGACCAGGTTCTTGCGGTCGATCTCATCGGAAACCTCTTCTGGGAGCGGTCCGGAATTTCCGATGCAGGTGGTGCAGCCGTAGCCGACAATGTGGAACTTCAATTTCTCAAGATAAGGAGTCAGGCCGGCATCTTCGAGATAGTCGCGAACCACTTTAGATCCCGGTGCCAGCGATGTTTTAACCCATTCTGGCATTTGCAGGCCACGCTCGACGGCTTTCTTCGCGAGCAACCCAGCGGCAAGCATCACCGACGGGTTCGACGTATTGGTGCAACTGGTTATTGCAGCGATGACCACACTGCCGTGATGCAGGTGGCCGTTTCCGTTCCCTGCTTCGACACCAGTGCTCGTCTTGAGCAGAGACGGCAGCGCCTTCTCGAACGACGCCTTGGAATCGGAAAGAGCAACGCGGTCTTGCGGGCGTTTGGGGCCGGCGAGACTCGGCTCGACGCTCGCGAGATCTAATGAGAGCAGTTCTGAGTATTCCGCCTGCGGCGTGTGCTCGTCGTGAAACAAGCCCTGCTCGCGGCAGTAGGCTTCGACTAAGGCAATCTGCTCTTCTGAGCGTCCGGTCAGACGGAGATAACTCAGCGTCTCACTATCAATCGGAAAGATTCCGCAGGTCGCGCCGTATTCCGGCGACATATTGCCGATGGTGGCGCGGTCGGCGAGTGGCAAGTCGCGCAATCCGGGGCCGAAGTATTCGACAAATTTTCCTACCACTCCATGCTTGCGCAGCATTTCGGTGATGGTGAGTACCAGGTCGGTGGCAGTAGCGCCCTCATGCAGCCGCCCGGTGAGCTTCACGCCGACAACTTGCGGGATCAGCATGGAAACTGGCTGGCCCAGCATTGCCGCCTCAGCTTCAATTCCACCTACACCCCATCCCAGCACGCCCAGCCCGTTGATCATGGTGGTATGAGAATCGGTGCCGACGAGGGTGTCGGGATAAGCGAGTCGTTTGCCATCTATTTCTTTGACAAAAACCACTCGCGCGAGAAATTCCAGATTCACCTGATGGACAATGCCGGTGTCGGGGGGGACGATCGCCATATTGCGAAATGCGGTCTGGCCCCAGCGCAGGAAGGCGTAGCGTTCTTTGTTGCGCAGAAATTCGAGCTCAGCATTTAGGGCAAATGCCTGGGGTTTGCCGAATTCATCAACTTGCACGGAGTGGTCAATCACCAGTTCGGCTGGCTGTAGAGGATTGATGAGTGCCGGATCGCCACCCAGTTTTGTCATGGCATCGCGCATCGAAGCCAGATCGACGACGGCGGGAACCCCGGTGAAATCCTGCATCAGCACGCGGCTGGGGGTGAAGGCAATTTCCTTCTCCGGTTTGGTCGCGCTGTTCCATGACGCCAGGGCACGAATATCGTCGGCCTTTACGTTGCGGCCATCTTCGGTACGCAGCAGGTTCTCAAGCAAAATTCGCAAAGAAAAAGGCAGGTGTGCAGTCGAAATCCCCTGCCGGTCAAGCGCATCCAGGCGAAAGATCTCGTAGTCTTTCCCGCCAACTTTGAGCGTAGAACGAGAATGAAAGCTATCCATGACCCAGCCTTCCCCTATTAGTTTCTATCGTGGAGATCAACAGATTAGTTTAGTCGTTTGCGGCGGAATTTGCGCCCAAGCGGGTCTTTGAGGAACACCAATTGAGCGATGGCAGCTCACCGCCGAAAGAGCTTATGGGGCAGCAAATAAGTGAACCCGGCGACAACCTCCCATCGCGTCGAGGTACTGGTGAGCCCCCGGTTGAAGCCGCCGTCGAAGACCAGGTCTTTGCTCGCGCTGTAGCTCAAAGCCCAGAGGTTTCCGACCGCATTGCCGTGCAGAAAGGGCTGGGAAAAGTGCCAAATCTCGCCCGACAGCCCAAACCTCGCGCTCAGTGGATGCGAAACCGAAAGCGATTGCCCGAACTGCGCCCGCCGAATGGGATCGAATGTGACTTCGTTGAAAAACGCATTCGCGTCATAGTGAAACTTTTTCACATCGGCGCTTGCGAGCAGCAGCACTGAATTGTTCGCGCTCCCGATATCAAGATCAGGCGCAGTCCCTCCGTAAACGCTGTGGAAGTAGCTGGCTGAAAATGTGGGCTTCGCGCCCTCACCGTGGTAAAGAACTGTCTGCACCCCCAACAACACTCCTCCTGCATCGTTACTCGAGACCGATCCAGCGCGACTGTGGGCGACCGGCTCGAAACCAGCCAGTAATTCGATGCGCCGCGACACGGAGAATTTCACCACTTCGTTCATGCTGGTCTGTGAAGAGAAATCTGGAGACCTCCACGCACTGAGAACTCCGGTTTCGAACTGAGCATAGCCCACCGGAGTGAGGGTTGCAGGGGTTGAGACAGTCGGCCGGCCAGGATTGGCAATGGGTGCGTCGGACTCAGACGCCGAGGTATCAGCAGGAGTCTTTGGCGATGCCTGCGCGGCAGCGCCCATGGCGAGGAGAAGAACCGTGGTTAACGTAGGCAGAGAACGCTTCATCACTTGGCCCGGAGCAGAAGCACCGGCACGCTGATACTGTGCTGCACGCGGCTGGCGGTGGTGCCAAGGAATATATCGGCCAGGAAACGGTGCCCATGAGTGCTCATGGCCACCAGGTCACATCCTTTCTGCTCAACCCACTTCACGATCTCCTTGGCGGGTTCGCCGTAAGCCAACTCAGAATCAGTCGAGATGCCGGCTGCCTGCAGTTCCTCGCGCACTTGTTGCAGGTAGGCCGTGTCCTCAGCGATTTCGCGACTTACCGCGTCGGCGCCATAGGTCCGCGCCGCCCATCCATCGGCAACATGCAGCAGGACGACGCGGCTTCCGGCGAGTTTCGCCAGCAGCTTTACGTGCTCGATGATCGCGCGGTCACTGGGTGTTCCGTCAACGGTCACCAGAATGGTTTTGTACATTGGCCACTCCAAGTCTGACATTGCAAGCACGGCGCCATGGCCCCGCGCTGACACTAACTGCCGCTAATTACGTGCCAAGCCGTTCGCAGCGAATCCGGAAGCCCCCAAATGTCGAGCGCGGTGATCACAATGGCGCTGGCCCATCCGGCAATCAGGAGAAAGAGTCCGCTCTTCCAGGCCCCCATTCGCCGACGCGAACTGGTGAAATGCAAGAGTGGAAACATGGCGAACGGGAGCTGCAATGCGAGCACCACCTGGCTGAGCGTCAAGAGATCGTTGACGCTGGCATCGCCTCTCGCCCCGATTATCAAAATCGCTGGAATAATCGCCAGTGCTCGCGTGATCAACCTGCGCAGCCAGGGCTGAATGCGCCAGTGCATGAAGCCTTCCATGACGACTTGTCCAGCCAGAGTGCCGGTAATCGTGCTGCTCTGGCCACTGGCCAGGAGCGCTACAACGAATAAAGTGCTGGCAAGCGCAGTCCCCAGCAGAGGCGCAAGGGTCAGATACGCAATGCGAATCCAATCACTGTTACCGGTGAATGTAATGACGCGTCCACCCGGAACTGTGATCGCAGTTTTCCCGTAGAACACCATGGCCGCGAGGACGAGAATGGCGGCGTTCACAAAAAACGCGACGGTCAATGCGGTGATCGAATCGATGGTGTTGAAGCGGACGGCGCTGCGAATAGATGCATCGTCTTTCTGCAGTTTGCGGCTTTGCACCAAGGCTGAGTGCAAGTACAAATTGTGCGGCATGACAGTGGCGCCAATGATCCCGATGGCGATGTAAATCATTCCCAGGTGACGAAAGCCGGGAGTAAGAAAGGCCTTACCCATCTCCAGGAAGTTGGGCTGAGTTTCAGGCAAGATGAAAATTTCGATCAGGTAGCAGGCGCCAATAGTCGCGATGAGCAACACGACCACGGCTTCGATCGTCCTCATGCCGTAACGCTGCAAAGCAAGCAGCAGCATCACGTCGAGCCCGGTGATGATCACCGCCCATAGAAGCGGAATGTGAAACATCAGATTGATGGCAACAGCGCTGCCGAGCACTTCTGCCAGATCGCAGGCGGCAATCGCCAATTCGCACAACAGCCAATTCGGCCAGCGCGTCCAGCGCGGATACCAATCGCGGCAGCACTGCGCCAGATCTTTTCCGGTGACCACTCCCAGACGGGCCGCGATCACTTGCATGAAGATGGCCATCAAACTGGCAAGGCCAACCACCCATAACAAGTCGTATTTGAATTGCGCGCCGCCGGCTAGGTCGGTCCCCCAATTTCCGGGATCCATGTACCCCACACTGACGAGAATGGCAGGGCCGATAAATGCACGCCATTGCTGCCAAAATCCGGCCTGGTGGTGAGGAACTTCGACCGTGCTGTGCAAGCCTTCGAGCGAGGGATGGGCTCCAGGTCCCCTGTCGGTTCCGACGCGAGTGCTCCCATCTGCATTTTGTTCTAACCGTGGCGAAGGCGCATCCATGTGTGGGTTCAACTTCTATCTTACTGAATGGAACAAGTGGAAACTGCTTGGTTACTTTGGGCGGAAGCGATGGCCCGACCTCGCGGGGTGATCTGTCATAATGGGCACAAGGTATGTCTCTCCGCGTTTTTTCACTTGCCATCGACGATCGTTGGCTGCCTAAATCCATTCTTTGCCTGCGTGATTACAACCTGAACAAGTTTGTTCGGGACCTGATTGCTGGGATCACAGTCGGCCTGGTGGCGCTTCCCCTGGCGATGGCCTTCAGCATTGCTTCGGGACTGACTCCGCAGGCCGGAATCTATTGCGCGATCGTCACCGGCTTTCTGATCTCCGCGCTGGGCGGCTCAAAAACCCAGATTGGCGGACCCACAGGCGCATTTGTAGTTGTGGTCGCCGGAATCGTAGCCGTGCACGGCATCGACGGCCTATTCATGTGCACAGTCATGGCCGGTGTACTGCTTGTGATTCTGGGCGCGACCGGCATGGGTTCGGCGGTGAAGTTTATTCCGCGCCCGGTGGTGATTGGATTCACTAACGGCATCGCGGTACTGATCGCCAGTACTCAGATCAAGGACTTCTTCGGCTTAGGTCTACAGAAAGTTCCAGGTGAATTCTGGCTACGCATGAAGGCCCTGGCATTTGCCGCGCCCACATGGTCGTGGCAAGCCACGCTGCTTGCGGTTAGTACGGTTGCGGTGATGCTGGTATGCCGCGCGGTTTCTCGACGCATTCCTGGGCCAATCATCGCCATGCTGGCCGCAACTGTGGCCGCTTACATTTTCAAGCTGCCGATAGAAACTGTAGGAAGTCGATTCGGTGGCATTCCCAGCGGCCTGCCGCACATGGTGATTCCGCGCTGGCATGCGTCGATGGTGCAAGGGTTGCTTGGCCCGGCATTCACGGTTGCGATGCTGGGTGCAATTGAATCGTTGATGTCGGCGGTGGTTTCCGATCGCATGAGCAACGATCACCACAATCCCAATGTGGAGCTGATTGGTCAAGGCGTCGCCAATATTTTTTCGCCGATGTTTGGAGGCTTGCCCGCAACTGGAGCAATCGCGCGAACGGCTACAAGTATTCGTGCGGGAGCGCAATCTCCGATCGCCGGAATCATTCACTCCCTCACGTTAGTGTGCGTGTTGCTGTTCGCGGCCCCGCTTACCGCTTATATTCCGATGGCTGCTCTCGCCGGAATTCTGCTGATTGTGGCCTACAACATGGGCGAGTGGCGCGAAATTCCTCAGTTGCTGAAGCTCACAAAGACGGACATCAGCGTGTGGCTGGTAACGGTCGGGCTGACGGTGTTTGCCGATCTTACGGTTGCAGTGGAAGCCGGAATGATTCTGGCGGCCCTGCTCTTCATTACACGCGTGGCCAACACGACTACAGTGTCACAAGTGACCGACGACTACATTGAAGATGGCCGCATACACATTTTGCAGGATAAGGATATTCCGTATTATGCGACCATTTTCCGGATTCACGGACCGTTTCTATTCGGGGCAACGGACAAAATTACGGCGATAACCCAGGACATGCCCAAGCTGCCACCGGTGGTGATAATCCGTTTGCGGAATATGACAGCAATCGATGCAACCGGATTGTACGCGCTGGAGGAAATCGCGAAACAGCTGCACGATTCAGGCCGCACACTGATCTTGTGCGGGGCCCGCGAGCAGCCGGCACAATTGATTCATCAGGCTGAATTTGAAGATGTAGTCGGCCGCGAGAATATCTGTGCCAATGTGGACCAGGCGCTGCGGCGTGCTGAGGATGTGTTTGAGAACATCAAGCCGAAGGCGGCGGGGGTCACGTAAACACCTGTTACAGGACTGTCTAGGAGCCGTATGGCTCCAGCCGGGCGGTGAAGTGCCGCAGGAATGGCGCTTCGTGGGTGAGCTTCAGTCCACGAATGGAATCGCGCTTTTTCCAGACTTCGAGGATAACTTCTACTACGTAATCCACGTGACTCTGGGTGTAGACGCGCCGCGGAATAGCAAGACGAACCAGGTCCATTTTCGCGGCAGGGCCGAACATGAGCCGGCCAATTTCCACGGAGCGAATTCCGCCTTCAAGATAAAGTTCCACGGCCAGCGCTACACCAGGGAACTGTTCGAGAGGGATGTGCGGCAGGAAGGCACGGGCATCCAGATAAATGGCGTGTCCACCCGGCGGCTGCACGATTGGGACGCCTTGGTCGGAAATGTGATTGCCAAGATAAGCCGTCGAGGCAATCCTGTATTGCAGGTAATCCTCCTCAAGCGCCTCCTGAAGACCAACCGCAATTGCCTCGAGATCGCGCCCCGCCAATCCGCCGTAGGTGGGATAGCCCTCGGTAAGAATGAGCAAGTCTTTTTCCTGCTGCGCGAGAAGGTCGTCGTTGGTGCAGAGAAATCCACCGATGTTGGCCATGCCATCCTTTTTCGCCGACATGGTGCAGCCATCGCCGTAGCTGAACATTTCCTGGGCGATCTGCTTGGGAGTTTTGGTTTCAAAGCCCGGCTCGCGCAGCTTGATGAAATAGGCGTTTTCGGCGAAGCGGCAGGCGTCGAAGTAGAGCGGTATTCTGTGCTTGCGGCAAACCGCGTTGACGTGGCGAATGTTCTCCATTGAGACCGGCTGCCCGCCGCCGGAGTTGTTAGTGATGGTGAGCATCACCAGCGGCACGCGCTCGCGGCCGACTCGCTGAATCAATTCTTCCAGCGCTGAAACATCCATGTTGCCTTTAAAGGGATGCCTGGCGCTCGGTTGCTTGCCCTCGACGCAGGGCAGATCGAGAGCTTCGGCCCCGACAAATTCGATATTCGCTCGCGTGGTATCGAAATGAGTGTTGTTGGGTACGACGTCGCCTTTTTTGCACATCACGCCGAACAGAATGCGCTCCGCAGCACGTCCCTGGTGGGTGGGGATCACGTGCCCGTAGCCAAAAATTTCCTGCACTGAGGCGCGAAAGCGATCAAAGCTCTTGCTTCCAGCATAGCTTTCATCACCTTCCATGATCGCGGCCCACTGGTGCGTAGACATGGCGCCGGTGCCGGAATCGGTGAGCAGGTCAATGAGGACGTCAGAGGCGGGAAGAAGAAAGACATTATAGTGTGCGGCACGAAGACGAGCTTCACGCTCGAGGCGTGTGGTCCAACGGACCGGCTCGACGCTCTTAATACGGAATGGCTCGATGATGGTGCGTGGCATTGAGACTTATTGAACCACGAAGTGCACGAAGTAACACGAAGGAAATCAATGCACTCGAGATTCAGGGCACGTGCACGGGTTCTTCTTCTTCCTTGAATGTAACCGCGGCGGTGCGTTCCAGTTTGTCCCACGCAAAGGGCGCGCCTTCGAGCGCCCGCTTCACCGTCTTGAACAAGACGAGCGAAAACAATTGGCGGTAGGCGAAACGTTGCAGCCAGACTTGGCTCAGCAGCCATGTATCCTCGCGCGTGTCGGGGGTGCTGCGCTCGAGTGCAAACGCAATCGCCGAAGTCATGAAATCAATAATCAGAAAAGCGCCGAAGAAAATTACCAGCCGCTGGAAGTTGGCGGGATCGGTGGATTCCGGATGAAAATACTTCTGCGCGAAATACCAGAGCGCGCCCACCGTGAACATGATGTCGATAAAAGGCGAGACCAGGGGCAGGAGAATCTGAAAAATGATGATATTTGGCAGCGCGATCCAGCCCAGCACGCCTTTGCGCGCGAAGACTTCACGATGTTTGAAAACCGCCTGGAGAATGCCGAAGGACCAGCGGAAGCGCTGGCGCATCAAGGCATTCGCGTTGACCGGCGCTTCGGTGTAGGCGAGCGCGCGATCTTCGTATTCCACGCGGTAGCCGTTTCGCAAAAGCGCCATGGTCAGATCAGCGTCCTCGGCGACAGTGTCGGTGTGATAGCCGCCGAGAGCCTGCACGGCCGAGGTTCGCCAGGCGCCAATCGCACCAGGCACGACGCTGACCGCGCCAAGGGTGTTCAGCGCCCGGCGCTCGAAATTCTGACTGGTGATGTATTCGAGCGCCTGCCAACGCGTCCAAAGATTGACGCGATTGCCGACTTTGGCATTGCCAGCGACCGCGCCGACCTTCGGATTTAGAAAGTGTGGAACCAGAAGTGAAATGGCATCGCGTGCGATGACCGTATCAGCATCTATGCCGACAAAAACTTCCTCACCGCGTTCGAGATGTTGCAGGCCATAGTTGAGGGCGTCGGCTTTGCCGGAATTGGGTTTGGTGAGAATCAGCACCCGGCCCGCAGCTTCTTCTCGCGCAAAGGTGTCACGCGCCACTTGCAGGGTTCGGTCCTTCGAACCGTCGTCAATCACGATCACACGCAAATTGCGGTAGCTGGAGCGCAGGGCTGCACGGATAGTGCGCTCGATAACTTTTTCTTCGTTGTAGGCGGGAATCAGGACCGCGATGCGCGGAGTGTAATTTGCCGCTGCGGCCATATCAGGGCGCCGAGAGCGCAACCGGTCATATGTAGCGAAAGCGCCGATGAACAAAAGACGCCCCGTCATCAGCAAGTCGCCGACAAAAAATACAATGGCGATAAATTGCAGTCCTGTGCCAAAAAGCCAAAAACCGACAAACGTCAGCCATGCGGACCAAAGCTCACTGCTGGGAATAGGCGGCATGACTTCGGCGCGAGTTTTGTGCAGCAGATCGCTGACGGAGGCGATCTGCAGCCCCCTGGCGCGAATGCCTTCAATAATCATGGGCAGCGCGCGCACGGTCTCGCGGCGGTCGCCGCCACCATCATGCAAAAGAATGATGTTGCCGCAAGCCCGGTCTCCTGGGCGGCAAGGCGGCACATGATCTAACACGTAACTGGAAATCTGTTCGGCGCTGCGGTGGGGATTGTCGCGCCAATCGTTGGGATCGATCTTATCGCTGATGGTGAAATATCCCATGCTGCCGGCTATTTCGAGCGGCCGAACCTGGTCTTCTGTGTCCGGTTCCTGATCGATCGCGTATGGAGGCCGAAAAAGTAACGTGCGAACCCGCAAGCGGCTCACCAGCAGTTGCTCGTCAAGGTTCAGCTCGAAGCGGATTACGCGATCGGAAAGTTCGCTGATGTCGGGATGGGTGAAGGTGTGATTGCCAATCTCGTTGCCTTCTTGATAAATGCGGGATGCGATTGACGGAAATCTTTCAGCCTGACTGCCGATCAAAAAAAACGTCGCAGTCGCATGTTCGCGCTTTAACACGTCGAGAATTTTCGGGGTCCATTGTGGGTCAGGCCCATCATCAAAAGTCAGCACAACCTGGTTGGTGCTGGACCCGTATTCCGCGACACGATAGGGCTCTGGCAGCGTGTCCATGGTTTCATCGCTGATCAGGGCGGTCGAATCCAAAGTTATTTTGCGTTTGCCAGTTTCGGGCGTGGCTTCGACATCTAGAATCTCTCCGCTACCCTCAAAGTCCACGTCCTGCCCGGCAGGGACGTCAGCCAGCTTTGAAGGGGCCGCGTTGTCCATGGGGAAGTCCCAAATCTTCCATAGAGAGCGGTCTTCTGAGCCGAGCCGCCACAGCGCAAATGTGCGGATTCCGAGATGGCGTGCCGCTCGCATCTGGTTCAACGCGGTCACACCATCCAGAAACCAGATGTCGTGCTGCACATTGTGCTCGTCGATGTAGATGATGTGCGGATTCGCGCTGTCGCCATCGAAATCGACGTCCGCCTCCGAGTCGCGCGCGTCAAGCCAGGCCTCCTGCACGCTCACATTGACGTCTTTTTCGCCGGAAGAAATTTTGCCCTGCTTGGTGCGCTGCGGCCAGTCATAGCCGTAATTGGCAATGGCGCAAATGAGCTTATCGAGGGGAATGACTTTCCTGGCCTGTGTGAGATTCTTGGTGAACCAGTCTTGAGAAGCTACCGGCCCAGGCGTCCCTCCGGCCCCGGCATAATGCTCGTCGTAGTTCATCAGAACGACGCCGTCAGCAGCCTTCGACACTGCCTTATAGGGAAATTCGTCGTTGCCCGCCGGAACGCTTACATACAACTTCATCCCCTTGGCATGCAGGTCTTGAGATAGCTGGTTCAGCAGGTCGGAAAAGCCGTGTTGCGCTTTGGGCAACGGGAAATCTTCGAAGTCCACCATCAGCCCGTGGAACTTGTCAGTGGCCAGGAAGGCCTCAATCTCCTGGAGGAAGCGGGCGCGCGCGTCAGGGTTGTTGAGGAAGTCGGAAATGTCGATCCAGTTGGCGCCGTCGAAGTTGTTCACCAGGGGGAAAACTTCGGTGCCCGTGTCCTCAGATTTCAGAAAGGACATGACTTTGTCGTCTACTGAATGCAATGAGCCGTTCTGGACGACATCAAACAGCTTGTTGGTCTGTTCATCGACGCTTTGCAGATGTCCGTCAGGCGTGAGCACGTGCAGCCATTCGGGATAAAGCAGGTCTATTTGTCGTGCATATTCACGCAGTGAGGAGAAACTGGCGGCGTCCCAGGGCACATAAAATGCTCCTCGAATGCCTTCATCAGTGTTCAACTCGACGCTCGACGGTGAGGCCTTGGTGCGGCGATGAGAGCGGCGCACCAGCTGCTTGCGGTGCTCTTTAGCTTTTTCTTTTTCGTTCTCTTTTAGTGCATGGAAGGGGTGCTTTTGAAACTGCAGGAGCAACTTGGGCAAAGGCTCACTGCGCAGTGCGGTGTAAATGAAAACTACGATGACCGCACTGAGCAAAATCCCGGTGACGTCGAACAGGGTTCTCAGCCGGCGCCATCGCGCCTTGCGGGGGTCGTAGAAAACCGGATGCGGCATGCGAATGAAACCAAAGACATCCTAGCGGTAGAGTTGGGCAGAATCAAACCTCAAGAACATCTTTCATAGTTAGATGCCGGGGACGCGAGCGGCAGGACGGGGTTGAGAAAAGGCATTATATTTCCAGAGTGCGAGAACTGGTGCGCAGGAACCTGCGATGGTTTGCGGTGTGGGCCGCGGCAGGGATCCTATTGCGACTGGTCTTCCTAATCCGCTTTCCCGCGGTGGTGAACGACTCATTCGTTTACGGGGACATCGCAAAAAACTGGCTGCAGCACGGGATTTATGGGCTGAGCGGTCCTGACGAGATTTCTCCCACATATATACGGCTGCCCGGCTACCCGGCGTTTCTGGCTTTCATTTTCTCGATCTTTGGCATGGAGCATTACCGAACCGTGCTCATAACGCAGATTTTTGTGGAGCTAGGCACCTGTTTCTTGTGCGCCGATATCGCCCGGCGCTTGTTCGGTGCGAGGACCGCTAAGCTCGCATTCCTGCTGACTGCGCTCTGTCCGTTTCTGGCAAATTATTCGGCCGCCGCCCTGACCGAAACCCTGGAGGTGTTCTTCACTGCCGCAGCCTTGGATTGCGCTTTGGCGGCGTTGGAGAAAGGGGAACGACTGCGGCGCTGGTCGTTGTGCGGAATTCTTTGCGGCGCGGCTATTCTGTTGCGGCCCGATGGAGCGCTGCTGGTAATCGCAATCGCCGGTTACCTGGTGTGGACCGCCTGCTTTGGTAAGCGGTGGCATCCAGAAATCTCACCGAGAAAATTCATAGCCGCTGCGCTGCTGGTCGCAACCATCTCGGTCGTGCCACTCATTCCATGGACGCTGCGAAACTGGCGCGTGTTCCAGCGCTTTCAGCCGCTCGCGCCGCGATACGCCAACGAAGAAGACGAGTTCGTCCCCATGGGTTTCAACCGCTGGGTGAAGACCTGGATGGCGGATTACACATCGGTCGAGGAAATCTATTGGCCTGTGCCTGGGAGCCCTATAGAAGCCCAGCGTCTTCCCCCGCGGGCGTTCGACAATCCGCAACAGCGCGACGCCACGATGGAGGTTATTTCGGACTACAACAATGACTTGCACATTTCTCCTGAGCTTGATGGCCGTTTCGAGACGCTGGCGTCGGAGCGCATCAGGGCACATCCTGTGCGCTACTACGTGGGGCTTCCGGCGCTGCGAATCCTCGACATGTGGCTTCGCCCCAGAACGGAGACGCTCCCGAGCGACAGCCGCTGGTGGGAATTTAACGACGACTGGAAGTGGTCCGTACTGGCCATCTCATTTGGCGTGATCAACCTGGCGTACCTGTCGTGCGCGGTTGTGGGATGGCTCCGGTCACGCGCAGTAAAGTGGCTTGGCTTGCTGACGTTGTTTGTGGTTCTGCGGTCGCTGTTTCTGGGAAGCCTGGAAAATCCGGAGCCAAGGTACACGCTTGAAACGTACCCTGTGATTATTGTCCTGGCGGCTGCTGGCCTGCTAGCGCATACACGGGGCCGCAAAGAGGCATAGTGCGCGCTTACCCGCATGAGTGTACGGCGGCCATCGCATCAAATCACTTCAATGGAGCCTACGGCTGCAGACGCAAAGATGCGTCCTTCTTAGAAGACGCAAGCTTCAGAGCTACACAAATTCTTATCGCAGTGGGGAATCGCTCATGCGGAAGCGCGTGCGCACATGCTCCGAAAGCAGCGTAATCGCCTTCCGATTCGCCATCGGATCACTCTGCGCCAAGTACTTCATGGCTTCTACTAAAATTCTCTGCCCTTCCATGTAGCGGGGATCGGACGTGCGTTCGCGAGGCTTGCGGGTCACATCGGGAGGGACGGGAATCGTAAATACCTTGGCCATGACGCTCCGGATTAGAACGGGATTGGTTTTAGCTGAAGTTGGATGGCGCTTACCGAGTATACCGCTGCACTTGCGTTTCTGCAGCTTGAATTTTCACAGTTAAACAATCCTAAGTGACTGATTTTAATGAGTTATAGTCTTGGTATTGGCAGACTGTTTGAGTTTGAATGCGTTGTCAGAAATCCTTTGGTTAACCCTGAAGCGGGAATAGTCGGCCAGCCGGTAGTCACCGTCCGGCTGGAACAGCTGCTGGCGTAACGAAAGACCAAGCTGGGGGTCGATCCATAGATCGATACGTGGGAAACGGTCTTTAATCTTCTGTGAAATCGGCGTGAGTTCAAGTTTTGCGGCTGCGACATCGCCAATTTTTTCCACTCCGACGTATTTCACTTCGAAAGATTTTCGCATTTCCTCCGGGCTGCTGCCGAAACCGAGGACCAGGAATGCTTCGAATTCCTCCCGGTGTGTGCTGGCGTCGTAGACATCGATTTGGCCATTGGGCTGTGAAACCTGGATCTTTCCTTTCGAAAAGATCACCTTCTTTGAAGCGGGCTGGTTGATTTCGGCGGCCATTTCTACTTCGTTGCCTGCCCGCCGGAAGTAGATCTTGCCGGTGTCAGTCTCGGCA
>Ga0075436_100002095_pt1 | contig 13769 bp, 15 predicted proteins | sample RhiMethybrSRZTD5_FD_75303 | JGI IMG/M metagenome (GOLD analysis project Ga0075436, IMG submission 75303) | Populus rhizosphere microbial communities from Tennessee, USA - Rhizosphere MetaG P. TD hybrid SRZTD5 | ecosystem: Host-associated > Plants > Roots > Rhizosphere > Soil | place: USA...
ACCCAGGGTTCCCCCACGAGCCCCCTCCTTAAGGGCGCGGGCGGTTCGCTGGCGGCGCGCTCCGGTGAGAGCGCGGTCTCACCTCCGCGGCGGACCCACTACTCGATCCACGACACCTACCTGACCTCGACGATGACGTCGTCGACGGCGTCGAGCTCGTCCCGAACCGCGTCCTCGACACGGCTTGCCAGTGCGTGGCCGTCGCGCACCGAGAGGCCGGGGTCGGCGGTGAGCGAGGTGACCACGAGCAGCCGCCGGCCCTGGCGGTAGACGACCACCTCGCCCGTCGTGCCGGCGACCGAGGCCACCGCAGCGGCGGCGCGGTCGCGCAGGTCGGGCTCGGTGTCGGAGACGTCGCGGGCGGGCTGCGCGTCCGGCGCGGACGGCTCGACATGGGCGTAGACGCGGGCGATCCCGACCTCGGCCAGGATCTCGCGCTTCAGCCGCTCGATCGCGGCGGCGGCCTGGCGCAGCGTTGCGTCCTCGGGCAGCCGCACGTGCAGTGTCACGGCCCGCCCGACGGCGTCCTCGAGCACCGTGATGTTGTGCGCCTCGACGACGCCGGGCACGCGCAGCGCCGCGGCGGCCACCCGCTCGTTGGGCCGCTCCTCCGCCAGCGCCGCCGGCTCGACGTGCACCTGCACCTGGGCGCGGCCGAGCGACTCGCGCACGGCCTGCTCGACCCGGTCGGAGGTGTCGTGCATCTGCTCGAGACCCTCGAGCCGGGAGACGCCGATGACGACGTCGGCGAAGCTCTCGCCTCCCGCCTCGCGCACACGTACGGAGCGCACGTCGGCCACGCCGGCCACGCTCCGCACGGCCCGCTCGACGACGCCGGCCTGGCCGGTCGGCGCCCGGTCCATCAGGGCGTCGACATTGCCGGCAGCCAGCCGGACGGCGGCGACGAGCACGATGGCCGCCACGAAGATCGCGGCGACCGAGTCTCCCCCTGGGACGCCGAGCGCCGCCAGGCCGAGGCCGGCGAGCACCGCCAGCGTGCCGATGAAGTCGCTGCCGAAGTGCCACGCATTCGCGATCAGCGCGGCGTTGCGCTCGCGCCGCCCCTGCCGCAGGGACAGCGTCGCCCGGGTGGCGTCGACCGCGAGCACGAAGACCATCACCGCGAAGACGTAGGGGCGCGCGTCGACCGGCGAGCTGCCCGACCTCAGCCGCACCACGGCCTCGACCGCGATCCAGACAGCGGCGCCGGCGAGGAACGCCGCCTCGGCCAGCGCGGCCAGATGCTGGGCCTTGCCGTGGCCGTACGGATGCTCCTGGTCGGGCGGCCGCTCGGCCACGCCGACTGCGAACAGCGTGAGCACGGCCGCCACGGCGTCGATGCCGGAATGGGCGGCCTCGGCGAGCACTCCGAGGCTCCCGCTGGCGAACCCGACCGCTGCCTTCACCACCACGAGAACGACGGCTGCGACGAGCGAGACCAGCGCCGTGCGCCGCGCGGTCGACATGCGGCCATTGTATTGCCCGCCGGGGTTTCCTTTTTTCGTCCGAAAGTGCAATGATTCCCGGGGTCATGGGCGCTAGCGACACCGGCAACGGACCGTCCGCCGATCGCAGTCAGGTGCGCTGCCTCGTCGTGGACGACCACGCCGCCGTCCGCGAGGGGGTCAAGATGATCCTCACGCGCGACCGCGAGATCTCCGTGATCGGCGAGAGCGGCTCCGGCGACGGCGCCGTCGAGATGGCGGACAAGCGCCGCCCCGACGTGATCGTCATGGACGTCCGCATGGACGGCATGGACGGCTTCGAGGCGACCCGCAAGATCATCGCCGCACACCCCGACATCGCGGTGATCCTCTACACGGCCCACGGCGAGCGCGGGCTCCTGGCCGAGGGACTGGATTGCGGCGCCCGCGGGTACGTCCTCAAGGATGCGCCGCCCGACGACATCGTGCGCGCGGTCAAGCGGGTGGCGGAGGGCGGGGCCTACGTCGACCCGACCCTCGCCTCGGAGCTGGTGGCCCCGAAGGCGACCGAGCGCCTGCCTGCCCTGTCCGGCCGAGAGCGAGAGATCCTGGGACTGCTGGCAAACGGCTACTCGAATCCGGAGATCGCCCAGCGGCTGTTCATCAGCCCCGAGACGGTGCGCACGCACGTTCGCAACGCGATGACCAAGCTGGAAGCCGACACCCGCACTCAGGCGGTGGCGCTCGCGCTCCGCTATGAGTTCATCGACTGAGCGCCTCCTCACGGCGGGCGTCGCTGCCGCCGCAGCCGCGGTGGTGGTGGCACTGGTCGTGCTCACGGCGTCCACGTGGCTGCACGGCGCCCTCATGCTCTCGGCCGTCGCCGTGGCCTGGTTCGCCATCGACCGGGCCCTGCGCACGACCCACGCGCTGGCCGAACGCAACCGCGAGCAGAGCGAGCTCTTCGACACGATGCTGCGCACGCTCGACGACGAGCGGGCGGCGCTGGCACTGCGCCTGCACGACGGGCCGCAGCAGACGATGACGGCCGTCCGGCTGATGTGCGACGTGATCGCCGACGCGATCCGCACCGGCGACGTCGACCGGGCCACCGAGGTGCTCGCCCGCCTGGAGGACGTGGCGTCGGGCGCCGCGGACGACCTGCGCCGCACCGTCGCCCGCCTGCACCCCGTCGTGATGGAGCAGCTCGGCCTGATCCAGGCGCTCGGATCGCTTGCCGAGACCGTGCACGAGGAGTACGGCGTCGACGCCAGCTTCACCCGGCCGGCAGCCGGCTGGCAGGGCGACGTCGAACGCGACACCGCCATCTTCCAGATCGCCCGCGAGGCGGCCATCAACGCCGCGCGGCACGGCCGCCCGCCGGTGTCGATCAGCCTCGAGCACTGCGAGGGCGTGATCTCGCTGGCCGTCCAGGACGCGGGCGGGACGCTGCCGGCGACGCCGGTCGGGGGGATCGGGATCCGGATGATGCAGGAGCGGGCGACCCAGATCGGCGCGGCCATCACCCTCGACCGCAGTCCGGGCGAATGGTCGGCCGTCCGGCTCGAGCTGCCGGTGGCGGCCACGCCCGCGCCGTGAAGATCGGCCTCGTCGGCCACACCGTGATCGACACGGTGGTCGGCGCCGACGGCGGCGAGAGCCGGCGGCTCGGCGGATCGCCGCTCTACGCCCGGCGCGCCCTCGAGGCGGCCGGGGCGGAGTTCGTGGTCGTGACGCGCGGGGCCGATCCGGGCGGGGCGGTCGTCATCCCCGGCGGGCCGGCCTACGACTCGCGCCTCGATCACCGCGACGGCACCCGCCAGGTGCTGGCGCAGTTCGGGCTGCCGTTCTCGGCCGGCGACGTGCACGCCTACGTGCTGCCGGCGGTGGCGGGCTGCGAGTGGCTCCACCTGGGCTCGCAGGGCGGCTCGGACTTCCCGCCCGAGACCATCGCCGCCCTCGCCGCCGCCGGGCACCGGCTCTGCCTCGACGGCCAGGGGCCGGCACGCGGCCGGGAACCGGGGCCCGTGCGGTTGCGTCCGTTTCCGCCCGAGTCGATCGCCGGGGTCGCGATCCTGAAGCTGAACCGGCGGGAGGCGGCCGCAGCGGCGGGCGAGCGGCTCGACGCGGACGCGCTGCTCGGCCTCGGCGCGCCCGAGGTGTGCGTGACGATGGGCGGCGACGGCGTCCTCACGGTGACGGCCGCGGGGCTCGTGCCTGTGGCAGGCACCGGCGCCGGGACGTACACCGACCCGACCGGCGCGGGCGACTGCTTCACCGCCTCCTATGTGCTCGCCCGGGCGCAGGGGGCAGAACCGGCTGAGGCCGCCGCCCGGGCAGAGGCCACAACCGATTCGCTCTACCTCTAGAACGCATGCACACAAGTTGACCCGGGCGGGTACTCTTCGGCGGATGGAGGCGAACGGCATCCGCATCCTGATCGCCGAGGACAACGCCCTCCTGCGCGGGGTGCTGCGCGACGCGCTGGAGGAGGCCGGGATGACCGTCGTCGGCGAGGCCTCGGACGGCGCCGAGGCGGTCACCGTGGCCGAGAAGATGCTCCCCGATGTCGTCGTCATGGACATGCGGATGCCGAACGTCGACGGGATCGAGGCGACGGAGCAGATCGCCGCCGCCGACTGGGCGATGCCGGTGGTCGTGCTGTCGGCCTACGACGAGCCGCAGATGATCGACGCGGCGCTGAACGCCGGCGCGGCCAACTGCCTCAAGAAGGGCGTCGGGCTCGACGAGCTGATCGACGCGATCCGCTCGGCCACGGTCGCCTGACCGACTGAACAAAAGGGGTCTGACCCCGTTTATTCACGCGGGCTACTCGGTCGAGATGAAGACGCTCTTCAGCTCGGTGTTGTGGGCGAGCGCCTCCATGCCGAGCTCCTTGCCGATGCCGGACTGCTTGTAGCCGCCGAACGGCGTCTGCACGAAGACGGACGAGTTCGTGTTCACGCCCAGCACGCCCGTGCGCAGCGCTCGGGCGACGCGCAGCTGGCGGGCGCCGTCGCGCGTCCACAGCGAGCCCGAGAGCCCGTACGGCGTGTCGTTGGCGATCTGCACGGCGTCGGCCTCGTCGCGGAACGTGATCACCGAGACGACCGGGCCGAAGATCTCCTCCCGCGCCACGGTCATGTCGTTGCGCACGCCGGCCAGCACCGTCGGCCGGTAGAAGAAGCCCGCCTCCAGGGCGCCGTCCGGTCGTTCGCCGCCGGTGACGACCCGGGCGCCCTCGTCGAGGCCGATCGCGACGTAGCGCTCGACGGTCTCGCGCTGGCCGGCCGAGATCAGCGGGCCGATCTCGGTATCCGGGCTCTCGGGCATCCCGACGCGCAGGCTGCGGGCGGTCTCGGAGTAGCGCTCGACGAGCTCGTCGGCCACCGACTCCTGCACGATCAGGCGCGAGCGGGCGCAGCAGTCCTGGCCGCAGTTCTCGAAGACGCCGTACGGCGCCATGCGGCCGACCTTCTCGAGGTCGGCGTCCTCGAAGACGACGCAGGCCGACTTGCCGCCCAGCTCGAGCGTGACCCGCTTGATGCCGTTCGCGGCCCGGCGGGCGATGCCGGCGCCGACCTCGGTCGACCCGGTGAACCCGATCTTGCCGACCCCGGGGTGCTCGACCAGCGCGTTCCCGACGGTGCTCCCGGGCCCGGGGACGACGTTCAGGGCGCCGGCGGGGATGCCCGCCTCGATCGCGAGCTCGGCGTAGCGGAGCACGGAGAGCGGCGTCAGCGACGCCGGCTTCAGCACCACCGTGTTGCCCGCCGCGAGCGCGGGCGCGATCTTCCAGTTGGCGATGTTGAGCGGGAAGTTCCACGGCGTGATCAGCCCGACGACCCCGATCGGCTCGCGAAAGGTGAGCGCGACGCCGTCGCGCTCCACCGGGACGGTGTGCCCAAAGAACTTGTCGACGGCGCCCGCGTAGTAGCGGATCACGTCGACGATCATGCCGAGCTGGCCGCGGGCGTCGCCGATCGGCATGCCGACGTTGCGGCACTCGAGCAGCGCAAGCTCCTCTGCGTGCTCCTCCACGAGGGCCGCGAACCGGTGCATGTGCCGCCCGCGGGTGACGGGCGAGAGCGATCCCCATTTCTCGTAGGCCGCCGCAGCGGCGGCGACCGCCCGGTCGACGTCCTCGACGCCGGCCGACGCCACGCTGGCGAGACGGGTGCCGGTGGCGGGATTGGTGACGTCGAACGACTGCCCCTCGGCGGCGGCAACCCGGTCGCCGCCGATGACGAGCCCCTCGACCGTCGCGCTCACGCCGCCGCCAGCCGGTAGGTGGTCGCCTGCGCGGTCAGCTCGCGGAAGAGCGGCGCGCCGCGCACCTCGTCCTCCTCGGGATGCCACAGCACGCCGATCGCAAAGCGGGCGGCGGGCAGCTCGATGCCCTCGACCGTGCCGTCGTCGGCCACAGCGCTCGGCCGCAGCCCCTCGCCCAGCCGGTCGGGCGCCTGGTGGTGGCACGAGTGCGTCCGCGTGCCGGCGCCGAGCACGTCGGCCAGGCGCGTCCCCGCCGTCACCTCGACGTCGTGGAAGGTGTACGTCCCCGGCGGCCCCTTGTGGGTGTCGCTGCCGAGGTGCTGCACGAGGTCGCCGCCGAGGGCGACGTTCAGGAGCTGCATGCCGCGGCAGATGCCGAGCACCGGCATGTCGCGGCGGATCGCCTCGCGGATCAGCGCCAGCTCGGCCCGGTCACGGCCGTCGTGGAAGCCGACGCTCTCGGGATGCGGCTCCTGGCCGTACAGGGCGGGGTTGAGATCCGAGCCGCCGGTGAAGACGACGCCGTCGAGCAGGTCGAGCAGCTCGGTCGAGCCGTCGACTGGCGGGATCACGACCGGCAGGCCGCCCGCGGCCGTCACCGAACGCGAATATCCGGCGGGCGCGAGCACGCTCTGGAAGTCGCGCCACTGGCCGAACGTGACCGGCACGTCGTAGGCGCTGATCCCGATCACCGGCCGCTTGCGATCCATCCCGGCTGGAGTATATGAATAGCCAATGCCGCTTTCGCTGGACGAGCTACGGGCGGACGTCGAGTCCGGCACGGTGGACACGGTGCTCCTGGTGATGACCGACATGCAGGGGCGACTGGCGGGAAAGCGGCTGCACGCGCCCTTCTTCGTCGACGAGGTGGCCGGCCACGGGGCCGAGGGCTGCAACTACCTGCTCGCCGTCGACGTGGAGATGAACACGGTGCAGGGCTTCGCCATGTCATCGTGGGAGACCGGCTACGGCGACTTCGTGTTCCGGCCCGACCTCGACACCCTCCGGCGGGTGCCGTGGCTCGAGCGGACGGCGCTCTGCGTCGCCGACCTCGAGTGGGTGGACGGGACGCCGGTGGCCGCGTCGCCGCGCCAGATCCTGCGCCGCCAGCTCGCCCGCCTGGCCGAGCGCGGCTGGCACGCGAACGTCGGCTCCGAGCTCGAGTTCATGCTCTTTCGCGACAGCTACCACCAGGCCCGGGAGAAGCGCTACCACGACCTCGTCACCGCGAACGCCTACAACGTCGACTACTCGATCCTCGGCACGACGATGGTCGAGGACGTGATCCGGCCGATCCGGCTCGGCATGGCGGGCGCCGGGATCCGCGTCGAGGACTCGAAGGGCGAGTGCAACTTCGGCCAGCACGAGGTGAACTTCCGCTACTCCGACGCGCTCGCGATGGCCGACAACCACTCGATCTACAAGAACGGCGCGAAGGAGATCGCCTACCTGCACGGCTGCGCGCTCTCGTTCATGGCCAAGTACGACGAGCGCGAGGGCAACTCGTGCCACATCCACATGAGCCTGTGGGACGCCGACGGCAGCCTGTCGCCCGGCGAGGACGGCCACGGCTACAGCCAGGTCTTCGAACACTTCATCGCCGGGCAGCTGGCGGCGACCCGCGAGCTGGCCTACTTCTTCGCCCCGAACGTCAACTCGTACAAGCGCTACGCCTGGGGCTCGTTCGCCCCCACGACGCTCGTCTGGGGCGTCGACAACCGCACCTGCGGGTTCCGGGTGGTCGGCCACGGCCAGGGCCTGCGCCTGGAGAGCCGCATCGCCGGCGCCGACGTGAACCCGTACCTGGCCTTCTCGGCGATGATCGCCGCCGGGCTGCACGGCATCGACGGCGAGCTCGCGCTCGAGCCCGCCTACCCGGGGAACGCGTACGACGCGGACGGCAAGCCGCGGCTGCCGACGAGCCTGCACGAGTCGATCGCGCTACTGGAGGGCTCGCAGATCGCGCGGGCGGCGCTCGGCGACGAGGTCGTCGACCACTACCTGCACTACGCGCGCACGGAGCAGCGCTCGTTCGAGGCCGCCGTCACCGACTGGGAGCGCTTCCGCAGCTTCGAGCGGATGTGAGCGGCCGCCCCCGGCAGGGCCGGGGGCGATCACCGCTTACGCGGACTTGCCGTGCGGGCGGCGCATGATCCGGTTGATCACGCGCTCACGCCGCTCGCGGCGGCGCTGGTCGCGCAGGTTCCGGGCGGCCCGCATGAAGTACTCGTGCTCGGTCTCAGGACGGGAGCGCGAGAACTGGCGCTCTGAATAGATCGGGAACATGTTGGTCATACCCCTATTGTAGCTTGTGTGTATGACCTGTCGACGCACTATTCGTTCGCCAAATGCCCCTTTTGGGTGAGGAATTGTTGAGTTTCGGAGAAGGACCGGTTACGCGATGGTGATCTCGTCCGAGAGGTACACGTCCTGGATCGCGTGGAGCAGCTCGATCCCCTCGGCCATCGGCCGCTGGAAGGCCTTGCGGCCGCTGATCATGCCCATGCCGCCGGCGCGCTTGTTGACGACGGCCGTGTAGACGGCGTCGTGCAGGTCGCTCTCGCCCGACGCGCCGCCCGAGTTGATCAGGCCGGCCCGGCCCATGTAGCAGCCGGCCACCTGGTAGCGGGTCATATCGATCGGATGGTCGGTCAAAAGGTCGGAGTAGACGCGCTTGTCGGTCTTGCCGAACTTCAGGTCGAGGAAGCCCGGCGCGGCCGTCTCGGGCGCCTTCTGCTTGATGATGTCGGCCTCGATCGTGACGCCCAGGTGGTTGGCCTGCGTCGTCAGGTCGGCGGCCATGTGATAGTCGGGGCCGCCGTCCTTGGCCGAGAAGGCCGAGTTGCGCAGGTAGCACCAGAGCACGGTCGCCATGCCCAGCTCGTGGGCCGCGGCGAACGCCGTCGACACCTCCTGGATCTGGCGCTTGGACTCGGGCGAGCCGAAGTAGATCGTGGCGCCGACGGCGACGCAGCCCTGCTCGCGGGCCTGGCGCACCGAGCCGAACATGATCTGGTCGTACGCGTTCGGATACGACAGGAACTCGTTGTGGTTCAGCTTCAGCAGGAACGGGATCCGGTGCGCGTAGCGGCGGGCGGTGGCGCCGAGCGCGCCGAGCGTGGTCGCGACGGCGTTGCAGCCGCCCTCGATCGCGAGCTCGACGATGCGGGCCGGATCGAAGTAGTCCGGGTTCTTCGCGAACGACGCGCCGGCCGAGTGCTCGATGCCCTGGTCGACCGGGAGGATCGACAGGTAGCCGGTGCCGGCCAGGCGGCCGTTCGAGTAGAGCGTCTGCATCGACCGCAGCACCGGCGTCGGCCGGTCGGACATGGCGACCACGCGGTCGACGAAGTCCGGGCCCGGCAGGTACAGGCGCTCGCTCGAGATGGTGCTGCAGGTGTGCCCGAGGAGCGACTCTGCGTCGTCGCCCAGGATGGATTCGAGCTGGGCGATGTCCGATGCGGGTGCGATGGCCATGGGGCTCCTCTCTCCTCGCCCGTGCAGGCGAATCGGTGTAGTTCGTTACATGTAGCTTAGGCCGCTAGCGATCAGTGGTTCCCAAACTCGGGACGTTGCGACGGCTGTGCGAACGGACGTCATGAGGCGTTCCGTCGCGACGTGGCGAAGGAGGGGGCGCGTGGGGGAACCCATGGGTTCCCCCACGCTAATCACCTGCGGGCACCTCGACATGCCCGCCGAACTGCCTGCGCATGGCCGAGAGCACCTTGTTCGCATACGTGCCATCGCCACGCGAGCTGAACCGCTCGTAGACGGCCGCCGTGAGCACGTAGGCCGGGATCCCCTCCTCGATCGCCGCGATCGACGTCCACCGGCCCTCGCCGGAGTCCGACACGCGCCCCGAGTACTCCTCGAGGTCGCTCGACTCGTGCAGGGCGGCGGCGGTCAGGTCGAGCAGCCACGAGCCGACGACGCTGCCGCGCCGCCACACCTCGGCCACCTCGGCCGTGTCGATCGTGTACCGGTAGAACTCGGGGTGGTCGAGCGGGGCGGTCTCGGCGTCGTGCACCTGATCGCGGGTGCCGATGTCCGCGTTGCGCAGGATGTCGAGGCCCTCGGCGTAGGCGGCCATGATGCCGTACTCGATCCCGTTGTGGACCATCTTCACGAAGTGGCCGGCGCCGTTGGGGCCGCAGTGCAGATAGCCCTTCTCGGCCTGGGACGGCTGGCCGGTGCGGCCCGGGGTGCGCTCGGCCGCCCCGACGCCGGGTGCGATGGTGGCGAAGATCGGCTCGAGCCGCTGCACGACCTCGTCCTCGCCCCCGATCATGAGGCAGTAGCCGCGCTCGAGGCCGAAGACGCCGCCCGAGGTGCCCACGTCGACGTAGTGGATCCCCTTCGGCCGGAGCTCGTCCGCCCGGGCGATGTCGTCGCGGTAATAGGAGTTGCCACCGTCGATGATCGTGTCGCCGTCGTCGAGCAACTCGGCGACGTCGCTCACGACCTTGCCGGTCACCCCGGCGGGCACCATGATCCAGACGGCCCGCGGCCGCTCGAGCTTCTGCACCAGGTCGGCGGGCGACTCGGCCCCGACGGCGCCCTCGCCCGCGAGCGTCGCGATCGGCGCGGGATCCCGGTTCCACACCACCATCTGATGCCCGTCGCGCATCAGCCGGCGGGTGAGGTTGGCACCCATCCGGCCCAGTCCGATCATTCCGAGTTGCATCGCGCTCTCCGATCCTCAAAAAGCCGACAGGGTCTCCGGCCGAGGCACCATAGCTACGATCGGGGCGATGCCGGAGATCGTCCAGGCCGCGCGGGGCGACGCCCGGGCGGTCGCCCGGTGCGTCCGCGCCGCCTATGCGCACTACGTCGAGCGGATCGGCCGCGAGCCGGCGCCGATGACGGCCGACTACGAGGCGCTGATCGGCGCGGGCGAGGTCTGGGTGGCCCGGGCCGGCGAGGACGTCGCCGGCGTGCTCGTGCTGCGGCCGCGGCCGCCCGCGCTCCTGCTCGAGAACATCGCCGTCGCGCCCGACCGCCAGGGCCAGGGCCTGGGCCGGGCACTGATGGCATTCGCGGAGGATCGCGCCCGCGCCGAGGGGCTCGCCGAGGTCGTCCTCTACACGAACGAGCGCATGACCGAGAACCTGCGCTTCTACCCCGCTCTGGGCTACGTCGAGACCGGCCGCGCCATGCAGGACGGGTTTGCACGCGTCTTCTTCCGCAAGGCGGTTTGACGGAGGACGTAAGAGCGATGACCGGTCCCTGTCAACAGGGGTCGCATCCGCTACCATTTGCGGGCCGATGCCACAACCCTCCGTTGCATCGGCGCGACCGATTGTGCGTTCGCCGGCAGGCTGAAGGAGCCCACCCTCACAGGGCCGGCGGATGGGGTCGGTCGAGGGGGCCGCGACAACCTCGCGGCCCCCTCGCGTTTCAGGTGTAGCTCGCACGCCTCGGGCCTCAAGGGGCTCCTCGACGCCGCCGACGACACTTGCATGTCGAGCGGGCCGGTAACGCCGGAAGCCACCCCTCCCATGCCGCGCGCAACCGTGCGGTTCCTGTGGGTTACCGCCGGCGTGCTCGCACTCTCGCTCCTGCTTGTGATCGTCGCAGGAGCATGGCCGCTACCGCCGGCGTGTACCGCGTCGGAGACACCGAACCCCGCCTGGCACTCCGCCGTCCGGACTCCCGTAATCCTCGCGAACATCGGCTTTGTCGGTTCGATCATCGGCGCCTTCTGCTGCTTCCTCGGTGCCGTCGGCGCCAAGGGCCGTCGGCTCGCCTTCCTCGGCCTGGGCGTCGCCGCATTTGTCCTCCTTGGCTACGCCGCAGTGGTCGCATTCGGCACCGGCCTGCCGTGCCACGCCTTCTACTAGGCGGTGTGTTCCGCGAGATCCGTACGCGCTAGGGCACGCGGTGGCGCATCGTCCACGCGCAGACGAGGACGAGCGCGAGGAAGCCGACCGGGATCACGAGCGTCATCCACGCGCCGGCGTTGTTGTCGTTGGCCAGGGCGATCAGATGCATGGTCGCTCCCGTCTAGGCGAGGTAGAACAGGACGGAGAAGATCGCGAGCACGACGGCCAGGAACCACCAGTAGAGCAGGCACGGCGGCACGCTCGCGCGCAGCCGTTCGCCGGGCTTCTGCACGGCCTGCGTCTCGAGCCAGTAGAGGCCGCCGACCAGGTGCACGAGATAGACCGCGATGAACCCGACGAAGACGCTCCCGATCCCGCCTGCGTGGCTCGGCGAGAAGCCGGGCCGGAACACCTGCGACGCCACGAGCACGGTGGCCACCAGGCCGACCGCGAGCGCCGCCAGCGCCGGGGCGCGGAACGCGGCAGGGCCGCCCGCCGCGAGCCGACCTGCGGCGACGTGCACGAGCGCCGCGGTGACGACCACCAGCACGAGGACGACGAGGCCCATCGTGCCCGACGGGTTCTGGCCGTGCGGGTTCCACATGTGGTTGTTGTTCAGCGCGCGCAGGTACAGGTAGGCGAACACGAAGGCCAGGAAGAGGAACGCGTCGGCCGCCACGAAGAGCCGGCCGGCGGTGGACTGGTCGCGGATGTCCAGGTCTTCCGCGTCGCCGACGATCGGGTTGAGCTCGGCCATCCCTCAGTCCCCCGCCGACGGGACGACTGCGTGACCGAGCTCCATGACCGGCGGCGCCGTCGGATCGCCGTACTCGTACGGCCCGGCCAGGATCCGCACCGGCCCGTCGAAATTGCCGACCGGCACGGGCGTGGGCAGCTGCCACTCGAGCGAGCGGGCCATCCACGGGTTGGCCGGCGCCGGCACCCGGGAGACGACGAGCGACCACACGAAGTTCCCCAGGAACACGAGCATCGACCCGCCCAGCAGGAACGCCGAGACCGACACCCAGTCGTTCAGGAACTGCAGGTGGGGCGCATACGTCGCCGTGCGCCGGGGCATGCCCATCATGCCGACGGCGAAGAGCGGCAGGAACGTCGAGTTGAAGAAGATGAACGCCGTCCAGAAGTGGATCTTGCCGAGCGTCTCGTTCAGCTCGACCCCGGCCATCTTCGGCAGCCAGTAGTAGATGCCGGCGAAGAACGCGAACACCAGGCCGCCCATGATCGTGTAGTGGAAGTGGGCCATCACAAAGAAGCTGCCGTGCAGCGTGACGTCGCTCGGGACGTCGGACAGGTACACGCCCGAGAGGCCGCCGATCAGGAAGTTCACGAAGAACGCGAGCGCGAACAGCATCGGCACCGTGTACCTGATCCGGGCCCGCCAGAGCGTCGCGATGCCGACGAGGAAGATGAAGCCGGTCGGCACCGAGATCAGCTCCGTGGTCAGCATGTAGAAGGGCCGCAGGCTGGAGTTGATGCCGCTCACGAACAGGTGGTGCTGCCACACCATGAACGAGAGCAGCGTGACGCCGAGCATGCCCGACACCGCCAGCCGGTAGCCCCACAGCGGCTTGCGCGCGAACACCGGCAGGATCTCGAGCACGATCCCGAATCCCGGCAGCGCCAGGATGTAGACCTCCGGGTGGCCGAAGAACCAGAACAGGTTCTCCCACAGGAACGGGCTGCCACCGGTGGATGACGAGAAGAAGGCCGTCCCGGACGTCCGGTCGAGCACCTCCATGAAGGCCGCCGCGAGCAGCATCGGCGGGCCGAGCAGCATCAGCACGGACGTCGTCAGCATGCTCCAGACGAAGATCGGGAGCCGCGCCCAGGTCATGCCGGGGGCGCGGTGGTTGAACACCGTCACGAGCATGTTCAGCGCGTTCAGGATCATGCCGACCCCGACCAGCGCGAACGAGAAGAGGTAGCCGTCCATGCCGATGTCGGCCTGGCTGGCGAGGGTCGGGTAGCCGGTCCAGCCGGTGGGGAAGCCGCCGTACGCGATGGTGGTCGTCAGGATCAGGCCGGACAGCGGCAGGATCCAGAACGAGAGCGCCTCGAGCCGCGGGAACGCCATCCGCTTGCTGCCGATCATGAGCGGCACGAAGTAGTGCCCGAACGGCCCCAGGATGATGCTCGAGACCATCATGATCATCATCGAGCCGTGCAGGCCGACGATGGTCAGGTACTGCCCCGGGGAGAACGTCGGCGTCGCCGGACGCAGCAGCTCCGT
>Ga0075436_100002100_pt1 | contig 13759 bp, 12 predicted proteins | sample RhiMethybrSRZTD5_FD_75303 | JGI IMG/M metagenome (GOLD analysis project Ga0075436, IMG submission 75303) | Populus rhizosphere microbial communities from Tennessee, USA - Rhizosphere MetaG P. TD hybrid SRZTD5 | ecosystem: Host-associated > Plants > Roots > Rhizosphere > Soil | place: USA...
ACTCCTCCGGACGTAAAGCTGTCCCAGGAGATGTCCCTGCCCAATCTGGTGTCATGGACGCCCAGCCCTGGCCCCGTGCCCGTGCCGGGTTCGCTCAACTCCAAGCTGACGCTGCCGCAGATTTCTACACCCGTAATTCCACCTCCGCCGGAAGTGGCGCGGGCAAACGATCGCGCTGCCTCGCCGGTACAGCAAGCCTCGGTGATTGCGCCACCACCCGACGTTGCGGATACCGCCCATCAGGAAGGTCCGGCGCTGGCCCAGCCCACAGCAGTTGCGCCTGCCCCGGAGAACACATCCGAGCTGGCAAGCGTGCGCGCGCTTAACGCGCCCCAGCCGGCGGTGGTTCCGCCGCCGGTGGCAGCCGCAACTGTGACGCGTACGGTGGGCACCATGAATGTTGCTGAGTTGCAGCCGCAGGTTTCCGCGCCCAAACTGCCGCTGTCTGCGCAGCAGACGGCGAGCGATAATGGCGCTGCAACGGGTGGCGTTGCCGGACAGGCTGAGAGCAGTGCTGCCGCGCCGCCGGACACACAGAACGTGGTGTTCGGCCGCCCTAGCGGCCAGTTGGTTGCCCTTGGGCTCTCGCCTAGCGCGGTCAGCGGGCCCATCAGTATTCCGGAGGGCAACCGGCGCGGAATTTTCGCCGCCGGGCCTTCCGGGCATGCCGGCGCTTCCGGCACACCCGCCGCAAATAGCGGCGGCACAGCGGAAGCAGGCATCGGCAGCAGCAACAGTCCGGGCAGCGACAAGCTGGCGGGAATCAGCGTCGCGCCGGGGACGTCCTCACCCGCCAACACGGGGGCTCCAGTGGTAGCAAGCCTGGCGCCCGGACATAACTTGATGGCGCTGGCCAGAGTTCCGAGCCTGTCGCCGCGCGTGACTACGGAAACGCCCAGCATTGCGCCTTCGGAAATTGACCGCGAGGTGTTCGGTCACAAAAAGTTTTATTCCGTCACCCTTAACATGCCCAACCTGAACTCGCGCAGCGGCAGCTGGGTGATTCGCTTTGCCGAATTGAACCAGGATGACAAGCAAGGGGACTTGACCGCGCCTGTGGTGGTGGAGAAAGTGGATCCGGCCTACCCGGGCATCCTGATGCGCGAGCACGTGGAAGGCACGGTGACACTCTATGCCGTCATCGGAACCGACGGCAATGTGGCCGGGGTTCGCGTGTTGCGCGGCGTGGAGGGCCGGCTGGATGCGGCCGCCCGCGATGCGCTGAGCCATTGCCACTTCCGCCCCGCCACTAAGAACGGCCTGGCGGTTGCGCTGGAAGCCGTGATCCGCATTCCTTTCGAGGTTCACCGGATTCCGTACTAAAGAAACATTGTGAACTGACCTCCAACTCAAACCCTGTCGGAGGCAAAGATGCCCCACTCGAGTCCGGTTTTGGCTTGAGTGGGAGTGGTGGACCCAACCTCCGAATAAGGAGCGGAAATTTCCCCACCTACCCACACAACGAACACCGCGTTGTGTGGGCCACCCGCCTATGAATTTGTTACGTTCGCAAACCGCAAAGCAAGCAACGCCATGTGGCAGCTGGGCACGGCACGGCTGAAACCGCGTCCTTCCGAAGCAGTTTCAGATGTCATGATGGAATCTAGCTCGCCGATCCTGCCTTGGCGGCTTGGGTCTGTTCCACAAAGCGGTACACGCCGGCGTTGGTGCACACTTCGTAGTAGAGGTCGTCGCTCCAGCCTACCGGGGAGAAATCGCGGGCGTTGAGCCGGGCGACGCGGGCCTCTCGGACCACCACGGTGTGGAATAACCCGCCTTCCAGAGGCACCAACCCCCTGTGCAGCCGCATCTGCTCGCTTTCCCAAATTGTGGGCATAGCGACATCCTGCGCCTGGAGCGAAATTTCCTGCTGCAGCTTGTGGAAGGCGGCGGCATTCAACTGAATCCCGCTCACGTTGTACACCAGGGGTGCGTTCTCGAACTCATTGGTGTTGGCCTCGCGCTGCAGCTGAAAACGGTAAACATTAAAGGGTCCGCCCAGCGGCAACAGGCGGCGCGCTTCTTTGCTGCAAGCGGAAAGCCGGTCACTCTCGTTGAGCGCCTCGGAAATCATGATGCGCGCGCTGCCGTCCATCAAGTACATGGGCGGCGAGCCCTGGTAGGTGATGCCCACGCCCAGTTCCAGGCCGGGCAGGCCGGCCTTCTGCGACTCCTCGTTGTAGGCGCGCACGATATCCACCATCTCCTTGGCCAACACGCAGGCGCGGCTCACCGCAAAGCCGCGCTCGCCTTCATATTCCAGCAGGGCCAGGATGATGGCGTCGCCCTCGATAAAAACCTTTCCGGCACCGTACTTGGGCAGCAGCTTGTTAACCGGATCGTAAAAGTTCAGGCTGAAGTAGGAAGCCGGGTTGAGGCCGCGCTCGCCCAAGGCGCGGGTCATGCGGGTGGAATCGCGCACGTCGGCCTTGATGATGACGTGGTGCACGACTTTGTCCTCGCTGGGCTTCTGCTCGTCGCGCAGCAGGAATTCGTAGAGCAGCCGATTGAGCGAGGAGAGCTCCCGCAGTTTCTCGTTGCCGATCACATTGACGCTGTCGAGCGCGGAGTTGAGCGCTTCCAGACGGCGCAGGTCGCGGTGGTAGCGCATGAAATCGCTTAGAAAACGTCCGGCAATGCGGGCCCGGTCTGCCCCTTTCATTTCTCCGATCCGCCGGATGGCGGCCTGCAGGCTGGCGGGGGATAGCCGGGGGTGCTCGGTGATGAGAGACTCCACCCGGCTTCGTTCCTTCTTTGAAACCAGCGCGTTCTTCAACTGCTGGGCGTTGATGGTGGGCGAATATTCGCTGAGCAGCGGCACCGCTTCATAAGAGGCCACCACGTAATCCATTACCTTTTGCGACTCCAGCAAGTCCTGCCAGGTATTGAGCAGCGCCTTTTGCGCTTTGCCCCGGGGAGAGGAGTCGTCGGGAGCGCCCCCGGCCACCAGTTCCTGGGCGTTTTCCGGAGAGTTGAGCAGGCCGTCGAGCACGCGGTCGGCGTCCATGCCCGGCCCCACCACATCCAGCGAAACCAGGAAGGCTCCCGCCAGCTCGCGCATGGTGGGAAAGCGGTCAGGATCGTGCTCGTAATTGCCAAGCATGACGTAATGCTCGGCGTTCAAGTAATCGTCGCGGCCGTCTTCGGTGAAGACCAGGCGATTGAGGAACAGTTCGTAGCTTCCGCCAGCGGCATCGCCGAACAAGGATTGGCGCATTCGCACCAGCGTCTGCTTTTCAATGTCGCGCAGGGTTTCGAAAATTTCCTGTCCGGCGCGGCGCAGCACCGACTTTTTCGAGACCTGCAGGGCATAAACCCGGTCGCGAATCTGGTTGGTCCGCTCCGGCCTATTTTCGGAGCTCTTCAGCAGCGTGCGGCAGCGCTCCAGAACCGTGGCAAACTGCGCCGTCACCTCGGAGCGCAGAAACTTCACGACCGCCAGCCGGGCCAGCAGGTCCAGCGAAACATTGCCCTGTTGCTTGGCGGCTTTGAGCGCTTCCACCTGCAGGTCGGAGAGCAGCCGCTTGAACTCCGCCGGCGTGCCCCGCGGGCTGGGCGGTTCAGGACGCTCCTCGCGCGCGCGCATCAGCAGGTTGCTGCGCGGCTGCAGCGGCCGCGGCGTTTCCATAATCAAATCGGCCACATTGGCCTGACGCGCGATCAGGCCACCCAGGTAAGCGCGCGCCTCCTCACAAAAGCGGGAGCTGAGGTAAACGTCGTGGCGCACGTTGTCCACGCCACGCACCAGCCCCTCCAACACAATAACCGGCGAATAGCTGGTGAGATTGAGCTGGCGCGCGTGGTCGGCAAGATTGCCAAATCGCAGAATGGGGATGCGCGCCATAAGTTGCCGATGATTACGGGTGCGCCGCCGCCCCGCTCAGGCTGGCTCGCAGTTCCGGGTCCACGACGGCCTGCTCCAGCGAGGGCTCATTCAAAGCCGCCACATCTGATCGCAGAGCTGCCGCGTCTTCCCGTGCCCCCGTCTTACGGAGAGCTCGCCACAGCAGCTCCAGGGATAAGGGGTTGTTCTGGTCCTCCTCCAAATGCGTCACCGCTTCGGTGTACTTTCCTTGCGCCATGGCCAGCGCTCCGGCGGCGGCATGGAAGGACCGCTGCACCGCTGCGCTGCGGCTGGCAGCCGCCATGGACTGCAGTTGCTGGAGGGCCTGCAGCGCCGTCTTACGGTCCGCGGCCTGCAAGGCACGCTGCGCCCGCACAGCCAGGATAAGCGCGTGCTCTTCATCGGCATCCGATTGCGACAACCGGTGATCGGCCAGCGCTTTTTCCGCAAGGTCCAGGTCGTTCATGGCCGCGGGCACCTGGGGATCATAGACAGCCATGCTGCGGTAGGCATCGGCTTCGATATGGGCAAACCCTTCGCGATGGGCTTCGTCAGCCAGCGCACGGAAGGTTTGGTTCGCCTCCACATAGCGTCGCTCACGAACATACGTGATGGCTTCCTGCATGCCATACTGCAGCCGCGCGCCTTCGCCATCAGCCAGCGCAATGGCCTTCTCGTATTCGTGGCGGGCCTGATCCTCTTGCCCCATCAAGGCGTAAGTATCGGCAATGCCCAACTGCGAGCTTACGAAATTGGAATCCAACTGGAGCGCCTTACGGTAATGCTCCAGGGCGCCGGCAAAGTCTCCCGAGAGCCGCAAAATCTCCGCGTAGGAGTCCTGCGGATTGGGCTCCCTGGGCTGCAGCGCCACATATTGATCCATCATCTCCAGAGCCTTCTTGAACTCCCCAGTGAACGCATAGGCATAGCCCAACTCGTTGATGGCTGCTGGGTAGTCAGGATGGAGCGCGATGGCGCGCTCCAGCAGCATCTCGCCGTGGTCATAGCGCCCCTGCTGGATCATCCAGCGGCCGGCCAGGAACGACAGGCGCCGGTCCTGCGGGTAGAGGGAAAGCAAATCGTTCATGGCGGCGATGGCCGGCACGTAGCGGCTCTCGCGCACACCGCTGAGCCATTCGATGAGCAGGCGCTCGCCGGGCGTGACCTTCGGCTCCAGCTTTTTGGCGGCCGCCAAAGCCGTCATTTCCTCCGCCGGATCTTGGGTAAGATAAGCCACCAAAATCTGTGCCTGGGCGAAGTTGGGATCCTTTTTGGCGGCCGCGCGCCAGCCCGCCAGCGCCCACTCCGTGCGCAGGTTTTCCAGGTTGACCATGGCCTGCCGGAATAGATTGCGGGCTTCCGCCGAAGTGGTGGTGATGGGAAGCAGTTTGGCGGAGCGCGGGTGTGAGGTCTTGGCGCGCCCAGCGACGGCAAAAGCCCCGCTGCACAGCAGGACTGCCGCCAGCGCGCTGCGACACAAATGCATTCGGTTCCTCGGAATCGCGGAGGCTGCTACTCTGGCCGGAGGGTAACATGGCCCCCGGGGGCGGCCAACGTTACAGAAGTCACGGCGGGCCGGCAAAGAAAAAGCCCGGCTGGGCGCCGGGCCTGAGGGTTGTGCCTGCGAACCGCAGGTCAGTTTTTAGAACTTCAACCGGCGCGGAAGTCGGGTACGTTCTCCCCCGGGGAGAAGATGAGCGCCGGGGTGCCGCGTCCCGCCTCCGCCAGCAGGCGATTGATCTGCTCCATCTCTTTCCGGCTCCAGCCCACGCTGCTGAGTCCGATTTCGCCGTCGGGCTCGATCCAGAAAAGAGTGGGCACATTGGTCAGGCCGTAGGCATTGGAGACGGGATAGCTGTCGGTATCGTCGAGCAGCACGGGAAAGGTGATCTTGTATTCCCGCAGGAAAGCAGCGGTATCGTTCTGATTATTTTGCGAAACCCCGACAATAGCGACGTTCTTGCCCGCATAGGCCCGGTACAGGCGTTCCACATAGGGCAGAGCGAATTGACATACCGGGCAGGAAATTTTGAAAAACACGGCCAGCACCGGGCCGCGGCTCAGGGCCTCGCGCAAATTAAACTTGCCGCCCTTTATATCCTCCAGCGTGAACTCGGGAGCGGCCCTGCCGGCGATCAAAGCAGGCATCTATTTCTCCTCCTCAATTATGGATTGCACCACCATCCCACGTTGCGGCTGCTAGGTTTTTTAGATGAAATTGGCGCGCCGCAGGATTTTTCTTGTTAAACCGGTGAGCGGAAGCGCTTCCACTTGCGCCCGCGTCAGCCACCGCCCACGTAATCCGGAAGGCGGCTCTCCCCGGCTAACCTCCACCAGGAAGTCGGTGACCGTAATGGAATGGCGCAGGGTCAAGTCGGCAGGCGCGCCATTCTTCGCCACCTCCGGCAACTCCCACATGCTCGGCATGAGTGAAGCACGGCGGGAGCGCTGCACCAGCCACACCGCTCGGTCGCGCTGTGCCAGCCTGTAATGCAGCTGGCCATCCCGGCGAGGCTCCTGTTTTTTTGGCCGGCCGCGTCCGCGAGTGTTGCACCAGCGAAACACAGGGCAACGGGCGCACTGCGCTTCCCCAGGCAGGCAAACGGTGGCGCCGAGCTCCATCATGGCCTGGTTGAAATCGCCGGGCCGCTGGCGAGCCAGCAACCGCTCCGCCATGCTCCAGGCGGCGTCGCGTCCCGGTTCGGTCCAAGCAAACAGGCGCGACAAGACACGCTCGACGTTGCCGTCCACTACCGGCACCGGCTCTCCGTAAGCGATGCTGGCCACCGCCGCCGCCGTGTACCGCCCAAAGCCTGGAAGCTGCCGCAATGCCGCCGCCTTGCTGGGTAATTCCCCGCCATGCTCGGCAACCACGATGTGAGCCGCGGCATGCAGCGCCCGCGCGCGCCGGTAGTAACCTAGCCCGCTCCAGGCGGCCAGTACTGCCTGCTCTGGAGCCGCCGCCAACGCTTGCACAGCAGGAAACTGCTGCAGGAAGCGCTGGTAATAAGGCAGCACCGCACTCACCCGCGTCTGCTGCAGCATCACCTCTGAAATCCAGATGCGGTACGGATCCCGGCTATCGCGCCAGGGCAGGTCCCGCCGCTTGCGCTCGTACCAGAACAGCAGCCGCCGCCGAAATGCCTGGCGCGCCGAGGGCGAGGCCAGTTCCACCGGGGCTGAAGCAGCGGTCTTGTTCTGCACTCTCGAAGTCATGGCTGAGGGCCTGCCGGTCGTGCCGGCACGCCCGAACCGCCTTGACAAAATGTAACGAAAGGAAACATCCCAGCTGCCGCCCAGCCTTAAGACTTACCCCGGAGCATACAGGAAGCCGCTTGCTTTCAGCAACTTACAAAAAGACGGTGGTTTGGACTGCGGACTGCTTTTGAGTATGCCAATCCCCAAGGAGTGCAGGCATGCAGAAGCGTCGAGCACGGCGCAGCGGTTTCAGCTTGCTGGAACTGCTGATTGTGATGGTGGTCATGATGGTGGTAGCGGTCGCTGCATTTCCCATCATCTCCAAGAACCTGCAGATCATCCGCCTGCAGAGTTCGGCGCAGGATCTGGCCAGCCTGCTGCAGCGCACGCGCATTCAGGCAGTGAAGGCCAACGGCTTCTACAGTGTGGTTTTCACCACGTTTAGCAATGGCGGCCAGGAGGCCTGCATTGATCTGGATTACAGCGGCGGCTGCACCTCCGGCGAGCCCACGATAGTCCTGGCCAGCAATGTATCGCTGGTGACCAACGGCAGCGGACCGTCCACTGCCCAGATCACTTGCGGGGCATTAACAACTCCCTGCCCGACGGGTTTCACCGGACTCAATTACGTGGCGCAAGGGGCTACGGTATTAGCTTCCTACAACGCGCGCGGTTTGCCGTGCGTGGGTAATCCGGCAACCACTCAACCGAACCCTAGCGGCAGCGTAAAAGTCTGCAATGAGTGGGACACCAATGTGACGCCCTCACAGCCGGTCGGATTCCTATACGTGTTGCGGTATGCGGGCAGCAATTCCAATACCTACGCCGCCGTCTCGGTTACGCCCGCCGGGCTGGTCACCGTGTGGCTGTACAACGGCAGTTCCTGGGCGCAGCAATGAGGAGAGGCATGAAACCGATCACGGGTAAACGCAAATCGGCGGGCATGACGCTAATTGAACTGCTCATTGCCTTGGGCATCGCAGCCGTCGGCCTGTCGGCCATCATGGGGCTGTTCATCATGGCCATTGGCAATAACAGCCGCAGCAAACGAGACTCCACCGCGACCCTGCTCTCGCAGAGCGTGCTGGAACAGATTATTCTGGCTGGCACCAACGGCACCGCCACCATTGCCCTGACCGATTGCCTGGGGAACAACTTCACCATCAACACCGTAGGCGGCGCCTCGCCGGGAACGGGTGCGGCATTGACCAGCAGCGGTGACATTGATTTCTCGCAAGCCGCCCCCGGCAGCAACTACAGCATGCAGTACACGGTATGCCGCGCCAATGGGCAAACCGCCATCTATGACGTGCGCTGGAACGTTCTGGATATGGACACCTCGGGTACTACCGTTTTCACGCGCCAGGTGCGGGTGGCGGCCAAGCCCAAAGGCACCACCGCCGCCAATTCGTTCCTGCTGCCCATAACTTTACGCGGCGTTGCCGCGGTGGCGGAGAACTAGGAGAAATCATGAGGCAACATGCGCGCCAACAACGAGGCTTCTCGCTGATTGAAATGCTGATTGTGGTGGCCGTGCTCAGCCTGGTGCTGGGAGCCATCTTCAATACGATTCTCGACGGCATGAAGAAATACCGGCAGGAAGAAAACCGGGTCAACACCACCCAGCAATCGCGCGAATTTCTCGACCAGATTGTGCGCGACCTGCACAGCTCCGGTTACCCAGGCCTGCGCATGTACGACCCCAGCGCGATCGGGAACGGGTCCACGGCGCAGAACAACTCCAACGTGGCGGTCGGTCTGGTGGCGGTTTCGGCTACCGATATCTGGTTTGAAGGCGATATTGACGACAGCGGGCAGGTGCAAAGCATCCGCTACACCCTGCAGGCCAATGCCAACGGCCATTGCCCCTGCACCATCATGCGCGGCAGTACGCTCAAGGCGGGTGGCACGGCGCCCAGTTCTCAGACGGTGCAGTACAACACGGAATTGGAGAACGTGATCAACAGTACGGGAGGCGCCACCCCCTATGCCCTGGACGGCGGCACCATCTTTAATGGCACGGCCGCCAGCAACAACACCCTGTACGCCTCGTTTAAAACCGTCCCCGTATTTTCGTTCTACGACCAGAACGGAAACGCGGTAACGGTTCCATCCGACCTGCAGGGATCGAATCTGAATACCGGCATAAGCGCGGTCGCCAATGTGTACATGATCAGCGTGGCCCTGAATCTGCTTTCCGCCCAGGAGGATTTGCAGACCCATTTGCGCTCCGGCGTGTCCATGCGGGCCATGGTGAAGATGAACAATCTTTAGGAATGGGGAGGAAGCATGATCCGGAAATCCAATCGCGAACGCGGCATGGCGCTTATCCTGGTGCTGTTCGCCCTGATGCTGCTCACCGCCGTGGGCCTGGCGATGATGTACATGACCACCACGGAGACGGGAATTGACGCCAACTTCCGCTCCGAGGTCCAGGCCTACTACGCTTCCAAAGCCGGCCTGGAGGAAGGGCGCGAACGGCTGCGCAAGTATACAAGTCCCGCTACAGCCATCACACCCCCCACGGTGATGCCTTCCACCACCAACCCCGGCGGCGTGATTTACATCATCAATCCGGCCAGCGCTTCGGAATCCATTACTCCCTGGGTGGCGGGCTCCGCTTATTTCGATGACGAACTCTGCCACGAGAACTACTCTGGCCTGGGGCTTTCGGCAACCGCGGTGACCGTGCCTTGCACCACCGCGCCCACGGGCACCTGGTACACCGTCGCGAATCCGCAGAGCACCGATCCTTATACCGGAACGGCGGCTGCCGTACCTTACAAATGGGTGCGCATCACGCTGAAGCAGGTGGGTTCTACGGCGCCCTATTGCGCGAACTCGTCCACCCCCCAAAGCACTTGCCCCAGCGCCGGGACGCAGATTTGTGCTGCCCTGAACGGCGCTTCGCCCGCGGTTCCGCAGTACTACGAGACTCCGCTGCCGGGGGGCACTACCACCTGCGAGCAGTCCAACATGCGCGAGGTGTACGTCATCACCGCCTTGTCCAAGCTAAGCAACGGCTCGCGCAAAATGACGCAATATGAAGTTTCGCCCATCAGCCTGCCACCGCTGCCTGCCGCCATCACCATGGACGGCGCCGCCCCAAATTTCAACCCGCCGCACTCCAACGCCTTGGTCATTAACGGCGCCGATGCCTGCGGAGTGACGGGCACAATGCCTGCCATGGGCGGCTTCGATGCGACCTCCACCAGTACCCTGATCGCGGACATTCCCAGCAACAAGACCGGGCTGTATCAGGGCGCAGGCGGCACGCCCAGCGTGGTGAACGTGAACTCGACCTTGGGAATGCTAAGCACCGTGGGGGGCCTGCAAAACCTGGTGACCAATATAGACACCAGCGCCGACCAGATCTACAACACCAACAACCCCACCATCAGCAATCTGGGCACCACGTCCGCACCCCTGATCACGGTGGTGAATGGCGACTACACCTTAAATCCCACCAGCGGAGGCGCCGGCCTGCTGCTGGTGACGGGCGCGCTCACCATTGGCGGCAGCGGTAACTCCACCTTTAACGGAATCGTCCTGGTGATCGGCAAGGGGCAACTGATCTCCAACGGCAACGGCAGCTCCACCATCAACGGCGGACTGTTTGTGGCCAACCTCTACAACAGCAGCAATGCCCTGCTGCCGTCCAGCAGCGCTCCGGGTATTCCGTCCTTTACCTGGAACGGCGCCGGCAACATGACGTTAAATTACGACAGCTGCTGGATGACCAACTTTTCCCAGCGCATTGCCCTGCGCGTGATGTCGTCGCATGAAGAGGTGTACTGATTACAATGCGGTTGTGAACAGGGTGCAACATACCGAGAGCCGACAATCAACTATCTTATGACCACACTCGCAATTGGGGGTCTCTGGGGCTGGGTTGTTGCGGAGGTCATTCACAGGCAATGAATTCACCACGTGAGTTCACGACGTAAATGTTGAAGCTGCGCAGGTCAGTTCGTAATTCCAGTTTCCTCTGTTCTTCGCAAAACCTAAAAAGTACGAGCGGGTCTTTGGCTTCCACTACGCCAACGATGCGACTAACAGTCGGTTTGGGGGGATTTCCCCCGTATTCCTGCCACAGGTCATACCGGCAATGTACCGCGGTTAGGACACTGGCATTGCTGGGATCGGTCACGAAGCCGTCCCCTTCGAAACTGGCCACGAGCTTTTGTGCAGCCCTCATGACGTACAAAAACCGTTTCCATTTAGTTCGCAACCACCCATGGCCCGACCCCGTGTCAATGTGGCCGACCTGTCCTAACTTAAAATTGGAATGCCTGCCAGAAACAAACGAAAAAGGCGCCCATTGGGCGCCTTTTTCACAACCGATCCGCAGGAGGAGAGCCCTACTTCTTCCTACGGCGGCGAATGAGATAAGCAAGGCTTACCAGGCCGCTGCCGAATAAGCCCAGGGAAGCGGGTTCGGGGTTTTTGTGGATCGTGCCCGGCCCCTCGCCCGCAAAGCCGGTCGCGATCGCACCTATCGCAGTACTACAGTCGGGGTTAGTCGCGAGGTCGCACACAGCGATGTGCGCGGCAGCGTCGAAGCCAAGAGAATTGAACGCGAGTACCGAAGCTGCGTCCAGCCAAGTCCCGGAGGTATTGGTTAGATCGAAAGTGATAGAGGTAAGAGCCCAGTTATACCCGTCGAATTCCTTGAAGGTCTGGTTGAAACTACCGAAACCATCCGCGGTCCCGGCACCCGAATCGCTGAGGTCAACACCGGCGCCAAACGATGCGGCAGTGCCGGTAAGACCGCTCAGTGTCCAACTGGTCGCGTTCACCTCCACAGCCGCAGCGCTGGTGTCAATAAAATAAAAGTTATTGGTAGCCGTGCTGTTGGCGGTGAATGTGATGCTCGCCATGGTGGAGCTTGTCAAATCAACTGTAACCGTCCCATAGGGCCCAGTGAAGCCTGAGATAGCAGTGTTTCCCGTGCTGAGCAAGCTGGTGAAGGTGTCAGCCCGCCCGGTTGACGGCAGCAGAAGCGCTACCGCAAGGAAGGCAAAGAGCCCAAATTTCAAGATGGAGACTTTCCTCATGGTGTATCTCCTAAATACCGCATTTCTCGCTTGTGCAGGTTCGTTACCAAAGTAACCGTAGGAAGCCCGATAGGGAGTGATATTTCTTGCTTAGTTTCTGCAAGTTAAGTCACCTTGGTTAAAGTTGTGGAAAAGTTTGGTTCAATAGTGTGTCTAATGTGCAACCGTTTGCGTTATCTGCGCAAACGATTGTTGCTTAAGCAGTTGCCATTTTCAGTATTTAGGGATTGTCGAAGAGCCCGTCGGGGTAGGGGAGGGGTTTTGCCCGGCGCTGCCATCGCGAGCTTTGCTGCCTTCCTGGATGCTCTCAGGCCCTCGAGGTGTGCCGCTGCCCCGCGCTTCGGGCGACTGCACCACGCCATTGTTAGGCTGGGAAAACTTGCGGGCCAGCGGCATCTTCTTTTCGAGCTCTTCCAGCTTCTTCAGCTTCTGGGGTTCGTGTTTGTGGAAGATGCGCAGCTGCTGGATGACCAACTTTTCCCAGCGCATTGCCCTGCGCGTGATGTCGTCGCATGAAGAGGTGTACTAAGGCGCCAACGATGGCGGAATGACGCTGACTCGCAATTTTCCCGATGCCAACTGCACTCCCAGCCAGGGGGACTGCAGTTGGTTGTCGGGGCTGAATGGTCCTCAGTCCGCTTGCCTTCTCCGCTACTTGCACTCAACTCTGAAGTTATCGTGAAAGACCGTCAAAACCCCCTTGGCGGTGACGGTGAAATGCAGAGTTTCGTGCACCAGGAAGTTGTTCCCTGACCCTTGGCCGATAATTCTGAAGTTGTTAACGTAGGTCGAGTTTGCCTGCCCGTTTTGGAAGGAGTTCTTGAAAGTCTCCTGGGTCACACCGGTGGCCTGATATTTCTCGCCCGTCATTTCCCCGGTTCCGCTGATCCCCTGCGGCTGGAAATGGAAATAGCCGCTGACGTTATTCCCATTGATGGTGAAGGAAACCAAGGTATGCAATGGGCCGCTGAGGTCCACTACCTCGCCGGTTCCGCCGGCAGCGCAGGGTATGTACACACCCAGGCTGATGTCAGTTTTGTCATTCACTTGTACCGCGGCATTCGCGGGCACAATCGCAATCAATAAAGCTGCAACGAGACACGTTGCCAGCGCGGGCAACTTGGTTGGCATGGGCTACTCCTTAAGGAAACGGCTGTGGGTTTGTTGAGCAAGTGGCAGGGATGTTGAGAGGTCGCACTTTGGTCGGCCACTGTCGCGGCTTCCTGGCATGGTTTGTGCACCTTTTGCAGCTCTTTCCGCGCGGTGCCGATCTGATGTCCAGCTATGATGCTGGGCGCTAGCGGGGAGTTGCGGCTGCTGCTTTCCCATATCCGGAAAATTTGCGATCAACAGGCAATGCCCGTGCCCGCGCTGGTTTGAAAGCGCGGCGCCAGGACCAGTGAGAGGACGGCGCCTGTATTAGCTCAGGGTTTGGGAGAGGAGCAGTTGCTCCGGGACGGTGGGTCGGCCCCGGGCTGGCTACCGGTGCCAGGAGCTGAGTTGCCCTTGGCGCCATTGGAGGGCTGGGTCGTGCCACTGGTTTGTGACTCTGGCGACTGCACCACGCCATTGTTAGGCTGGGAAAACTTGCGGGCCAGCGGCATCTTCTTTTCGAGCTCTTCCAGCTTCTTCAGCTTCTGGGGTTCGTGTTTGTGGAAGA
>Ga0075436_100002103_pt1 | contig 13746 bp, 9 predicted proteins | sample RhiMethybrSRZTD5_FD_75303 | JGI IMG/M metagenome (GOLD analysis project Ga0075436, IMG submission 75303) | Populus rhizosphere microbial communities from Tennessee, USA - Rhizosphere MetaG P. TD hybrid SRZTD5 | ecosystem: Host-associated > Plants > Roots > Rhizosphere > Soil | place: USA...
CGGAACGGGCGATCACGGACGAACAGGCGGCGCTCGTCAACGATCTCGTGATGAACACATGCGACGCCCTGAAGGAAGGGTTCCTGAACAACCCGCCATCGTGCAAGGTCGATTTCTCCGTCCTGAAGTGCAAGCAGGGACGGGCCGAGGGTTCGTGTCTCACCGAGCCGCAGCTGAAGACGGTCGAGACCTATTACGGCGGTGTGAAGAACTCCAAGGGTCAGATGATCTTTTCGGGCCAGGCGCTTGGCAATCCGATGGCCGCGCAGCGGCCGACGAACGATGCGCCAAGCGGCCTGTTCGACCTCGTGCGCATCGCGTACAACGATGCCGACGTCGACTGGCACACGTTCGATCTCGATCGAGACATGAAGCACCTCGATGAGAAGATTGGCTATGTCGACGCCGTGAATCCCGACTTGCGCGCGTTCAAGTCGAGCGGCGGAAAGCTGCTGATCACCCACGGCTGGTCCGACACCGGCATCACGCCGCTCACGAGCATCTGGTACTACGAGTCGGTCCTCGACAAGATGGGCAGGAACCAGAGCGCCTGGCTCCGCCTGTTCATGGCGCCGGGGATGGGACATTGCGGCGGAGGTCCCGGCGTGAACACGTTCGACTCGATCGGCGCGCTCGAGAAATGGGTGGAGAAAGGCGTCGCTCCGGACACCATGATGGGAACCGGCGCGCAAGGCCTGACGCGTCCGCTGTGTCCGTACCCGCAATACGCCGACTATAAGGGGGCCGGCGATCTCAAAGACGCGAGCAACTGGACGTGCAAGGCTCCATAAGCCGGGCGCTCTGCACAAGCATCACCGTTAAAAGCGGAGTACGACCATGAAACGCACAAGCATGGCCCTCTTCGGTGCGCTCCTTTTCTCCGGCAATCTCCCGACCGTCCACGCCCAGATTTCCACCAGGCAACAGCAGGCCGAGCAGGATGCGCTCGACGCCAGGACGCCGAAGCTGAACTACCAGGAGGAAGTGCTTCAGCTGTTGGTTCCGGGCTACACGATGGGCGAGACGGTTGGTGTCGACGTCAATTCCCAGAACCACATCTTCGTCTATTCGCGAACCAATCCTCAGGGCATCGCCCGGGGCGGCACGGCGGCCATGCTGTGGGAATTCGATCAGAACGGCACGTTCGTCAAGGAATGGGGGCCGCACAACTACGCCGCTTCCTTTGCGCACTCGGTTCGCGTCGACACGCACGACAACGTGTGGCAGGTCGATGAAGGCTCGGGGATGATCGTCAAATACGGTCCCAACGCCGTGCCGCTCGAACAGTTCGGCCGCACTCCCGAGGCCATCGACTACCTCGAACGGATGCTGGAAAAGATCGGGCGCGGTTACGAGGGCGCGGCGCGCCAGCTCGAACACCCTGTTGACATGCAGCACCAGCTCCATCCCGACGGCGGCGTGGGCACGTTCAACCGTCCCACGGACGTCGCGTGGGATTCCCACGACAACGTGTTCGTCACCGACGGCTACGGCAATTCGCGTGTGGTCAAGATTGCGCCGGGCGGCCATTGGCTGAAATGGGTCGGCACCTGGGGTACCGGTCCGAACCAGTTCAACATCGTGCACAGCGTCGCGGTGGACGCGCAGGATAACGTCTACGCCGCGGACCGCAACAATCACCGCATCCAGGTGTACGACGACAATCTGAACTTCATCAAGTCGATCACCGGCATGGGCGCGCCCTGGGGTCTGTGCATTCCACGGGCGGACGCCGGCGGCAAGCAATACATCTACAGCTCCGACGGCACGTCGGGCAGGCTCTACAAGATCGACTTGAGCAGCGGAAAAGTCGTCGGCTGGGCGCAGACAAGCCTCGGTCGCGGCGAGGACGATGCCGGCCGCCTGGTCCATGAGATCGGCTGCAAGGATCCCGATGTGGTCTATCTCGGGTCCGCGATCCTGTGGAACGTCACCAAGGTCACGATCAAGCCATAGAGAGCCGGCAACGCGGCTCGAATCGCCCTCATCACATCGACCCGGGCCGAGCGTCGCGACCCCAATAGTGTGCCGTTCGCGGCAATGTCGCGAACGCGTTTCTCGTCGTCGGCCGCGTCCACCGCTGCCACGTTGGGCGCGAACGGTCGGTGGTTCTTTACCTCGGGACTGCCGATAACTGATTGATCAGGTGCCCCACACACATCAATGCAACGGTGTGCGGCTTTGACGAGATGCGTGCATCGAGCGAGCTGAATCCATCGTCCCAGGCCTCCGCGCTGCGCCGGCTCGTCGAGCGGCAGCCGGCCTGCTTGATACGGGTGCGCCTCGACGGAGTACTGCTCTGGTGCAACCGCGCTGCGGTCGGCCTTCTCGGCGTCGCCGCGCGACGCGCCATTTTGAGCACGAACCTCATCGACCGCATTCCCCCGGCCCAACGCACCGAGTGGCAGGCATTCATGCGGCGGTGCTGGGAGAAGGGCGCTGCATCTTACGAGTGCGATCTCGTCATCGGCGATAGCGACGCTCGCCGCGTGCTCATTCAGGGGGTTGCGCTCAGGGACCGCCCGGACGGTTTCGAGTCGCTGTTGCTCCAGGTCGGGGCGTCGACCGACGACGATCGGGCCGAGCGCCAGGTCGTCGAGCTGCAAAGGAAACTCGAGGACAGCCGGCTGGCGTCGCTGCAGAAAGAACGTGAGTACGGCCGTGACGTCGCGATGCTGAAGGCCGCGCTCGCGGCGGCGCAGGCGAAAACAACTGCCCCTGGCGAGAAGCAACAGCTGGAGGGGCTCAAGCCGCGGAGTCAGACGGCGACGGCGGAACAGGTACGCCTCCAGGCCCTCGTCGCGGAATACGAGATCGACCGCACGCGCATCGCCGCCGACCATCAGGCGGCCGTCGACGCGCTCGAGCAGAGGCTGGCGCAGGCGCTGGAAGAACAAGGCCGCATGGCCGCGCGTGCCGAGGAGCAGACGCGCGAACAGGATCTCATGCGTGCGGCGCATCAGCGTGCGCTGGGCGATCTTCACGCCCGGGTCGAGCTGGCCGAGCGCGAACTGCACCTGCTGCGCACCGAGCATCATCGTGCGCTCGCCGATCTCGAGGGGGCGACGGGCGCGGCCGCGGAGTTGCGACATCATCTCTCGCAGGCGTCTGCCGACCAAGGCCGTCTGGCCGCGCGTCTTGGGGAGCACGAGCGCGAACGGGATAGTCTGATCGCCGACCATCACCGCGCTCTCGCCGATATGGAGACCCGCGCCCGCGAGATCGCGGAACTGCGGGCGGAACAGGTACGCCTCCAGGCCGTCGTTGTCGAATACGAGATCGACCGCACGCGCACCGCCGCCGACCATCAGGCGGCCGTCGACACGCTCGAGCAGACGCTGGCGCAGGCGCTCGAAGAACAACGCCGCATCGCCGCGCGTGCCGAGGAGCAGACGCGCGAAGAGGATCTCATGCGTGCGGCGCATCAGCGGGCGCTGGGCGACCTTCATGCCAGGGTCGATGTCGCCGAGCGCGAGTTGGATCTGCGACGCGCCGACCATGATCGCGCACTCGAACAGCTGATCGCAGAGCACCACCGGGCTCTCGCCGACGTGGAGGCCGGCAAGCGCGAGGCGCTCGACGAAGCGCGATCGCAGCAGGCGCAGGCGCTCGCCGACCAACGTCGTCTGGTTGCGCGGCTTGAAGAGCACGAGCGCGAACGGGACAGCCTGATCGCCGAGCATCGCCGGGTTCTCGCCGACATGGAGACGGGCAAGGGTGAGGCGCTGGCCGAGCTGCGTTCGCAGCTGTCGCAGGCGTTCGCCGATCAACGCCGTCTGGCCACGCGCGCCGACGATCAAGAGCTGGAATTGGATCGTCTGCGAGCCGAACACTACGCGGCCCTCACAGACGTGGAGACCAGGAACCGCGCGGTGCTGGCCGACCTGCGCTCCGAGCTGGCCCAGAGTGCGGCTGACTACACCCGCACGCTGGCGGCGCGCGCGGAGGAGCACGAACGCGACCGTGCGCGGATGAGCGTGGAACACAGCCGCGCCGTCGCCGATCTGCAAGCCGGCAAGGAAGCAGCCGCAGCCGAGTTGCGCTCGCAGCTAGCGGCGGCGATGGCCGAACATCATCGTCTGAGGACGGTTCTCGAGGACGGCGAGCGCGAGCGGGAACGGATGGCCGCGGAGCATCGCCGTACGATCGCCGACCTGCAGGCGACTCAACAAGAAACGGTGGCGGAGTCCGAGCGCCTGCTGCTGGAGGTCCAGCAAGCGTTGCTCGTCAGAGATGCGTCGCGCCGCGTCGAGATCGAGCGCCGCCTCGTCGATGGAATCGACGAGGGTCCGTTGACGAAAGCTGACGGAGAGCGCCTAGCGTCACTCCAGCGTGGGTTCACCCTGGCGTTTTCGCGGATGCACGCTATCCTCAAAGATGGACCGGCGGCGAAGGAGCCTTCCGACCCTGAACACGAGGATGCCGATCTTCTGCATGAACCTTTTGACGATGCGGACGACGCGTTCGTGCAGCGGCTCCTCGAAGTCACCCACGCGACTCCGCGTTCCGAGAATCTGCCTGCTCCAGAGACCGTCGCAGTCGTGCAAACCGTATCCGAGACGCAGGCCGTGACGGCCGCCGACCAGTCGGCGGACGCCGTGTTCGACGCGCAAGACGCCGCATTCGCGCGCCGTCTCATGAGCACGCACCATGCGCCGCGCGAGTCGGTTGAGAAGGCCGACGCTGAACCAGCGGAGGAGTTGCCCCAGGCACCGCCTGCCCCGCAGGATTCATCGGACGAATAGAACTGGAAGAGACGCCCCTTCACCGCCGGCCGGCCGCACCGATATGGGCCGGCCGCGCGGTCTTCAATGATGCTGTTGGTTCGGTTTCTCTAGCGCAGCGTCTGCGGCAGTTCTTCGGTCCTTTGCCGTGGACGGCGTATGAGATAACGTCGGCTGGCCGGCATACATCATGACGGTGAAATCACTCGCAACCCTGCCGACGGCATTCTTGGCAGGTGTTCTGGCCACCGTTGGCGTGCGAGCCGCCGAGCGTTTTATGGCCACGCGGAGCCTTGAATTCTCTGGCGGCCGGATCCTCACCGTGTACGGCGTGGTTGTCGCTATGCCGTTCGTCTTGTTCGTCGTCGGCTGGGATCTGAAACGATGGGAAGGCAACTACTGGTTCAGCGATGCCGGCAAGGCAGATATGCGCCAGATGTGGGCGCGATGGGCAGCGTACTTCCTTGGCGGACTCCTCGGCTACGCCTTCGCGTGAGTCGTGAGCGAACTCCACTCGGGCGAACCGAGACACGACCTCCTTTGCCTTATTTCTACCGATTTGGCGAATCGGTAAGATCTCGATAAGGCTTACCGCCCTTCGCCTTCTCCATTTCTTTCAGCAACTGACCTGCACGTCGCTCTGCTCGCAACCGAATCTCCCACGCCGTCGACACGTGGATGCAAAGGGCCGCGCAATGGTGAGTAATCGTCACTCTGTCCGCCTGTGGCCCATCCAAATCGCCACGATCGGCGCGGCCTGTTCTTCACGGCTTCCTTGAAATCGCACGCGGGAGGGGTTCGAAGACGGTCTCGGCCTGACCATTCACCGACGTCATGATTTGAGGAAGCACGCGCAGCACTCCGGTCCAAAACGGCACGCAGATCGCGACACATGTCACTGACGCCACCAGGCACCCTTTCGCGTAGCCCAGCACGCCGTCGTAGACGCGCGATTCCCTGCGCGCCACAATCGCGCCTGCAGCGAGCACGCCGGGCACCTGAAAGATCATCAATGCGGCGAATGCGGCCCTCACCGCGTCAGGGTGGTCGACCGTCGGGGCGTGGAGACCTCGAGCGAAGACCAATTCCGCGACTCGCCACACGACGGCGTCCGCGTCTCGAAACAGGAAGAGCGCCAGCACTGTGAGGAAGCCGTATGCCAGCAGCGCGCGTACGGCGGTGGAGTAATTCTGACCGTACGATCTCTCGACAGCCTCTTCGGTGGCGAACGCGCGCGTCAGCCACAGCACGATGACGCCGCCGAGCAGGCCGCCGATAAAGGCGCACGGAAGCACCAGTCCTGCGGAGTACACGACCAGAATCTGGAGTGGCGTGTCGACGCCAAGCGGCATCAGGTGGACATGCCGCCACAGCGAGGGGCCGAGCCAGCCGCCTGCCATGGCCAAGCTCAGCTCGGCGGTAAAGAGTGCGACGCCGGCGGCGAGAAGGAAACCGGTCATGCCGCGGAAGGTAGGGCGGGCGAGTGTTTGCGAAAGGATGCGCGCAAACACGAGTGTCCCGGGCAACCGCACCAGGAGGATCATCCCTGCCAGGGTCGGCCAGCGATTGAGCGGAAGTGTCCCCAACAGCGAAACCTCCGGCGCGGCGAACGCGCGGCCACTCGCGATGCTGTGCCACACACCTGTCAGCGCGCGTTCGGTCTCGGCCGCAGTCGGCGATCCAGCGTGAAACCACCAGACCAGGATGTTCATCAGCGTGGTCAGCGCGACGTAAAGCAACAGGGCTAGGCAGGACGATCGCCACGCGCACGCGAAATGCAGCGTACTCTGGCGGCCAAGCAGGCTCGTGATCGCAAGGACGAGCAGGCTGGCGACGGTCGCGCATGCGGTGAGCAGAAATGCGATGTAGGCGATATCAGGCAGGAACGGCAGCAGAATGGTGAACAGCCAGATGATGCCGACGGCGAGGAACACCCACCCCAGCCCACCGCCCTGGCCGTAGCTGAAGCGCGACCCGTCTCCGCGCCAGGCCATCTCCACGGCCGCCTGGCGTGCTTCGGCCGCCTGACGATCCCGGATGCCGAGCGCCACTTCGGGATTGTTCGAGTAAGTTGCCGTACCGTAACGGCCGGTCTCGTAGGTCCCGTCTTCGTCTTGGCTCACGGTGCCGCTCGCGCGCAAATCGCCGCGCTATCCGGACGAGGGCGCGCCGTCCGAACGTTGTGCCGGCGCGAATCTATTTCGGGATCCATAGCGGGCTCTTCCTGACCAGCTCCATTGTCTTTCGTTCGACCTGCGGAGCGTCGGGACGCTTGTAGAGGAGTCTGAAGAGCGCAAGCCCTTCGTCCACTCGGCCTCCATAGATCAACGACAGGGCTGGAGCGAGCGCACCGCACCGACGGATATCCACATCCTGGGGATTCTCCTGCATCGCCTTGCGCGCCTCAGCTACAGCCGCTTTCGCCTCTTCGGCCGCAATCAGATATCGCGGTGTCGCCACTGCGTAACGTCGTTTGGCTTTGTCGTATGCGAACACCACATTAGGCATAGGAGAATAAGCAAACGAACACATCGCGTTCGCAAACGTGTCGTCGCACGTTTTGAACTCCGGCACGCCGTCCTTGTCGAGATCGACGAGCTCCCCAGGGCAACTGCCCGTCGCCACCGAAAGAATCTCCCTCGGTGCACCCTCGATTGAGTAGATGGAAGTGGATTCGCAGCAGTGCGCGCCTCCGGAGTTCGTCCTCACCACCAGTTCGGCGCGGCCGTCGCCCGTAATGTCTTTGCCGCTCGACGCGACGTCAATGCTGCCCTCGTCCGGCCCGAGGGTCAGGATCTTCCGGTCGCCTTCGTACACGACAGTGATGCACTCACATATCCCGGAGGCTGACACCTCCGGTGACGTTTCGCTGACCCAGCGCTGCACCACGAATCGATCGACCTGCCGCTGATCGTGGAACACGAAGCCTTTGCGTGGGGACAATTTGGGCGGCTGCGCGCTGGCAGAACCGATCCCGGCCACGAAGCACGTGATCAGGACGCCGGCTCGGGCCAAACCATTTCTCGTCATGATGGGCGCCGCTTACGTTCCAGCCGGCGCTCTGGCGCCGACCGACCTCACGTACTCCGTGAACACCGCTTCGGCTGTTTCGATATTCTTCTTGCTCTTGGTCCTGTTCCACCATCCGAGGAGCGCCAATGGAATCCCCAGAGGCGCGAGAAGAACCGTCAGCGATATCAGGACGCCGAGGATGATCGCCGGCGTTCCATACATCCTTCTGCTCCGTGTGTCCTGCCGCAGTTCTTCCTTTCGCGCGTATAGGATGTCCGGATCCGACGAAGCGGTTGCTTTCAACCCACCCAGGAGCCGTTGTCCGTCCAATTGGGGCACGATCAAGGCGTGCTGCATGTGATACGTCTTCCATTCCGTCTCATCCGGGATTTCCATTTTGGAGTCTCACGACTGGGAACGCCGAGTGGCCCAATCGCGCGCCACCTTAGCGGCAGCCGCTGTTGAGGCGCTGTTCAATGTTGCACACCGCACAACCATGGGTCGGTAGCACTTCTCGCTCGTCAACTCCTCCGGCAATGGGCCCCCGGCGCCACGGGAAGACGGACCACTGCGCTCGCAGCGATTGTTCGAACACGATCCTGTTCGCTCTGGTGACCGAGCGAGAGCGAGGGAATCGTCCCCAATGCCGGCCAGTTGGAACCAAATCGCGGGCTGGCTCGAGTAGATTGACGACTTGCGTCAAGCGGCCTGAGCCTTCTCAGTCGGCGAAGCCGTACAGTAGCGGCATGGAAGTCCAGGTCACGGCCGAAACGGCCCCGAGGGCGGGCGACTCGTCCTCGCCAAGAAACTGAAGGATCTCGCCGAGACGAGCGGACGTGCCTGAAGACATTGTCGAGGATGCGCTTGAAGGTTATCTCGAAGAAGTAGCCTTAAGTCCGCAAGACGCTCGACAGCCGCTACGACGATCTCAAGAGCGGCCGGGGGGACCCCATCGACGGCGAGGAGGCATTCAGTAAGCTGCGCGAAAACAGCGAGCGCCGACGATGGGGCGGATGAGCCGCTACGCTGTACATCCCGATGCGTTCGCAGATCTCGACGAGATTTGGGACTACATCGCGCAGGATAACGTCGATGCTGCCGACCGGGTTCTCGCCGAGATCGATCGACGCTCACCGTGCTCGCCGGATCACCACAGATTGGGTATCAGGCCATAGCGAACCCTGCTTCGTGGCGCTATCTGCTAGGAACGATAGCCGGGAGGATCGTCGTGTCGTTCTTCGCGAGACCCGGCCGCGCCGACCTGTACTTCTTCGCCGAGAGCACAACCTGATCGATCATCGCGCCGTCCTCGCGCGACTGGATTCGCATGAAGTGCAACATGTTGCCGTTCGTGCCTGCCGGGAACCGCAGGGTCACAGTGCCGACTACGTTCCGGCTCCCCCACGCTTCGTCGCGCCAGCCCCATCCCTGCAGCCCGCAGCCGCTGCACTCCTCGAGGTTCACGGCCAGCGCGGTGGCGGTGCCGATGGCATATGCCGGCGCGCCGGATCGATCGACGGCGCCGGAGAACTGGACGTAGACCGAATCGTTGTACGGACTGTTCTGCTGCGCCTTCATCCGGATCCAGAGCTTGTATTCCTGCGTCGGGTCCGCCGGGAAGGTGAACTCGAAGTAGTCGGCGGGACTGGCCAGCGGCGCCGGCAGCTTCGGCCGGTTGGCGTTCGGATCTCTTAGCACGCCGCCGTCGGCCGCGGTGGGATCGGGGCCGCCCGTCCACGTGCCGCGGACAACCCCGCCGTCCGCGTCCGCGGTATGGACCACGAGCTCTTCGAGCGGCGTGATGGTGACGGTCACCGTGTCGCGCGCCTCGGCGCCGGCGTTGTCGCGCACGATCAGCGTGATGACGTGCCTCCCCGGCGGCAAGTTCGGAAAGAAATCTTCGCCTGTGCCGACCACCTTGTCCCCTTCCATCCACGTGAACAACAGCGGATCGAGATTCGGATCGTAGGTCCTCATCGCGTCGGCGGCGGCGGCCCGATCGCCGAACTGCCAGATGAACGGCACCTCGGCATTGTGAGGCGACATCACGACGATCGGCGCGGCATTCGGCGGTTCGGCTGCGCGGTTGTAGAGCACCATCGCGGCGTAGCTGGTGGTCGCGATCAGTACGTCGGGCCGTCCGTCGCGGTCGACGTCGGCGGGAATCGAGCTGCCGAACGACACGTTGAACGAGCGGTTCGGGCCGAATGTCCCGTCACCCTTGCCGATGGCGAGTGTCCCTCCAGACGTCAGGATGTCGACCCGGCCATCACCGGTGAAATCGGCGATGGCGACGTTGGACGCGAATTGCGGAACGTCACTGAAGAGCGCTGACTTCAGTGTGCCGTCACCGTTGCCGAGCCAGGTAATGATCCGCTCTTGTGGCGCCATGCCCACGACATCCGGATGTCCGTCGCCGTCGAGGTCGGCGACCTGCAGACCCCACGCGTCAGGGACCGTTTCACTGCGCCGCTCCGTCGGGAAATCACCGGCCCCGTCACCCAGCAGCAGAACCACCTGCTTCGCGATCAGGTCCCAGAGGATCAGATCGACGTTGCCGTCGCCGTTCATGTCGGCGGCGCTTTGCAGCCACGCGGCCGATGGGTGAGCCTGATCGTTTTCGGTGAACGTTCCGTCGCCGCGGCCGAGGAAGACTCTGCGGATCATTCTGGCGTTGTCGGCCGCATCGGCGACCACGATGTCGACGTGTCCGTCGTGATTCACATCAGCCGCGATCATGCCGAGCGCGCGGTTCACCGTCAGCGACGCGCCGCGCGCGAAGCCGCCGGCGCCGTCGCCAAGGAGGCAGTCGACGACGACTTGCTGCGTCGCGGAATCGCCCTCCCACACCCAGTAGTACGCTGCCTCTGCGAAGTCCGGGTGGCCGTCCTCGTTGAAGTCGCCGACGACGGCGGATAAGGCGATCTTGGAGTCCCGGCCGGTGTCGACATTGTCCGGTGTCTTGGCGTCGAGCACCACTCCGCCGCCGACGACGACGTCGGGAATGCCGTTGTGATTGAAGTCCGCGACGGCGAGGAGCCCGCCAGAGGCCGAGACGTTATTCGAGACGTCGGGCAGCGCCCGCAGCTCGAACGCCGTCGCCCCGGTGCCGCCAGCGCCGGCGGTTCGATTCCAGAGTACGGTTGCCGCAGTCACGTACTCGTTGCCGGTCGCGAGATCGACGCGGCCGTCGCCGTCGAAGTCGCCGGCGGTCACCGCGCGGCTGCCCGACGACGATTTGATCACCTCATGCGTGGCAAATAGCGGCCCCGAACTGCTGGCGAAGAAAATCGTGACGCTGCTGGAGGCGCGGCTCGCCACCGCAAGGTCGAGGCGTCCGTCGGCGTTGAGATCGGCGGCGATGATCCCGCGGGGCGATGACAGGCCGGCGCCGGTCAGCATCGTCGTCCAGCGTAGGCCGGTCGCGCCGTTCAAGTAGAGCTCGACGACGTTCCGCGCTGTCGACGCCGCCGCGAGATCGTCGCGGCCGTCTTCATCGAAGTCGGCAGCGACGAGGACGTTCATGTTCGTTCCCGAGCCGGAGGGCGCAGCCAGTTCCGTACGGGTGAAACTGAGCGCGCCTACGTTCCGCAGGAGAGTAATGCGGCTGCCGCCCGCGTTTGCGACCGCAATGTCTGAATACAAGCCGCCCGATGTGAAGCGGCCGACGGCAATGCCCTGTGGGTTCGTTCCGGCGTTCAGGGTCGGGCCGGCCGTGAAGTCACGGGTGGCGATGTCGTAGGTAAGGATCGACACCGTTCCCGAGGCGTAGCTGCTGTAGACGAGGCTCGGACTCTGAGGGCCGAACCAACCTGCGGCGAGGCCGCGCGGGTTGCCGGGCGCCGGCAGTCGCTTCGGCGCGGCGAAGTTGCCCGCGGCGCTGCCGAAGAGGACGTCGATCTCGTCGGCGTCAGCCGCGGCGACGGCGAGATCGGGGTAGCCGTCGACGTTGAGGTCGGACACGAGGAGGTCGAATGGCCCGGCGCCGACGGGATAGCGCCTCACGGTGAAGCCGCCGCTGCTGAATTCGCGGTTCATGAAGACGTCGACGGTATTCGAGGCGGTGTTCGCCGTCGCGAAGTCGAGCGCACCATCGGCGTCGAAGTCGGCCGACACGATAGCGCGTGCACCGGCGTCGCTTGGATACTGGGCTGGAGTGAACCTCAACGCGGTCGTCGGTGTCGTGTTCTCGGCCGCGAAGCGGCCGGTCAGGAGCAGGAACACGAGAAGAGACGAAGCCGTTCGACGCAGCATGCGTGCACCTCGGTACGGTTGCGATGGGTTCGAGAGGCGGCGGTGCAAGAGCTGTGACAGCCTTGTGAGTCGGCATTCGGCCGCGATCGGAGGGGCGCCGTGTCCGATCGGATAGCTTGGCGCCGACGATCGGATATGCCCGGCAGAGCTGCGCTCGGCGGTCTGCATCTCGCGATGCCGGCTACGGCGCGAATGCCAGCAGACCCGTCGCGAGTGAGTACGACCTTGCCAAGAGTCGGTTTCGTCGATCGCGCCGTGGCGACGACGCCAACCCAGTCCGCGTGCACCGCTGCGACCGCGCTACACACGCAAGGACGGCGGCGAGACGCAGAGCGCGAATGCGCATGGGTGAACCTCCCGGCGCGCGTCTCGCAACAAGGAGTCCACCTGCCGCCGAGCCGCTGGTACACCGAAGCGATCGGCGCCGGCGGCGATGTGCCCGGGCTCGTTCACGCGTTGCGAGCAGCATGACGGGCATCGCAGTCTGACGGGCGCCACTACGCGCTCTCGAAAATGCTGCATCGGAGCTGAACCCGAGGACGGTGCGGGCGCGACTTGCGCGCGCGGCTGACAAATTGGCGACGCGGTACACCGAACGGCGTGGCTATCGGTTCACAGGGACTGCCACGCTCGTGCCGTTCCTCAGCGGCATCGTTCCGTGCGCCGAGGACCTTACGCCGGAGCTTGACCACAGATTGGTTCGTCCCCAACCGGACGCGCGCCCTTCTACGTCGTCGGGTCCGTCGTCGTCCGCGCGGCGTAGAAACATCGGTGGTATACGCAGCTCCATCGTGCCAGATATGGTCGTTCTCGTCGGTCACAAATTCCGAAGGAGAACGAAAATGAAAGAGACGCAGAAGAAATCCGCCACTCCGAAAGTCGTCGCCACTCCCGTCGTCGTCACTCCGACTCCCACCAGCGTGACGCTGACCCGCTCGATCGCTCCGCGCAAAGGGTCGTCCGTCGTCTACGACATTCCCGGTCTGCGGGTGAAGGTGAAGATTCCGCGCGCCGCGTTCGTGGGCAATCCTCCGGATGCTCTCGTCGTGCAGGGGTCACCGTTCGCGGCGGCAAAGGCAACGTTGACGAAGGGACAACGCGCCGCCATTCGCGCCGCGCTCACGCCAGCCGACAAAGCGCGCATCGCTCGCGAGCGCGCGACGCGGGCGATGGCTCGCGCGGCGAAGTTGGAGGCTGCGGCGGCATCGAGCTAACACCGCTCCGCTCTCATCTCTTTTCTCTGATGCGGTATCTGAAGAAAAATAGCGGTTTATTCATTAAACCGCTAAAGGTAAACCCGATTTACCCTTTTACGACCACGGCCGGGCAGGGGCGATCCCCTCCCGGCCGGTTTCGTTTCGGCCGGTCGGCCTCCGCCGCGCCCGACTCCCGGCCGACCCGGAGCCCGCCCCGGTCGCCGATCGCCCTGCCTAGACGAACCTCGCCGGGCGCTCGGCGGCCCGGAACCTCGCCGGGCGCTCGGCGGCCGGAGGCTCCCGGGGCTCCCGGCCGGGCGACGGCCTTGTGCAAAACTGTACAGGCCTCCAACGGTGCTCAGGCGTATGTTCACGTACGGAATGACAAAGCTCCAGCTCGAAGCACGTTTCCAAGCGCAGGCGCTTGAACTGGCGAACCTTCGTGTAGCACTTGACACGATGCGCACGGAGCAGATCACGCAGTTCACGCGCATCGCGCAGATGCAGGCAGAACTTGACCTCCTGCCGCACGCGCGCCGCCGTCGGCTCTCATTGAGCGC
>Ga0075436_100002107_pt1 | contig 13733 bp, 11 predicted proteins | sample RhiMethybrSRZTD5_FD_75303 | JGI IMG/M metagenome (GOLD analysis project Ga0075436, IMG submission 75303) | Populus rhizosphere microbial communities from Tennessee, USA - Rhizosphere MetaG P. TD hybrid SRZTD5 | ecosystem: Host-associated > Plants > Roots > Rhizosphere > Soil | place: USA...
GAGAAGCCGCTGCACGAGATCAGATACACCTATGTCGGCGATACGCGCTCGAATATGGGGCATTCGCTGATGATCGTCGGGTGTCTCGTCGGAATGGATGTCCGGATTTGCGGGCCTAAGTCGCTGTGGCCCGCGGAGAGCTACATCAAGATCGCGCGCGACCTCGAAGCCAGGTATGGCGGCCGGCTGACCATTACCGACGACCCGGAGGAAGCCGTATCGGGCGTGGACTTCATCCACACCGATGTCTGGGTGTCGATGGGCGAGCCGAAGGAGGTCTGGGCCGAGCGGATCAGGCTGTTGAAGCCTTATCAGGTCGACATGAAGCTGATGCGGGCAACCGGCAATCCGCGGGCGAAGTTTATGCACTGTCTGCCCGCTTTTCATGATTTGGAGACCAAGGTCGGCCGCGATATCCACGAACAGTTCGGCCTGACCTCGATGGAGGTCACCGAGGAGGTGTTCGACTCCGAAATGAATGTCGCCTTCGAGCAGGCCGAGAACCGGATGCACACGATCAAGGCCATCCTCGTCGCGACTCTCGGGGACTGAATCATGCGCATTGTCGTGGCGCTTGGCGGCAACGCGCTACTAAGGCGCGGGCAGCCCATGACGGCGGAAGCGCAGCGCGCGAATGTCCAGATCGCGGCTGCCGCGCTCGCCGAAATCTATCCCGGCAACGAACTGGTCATCACACACGGCAATGGGCCGCAGGTGGGGCTGCTCGCCCTGCAGGGCGCCGCTTACAATCCCGAGGAACTCTACCCGCTCGATGTGCTCGGCGCGCAGACGGAGGGCATGATCGGCTACATGATCGAGCAGGAGCTGGGGAACCTGCTGCCGTTCGAGGTGCCCTTCGCAACGATCTTGACCATGGTCGAGGTCGATCCCGCCGACCCTGGTTTCGCCTTGCCGACCAAATTTATCGGCCCGGTCTATTCGGAGAGCGAAGCCGAGCGGCTCAAAGCCGAAAAGGGCTGGGTCATGAAGCGGGACGGCGACAAATGGCGAAAAGTCGTCGCCTCACCCCAGCCCAAGCAGATCTTCGAGGTACGGCCAATCCGCTGGCTTCTCGAAAGAGGCACGATCGTCATCGCAGCAGGCGGCGGCGGCATTCCGACCGTCTATGAGCCTGGCCGCAAATTGCGCGGTATCGAGGCGGTCATCGACAAGGATGTCTGCTCGGAATTGCTCGCGCGTCAGCTCGATGCCGACTTCTTCCTGATGGCCACCGACGCCGACGCCGTGTTCCTCGATTGGGGGAAGCCCACGGCCAAAGCCTTCAGGCGAGCGAACCCAGCTGCGATGCGCGACTACAGCTTCCCCGCCGGATCGATGGGCCCGAAAGTCGCGGCGGCCTGCCATTTCGCCGAGACGACGGGCAAGGCGGCGGCAATCGGCGCGCTGAAGGATCTGGCGGCAATCCTGCGCGGAGAGGCTGGCACAACAATCACCAATTCAGCACGGACGCTCGAATGGGCGGCTGCCTGAGCGGCATTCGGACCACCTTCGAGCGGTTCGACGTGCCGCGCCCGCCAAGACTGGAAATTGACGAGGGGGCGCTTAACATGTCTCAGTCGAGTCTTCGACGCGGCCCGGTTACGGCAGTCGTACTAAGCATGATGTTCGTTGCGGGCTTAGCGATGGCGCCGGCGCGCGCGGAAGAGCCCGAAAGCCCAGGCAGCGCCACAAACCCGCAGGCGACGGGTCCCCTGGCGACGCCGCCGCCGACATTGCCGGCGTCGAATGTCGTCGATACGAGCACGTTCGCGGGCTCGACAAAAGACCGCCCGGCTTTTCGGCTGCTGCCGCAATTTGTCCCAGGATCCGAGGATTGGTCGCGGCCCTATGCGGACATCCTCGATGCTGAATACAACAAATGGCTCGCCTTCAAGAAAGGCATCAGCGAGCAGTACAACCTCGACTTCGGCATCGATTATTCCTTTTACCCGCAATGGGGGACGAAGGGGCAGCCGGTCTATGCGAACGTTTACTATCCCTATATGAGCTGGAAGCCATTCAAGGACACGCAATTCGGTTCCGGCGAGTTCAACATCGTCACCTCGCACCAGGCCTATTTCAGCCATCAGAACACCAGCAGCCAGGCGTCGCGGCTTGGCTTAATCACGTTCCCGAACGATTGGACGCGCGACAACTTCGCGTGGTCGACGCTCGTTTACACGCATACCTTTCCCGGTCTAGTCAGCTGGCTGTCGCTGACGATCGGCCAGTACAACCTGTTTTCGTTCGACCCAAATGAATATGCCGCCAACGCGCAAACCAGCTTCATCAGCTATTCGTTTGCGCAAACCGCCACGCAGACTTTCCCGAATGCAGGGCTCGGCGCTTACGCGCGCGTGAAGGATCCAAATGGCCAGTTTAATTTTGCCGTCGGCGGCCAGGGCGGTACCGATCTCAACGGCGGCTCGCTGACAAGCAGGGGCATCGAGCAAGGGCGGATGGTGAAATGGGGCAACGCGCAATGGACTCCAAAATTCCCGAGTCTCGGCGACGGTATTTACAGCCTCTTGGTCTATGAGCAGCCGTTTGTCCCGAACGTTAGCGGCCGCTCGACGGGCATCTCGCTCAGCATCTCGCAGGATCTGACCGACAGGTACGGGGCGTTTCTCCGCATCAATAATGCCACCGGCTCTGATATCCCAATTCGTACATCTTACGCGGGGGGCTTTGTCTGGAACAACCCGATCCGCCGCAACCGCTCCGACCAGGTCGGCGTGGCCATCGGCTGGGACAAAACCAACCATGGTTTGGTCGGGAGTACCGGGGTCCGCGACGGCGAGTGGGTCAGCGAGATCTTTTACAAGGCGACGATTTTCAAGGGGATGCACATCACGCCGGATATTCAGGTGTTCTGGAACCCGGCGCTTGCGCCACATGCCGACCCTGAAGCGGTTTTCACCGTACGTACCACCATCACCTTCTAGAGCTCACATCGATGGCCGATGCTTCAGAACCCGCGGCGACAGAAAGCACGCACCCGCCATCGTTTCTCGATGCCTGCATACCTGTCGCCGCGCTGATCATCCTTTTGGCGATGTCGTATCTTTTTTTTGGCGACAAGGCGGCTCAAGGACCGAATCAGATCGCGTTACTCTTCTGCGGCCTGATCGCGAGCGGGCTTGCGGTAAAGAACGGCGTATCCTGGTCCGGCTTGCGCCAAGCCACCATCGACGGGATTGCATCCGCCTTACCGGCCATCTTCATTCTGTTCGCTGTGGGCGCGCTGATCGGGACTTGGGCCCTAAGCGGTACGATCGTCACAATGGTGTATTACGGGCTGCAGGTGCTGAGCCCCAACTACTTCTATGCCTCGGCGGCATTGATATGCGCGGTCGTTGCTACGGGCATCGGCAGTTCCTGGACCGTTGCGGGGACGATCGGCATTGGGCTGATCGGCATCGCAAACAATATGGGGCTCTCGCCGGAGATCACGGCCGGTGCAATCATTTCGGGTGCCTATTTCGGCGATAAGGCATCGCCGCTCTCGGATACGGTTAATCTAGCTGCGGCCGCGGCGGGCTCCGATCTGTTCGAGCACACGAGAGAGTCGCTGTGGACATCGGTACCGGCGCTCGTGCTGGCGCTGATCGCGTTTGCACTGTTGGGGCGACCTGGCGATTTCGACGCCTCGGGAACCCTGTCGGGTCTCAGTCAGCATTTTGTAATCACCCCATGGGCGCTGTTGCCGCTCGTGCTCGTCTTTGGGCTGGCGATTCTACGCTTTCCACCGTTCGTCACGATCTTCGCGGGCGCGCTGTTCGGCGGCGTTCTGGCCATGATTTTCAATGCACACCAGGTCTTGGCCTTTGCGAAGGACCCTTCGCTCTCCGCGCCGCTCGCCGCGATAAAAGGTATCTGGTCTGCGCTGGCTACCGGCTATGTCTCGAGCACCGGTCAGCCGGAAATCGACAAGCTGCTGTCGCGCGGCGGCATGGAATCGATGCTCAACACGGTCTGGCTGATCATGACGGCGCTTGCCTTTGGCGCCGTGCTCGAACATGCAGGTCTGCTGAGGCGTTTAACCCAGGGGGCAATCAGCGCGGTGCGATCGACCGGGAGCCTTGTTGTGGCGGTGGTCGGTACCTGCATTGGCTTGAATGTGATCGCGTCCGATCAGTACATCGCGATCGTGTTGCCGGCGAGGATGTTCCGGGCGGAGTTCGAGCGGCGCAGTCTCCTCCCGGTCGCTTTGTCCCGCGCGGTCGGCGACTCAGCGACCGTGACATCGCCGCTGATCCCATGGAACAGCTGTGGCGCATATATGGCGGCGACCCTCGGGGTGTCGACGCTGAGCTATGCCGGCTTCGCCTTTTTCAGCCTGCTGAACCCCCTTGCGACGATCGCGATCGCGCTACTTGGCTTCCGGATGCGCCGACCCGAGGCCACCGAGGCGGCTGTCACACCCGACCGGGCGGCTTAATCTGAGAATTCTGGCTGTCATTCGCATCACGACACGATGGCTGTGTTGGCCCCCCGGCGGAGTCGGATGTCCGCCTAAATAGGACCGTTTGATTGGTTCAAGTAATAAACCGTCTGGTGCATCGGCAGCGGTGAAATGTGCAGTACCCCACCGAACGGCTGCTCTAATTCGAGGATCATTTCAACGGCGCCAGCAACGGCTATTGCGCACATAACTAAGGTCAAGCCCGATATCAAATTGTGTGGCGCAAACAGCCCAAAACTGGCGAACAGCAGGCACAGCCAGAACACGACGAGAGCAACGAATGCCTTTGGAGTGCCCTGCCCAGCCTCTTGGCCCAGGAGCCAGTGCGTATTGCCGATCTTTGCCGCATGCAATAGCGCTTGCTGTAGAAACCATTGGCGACGGGGATCGGGCGGACGCAACTCGAGCATCAGATACTCGACCTGCTGAAGCACTTCGTATGTCGATTCATTGTCGATGTGGACATCTTTGAGACTCTGGGGGAAAAGATCATTGGTCTTCCGCTCGGCAAACTGAAGCAGCTTTCCACGAGCCGGGTCAGCCTCCGGCCCATACAAGCGGAGCATCTGATCCAACCGCAGGATGTCGGCCGAGAGCGTTGTAACTTCCCCGCTGCGAGCAATGAACGAGGTGTTGGCGTTCGAAATCAGCAGCCCCAGTACGAGCGCCGAAATCGTACCAACTACCGCCATTGAGACGGAGACGAGGCTCTTCGTCTCATCGTTCAGGTGGTGTGCCGGCAAACGGCGCCGGGTCTCCCAGCCGGCGAATGCACCTCCGACTAGTACCGCAAAAATGATTAGCCCGACGATCAGCGGCGAAATCGTCACCGGATCAGACTTTCAATGATTGCCGGGAGAAGTGGCAACCGTTTCAAGGCAGCGCTCGTTGATCCAAGTCAACGAGGCGACGGATGACTGGCAAAGCTATTGTGACAATTTTGGGACCACTTGATCCGGCTCAATGCCATTGATCTTCGTCGGTCTGTGATTGCGATCTGTGCGTACCGACTGATGCGATGATGCTCACGATCAATGGGCGACCGATAGCGTTCGATGAATATCGCCGGAACCGCCGTCGTCGGTCCGCGAGGCTGGTATCGTTGACCTGTTGGGCAGCGCTGATCGCAGCGCCGGCGGTGTCTGGCTGCTGACCTAAGGGTGGTCCTTGTGACCGCGCCATTCGCACTTGCACCGGAGCACACCGGGCGTTGTGAGGGTGAACTTGCCCCCGCTCCCGTTGCTGTCGAGCCGCGGCGAACGCGAACCGGGTTCAGCTTGGCGGAGGTGATCTTCAAAGCCTTGTGCCTGCTCACCACGGGCTTGTTCATTGTCGTTTTCGGAATCGTCGGCGTTTCTCTCGGCGTCTTTCTCTACCTCATATACTGAGCGCGCTCATGTCCTGGTCCGGTCATTGCGTTCAGCTCGGCCGGCATGCGCGTGTGATGACTCCTCGGTCCAATCCAGTGATCAGCTCGCGGCGAACCCTGAACTCGATCGTGGAGTTCGCGAAGTCGTTGCCCACCGGCTCACAGCATCCGCCGAGATGGGCTGCCAGGAACGCCTCGGCTATGGCCGTAAACGAACTGCGGCTTTCGGAACGGCCACGGCCGTGGCCTTCATCAGAATAGTACACATAAGTCGAGGCACCGAAATGCGATCGGCCACCGCCGTTACCGGGCGCGCGTCGCTGATCGAGTCGATCGGTGCTATCCCGGGCGCGCGGAACGCAATCCGTATGCCGTCCGGGCTAATCCGCAGGCTGGGGCTCTCATCTGCAGCTCGCAAAAGGGGTCCAGATTGGTTGGGCATGAGCCGGACCCCGTTAAATAACTGAGGCGCGGACAAGGTCACAACGATCCGGTGCCCCACGACCTGCTTGATAAGCCGTGCAGCATAGTTGGCGTCGGCCCGCCTAAAAAAGCGGTTTCGTGCGATTCCTGACGCGGGTCCGGCCGGGCTTCGATAGCGGACATCGGTTCCGAGCGCGCAGCGAGTCGGCGGCTTCGCCAGCGGCGATGTTGGCGTTCAACCTCATGGTGCCGGGATCAGGTACAGCACTGATTGGATTCCGGCCGCGCTTTCTTGGCGGCTTCCGTTCCTGCCCCTCCATAGCTGCCGTTCGCGTGGCCATTCAAGATCGGTTCATTCAGGTAGAAAGCGGACGCTAGCCGTTTCGGCCTCAGCGAAGGCGTCCCTACAGAATGTTGGGCGAAAAAGCCAAGGATCGATCCCTTGGCAACCGCATTGCTTATCGTGACTGCGCTGTTCATTGCGCGCGGTCGGCACAACTCAAAAAGCCCTCGGGGCGGCGCGCACATCCAAACGCCAAGTCCCGATGCTCCTAATACTGCGGCATTGCGGTAGATCAAACGGATCCTGATTACACCGCTTTAGTCATGTGTTCCCGACAGGGTGTGCTTCACCGAAGGCAGTCTGATCCCATTGGTCCTCGCCTGACCTTTCGAGCCAGGGTGCTGATAGATGGATTCCACGCAGTGCACATCAATGACGAATTCGAACCGCGCAATTGGGGAATCCGATCAACCTGAACTCTGGGCGCTGGTCTTGATCACGGGGGTGTCGTGATCAAGCTCTCCGAATAAGATTCGCGGCCGCCCCTTTCGAATCATTCTGCTTCTGGTGGGCGCGCCTGAATGATGGACGGTTTGTTGCAATGACTCTACGACAGGCATTGTCCCCAGACGCTCTGATCGAACGGGCCCAGCGCAGCACTGGGTTCAACGATTTCGGTGATACGCCGTTTCGAGCGGGGCTGAAAATTTTCCTACGCGCCTGCGCCGAGGAGGCGGACCTCAGCTTATTCGGTCGGCTCGGGACGCGCTGGGATATCGGACGCCTTCTGTCCAATCTGCTCAGGTTGTGTCACGAAGAGCTGCGGACCCCCGAAATCCTCGAACAGCGAATCGAACGGCCAATTTTTATCGCCGGCTTGCCACGGTCAGGCACGACGTTTCTGCATCAATTGTTGGCAGCTGACGAGGGCAATATGGTGCCGCGGGTGTGGCAGCTGATCCATCCCTATCCTACACTCGGGAATGACGCAAAGAACGATCGACGGCGCTCAAGAGTTGCTCGCCAACTCCGCCTTTTTCAGGTATTGGCGCCTGGCTTCCGCCAGATGCATCCAATCGGTGCCGACTCGCCGCAGGAATGTTCGGAAATTACCGCACACGTTTTTGCGAGTTCGCGCTTCGATACAACGTATTCAGTGCCAAGTTATCGGCAATGGCTCGACCGCAAGGGTCACTTCGATGCCTTTCGATTCCACAAGCGCTTTCTGCAGCATCTACAGCATCAGACGGCTCGCTCCGGATGTTGGGTATTGAAATGCCCGGACCATGTGTTCGCGTTAGACGAAATTCGAGCGGTTTACCCGGATGCTCGGTTTGTGTTTGTCCACCGTGATCCGCTTCAGGTGATAGCATCGGTCGCTCGCCTGACGGAAGTTCTAAGGCGGCCATTCACGAAACACCTCGATCGGGCAGCCCTGGGTCGGCAGGAGATTGAGCGGTGGTCTCTAGGGGCTGAGCTGATGATCCGAGCTGCCGATAAGCAACCGTTCGCCGAGCCAATCTGTCACATACATTATCGCGATCTCACGCGCGATCCCGCCGGGACCTTGGCGAAGCTTTACGATCACTTCGGTTTGGCACTCAAACCCGAGTTGGCTCGGCGCATTGAGCAACTCGTGGAAGCAAGTCCGAATGGGGGGTATGCCGTCAATCGATACCGGTTTGACACTTACGAGATTGATCCCGCTGCCGCACGAGAACGGTTTGCGAGATACACTGCGCGTTTCGAGGTTTCGGCGGAACATAAATTGATATCCGACGAGCACCGAGCAATTCCTGTACCGTATTCGAAATCTTTGACGCCCGAACCCGCCGACTGAGGTGTTCGACCGGCGACCACCCCTTAGTGATCCTTTGCTCCGGAGGTTGCGCCAAACGGCCTTCGGACCAATGCAGCCCTAAAGCTTTTTGCTATCTGCGAGATCTCGAACCGAAATCCCTCAACCCACTGCCAGACGAAAAGCCCGGGCACCCCGATAACGACGTCCCGCAGACGCTTAACGATGGCGATCATCATGGCGGTCTCTACAGGTAGCCCAACGAGCTTACCAACCACAACGACGGCGATTTCCTGTACCCCCAGCGCGCCGGGGACAAAGAAGCCAGCACTTCGGCCGACCATGCTCAAGCTTTCGATGATCACGCATTTTGTGGGGCTGGCGGGCTGGCCCAATGCAGCCAGAATCAACCAAATCTCGCCTGCTCCAAGCAACCAGCTGCCGAAGTGCAAAAGTCCGGCGGCAAAAAGCGCGCGTGGTTGCCGATGGAGCCTCATCAATTGATCATGCAGCCTTGCCTCTATTAGTGGCAAAAATCTAGGCCACCGGCGGGCCAGCGTCGAAATCCCAAGCTCTATAGCCCTCATACCACCGATCCGCTGTGCCGTCACAAATGCGGCAGCGATCAAAATGGCGAGCATTAGAGTGGCCGCCGCCCGGTCCAGAATGCGCGCTTCTGGTACGGCGATGAGGAGAAGCCCAAAACCCAATGCCGTGAAAACGATCTGGCTGATTATCTCCATTGTGGCGTCGACGGTCAGACTGGCGCTCGCGACATCCAGCCTAAGGTCAGCGCGCGTAGCAAGCCGAACGGCAACAAGCGCCGCTCCTACACCCGAGACAGGGACAAGGGCCGCGACCGAGACACGGATCCACCGGATGCGGAAAAAAACCCAGCGCGACGGACAAGGCGCGTCGATAAGACGACGCCAAGCACAGCCGCATCCACCTTGTTGTATGAGCTGAAGCACGGCGACAGCTGGGACGCACCAGCCGCTGAGCAGCAATGGCAAATCAGGCCCGGTCAACGCGTTCCATCCGAGGCATACTGCCGCCGCGGCTCCAACCAGCACCAAGCCAATGCGCAACAGACCAATCCAGACGGTTCCGTCGATCATCGGCAGACAGCTTTCGCGCAATTCAGGTACGTTCGGGATGTACCACAGCTATGCCTTGAACAAGGCGAGTAGGTTGATGCAGATCAAAGCGCAGGATGATGCCGACTTCCGAGGATTCAGGTCCAGGTGTCGTGCACGCCAGTCAATCCTGAGGCACCGGGTAGCGAACGGAATCGCCGGACTCATAAACCATGACGACCAACCGCGAACAGTCGTTCGTGCATCGCCCTGGCGTGGATATCTTTGCACGTTCATCCGTGCCGTGCGTCGCAGTCTCCAACGAGCTACGATGCAATGCTCAGTTGCAACCATCCGAAGCCTCCAATCAAGCTGGCTCTCCGGCGAGCATTATCCGGCGGAAACACTATGATGCGATGTTACCATCGTTAAGCCTGCCGAACCGTACTCGGGTGCGATTAACCCTCGATTTGGTTGTCGGCATCCCTTTCTTATTCATGCTTTGGGGAGTCGATGAGTTACGAGCGTCGCCCGCGCGCATCGCGTCGGTGTTCCACCGGGCTGCGATTGGGAACCGTCGCGAGAAGCACCGGAAGAAATACGAAAGTAGCGAGTAGCGTGAAGAATAGGCTGGTTAAGAGTAGCCAGCCCATGCTCGCCGTCCCAGGATGCCGGGACAATGCCAACGAGCCAAAGGCGGTTCCGGTCGTCAGGGCTGAGAACAGAACCGCTCGCGCTGTTGCCGAGCCTAAGATCGCCTTCTGCCCAGCCCGCCAATTCATGACGAAGTAGATGTTGAAGGATACGCCCACGCCAAGAAGAAGCGGCAGGACAATGATATTGGCGTAGTTTAGCGGTAGGGGGATCATTACCAGCACGGCTACCGACAACAGCGCCGAAATCAAGAGCGGCGCCAGCACCAGAGCCGCATCAACGATACGACGCAACGCGATCATCAGGATGACGGTAATCGCAACCAGTGCGCCTATCGCGGCGGTTCGAAACGCGTCGACAATCGTTGTGCTGGTCGCTACGACGGTTGGCGCGGAGCCGGTCACGTCCGGTGCCACAGCGGTAACATCGGCCACAAATTTCGCGAGCCCTTCGCTATTGCGCACCTCAGGTTTTGGGACTGCCTGGACCCGCGCTCGTCCGTCCGGAAGGAGCCAGTCTCGCGCCAATTCCCGAGGAAGGGACTGCAAGCTCACGGGAGATGCGTCGAGCGCATTGCGAAGCCGATCGAGCTGCATCGGCAAAAACCGGGTGAGCGATTGATCAACATCGTGTAGGACCCCGTCTGGCGCTGAGGCCAGCCGGCGCAAATCGTCCACTAAAAGCGCAATGACCCACCCCCTTGGCAATTCCGAGAGCTTTGACTGGATTTGGCTCAGGGCGGTTCGTACTGCGCTACGAATCTCCTCAGGCTTGGGGCTCTCTGGGGTCGATTTCGGCTCAAGAGTCACGCGTAACAGATTGCGAGCGTCGGCAATCAGCGCCAGCTTCGCGGGCTGATCGGCTGGAACGAAGCTGTTGATCGACAATGTGCCAGAAACTAGCGACAGGTCGCGCAGCCTCTGCGACACGATCGCCGCTCTCGCGGCGTCGGCCGTGATGATGTCTGCCGTAAAAGGGTTCGCCAGCGGCGACTCCCGCAGATCTTCAAGCGTCCGCATTGCTTCGGTGGTTGCGTCTTTGGTGTGCAGTGGATTGGCATCAAAGGGCAGTCGCGCTAGCAGAGCGATCCCGAGCGCAGCCGATGCCCCGAACATCACCAATAGCGACCTGCGCAGCCGGCGGATCAAATGATCCAGTGGCCTAGCCCAGGTCAGGCCGATTTCCGCGCCATCCGACGATGGTCGAAACAGGCTGATGAGCGCTGGAAGGAAGCTGACGGTGCAGATAAATGCGATCAGCATACCGACGCCCGCGATTAGCCCAAGTTCGGCGACACCGCGAAAGTCCGTCGGCACGAACGCAAGAAATCCCGCGGCCGTTGCCGACGCAGCCACCAAGATCTGTCCGCCCGCACGGCGGCCGGTCTCGGCCATAGCAACAGCAAGATCGGCGTGCATCTGCCGCATCTCGCGGTACCGCACAGAAAACTGGATCGCGAAATCGACCGCGATACCGACGAAGAGGATCCCGAAGCCGACCGAGACCAAGTTCAGCGTCCCGACGGCGATTGCGGCAAAAGCGAGCGTCAGCGTTAGCCCGAGCGCCAGGGTCAGCAGGATCGAAACAATGAGCCGCAAGGAGCGTACCGCTAAGAAGAGCCAAAGGGTAATCAGCAGGACGCTGGCTATCATTCCCTCAACGACGCCTTGGGCGACCGTCGAGAACTCCTCGTCGGCCAGGGCTACGCTTCCCGTAATGCGGACGCGAGCATCACCCGATTTGACGAATTCTAGTTGGCTCGCCGCGCTGCGCATGGCCCGGCTTGCCGCCCCTCCTGGCTCGAGCCGGGCGTGATCGAGCCTGGGTTGCGCCAGCACGAACTTGTAAGGGCCCGCACCCTCCGCAAGATCCCCGGCCAACAGCCGGGTCCAGGACAGTGGATGTGGATCACCAGCCAGGGACGCCGCAATGGCATTGTGGAATGCCAACAGCGCTGTCCGATTCGCCTCCTCGAATTCGGCGCGCTGTTGCTCGGTTCCTGCGGCCACAAGGCTGAGCGCCGCGAATAGACCGCGCGCACTCATATCTTTAGCTAACTCGCCCAGGAAAGGCTGAGCATCGATAATTCGGTCTAGCGTCGCCTCGAGTTTGCTCGCGTCGAGGAATAATAGCCCCTCGGTGCGAAAGAAGGGTAATCCGTCAGGACGCCGCACTGACTCAAAATGGGTGCGATCTGCGGCTAAAGCGGTGGTGAGCTGATCGGCCGTGAAATCGGCCGCTTCGGGTTCGCGCGCGTCGATGACGGCCACAAGCAGATTTTGAAACTGCGGAAACTCAGACTTGAATGCCGCCGCGCGCTGCCGCCAGGCCAGGTCTGCCGCGAAAAGGCGTTCCGTCTCAGAACTCAGACCGAGATGCCCGGCTGCATAGCCAAGAGCAAGGGCGGCAAGTGCAGCGCTGATTAGGACCACCGTCCATGCGTGCCGTCGGCAATAGTTGATCACCCCGACGAGGGCACGTTGCGTTCGCATCAGAGGACCGCGCGCATCAAATATCGGTCACAAGCAGGCATAATCGCCGGTGCCCTAAGGTAGCGGCTGCCCGCCGGACATTTCCGCTGTCTTTTTTTGCAAGCGGTCCAGCAGCGCGGGACCGCCGCCGTTTGTGAGCGGCGTTCGCATTTCCGAGCGTTGCACGGCCACCCGGCTGATCGAGCCATCGGCCAGCACGTCCACCACTTTCCAGCTCCCGCCGACCTGCCGCAAGACATAGTCGAGCCTGTGGGCCTCACCGGCCGCCGGCACGATCCGCGTTTGCACGATCTGGTCCCCGCCGGTGGGAACCGAATTTGGCTGCACCTCGAAGCGCTGTCCGGAAAAGGTGTCGAAGTTAGTGACATAGATCGCGATCGTGTAGCGCCGAAACGCCTCTTTCAATGCGGATTGCTGCTCTGGGGGCAGTGTCGCCCAGCGTGGCCCGACTGAACTCTCAAGAATGCCGTCGAGATCGAATGTCCGAGCGATAACTGGCGCAAGCATGTCATATCGCTGTCGGAACGGTGCCGCCTTGCCCGCTTTCATGACCGTCTGCAGCGCTGTGTAGAGCTGCTCGATGGGCGCGGTCGTCGCTGACGCACCTGAGCTGTGATACGCGCCCAGCGACGCGGCGACGCAGAAGAGCGCAACGCCTAATATGACACGGCGGCCTATCAGCGATGCTGAGCCGGCTTCCTGGAATGAGAAAAATCCATTGGCATGAGATCGGCCCTGCATCGGCGGTCCATACCTTCAATTTCCTCGACAATTATGGCCTGAAAGGTTGTCCACGGCCAACACGCGTTCAAGTTGAAACCCCCGTTGAGTCGATAACGTGATCTGCAATGGGCTTCCCCAAAACCAATTCGGGGGAGGGGGATCATGAGCTCGAATGCGGGTTTGCAGCTGTTACCCGCTGCGTCGGATCAGGTATTGCGTTACTCGGGGATCGCAGGGCTTTCCATGCTCTCGTGGATAATGGCGATGATTGCCGTCAGGGGGCTGGGAAACCTTGGAATGTAGTTCCTCTCGGCCCATTGGGTCCGTTAACGAGAGGCATCATGGTCCGGTTCTCGAGGCTCAAATCGCTGTTTTACCCCAAAAGCATTTATTGCCTTCTGTTTGCTGTTGCACTACTCGGTGCGGCTTCCTTGCGCGCATGCAGCGTCC
>Ga0075436_100002108_pt1 | contig 13724 bp, 15 predicted proteins | sample RhiMethybrSRZTD5_FD_75303 | JGI IMG/M metagenome (GOLD analysis project Ga0075436, IMG submission 75303) | Populus rhizosphere microbial communities from Tennessee, USA - Rhizosphere MetaG P. TD hybrid SRZTD5 | ecosystem: Host-associated > Plants > Roots > Rhizosphere > Soil | place: USA...
AGCGCGTCGCGCCGTCGACGACCCAGAAGTTCGCGCCCTCCTCGTCGCCCACGAGCCGCGGCCGGTAATTGCGCAGCGGCGGCTCCATATATTTTTCGAAGACCTCTTCGGTCTCGAACAGGTGCCCGTCGGCATCGATGATCATTGATTTACCTCTTGCAAATGCGTCCGCCTCTCACCCTTGCCGTCTCCCCAAGGGGAGAGGGATGGATAAAGGTCCGTCGTTGTCATTGAGCATTCCGCTCTCCCGCCCTCGCCCTCTGGGAGAGGGATGGGTGAGGGTGCCTATTCAAGCCCGATCGCCTTTAAATCCACTTCCACGCCGAGGCCGGGCTTGTCCGGCGGCGAAGCGAAGCCCTCGATCACGTCAAAGCCGCGGACGGGATCGTCCGCCATGCGCTCGAACTCGCCGATCTCGCATGGCAGGCGAAGATTCCTGAGACTCGCCGCCAGATGCACGTTCGCCGCGTCGAGCAGACGGCTCCCGGGCGCGGTGCCGACGAGATAATCGACGCTCGCCGCTTCGCACACGGCGGCGGCTTTCCGCGCTTTGAAGATGCCGCCCATCTTGGGGATCTTCAGGCTGATCACATCCGCCGCGCCGGCGTCGATGATCCGGAGCGCGTCGGTCGCCGAGTTGACCGCCTCGTCGGCCATGACGAGCGGCTTCACCGCCTGGCGCACCAGCGCCATGCCTTTCAGGTCAGTGAGTTTGACCGGCTGCTCGACCAGCGCGACGTCGTATGGCTCCATCGCCTCGATGCTGACGATCGCCTCTTTGGCCGAGCAGGCCTGGTTGAAGTCGATCGTGATCGTCGCGCCCGGCCCGACCGCCTCGCGCACGCGCTTCACGCGCTCGACGTCTTCCTTCACCGTCGTTCCGACCTTGAGCTTGAACGCCGTGTAGCCGCGCTTGGCCAATTCGGCCGAGCGCTCCGCCATGACTTTCGGCTCGAACATGCCCATGAGGCGCGTCACCCGCACGCGCGGGTGGATCACGCCGCCGAAGAGGCGGTTGGCCGGCACGCGCAAAGCTTTGCCGCACAAGTCGTAGAGCGCGAGATCGATGCCCGCCTTCGCCCTTTCCGCCCCGCGGACGATCTGGTCGAGTTTGTGCATAATCGCCTCGATGTCGAACGGGTCCGCGCCGACGATCGCCGGGCCGAAGCGGTTGTTGACCATCTCGAGAACGTTCACGCCGGTGTCGCCGGCGATAAACAGCGCGCCGGGGCTCGCGATGCCGACGCCGGCGAGATTCTCTTCGGTGTCGATGCGAACGAAAATCAGCTCGTGTGTGTCGTGGCCGCCGAGCGAGGTCTTCCAGCCCGTCATCGTGTTGCGGACCTTGTGCGAGACGGCGCGGACTTTGGTGATCTTCATGGCTGCTCCCGGTGGGACTTTTGTATTTACCTCCGCAATCATGATTTTTGCAACCGACGCGTGGAATTATTCCGCGCGCTCGGACGCGCGGCGTTGGAAAATGTCGTTGACACCGCTCCGCGCGACCGATATAGTTTAATTCCGTGATGCGCTTTCGGAGAAGGCCATCGCGGCTTTTTATTTTTAGCGGCAAAACTCTGAGTGTAAACCTTTCGGCCCCCCCGTTCGCGCTCAGAGTTTGACATGGCCGTCATCGCGATTATTCCCGTTCGTTACGGCTCGACCCGCTTTCCCGGAAAGCCGCTCGCCTTGATCGGCGGCAAACCGATGATCCAGCATGTCTATGAAAATACCGCGCGCGCTCCCGGCCTCGACCGCGTCATCGTCGCGACCGACGACGAGCGCATCCTGGAGGCGGCGCGCGGGTTCGGCGCCGAGGCGATGATGACGTCGTCCGAGCACGCGAGCGGCACGGACCGCCTCGCCGAAGTCGCGAAAAAAATCCGCGGCGAAATCGTCGTCAACGTGCAGGGCGACCTGCCCTTCATCCGCTCCGAGACGATCCGCGCGACGCTGAAGCCGCTGCGCCAGGACGCGAAGATTCCGATGGGCACCGCCAAGACGCCGATCTTCGACGAGACGGAGTGGCTCAACCCGAACGTCGTCAAAGTTGTGACGGATACGGAAGGGTTCGCGCTCTATTTTTCGCGCGCGCCGATTCCGTTTCTGCGCGACGACGGGCCGCGGCCGATCCAGAGAAAGCTCTGGGGCTACCGCCACGTGGGCATCTACGCTTACCGGCGGGATTTTCTTTTGAAGTTCGCGCGCATGCGGCCGAGCGCGCTCGAGCAGTCGGAGAGACTGGAGCAGCTTCGGGCGCTGTCGAACGGCTACCGCATCCGCGTCGCCGACGTGGACGAGACCGCGGTCGAAGTCGACACGCCGGCGGACTTGGAGAAGGCCGAGGAATATCTGCGCAGCGTGAACAACAACCGTACCAGGAGACGGACCGCGCATGGCTAGCGTCAAGACCAAATTCATCTTCGTAACCGGCGGCGTGGTTTCCTCGCTCGGCAAAGGCCTCGCCTCCGCCTCGATCGGCGCGTTGCTGGAAAGCCGCGGGCTCCGCGTCACGCACCTCAAGATGGACCCGTACATCAATGTCGATCCGGGCACCATGAGCCCGTTTCAGCACGGCGAGGTCTACGTGACCGACGACGGCGCCGAGACCGATCTCGATCTCGGCCACTACGAGCGCTATGTCTCGACGCCGATGGGGAAGAAGAACAATTTCACCACGGGCCAGATTTACGAAACCGTCATCAGCAAAGAGCGCCGCGGAGACTATCTGGGCGGAACCGTGCAGGTGATCCCGCACATCACCGACGAGATCAAGCGGCGCATCCAGTCGGCCGCCGAAGGCTACGACATCGCGATCTGCGAGGTCGGCGGCACTGTCGGCGACATCGAGAGCCTGCCGTTCCTGGAAGCGATCCGCGAGTTCGGCTGGGACTGGGGCAAGGAAAACGTCCTCTACGTGCATCTGACGCTCGTGCCCTACATCGCCGCGGGCGGCGAGCTCAAGACCAAGCCCACGCAGCACAGCGTGAAGGAATTGACCGGCCTCGGCATTCAGCCGGACATTTTGCTCTGCCGCACCGACCGGCTGCTGGAGAAGAAGATCAAGGCGAAGATCGCGAGCTTCTGCAACGTCGACGAGAATTCCGTCATCACCGCCAAGGACGTCGAGTGGATCTACGAAGTGCCGCTCATCTTCCACCAGGAGGGATTGGACGAGCGCGTCGTGGAGAAGCTCCACATGTGGACCGGCGCGCCGAACCTGAAAAAATGGGAGCGCGTGGTTCAGATTCTGAAAAACCCCAAAGAGACGGTGCGCATCGCGGTCGTCGGCAAGTACATGGACTTGAAGGAGTCCTACAAGAGCCTGATGGAGGCGCTCGTCCACGGCGGCATCGCCAACGAGGCGCGCGTCGAGCTCGACTGCATCGAGGCGGAGAAGATCGAGGAGAGCGGCACGAAAATCCTGGACCAGGCCGACGGCATTCTCGTGCCGGGCGGCTTCGGCGACCGCGGCAGCGAGGGCAAGATCACCGCGGCGCGCTACGCGCGCGAGAACCGCATTCCTTATTTCGGCATCTGCCTCGGCATGCAGATGGCGGCCGTGGAGTTCGCGCGCGACGTCTGCGGCCTCGAGCGCGCCAACTCGACCGAGTTCGACCCGGCGAGCCCGCACCCCGTGATCCATTTGATGGAGACGCAGAAGGGCGTCGAAAATAAAGGCGCGACGATGCGGCTCGGCGCCTATCCGTGCGCGCTGCAGGACGACTCGCTGGCGGCGAAGCTTTACGGCAAGAAGAAAATTTCCGAGCGCCACCGCCACCGCTACGAGTTCAACAACGCCTATCGCGAGGCGTTCGCGCAAAAAGGCATGGCGCTGAGCGGCCTATCGCCCGACGGCACGCTCGTCGAGATTATCGAGCTGAAGGACCATCCCTGGTTCTTGGGCTGCCAGTTCCATCCGGAGTTCAAATCGCGGCCGATGGAGAGCCATCCGCTGTTCAAAGGCTTCATCAAGGCCGCGCTGCAAAACCGACAGGCGCAGAAAGAAGTGCCGCGCATCAAAGTCGCGCGTACTTGACCTGCTAAAAAAAGTCCGCCGACGCAAGCGCCCGCGCGAACGTAAATTTGCATTCTAGATGGACGGATGGTCTACTGATCGCGGATGGCGAACCGGAAAACCGTAAAAATCGGCGGCTTCGAAATCGGCGCTGGAAGGCCGCTCGCGCTCATTGCCGGGCCGTGCGTGATCGAGAGCGCCGATTCCGCTCTGCGGCACGCGGCGGCGCTCAAGCAGATCGCCGACCGCGCCGGCGTGCCGTTGGTCTTCAAATCCTCCTACGACAAGGCGAACCGGACGTCGCTCGAGTCGTTCCGCGGCCCGGGGATCGACGAAGGATTGAAGATTCTCGCCAAGGTCAGGCGCGAGATCGGCGTCCCGGTACTGACCGACGTGCACGAGATCGATCAGATCGCGGCGGCGGCGGACGCCGTCGACGTGCTGCAGATTCCCGCCTTTCTCTGCCGGCAGACCGACTTCGTTCTCGCGGTCGGCCGCTCGGGCAAAGTCGTCAATATCAAGAAGGGGCAGTTCCTCGCGCCCTGGGACGTGAAAAATGTCGTCGCGAAAGTCGTCTCGACCGGCAACGAGCAGGTGACGGTCACCGAGCGCGGCGCATCCTTCGGCTACAACAATCTCGTTTCCGATATGCGCTCGCTCGTCGTGCTCGGCGATATCGGCTATCCGGTCGTCTTCGATGCGACGCACAGCCTCCAGCAGCCCGGCGGGCTCGGCAAGGCATCGGGCGGGGAGCGGCGCTACATCCCGGCGCTGGCGCGCGCCGCGGCCGCGGTCGGCATCGACGCCCTCTTCATGGAGGTGCATGAAGACCCCGAGCACGCGCTCAGCGACGGCCCCAACTCGCTCGCGCTCGCGGACCTCGAGAATCTGCTCAAGCGCGTCAAAGAAATCGACGGGCTGGTCAAGAAGCGGTAAGGTAATGGACGCGGATAAAACCCTCAAGCGCGCGCGCGCCGTGCTGGACATCGAGGCGCGGGGAATTCTATCCCTCACAGACCGGCTGGACGAGAGCTTCGTCCGCGCGGTCGATCTCCTCTACCGCTGCAAGGGCAAGGTCGTGGTCACCGGCCTCGGCAAGTCGGGGCTCATCTGTCGGAAGATCGCCGCGACGCTTTCGAGCACGGGCACGCCGTCTCTCTTTCTCCATGCCGGCGACGCCAACCACGGCGATATGGGCATGATCAACAAGGGCGACGTCGTCCTCGCGGTGTCGAACAGCGGCGAGACGGAGGAGATGCTCAACTTCGTGCCACTCATCAAACGGCTAGGCGTGAAGCTCATCGCCATGACCGGCAACGCTGATTCGAACCTCTCCCGCATGGCCGACGTGGCGTTGAACGCCGCCATCAAGGAGGAGGCGTGCCCGCTCGGACTTTCTCCGACGGCGAGCACGACGGCGGCGCTCGCGTTGGGCGACGCGCTGGCGGTCGTGCTGCTTGAAAAGCGCGGCTTCAAGGAGGAAGATTTCGCGCTTCGCCATCCCGGCGGCACGCTCGGACGAAAGCTCCTGCTGCGCGTCGAAGAGCTGATGCATCGCGGTCCCGAGCTGCCGCTGGTGAGCGAGGATACGCCGATGAAGGAGGCGATTCTCGAGATCACCTCGAAGCGCCTCGGAGTCACCGGCGTCGTGAACGGACAAGGCGCCCTCGTCGGCGTCGTCACCGACGGCGATCTCAGGCGCGGGCTCGAGAAGAAGGGCGACATCTTCCGGTACCAGGCGAAAGACTTGATGACCCCAAGCCCGAAGACGATCGCGGGCGATGCGCTTGCCGCCGCCGCGATGGCCGTTATGGAGGAACACTCCATCACTTCGCTCTTCGTAGTGAGCGCGAAGAAGCCTGTCGGCGTCATTCACCTCCACGACCTGCTGAAAGCGGGCATATAGCGCCGTGCCGCGAGTCGCCCCCTCGGTCCGGCAACGCGCGCGGAAAATCAAGCTGTTGCTGCTCGATTTGGACGGTGTTTTGACCGACGGCGGCATCGTCATCGACGGCGGCGGCGGCGAGTTTAAGCGCTTCGACGTCCGCGATGGCCACGGCATCCGGCTGCTGCAGCATGCCGGCATTCGCCTTGGAATCGTTTCCGGCCGGTCAGCCAAAGCCGCGCGCCTCCGCGCCCGCGACCTGGACGTAAAGCTTTTCTTTCAAGGGGTGGACGACAAGCTGGCGGTCTATGAGAAGATCAAGCGCATGACCAGCCTAAAGGACGCGGAAATCGCCTATGTCGGGGACGATATGGTCGACCTGCCGGTGCTCCGGCGGGTAGGCTTCGCTGTCGCTACCCGGGACGGTTGGCGAGAGCTCAAGCGCTATGCTCACTATACGACGCGCGTCCCGGGAGGCCGGGGCGCCGTAAGGGAAGTCATCGAATTGCTTCTAAAAAGCCAAAATAAGTGGAAAGAAGTTACCGACAAATACTACCGCTCCTGAAAAATTCTTCCCTATCAAGCAATTTCCGTGCCCGCTAACTTTACAGCTTCTCCGAAAGGTGGTATTTTGCGCACGATAAGGGTTATGCCATGAGCGGACGCAGGTTTAGAATCATACTTCTGGTGGCGATTTCAGCCCTCCTGGGCATCGTCATCTATAAGGTCGGCGAAAGCGTGTTGCGCACCAAGAAAGGCGTCGGTAAGGAACTTGCCAAGACGGCGATCAACCTGCTGCCCGACGAGGCCCTCCAGATCAAGGATTTCCATCGCGCCCAGGTGGAAGGCGATCGGAAAATCTGGGAAGTCTTCGGCGACGAGGCCCGGTACAATAAAGACGAAAAACTCCTCGCCGTGCAGAAAGCGCGCATACTCTTTTACCAGCAGGACACCACCATCGAGGCGATCGGCAAAGTAGGGAACCTCTGGATGGGTGAAGGCCAAAGCGACCTGGAGAAGGCGCAGCTTCTGGGCGATGTCCAGGTCACCTTCCGCGGCTACGTCTTGAGGACTAACGAAATCCTTTACTTCAAGAGCCGAAATATGATGGTGCTGCCGAGCCGCGTTTCTATCAAAGGCGAAGGCATGGAGCTCGACGGCTCCCATATGGAGATCAGCCTCAACGACGAGAAGCTGCGTCTGAACGGAAACGTTCGTACGAAAGTCGTGCCCAATAAACTCCCGACGAAGGGACGCTCCGATGAAAACAAGGCGGGCTAAGCCGGTGCGCTGGATTGCAGGTCTGGCGCTGTGCCTGGTGTTGACGCCGATCCACAGCGCGCCCGCGTCCGCCGCGCAAGCCGAAAAAAAGGCCGCATCAAAGGCAGATCAAAAAACCGAAGAAAAAGGCGACACGAAGAAGAAGTCGCAAACCGGCGCGTTCAGTTCACAGGATCCGATCTATATCACTTCCGACCGTATGGAAGCCGACCGGCAGAAAAACGTTATCGTCTACACCGGCCAGGTCGTCGCCGTTCAGAACGACATGACGCTCCGGAGCGACAAGCTCACAACCTACTTCGATCCCGAACTGCAGCAGATCAAAGAAGCAATCGCCGAGGGAAAGCAGGTTCGCATGACGCAGGGCGACCGTATCGCCATCGGCACTAAGGCGGTCTTCGACGGCATCGTCCAGACTGTCACGATGACCGGCAATCCAATCGTGCGCCAGGGCAACAGCGAAGTCGCCGGATGTAAAATTATCTATTTTATGGTGGAGGACCGGGTCATCGTCGAGAACTGCAAAGACACGCCCCGAGTCATCGGCACGATTTTCCCCCAAGAGCTGCAGCAACAACAGCAGAAAAACGACAGTGATCAAAAAGGCGACCAGAAAAAGGAAAAAGCGCCCGCGAAAGGCAAATGAGCCAGCTGCTAGCCGAAAGCGTGACGAAATCCTATACCGGGCGCCGCGTCGTCGACGGCGTCAGCCTCAACGTCAACGGCGGAGAGGTGGTCGGACTTTTGGGTCCGAACGGCGCGGGCAAGACCACGACGTTTCACATGATGGTCGGCCTCGTCCATCCGGACGGCGGCAAAGTCCTGTTGAACGGCAAGGACCTCACGGCAATGCCGATTTACCAACGCGCGCGCGCGGGCCTCAGCTACCTGCCGCAGGAATCGTCGGTCTTCCGCCGGCTGACGGTCGAAGAAAACCTGCTCGCCATTTTAGAAACGCTCGATCTCTCGGACGAGGAGCAGCGTGACCGCGCGCTCAGGCTTATGCAGATGCTCGGCGTCGCGGATCTCGCCAAGCAGAAAGCGCTGACGCTGTCCGGCGGCGAGCGGCGCCGCGTCGAGATCGCCCGCGCGCTCGTCCTCTCCCCTTTCTTCGTGCTTCTCGACGAGCCCTTCACCGGCATCGATCCCATCGCGGTTTCCGAGATTCAAAAAATTATCCGCAAGCTCAGCGGCAGCGGCATCGGCGTCCTCATCACGGACCATAACGTGCGCGAGACGCTCGGCATCTGCGACCGCGCTTACATTATCAACGAAGGCGTCGTCCTCGAGGAAGGAACGCCGGAGAAGATCGCGGTCAGCCCGCGGGCGCGGGAAGTCTACCTCGGCGAAGGTTTCAGGCTTTAAACGATGGCATTAGAGATCAGACAGGTTCAAAGGCTCGCACAGCAGCTCGTGATGACGCCGCAGCTGCAGCAGGCGATCAAGCTGCTGCAGCTTTCGCGCATCGAGCTGGAAGAAATGATTTCTCAGGAGCTGCAGGAAAACCCGACGCTCGAGGAAAGCCCCGCCGGCGAGCCCGAGACCCAGCCGCACAAGCCAGAGGAAGAGCTGCCCGAGCGGCTCGAGGCGCCCGAGCCCTCGCGGGAGCTTTCGACCGCCGACCGGATCGGAACGATGGACTGGCAGGATTACATCGACACCCATTCCAATTCGCTGCACGGCTCGCTGACCGCGGAAGCGGGCGGCGACGACGACGAGGGGCCGCCTTCCTGGGAAAATACGCTGACGAAGAAAACCTCACTCGAAGACCATCTCGTGTGGCAGCTCCGCATGTCGCGGCTGACCGAAAAAGAGGAGCAGATTGGCCAGTACATCATCGGCAATCTTGCCGAGAACGGTTACCTCGCGCTGCCGCTCGAAGAAGTCTGCCAGGCTACCGGCGCGACGACCGAAGAAGCGGAAACGGTGCTAAAGACGATCCAGTTCTTCGATCCCCCAGGGGTCGCCGCGCGCGACCTGCGCGAATGCCTGCTGGTCCAGCTCGAAAATCTGGGACTTTCCGACAGTCTCGCGGCGCGCATCGTCTCCGATCACTTGCCGCAGCTCGAAGGCAAGCGCTTCGAGAAGCTCGCGCGCGAGCTGGGCGTGACGCTCGACGATATCATCGTCGCCTCGCAGGTCATCGCCTCGCTCGAGCCGCGCCCGTCACGGAATTACGACGAAGAGGAGATCCGCACGATCCTGCCGGACGTGTCGGTCCAGAATATCGAAGGCGAGTGGAAGATATTCCTAAACGACGAAGGCCTGCCGCGGCTGCGCGTGAGCTCTTACTATCGCAAGCTCGCCGGCCAGCAGGGGGTCGAGGAAGAGCGCGCGCGGCAGTATCTGCAGGAAAAAGTGCGGGCCGCGACGTGGCTCATCAAAAGCATCCAGCAGCGGCAGAACACGCTTTACCGGGTCACGGAAAGCATTTTCAAATTCCAGCGCGATTTTCTCGAAAACGGCGTCAGCCAGCTGCGGCCGATGGTGTTGAAGGACGTGGCGGAGGATATCGGCATGCACGAGTCGACGGTGAGCCGCGCCACGGCGAATAAATACGTTAACACCCCCCACGGTCTTTTCGAGCTCAAGTATTTCTTTCAGAGCGGACTGCGCTCCGGTAACGGCGAGGACGTCGCCGCCGAAAGCGTCAAAAACAAGATCCGCGGCATCATCTCCGGCGAGGACCCGCGCAAGCCGTTCAGCGATCAGCACATCGCGCAGATGCTGACGGCCGATTCGATCGCCATCGCGCGCCGCACCGTCGCCAAATACCGCGAGGCGATGGGCATCCTGCCGTCGTCGCGCCGGCGCCAGCCTTATCTCCGCAAATAGCCGGCGCGAGACGCTCATGACCGACGTAAAAGTTTCCGTGACGTTCCGCCACACGCAGCCGACCGAGGCGCTCAAGCATTACGCCGAGGAAAAGATCCACAAGGTCGGCAAATATTTCAACCGGCCGCTGGAGGCGCACGTCGTCCTCGCGGTCGAGTCGCACGGGCGGCAGGTGGCCGAGCTGACGATGCAGGCGCGCGGCGTGACGCTGCACGGCCGCGAGGAAACGACCGATCTGTATTCCGCGATCGATCTGCTGATCGATAAAATCGAGCAGCAGATTCGGAAATACAAAACAAAATCGATGCTCAAACGCAGAAAGGCGAAATCTTGAAGCTCACCGACTTCCTGGACGCAAGCAGGATCATCCCCGATCTCGAGCAAAAGGAGAAGCCCGCGGTGCTGAAGGAGCTCGCCGATCGGCTCGCGGCGCTCGATACGTCGCTGAATTCCCAAAAATTGTTCGAAACGCTGCTCGAGCGCGAGCAGATCAGCAGCACGGCGATCGGCGAGGGCGTCGCGATCCCGCACGGCAAAATCATCGGCGGCCGGAAGCTCACAGGAATTTTCGCGCGCAGCGTGCGGGGCGCGAATTTCGAGTCGCTCGACGGCGGGCTGACGCATCTTTTCTTCGTCCTGCTCGCCCCAGAAGACGCCGCGGCGGATCACTTAAAGGCGCTCGCGCGCATCTCGCGTCTGCTGAAAGACGGCGCGTTTCGCGCGCGCCTCATGCAAGGCAAAACGGCGGAAGAGATTTTCAAGGTCATCAAAGACGAAGACGATAAATTTTAGCCGGGAACCGCCGGCGATCACCGGCTCAGCGTATGAATGACTCCGATTACTTGACAAAGAGATGACGACTGACTGATCGCTTCCTTTATGTCTGAGCGTCTCGATATCGCCGTGGTGACGGGGCTTGCGGGCTCCGGAAAGAGCGTAGCGATCCGGGCGCTCGAAGACCGGGGTTTTTTTTGCATCGACAATCTGCCGGTACGGCTGATCCCGCAGTTCGTCGAGCTGTGCGAGGGCTCCGGCGAGGGGATCGCACGCATCGCTCTCGGCGTCGATCTGCGGGCGAGCCAGTTCCTCCAGTCGTGGCCCGACGTGCTGGCGAATCTCCGTCGCGACGGCCACCATGTGGAGGTTGTGTTCCTCGACGCCTCCGACGAGGTGCTGCTGAGGCGCTTCAGCGAGACGCGCCGGCCGCACCCGCTCGCCGGCAACCTGCCGGTGCAGGAGGCGATCGCCCTCGAGCGCAAGGCACTCGAGGGCATGCGCGCGCTGGCGGACAAGGTGATCGATACGAGTCTTCTCAACGTGCACGAGCTCAAGCACGAGATCGACGAGCAATTCAGCCAGAGCGCGGATACGCGCCGGATGAATCTGTTTCTCACGTCGTTCGGCTACAAATACGGCAATCCGCCCGATGCCGACATCATCATGGACGTGCGGTTCCTGCCCAACCCCTTCTTCGTCCACGAGCTGCGGGACAAAAAAGGGCTGGACGCGGACGTGGAGGAGTTCGTGCTAAAGCGCGAGGAGACGAACGGCTTTCTCGAGCGGCTTTACGCGCTGCTCGAGTTCGCGCTCCCTTATTACGTGCAGGAGGGCAAGAGCAGCTTGACCGTCGCGCTCGGTTGCACCGGCGGCCGCCACCGCTCGGTCGTGCTCGTCGAGGAGATGAAGCGCCGGCTCGCGTCGAAGCCGTTCCGCATTCACGTGAAGCACCGCGACATCGACAAGTGACATGGACGGCGTGAACAAAACCATCGAGATTAAGAACAAGCTCGGCCTGCACGCGCGCGCCGCGGCGCTGCTCGTCCAGACGATCAGTAAATTCGACGCCGAGGTGACGATCGCCAAGGACGGCCAGACGGTCGACGGGCGGAGCATCATGGGCGTGCTCACGCTCGCCGCGACGCAGGGCAGCAAAATTCAGGTCGAGGCCAGAGGCCGCGAGGCGGAAAACGTCCTCGCCGCCGTCGAAAAGCTCATCGACAACAAGTTCTTCGAAAATGAGTGAAACTTGATTCCCCGCAGCTTCTTCGCTATAGAAGTTTGATTCGGCTTTTTTCCGGAACGCCTGGAGGTACGCTAGATGGCAGCGAAAGACTTTCTTTTCACTTCGGAGTCGGTCTCCGAGGGGCATCCCGACAAGATGTGCGACCAGATCTCCGATGCCATTCTGGACGCGCACCTGAGCGGCGATCCCGACAGCCGGGTAGCGTGCGAAGCGCTGACGAAAACCGGCATGGTCGTCGTCGCCGGCGAGATCACCAGCAAAGAAAGAGTTAGCTACAACGAAATCGTGCGCGATGTCGTGCGCGAGATCGGCTACACCGACTCCGCCATGGGCTTCGACGGCAACACCTGCGCAATTATCACCGCCGTCGAGCGGCAGTCGGCGGACATCTCGCAGGGCGTTACCGAAGGCGAAGGACTGCATAAGGAGCAGGGCGCGGGCGATCAGGGCATGATGTTCGGTTATGCGTGCGACGAGACGCCCGAGCTGATGCCGCTTCCGATCCAGATGGCGCACCGGCTCGTGCAATACCTCGCAAAAATCCGGAAAGGGGGCGAGGCGCCTTTTCTCAGACCCGACAGCAAGTCTCAGGTTACGGTGGAATACCGCGACGGCAAGCCGGCGCGCGTCACGAGCGTCGTGATCTCGACGCAGCACACGCCGGAAGTCGACAACAAAAAACTCCGCGATACCGTGATCGACGGCGTGATCCGCGCCGTCATTCCAGCCCAGTACCTAACCAGCGATACCGTTTACCACGTGAATCCCACCGGCCGCTTTGTCATCGGCGGTCCGCAGGGCGACTGCGGCTTGACAGGCCGGAAAATCATCGTCGACACTTACGGCGGCATGGGCCGGCACGGCGGCGGCGCGTTCTCGGGAAAAGATCCGTCGAAAGTCGACCGCAGCGCGGCGTACATGGCGCGCTACATCGCCAAGAACATCGTCGCCGCCAAGCTCGCGCGCAAATGCGAGGTGCAGCTCGCCTACGTCATCGGCGTCGCCGATCCCGTCTCGATCTGCGTCGACACGTTCGACACCGGCACGATATCGGAAAGCAGCCTATCCAAAATCGTCCGCGAAGTTTTCAGCCTCACGCCGAAAGGCATCATCCAAACGCTCGATCTCAAGCGGCCCATCTACCGCTCGACCGCCGCTTACGGCCACTTCGGCCGGGCGCCCGAGAACGGCGGCTTTACCTGGGAAAAAACCGACAAGGTCGAAGCGCTCAAAAAAGCCGCCGGAAAAGCATAAGCCAGCCTGGTTGGGAGGAAATCTGCAACGATGGCGAAGAACTACGACGTCAAGAGCCTCGCTTTAGCGCCGCAAGGTAAAAAACGCATTCTCTGGGCCGGCCAGGACATGCCGGTGCTGCGCCGCGTGCGCGAGCGCTTCGAGAAAGAGAAGCCGCTGCGCGGGCTCCGCTTCTCCGCGTGCCTGCACGTCACGGCGGAAACCGCGAACCTCGTCCAGACGCTCAAGGCGGGCGGCGCGCAGGTCGTGCTCTGCGCGTCCAATCCGCTCTCGACGCAGGACGACGTCGCCGCGAGCCTCGTCCAGAACAACAAAATTCCGACCTACGCAATTAAAGGCGAGGACCACAAGACGTATTATCGCCATCTCCGCGCCGCGCTCGATCATGAACCGCTGATCACGATGGACGACGGCGCCGATCTCGTCTC
>Ga0075436_100002109_pt1 | contig 13724 bp, 13 predicted proteins | sample RhiMethybrSRZTD5_FD_75303 | JGI IMG/M metagenome (GOLD analysis project Ga0075436, IMG submission 75303) | Populus rhizosphere microbial communities from Tennessee, USA - Rhizosphere MetaG P. TD hybrid SRZTD5 | ecosystem: Host-associated > Plants > Roots > Rhizosphere > Soil | place: USA...
CTGGTTCTATTCGCTGCTGGCGATTGGTGTGGCCGCGTTCGACGCGCTCGTCTACAAGCACGTCATCGTGAATGAGCACGTGCTCGACGTGCACGGCCAAAAAATGTCGAAGAGCCGTGGCAACGTGGTCGATCCGTGGAAGGTCATCGAAGCGCACGGCGCCGACGCGGTGCGGCTCTATCTCCTCAGCCAGAGCCAGGTGTGGCTGCCGAAGCGATTCGATGAGCGTCAGATCCCGGAGATCGCGGGTGGGTTCCTCAACACGCTGCGCTCGACGTACGATTTCTTCCGGCGCTACGCGCAGGATTGGAGCCCGCCGGAGGAAGCGGATGCGACGCCGCCGGCCAATCGTCCGGCTGCGGATCGCTGGCTGCTCGCCCGGCTCGACGAGGTCGTCGCGTTCGTGCGCCAGGCCTGGGCGTCCTACGACGTCACTGCCGGCGTCCGGGCGATCATGGACTTCGTCGGTGAGGACCTGTCCCGCTGGTACATCCGGCGCAACCGGCCGCGCTTCTGGGCGCCGGATCGCGCCACCGATCCGATCGCGCTCGAGACGTTGCACGAGGCGCTGGTCGCGTCGGTCCGCATGCTGGCGCCCGCGGCCCCCTTCATCGCCGACTGGGTCCACCGGGCGCTCACCGGCACGTCGGTGCATCTGGCGCCGTTCCCGGTGGATCGCGGCCACCGGGAGCCCGAGCTGCTCACGGCCATGAACACCGTCCGCCGCTTGGCCTCGCTGGCCCGGGCCGCACGGGAATCGCGTAACCTGAAGGTCCGGCAACCACTGGCCCGCATGCAGCTGGCCGTTCCAGCGGCTGCCCAGGGCCCGGCCTTGTCAGACCTGTTAGATATCTTGGCTGCCGAAGTCAACGTAAAAGCCGTTCAGGTCGTCGCGTCGGATCACGATCTGGTGCGGCTGCGCGGCAAGGCCAATTTTCGGACCCTCGGCAAGCGGTACGGGAAGGACACCCCGCGCGCCGCAGCGGCCGCCGCCGATTTGGATACGAACGAGCTGCAGCTGTTGGAGCAGGGTGAGACGGTGCGGAAAGGGGAGTGGGAGTTCCGGCCGGACGACGTCACCGTCACGCGCGAAGTCGCGAGCGAGTGGCTGGTCCAGGCCGAAGGTCCCTACGTCGTCGCGCTCGACCCCGAGCTGACCGACGACCTGGTGCAGGAAGGGCTGGCGCGCGAGGTCGTCAATCGCGTGCAGCGCCTCCGCAAGGAGGCGGGCTACGAATACACCACGCGCATCGAGCTGAGCGTCACCGGCGCCGCAGACGTGGTGGCCGCGACGCGCGCGTTTCAGGGGTTTGTCGAAGGCGAGACGTTGGCGCGGCGCCTGGTGCTGGGCGAGGACCAGGCCGGCCTGGACGAACCCGATCTGCAGCGTGAAGTCGACATCGAGGGACGCCGAGTCACGATTGCGCTCCGGCGTCACGACGGACGAAAGGGCGGAGCCAGATAATGCCGACAAAGTCAACCAAGGCCGTGAAGAGCAAGGGCCTCAACAAGAAGCAGCTGAGCCATCTCGAAAAACGGCTGCTCGAAGAGCGGGCCCGCGTGATCAAAGAGCTGGGCCACTACGGCGAATCGTTCAACTCGAGCTTGCAGGCGTCGGACGGCGACCTGTCGAGTTACTCCTTCCACATGGCCGATCAGGGGACCGACGCGATGGAGCGCGAGAAAGCGTTCCTGTTCGCGTCGCAGGAAGGCCGCTACCTCTGGCATGTGAACGAAGCCCTGCGCCGCCTGTATAGCGCGCCCGAGCGCTTCGGCCGGTGCGAGCAATGCGGCGAGGAGATCGGCTTCGACCGCCTCGACGCGCTCCCGCACGCCCGTCTCTGCATCAAGTGCAAGGCGAAAGAGGAAGATGGAAAGCGCCGCTGACCGCCGGTTGTTCTGGGCCACGGCCAGCGCGGTCGTCGTCGCCGATTTCGTCTCCAAACTGATCGCGGAAGCCATGCTCGCGCGCCGCCTGCCGCTGGCGGTGCTGGGCGACCTCGTACAGCTGCGGCTCGTCTACAACGAAGGCGCCGCCTTCGGCCTCCACGTCGGGGACAACTCCCGCTGGATCTTTCTCGGCCTCGCCATCGTCGCGCTGTTCGTGCTCGGTTCGCTGGTCCGCGGCACACGGCTCGGCGACCACTTCCGGCTCGTCGCGCTCGCGCTCGTCTGCGGCGGGGCGGTGGGCAATCTGGTCGACCGGATTCGCAGCGCGCAGGGCGTCGTCGATTTCGTGGACATCGGCGTCGGCGCGTGGCGCTGGCCCACGTTCAACGTCGCCGACTCCGCGATCACGATCGGCGCGATCGCCCTCGGACTCTCGCTCTGGCAGGAAGGCCGCGCGCAGCAGCGGGCGAAGGAGGCTCGCGCCGCCGAGCCTTGAACATCACGTTCTGCGTCGTTGCCACATCCGACCGCCTCGATCGTTTTCTCGCCGACCAGCTCGCCATCTCCCGTACCCAAGCCGGACGCCTCATCGCCGACAAGCGCGTGACCGCGCGCGGCAAGGCGCTCCGCGCTTCTGCCGTCCTGGAGCGCGGCGTCGAAGTGACCGTCGCGCTGCCTGACGAACAACCGCCCCGCAGTTACGCGCCTGCTCACGCCGTCTTGAATTTTGTGTACGAAGACGAGCACCTGGCGGTGCTCGACAAGCCCGCCGGACTCGTCGTGCATCCCGGCCCGGGACACTGGGACGACACGCTCGTGAATGTGCTCGTGGGGCGGGGCACGGAGCTGTCGCGCGGCTCGACGGAGGGAAGGCCGGGCATCGTGCACCGGCTCGACCGCGACACGTCGGGATTGCTCGTCGTCGCAAAGAGCGATCTCGCGCATCGCCGGCTGGCCAGTGCGATGGAGCGGCGGCAGGTGAAGCGCGTCTATGCCGCGCTCGTCTGGGGCCATTTGCGCAAGAGTCCCGTCGACATCGAGGCGCCGATCGCCCGTCATCCCCAAGAGCGCAAGCGCATGACCGTCGCCCAGGGCGGACGTCATGCCGTGACGCATGCCGCGCTCGTCGCGCGCTTCGCGCACAGCGATCTGCTCCGCATTCGTCTCGGCACCGGACGCACGCATCAGATTCGCGTGCATCTCGCCCACGTCGGCTGTCCGGTTGTCGGGGATCGCGAGTACTCATTCGGCGGCAGCCGGCGCGTCACGCCGTCGGCGCGCGTGGCAGCCGAGCGGCTCGAGGCGCTCGCGCCGCGCCAACTGCTCCATGCTGCGTCGTTATCGCTGGCGCATCCGGTGACGGGCGTGCCGCTCACCCTCACGTCGGAATGGCCCGCCGATTTGCGTCCGGCGCTCGCCGCAGCGGCCGGGGACGCGAATTTACTTGCTCAGCTTAAACCCTTGCATTACCTTGGCTTCTTCGCATCCGATGAGTGAAGGAAGCCTCGTAACCGCCCGCCTTTTGGTGTTCCGTGTGGGCACCCTCGCGTGTGCGGCCGAGGTCGATCAAGTGCGGGAGATTCTCCCGCGCCTCCCAACGACGCGTATTCCGGGCGCGCCTCCGGTCGTCGCGGGGCTCGTGAACGTCCGCGGCACGCTGGTGACTGTCGTGGAGGGATGGCGTGCGTTAGGGCAAGAGCCTCCTGCCGCGCCATCCTCCGTTGTCATCATCTTCGAGCTGGGCCAAGGTGAGGGTGAGAACAGACCAGGTCGCAAGCTGATCGGCTTTACGGTGGACGAAGTCGTCGACATGCTGGCAGTAGGTGGAGGAGGCAGAGGGGACACGACGCTGGAAGACGGCACCGGGCTGCCCGGGGTCGACCCCACGTTGGTCCGAGCGGTGGGGCGCCGCCACGGTGAGCTGTTCATCCTGCTGGATATAGCGGCGCTGTTGGGGCCGGTTCTGACTACTCAAGGAGCGAGCGGTGAGCCACACGGTTCTCGTCTGTGACGACGCCATCTTCATGCGCACGATGATCAACGACATCCTGGCGCAGGCCGGGTTCGAGGTCGTCGGCGAGGCCGAGACCGGGACCCAGGCGGTGGAGAAGTATCGCCAGCTGAAGCCCGACCTGGTGACGATGGATATCGTGATGCCCGAGATGGGAGGCATCGATGCCGTCCGCGAGATCGTCAAGCACGATCCCGACGCCAAGATTCTGATGTGCAGTGCCATGGGGCAGCAGGCGCTCGTGGTGGAAGCGATTCAGGCTGGCGCCAAGGACTTCGTCGTCAAACCATTTCAACCCTCCCGCGTGCTCGAAGCCGTCCAGCGCGTGCTGGGATAGTCACCTCATGGACCTGTCGCAGTACGCCGAGCTGTTCCTGGCCGAGAGCCGCGAGCACTTGAGCGCCTGCAACCAGCTGCTGCTCGAGTGGGAGCGCCGGCCGTCGTCGCCGGAGCCCGTGAGCGGCATCTTCCGAGCGGTCCATACGGTGAAGGGGATGGCGGCGACGATGGGCTACGGTCGGGTCGCCGACCTCGCCCATCGCATGGAGAATTTGCTCGACCACCTGCGCCGCAGCGGCAAGCCGCCGGCCGGGGACGTTCTGCAACTCCTCTTTCGCGCGACGGACACGCTCGAAAAGGCCGTCGGACTCGCAGTCACGGGGCGCGAGCGCGACCTCGACGTCTCCGCGCTTGCCGCGGAGCTCGATCGCGCTGTTCCCAAGCAACCCACGACTCCGTCGTCCGCCGCGCCTGCGTCGCTCCCCGCCGCCGCTCTCGCCGCCGCAGCTCCAGGCGCCGGCCGTCTCGTTCACGTGACGATCCGTCCTGAAGCGCCCCTCAAGGGCGGCCGCGCCATGCTGGTCATCCGCAAGGCGCAGAGTCTCGGCACGGTGCTTCGCATCCAGCCGCCGCCCCAGGCCTTCGAGTCCGAGGAATTCGATGGCGGGCTGGCATTCGAGCTGGACACGAACGTCGCGCCCGCGGACATCGAGGCGGCGCTGCGCACCGTAGGCGATGTCGAGCGGGTCTCGGTCGGCGGCGGGGGGGGCGGGGGGGGCGGAGATGAAGCCCTTGCGCCGGCCGAAAGCGTGGCGGCGGGCGGGCGCAGCCGCCACATTCGCGTCGATCTGCGCCGGCTCGATACGCTGATGGATCTGATCGGCGAGCTCGTGACTGCGCGGGGCCGCCTGAACGAAGTCGCGGCGCGCTGGGTCGGGCAGGATCCCACCATCGACGACATCGCCATCCAGGTGTCGCGCCTCTCGGTCGAGCTGCAGAGCGAGATCATTCAGGCTCGCATGACGCCGGTGTGGCAGGTGTTCGATCGATTCCCCCGGCTGGTGCGCGACGTCGCCCGCCAGCTCGACAAGCAGGTCGTATTCCGCGTCGAAGGGAAGGAGATCGAGCTCGACCGCGCCATTCTCGATGAGCTGGGCGACCCGCTGGTGCATCTGCTGCGCAACGCGGTGGATCATGGCATCGAGCCGCCGGCCGAGCGCAAGCGCCACAAGAAGAATCCGGAAGGGCAGATCGTCCTCGCCGCCGTGCGCGAGCGCAACACCGTGGCCATCAGCATCGCCGACGACGGCCGCGGTATTGATCGCGTGAAGATTCTCCACAAGGCGAAGCGCGAGGGCGTCGTGGGGCCGCACGTCGAGGTGCTGTCGGACGATCAGCTGCTGCGCGTGCTGGCGCGACCCGGATTCTCGACCGCGGATGCGGTGACCGCCGTTTCCGGGCGCGGCGTGGGCATCGACGTCGTCATGACACGCCTGCGCGCGCTCGGCGGATCGATCGAAATCCGCACCGAGCCGGGGAAGGGCACCGCGTTCGTGCTGCGCCTGCCGGTCACGCTCGCAATCGTGCGCGCGCTGATCGCCGCGGTGGGCCAGGAGCGCTACGCGCTGCCGCTGACGTACGTGGCCGAGACGGTAGAGTTCGGCACGACGGCGATCACGACGATGGAGGGGCGCGATGCGATCGTGTTGCGCGACCGCGTCGTCCCGCTCGTCGATCTGCGGAAACTGCTTGGCACAAACGGCGGCGCCCAGGCACCTCCGCCGCGCCGTCCCATCATCGTGTTGGAGATGGGTGAGCGCCGCTCCGGCATCGTCGTGGACGGCATGCTCAGCCAGCAGGAGATCGTGGTGAAGGGATTCGACGCGCCGCGGGGGACGTTGCCCGTTTTCAGCGGCGCGACGATCATGGGCGATGGAGTCCCGGCGTTGATTCTGGATGCGGCGGGACTGGTGTAGTTCCCTTCAAGCGTCGCAACCGGTGGGGGGGGGGGAGCGAATCGTGGAAGATGTTCGTGATCTGAAAGCGCTGCAGCTCGACGCACTCAAAGAGGTCGCCAACATCGGCGCGGGCCACGCGGCGACGGCGCTGTCGCAGCTGACGCACCGCCGCATCATGATTTCGGTCCCCGAGGTGACGATCGCCCGGCTGGAGGAGGTGCCCGGGCTGATCGGCGATCCGCAGGAAGTCGTCGCCGCCGTGCTGATGCACATGCTCGGCGATTTGACCGGGCGCACGCTGCTGCTCTTTCCCGAGTTCGTCGCCCGGCAGGTGTGCGACATGCTGCTCAAGCGCCCGCTCGGCACGACGCAGGCGTTCGAGACGATCGAGCAGTCCTGTCTGAAGGAAGCCGGTAATATCCTCTCGGGCGCCTACATGAACGCGCTGTCGGAGTTCATGGGTATGCTGCTCCTGCCGTCGGTGCCGAGCCTCGTGGTCGATCTGTCGGCGGCCGTCCTGACAACCACCTATTTGAACTTCGGGCACGACCGCGATTTTGTGTTCTGTGTCGAGACGAAGTTCGACATCGATGCTCGGGACGGGCTGCGTGGCCACTTCCTGCTCCTGCCCGATCTGGCGTCTCTCAAGGCCATCTTCGACGCCATCCGCCTGACTTGATCGTCTCGGAGCGCGACCTCGCGGTGTTGAGGTCATTCGCCCGCCGGATCGACCCGTCGGACGCGGGCGCACACAACAACCTCGGCGTTCTCTATTATCAGAAAGGCCTCGTCCCCGAGGCCATCGAGCAGTTCACGCGTGCGCTGGAGCTCGATCCGCGCATGCAAGTCGCGCAGCGCAACCTCGAGATCGCCTACCACAACACCGGCTATTACGACCGGCGCGTGGCGGAGCTGCAAGAGCGACTGCGCCAGGCGCCCGACGACCGCGACACGCGCTGGGAGCTGGGCCGCACGTACGCGATCCTCGGCGCCTTCGATGACGCGGTCGCGGAGTTTGAGCAGCTGCTCGCCCACAAGGCGACCGATGTCGCGGCGATGATTCAGCTGGGCCTCGCCGAGAAAGCGCGCGGCCGGCTGGAACTGGCGACCGAGTGGTTCATCCGCGCCGTGGAGCAGGAGCCTGAGTCGAGCGTCGTGCAGTTCTATCTCGGCGAGGTCTACTACAACCGCGGGCTGAACGAGCCGGCGCTCGCGGCGCTCGCGCGCGCGGTCGCGCTGAACCCCGACAACGCCAACGCGCATTACCTGATGGCGTTCGTGCTCGGCGACATGGGCCGCCACCAGGACGCACGCGCGGCGTCCAAACGCGCGATTCAGCTCAATCCGCCACTCGCCCGCGCGCAGACCAATCTGTCGCTGGAGCGCTATCGCGCCGAACGCGCGTCGGCCGAGCACCGCCTGCGGGTGCACCCCACGCCGGAAGTGGCCGAGGGCCACGAGCTGGCGCACTACAATCTCGGCCTCGCGTTCCGCCAGAAGGGCTACTACACCGAGGCGCTGCACGAATACCGGCTCGCGATCGAGCGCGGCGAGGACCGGCGCCTGGTCCGCCAGGCGATGGCGGAGGTCCATCTGCTGAAGCGCGACTTCGCCGATGCCCTCGAGCTGTATGAGTCGCTGATCCACGAGGTCCCGGATTCGCCGAAGCTCTGGAATGAGCGGGGCGTGGTGCTCCATCAGGCGGGACGCAAGGACGAGGCGCTGGCGTCGTATCGGCACGCGACGGACGTCGATCCGCGCTACGCGCTGGCGTGGAACAACGTCGGTGTCGTGCTCGCGCATCAGCGCGACGCCGACGATGCGATTGAGGCGTTCCGCAAGGCGTTGCAGCTGTCGTCCGCATTTGCCGCCGCCCGGCTCAATCTCGCGTTGCTGCTCACGCATCTGCGGCGCTTCCAGCTGGCGCTCGAGGCGTACCGCCAGGTCCTGGCGGACCAGCCCACCTCGGCGCCGGCGTGGAACGGCGTCGGGCTCGTGCTCGTCGAGCTGAAGCGCTTTCTCGACGCGCGCAACGCCTTCGTGCGCGCGGTCGAAGCCGATCCGCAGAGCGCGGGCGCGCATTACAACCTCAGCTTTACGCTCTCGAATCTCGGCGACTTCGACGGCGCATTGCGCGCCACCAAGCGCGCGCTCGAGCTCGATCCCTACTACGTCTCGCAGAAATTCGCCCTGGCCATCGATCTGCAGTACGAGACCGTCTCGATCGGCATCGTCCCCGAGATCTCCGCCGATGTCGCCGCCGACAACTTGAGCGGCGAGTTCGCGTTCGATCAGCGGCTGATCGATAACATCTTCAAGGAGCTGGAGCCGCCGGCGACGGCGGCGCAGCCCGCTCCCGTGGGCATCGCGAAGAAGCCGGAGGATCCGCTGGCGCTGGCACGGGACTACGTCAGCAAGGGGATGATGGATCTGGCGGTCGCCGAGGCCACGCGCGCCGTGCAGCGCGGCGCCGATCGCGGCCAGGCGGCGACACTGGTGGGCGACAGTTACGCGCGGCGCGGATTGCACGGCGAAGCGTTGGAGCGCTATCGCGAAGCCCGCACGCTCGACGCCGCCAATGCGACCGCGGCGCTCGGCGAAGTGAAGAGCTTGCTCGCAATGCAGCGGCCGGCCGAAGCGCTGCCGCTCGCCGAAGCGCTGGTGACCCAGACGCCTGGCGAGGTGGAGGCGCTGGTCGGTGTGGCGAAGGCGCGCGCCGCGACCGGCGATGCCGCCGGCGCGCTGACTGCGCTGCGCGAGGCCCAGACCCGCGCCCCGGCCCGCGCCGATCTGCACAAGCTGCAAGGCGACGTCGCGCTCAAAGTCGGCGACCGGCAGGGCGCGCGGCAGGCGTACCGCGCGGCGCTCGATCTCGATCAGGGCTTCGTGCAGGTGTGGCTGGATCTGGGACGACTGCACGAACAGGACGAGGAATGGGGCGATGCGCAGCGGGCGTACGAAGAAGCGCTCGAGGCGTTGCCCACCTTCCACGAGGCGTCCCTCGCGCTCGCGGATCTGTTGCGGCGCACCGGCAGCGTGCGCGCCGCCGTCGTGCGGCTCGCGGACATGCTGGAACAGGACCCGTACGATCTCGACGCGTTGCTGCTGCTCGGCCGTGCGCTGCTCGACGACAAGCGCACCGAGGAGGCGCTCGCGGCGTTCCGGCGGGTCCTCAAGTTCGACATCGAACACACCGCCGCGCTCTTTTACCTGGGCGCGACGCTCGCACGGCTGCAGCGCTATGCGGAGGCCGTCGACGCCTGGGAGCGGGTCACGCGCATCGATCCCGGCGGCCCGTTCGCCCAGCGCGCCCGCAGGCATGCGCGCACCGCGCTCGACTTGCAGCACATCTTCTCGACGTCGGACGCGGCCTGATGGCGATCGAGGGACCGCTCCGCGAGCTCGGTATCCATGATGTCTTCCAGCTGCTCGATTTGAGTCGCAAGACGGGCGCGCTGCGCGTCACGTCGGAGCTGCGTCACAACGAGGGGACGATCTACTTCGACAACGGTGTCATCGTCTCGGCCGAGATCCGCAGCAATCCCCATCCGCTGGGGGCGATGCTGCTGCGGACCGGGAAGATCACCGAAGCCGACCTCGAGCGCGCGCGCGACATGCAGCTCCGCCAGGGGGATAAGCGCCGCCTGGGCGAGATCCTCGTGTCGCTCGGTGTGATCACGCAGCGCGAGGTGGAGCGGCAGGTGCGGTTTCAGATCGAAGAAGTGGTGTTCGAGGTGATGAGCTGGAACGAAGGCTACTTCTCGTTCAACGACGAACCCGACACCAAGGTGCCGACCGAGGTCACCGTGCGCATTCCCGTCGAAGCGCTCCTGATGGAAGGGGCACGGCGGATCGACGAGTGGTCGCGCATCGAGAACCGGATTCCGCACGTCGGTGTCGTGCCTTCCCTGGCGCCGCCACCGGAAGGCGGCGGCGGAGAGCTCGATCTCCTGCCCCCCGAATGGGAAGTCCTGGCGCTCATCGACGGCGAGCGCTCCGTCCGCGGGCTGGCCACCGAGCTCGGCCGCTCGGACTTCGAGGTCGCGAAGACGCTGTTTGGGCTCGAGAGCGCGGGCGTGATCGTGCTCATGGATCCCGGGACGACCCGGCAGGGGCGCGACAGCACGTCAGCCGACCTCACCGAGCTGGTCGCGAGAGCGGAGCGGGCGCTGCAGGCAAAGGATCTCGATGCCGCGCGCGCGGCCGCCGAGCAGGCGGGGAGCCTGCAACCGCACGATGCGATCGTCCATCTGCTGCTCGGTCGCATTCATCTGGCGCGGGGCCACGCGTCAGCGGCGGTCGAGGAATTGCGCCGCGCCGTGCGGCTCGACCCGCTGCTCGCGGCCGCGCACCGCCAGCTCGGGTTCGCGCTGGTGGCGATGGGCCGCTTTGGGGAAGCCGTCGCCAGCTGGGACCAGTGGGATCGGCTGGCGGGGCGCAGTCCCGAGGAAGAGGCGCAGCGCCCGGATGTGGAGCGCGCGCGCCAGGCCGCGCGGGTATTCGCCCATGGCTGAAGACATCCGCGCGCTCTCCGCCCAGCTCGCCCAGGATCCGCAGAGCTTGGTGTTCCTGCGGCTCGGCGAAGCGTTGCGTCGTAAGGGCCAGCTCGACGCCGCGTTGCGCGTCGCGCTGAACGGGCTCGAGCGCCACCCGCACCTGGCGGACGCGCACGATCTGTACGCGCGCGTGCTCACCGACAAGCACGACTACGAGCACGCGTTCGATGAGTGGGACATGGCGGTGCAAATCGCGCCGCATCACACCGGCGCGTTGAAAGGGCTTGCGTTCCTGTATTTCAAAGTGGGAGACATCGCCCAGGCGGAGGCCCACCTCGAGGCCGCGCGCAAGATCGAGCCCGACGATCCCAGCATCGACCAGGCTCTCGCCATGGTCCGTGGCGAAGTGAGCCCGGCCGAGGAGCCCAGCGCCGCCCCTTCGCCGCCTCCCGCTGCGGCCTCACCAGCCGCCGCCGTACCAGCCGCTGCCGTACCTGCCGCCGCCGCACGTGCCGCCGCCTCACCTGCCGCCGCCTCACCTGCCGCCGCCTCTGGTCTCGAGGAATCCCGCGTCTTTGCCGGTCTCGACGGCGCCAACGAGGGCCTCCTGCTCATCGACGGTGCCGGTCGGGTGCTTGGCGGGGGGTTGCGGGACAAGTCCGGGGTTGATGTGACGGATGCCGTCGCCGCATACCTTGCAGGCGTCTCCCAGGAGGCCGCGCGCACCGCGAAACTGCTCGGGCTGGGCGCATGGAACGGTCTGTCGGCCGAAGGGCAGCACGGCAACGTGCATCTCGCGCATCCGACGTCCGAAGCCCTCTTGCTCGTGGTGCGAGAGCGTGGCATACCACTCGGTCGACTGACGATCCTGGCGCAGCGGGCAACGGCGCTGGCGCGCCGCTGGCTGGAGAAAGAAACGTGAGCACCGCTCTCGATCTCATCACGCGCGTGCGCGGGGTGCGCGGTGCCATGCTCGTCACGGCGGACGACGGGCTCGTCGTCGCCGAGCAGCTGATGGAGGGCATCAAAGGCAGCGCCGTGGCCGCGCTGGCCGCGAGTCTGGCGGGACGTCTGCGCCGGGCGATGGAGGCGGCCGGGACCGGCGCCAGCGTGTTCTGGCATTTGCAGGGGGAGCAGGGTGCCTTGCTCGTCGTGCCCGGGGGGAAAGCGTCCGACGGAGGAGGGGGGGGAGGCATTCTGGTCGTCGCCGTGGCGGAGCCCGATGTGAATATCGGCCTCGTTCGGCTCGAGCTGCTGCGCGCGGCGGAGGCATTTCTCTGAGCCCGCACACCCGCGCCGTCGAGAGCTGGACGCTGCAGCCGCTCACCGACTTCGTGCGCGAAGCGTCGGTGCGTCTCGTGCTCGTGCTGACGCCGGCGGGGCAGGTGCTCGCGCAATCGGGATTCTCCCGCGCCGTCGACGTGATGTCGGCGGCGGCGCTCGCGGCGGCGATTGTCGCCACGACGGCGGAGCTTGCCCGGCAGCTGCAGCAGCCGCCGTTTGCCGCCCTCAGCCACCAGGGGCCGAAGCACGGCTTCTTCCTCGCATCGTTCACGTCCGCGCGCGGCAGCCTCGCGGTGCTCGCTGTGTACGATCTCGACGTTTCATCGCTCGGCCTGGTGCAGTTATTCTATGAGCAACTTGCAGCGGAACTGAAGGCGGCGAGCCCCAAGGGCTCGGTCCCGAAACAGGTGCTGGCCGCTGACTTCGAGCGCGAGCTGACGGACAGCCTCAACACGCTGTTTGGGAGATAGCCCGTGTCCCTGGTCAACTTCACGAGCCGCGAGATCACCTGCAAAATCGTCTATTACGGACCGGGCCGATCCGGGAAGACCACGAATCTCCATTACGTCTACGAACGCGTGCCGGAGACCCGCCGCGGGCGCATGGTGTCGCTCGCCACGCAGACCGACCGCACCCTGTTCTTCGATTTCCTCCCGATCGACCTGGGTCAGATCTCGGGCTTCAGCACGCGCTTCCAGCTGTACACGGTACCGGGGCAGGTCTACTACAATGCGACCCGCCGGCTCGTCCTCCAGGGCGCGGACGGCGTCGTGTTCGTCGGCGACAGCCAGGCGCGCCAGCTCGATGAGAATCTCGAGAGCTTGCAGAACCTGCAGAGCAATTTGCTCGAGCACGGCGTCGACGTCCGCACGATGCCGCTGGTGATGCAGTACAACAAGCAGGACCTCCCGCGCGAGCTCATTCTCACGCCGCCCGAGCTCGACGACGCGCTGAACTTCCGCGCCGTCCCCTCCTTCCCGGCAGATGCGCTGCACGGCACGGGCGTGTTCGAAACGCTGAAGGGGATTTCGGAGCTCGTGCTCAAGCGGCTCGCCGCGGGGAGCCCTGCGGTATGACGACCTCGCTCAACCCGCGCTTTACCTTCGACACGTTCGTGGTGGGCGCCGCCAATCGTCTAGCGGTGACCGCCGGCCGCACGGTCGCGGAGAACCCCGGCTCCGCCTACAACCCGCTCTTCATCTATAGTGGGTCGGGCCTGGGGAAGACCCATGTCCTGATGGCGATCGGCCACGCGGCCAAGGCGCTCGCTCCCCAGCTCAACATCGAGTACCTGACGCTCGACGAGTACGTGGAGGCCTTTCACGCCGCGATCGCCGCGGGGCAGGGTGACGCGTTCCGCCGCCGCTTCCAGAACGTCGGCGTGCTCCTGGTGGACGACGTGCAATTCCTGACCAACCGCAAGGAGATGCAGACCGAGCTGCTCAGGCTGACGGAAGCGTTGCAGCAGACCGGCCACCAGATCGTCCTGGCGAGCGACCGTCCGCCGGCCGAAATCGCCGATCTGGACGAGCGCCTGATTTCCCGCTTTTCCGGGGGACTCGTGGTGGACATGGGGATTCCGGACTACGAGACGCGCGTCGCCATTCTGCGCCGCAAGGCGGAGGAACGGGGATCCTCGTTCCAACCCGGCGTGCTCGAGACCGTCGCGAAAGTCGAGTTCCCCAATGTGCGCGAGCTGATGGGTGCGCTGAACCGGATCGTCGCATTCCAGGCCGTGAACGAGACGCCGATCAACGCCGAAGCGGTGCGCCGAGTACTCGGCGTGCGTACCGCCGAATCACCTCC
>Ga0075436_100002113_pt1 | contig 13703 bp, 7 predicted proteins | sample RhiMethybrSRZTD5_FD_75303 | JGI IMG/M metagenome (GOLD analysis project Ga0075436, IMG submission 75303) | Populus rhizosphere microbial communities from Tennessee, USA - Rhizosphere MetaG P. TD hybrid SRZTD5 | ecosystem: Host-associated > Plants > Roots > Rhizosphere > Soil | place: USA...
GAGACCCTCTGGTCGGCGCTGGAGCTCGGCCATCTCGCCTCGCTCGTGCCGCCGACGCCGGTGCTCGAGGATCTTCGCAACGACATCGCGCTCCTCGTCGCTGATGACCTCGCCCAGGCCGTCGCCAGGCTGGATGAGTCCTCGCTCGAATCGGGGATCGGGCTCGTGCGTGAGCCGCAGCCGTTCGACGTGCTCGACTTCCTCGTCGGCCTTTGGGCGCTCGGGGGCTTCGTCGCGGACACGATCGAGCTTCTCTCCGCCTCGAGTATCCCGGTGGAGGACGCCGGCGACACGTCCGACGCGACCGAAGGGCCGGTGCTCCGTTGATCGCGGCCGATCGAATTCGCAGTCCATCCGCCGTCGATCTGACGGCCGGGTTGTTCAAGGACTGGCTACACGTGAACATCTTCGACTTTGCGCGCGGGCAGGTCGCCGTGGTCAACGTCTCGCTGCACGGCGACCCTCACGATCCGCGCTCACTCGCCGCCGCCGCGCTGCTGCTCGGTGACCTCGAGCGCGGCTGGGCGCCGCACGTGGAGGTGCTCGGCGTCGACGAGGCCGAGGTCGGGCTCGACGGAGTGGCGGTGGGGGAGATCGCGTCGATTGCGCTCGACCCGGCGAGCGGCGGCCTGGCGGTTCACGCTCGCTCTCCCGGCGGGCGCATGCGCCTCGACCTTGCAGCTTTCGCCGCGGCGCCGCCGATCATCGCCGAGCGCCCCACGCCGTTCGGCTCCGGCTGGCTGGCATGGCGGGCGATTCCGCGGTTGAACGTCACCGGTTGGCTGAGCGTGGACGGGGTGACGAGGCCGGGGGACGCCACGGTCATGTATCACGACCACAACTGGGGGCGGTGGCACTGGGGAGACGACGCCGGCTGGGAGTGGGCCGCGTTCCTCGCCGCCGAGGGCGATGCTTTCGTGACGACCCGTACGACGGATCGAAACCACGAGACGGGTGGCACGACGCTGCACGGAGTGGCGGCGGGCCGCTCCTTCGCCTTCGAGCCGCGCACCGTGCGCATGCGACTCGAGGGACGCCAGGAAACGGCCCCGAAGCGGGCACCCGGGGCGATGGCCGCGCTCCACTCCGGACGCGCACGCCCACAGCTGCCGTCGAGCGTTGTGCTCGTGGCCGACGACGGGTACGACCGGGTCGAGATCGCTGCTTCGCTGGCGCACGCCGCTCAGATCGTCGTCGCGGAGCCGGCGCAGCCGGGTTACGCCTTCATCCACGAGCTCCTCGGAACGTTCGCGCACCGCTCGCTGATTCGAGGTGTCGAGACGACGGGCCAGGGGCTCGTCGCATTCGAGTATGTCGACTGAGCGGAAGAGCCTCCAGGCGTGGATCGACCGTCTCGTCACCGCTTTGGACGACGACGCGTGGGGCACTGCCGACCGGTTACGGGACGTCGTCGCCGGCTACACGGCGCGGATCTCGCTCGACGACGACACGGTCATCGTCTCCATGCCCTCACGCGCACTCGTTTGGGAGACCGGCACGGACGCGCCGGTCGACGGCGAAGGGTCGACGACTGCAGCGGTCGTGATCGCCATTCTCGACGGGAGGCTCGAGGTCACCGACGCGGTCGCGCGCGGGCTCGTGCAGGCGCGCGGCTCACCGGAGGCGGTGCTCCGGATGTTTCACGCTGTCGAGCTCATCCTCGATGCCTCTGCGCGCGTCCCGGCGTTGCGGCGCCTGGCGGACGAGTTCCGGCGCGGTGCAGAGGATCGAGCTCCGGATGTGTCGCCGGAGCCGTGGGAGCAGCCTCGTGCCGATGAGCTGGCGCTGCTCGCGCGCTTGGGGGTGGGAGGAGTGAGATGAACGCGGCGTCCGGGCCATCGGACCGGCTGAGCGCTCACGACACGCTGTACTTCGCGTCGTCCAACGCGTCGGTGCCGCTGAGCGTCGCCGGGTTGTTCTCCGTCGGTCGAGACCGCGACGGCGCAAGCCTGGCCGCCGATCGGCTGAGCCGTCACCTCGAGGAGCGGCTCGATGCCTTACCGCGCTTTCGGCAGGTTGTCCGTCCGCTGCCGCTCCGTGTGGCTGCGCCTCGGTGGGTCGATGACGCGAGTTTCACCGTCGCGCGGCATGTTCACGTGCATCGGCTGCCCGAACCCGCTCGCCCCGATGAGCTGGAGGCCTTCGTCGCGCGGCTGAACGGTCGCGAGCTCGATGCCCGCTTCCCCCTGTGGGAGATACATCTCCTGGAGGGCGCGGCCGACGGCCGCACGGCGATGCTGATGCGCTGGCACCATGCGATGGTCGACGGCATGAGCGCGGTGCATGTCATCCGCACGCTCGTCGACGGCGGCCCGCGATCTCTCGTGGCTCCCAAGAGCGATGGCTCCCGCGTCGGCGAGACGAAGACGTCCGCCGGCGCACAAGAGTCGCTCGAGGGTTGGCTCGCACTGCTGCGGGCCGCAACGGGGCCGCCTCGGTTCGTCCCCGGACGCGGGCGCGCTCGGTGGGCAAGCGTGTCCTTTCAGGAGCGCGAGCTGCGTGCCACAGCACGACGTCTCGGCGCGTCCGTCAACGAGATCGTCGCGGCGCTGAGCGTCGGGGCAATCGCATACGTCCTCGCTGCACGGGGCGACACACGGCCCGACGACACGGTTCGGACACTGATTCCGACCGTCACGCCGGCCCGCGACCGCGAGCGCGCTCTCGGTAACCACGGCGCGCACTTCGTGACGAACCTGCCCGTGTCGCCGATGGAAGAGGACGATCGAGTGCGACTCGTGGTCGACGCGATGCGCAAGGGCCGGCGCTCGCATCAGGTGGAGGCGATTGCCCGCGGCATGGAACGCCTGGAAGGCGCGCCGGTGCCGGTGATCCTGCTGTTTGCAAAGATCGCCGGCGTCACGGGCCCCGGCGAAGCCGGTGCGATCGACCTGATCGTCTCCTTCATACCCGGCCCGCGCCGCGGGCTGTCGCTCGCGGGCCATCCGCTCGAGGCGGCGTTCCCCGTTCTACCGATCGGGCCTCGAGCGCGGCTCACCGTGGGTGGAGTCAGCCTTGGCGGCACCGTGGGTATCGGCGTCACAGCGGGCACGGACGTCATCCCCGAGCTCGACCTCTTCATGTACGGGCTCCGTCGAGCAGCAGGACGGCTCGGCGTCCCGCCGGTTGAGAGCGCCACTCGACTGCCCTGAGGTCCTCCGACACACTTGGTGCCATGGCCGGCTGGACCTGCGCAACGTGCGGCGGCGAGAACCCTTCGGGAACGCGCTTCTGCGGACACTGCGGCGCCGCGGCGGACGCCGCGCCGGCGGCGACGCCTGAGCAGGACACGGCACAAGCGCTCCGGAGCTTCGTCGCCGGACCGGTCGCGGACCGGTTGGTCGAGGCCGGCGGGACGCTGCCAGAGGAACGGCGCCTGATCACGGCGCTGTTCGCGGACGTCTCGGGCTTCACCTCGCTGGCCGACCGTCTCGACCCCGAGCGCCTGCTCGAGGTGATCGACCCCGTCATCGCCGCGCTCTCCAGCGTCGTCGGCCGCCACGAGGGCTACGTGGAGAAATTTGCGGGCGACGCGTTGATGGCGTTGTTCGGCGCCCCCGTGGCGCACGAGGACGACGCCGCGCGAGCGCTGCGGACCGCGCTGGAGATGCACGCGGAGCTGGCGCGGATCGTCCCGACGCTGCCGCACGAGCCGGAGTTGACGCTCCACGTCGGGGTGAACTCGGGACACGGCATCGCGCGAATCCTCGGCAGCGAGGCAAGGATGGACTACGCCGTCCTCGGCGACTCCGTGATCCTCGCGCAGCGGCTCGAGTCCGCCGCACCGCCCGGCGAGACGTACGTGAGCGAGACGGCGATGCGCCTGACGGAGGAAGCCTTCGACTTCGAGCCCGTCGGAGAGCTGCAGCTGAAGGGCAAGGCCGAGCCCGTACGAGCCTGGCGTCTGGTCGGCGAGCGCTCGCGTCCGCGCGCACGTAGTGCCGCGAGCCTCGTGGGGCGTGCGCGCGAGCTGCGGTCCGTCGGGCGCGCTCTCGACGGCGCCGTGGTGACCGTCACAGGCGAGGCGGGCGTCGGGAAGTCGCATCTCGTCGAGGCGGCCCGTGACAAGGCGGTCGACGCGCGCGTGACCTGGCTGGCAGCACGCTGCCTCTCTTACGGTGCGGGGCTCGCGTACTGGCCGTACGGCGAGCTCCTCCGCAGCGACCCGGATGCTTCGTCCGATCCGTACTTCGCCCGGCTCCTCGGTCACGAGACCGTCGCCGGGGTCGCGGACCTCGAGCCGGAGGCGTTCCGGCGGGAGCTGCACGCGGCGTTCGCGCGCTGGTTCCGCGCGCACCGCGACCGCGGGCCGACGGTGTTCGTCCTCGAGGACGTGCACTGGGCGGACCCGTCATCGCTCGCGCTCACGCGGGAGCTGCTCCACACCGCGCGCGTGGGGATGATCCTCACTGGACGTCCGGAAGCCGAGGACCGGCTCGCGGAGCTGACCGCCGACGCCGCGGACCTGACGCCGCTCGCGCTCGGCGCACTCGACGAGGACGCCGTGGCCGCAGTCGCGGCGAACGCGCTCGGCTCGGCACCGCCGCCCGAGCTGATCCGTTTCGTCGTGCAACGCACCGAGGGGAACCCGTTCTTCGTGAAGGAGCTGGTGCAGGGTCTGCGCGACTCTGGTGCGCTCGTCGGCGCCGATGGGGGCTGGAACATGCGTCCCGGCTGGGACGAGGGCGACGTCCCCCCGACGATCGAGGGCGTTCTCGCCGCGCGCATCGACCTCCTGCCCCGCGCCGCGGCCGCGACGCTCGGCACTGCGTCGGTGATCGGGCGGCAGGTGCCGCTGCCGCTCCTCCAGGCCGTCGCCGGCGAGCTCGGGCTGGCCGAATCCGTCGACCAGCTCGTCGCCGCGGGTCTCCTCGATCGCGTCGGCTCGGACGGAGTCGAGGTGTTCTCGTTCCACCACGCGCTCGTGCAGGACGTCGCCTACGGCCGGCTGCTCCGCCGTCACCGGCGGGACCTCCACCGCCGCGTCGGCGAGACGGCCGAGGTGCTGTACGGCGCTCGCGACGACGTGATCGGCCTGCTCGCGCGCCATTTCTACCTCGCCGAGGCCGGCGAGAAGGCGGTCGGCTACCTCGTACGGGCCGGCGCGCGCGCGAAGCAGCTGTTCGCAAACGAGGAGGCGATCCTCCACTTCGGCCACGCGTCGGAGCTGTCGCCGGATCCCGAGATCCTCCTGCAGCTCGCCGAGCTGTACGAGCTCGTCGGACGATACGAGGAGGCGCTCGCGACGTACGAGGGCGTGCGCGCGGCGACGGGCGACGTGCGTGCGTGGAGGGGGCTCGCGTCGACGCACCGGAAGAAGGGCGAATACCTCCAGGCGTTCAACACGGTGGACGACGCGCTGCACGCGGAGGAGCTTCGCGGCCAGGACGTGTTGCCGCTGTGGCTCGAGGGCGGCTGGAGCCTGTCGGTCGCCGGCCGTGTCGAGGAAGCCGCCGACATGCTGGTCGCGGCGCTCGAGAGCGCCGACGGTCGCCACGAGGCCGTCGTCGGAGATCTGCTGCTACAGCTCGCCCGCACCGAGACGGTCAGAGGCGACTTCGACGGTGCCGTCGCACACACGCTCGAAGCGGAGCCGATCTTCGCGGAGGTCGATGATCCGCGCGGCCTCGCTTCGACCATGCGGATCAGAGGTGAGGCTCAGGCCCGCGCCGGCCGGCTCGCAGAGGCGTCAGCGACGCTTCGGCACGGCCTCGAGCTCGCGCAGCGCACGGGCAGCGTCGAGGAGATCGGCGGGTGCCTCATCAACCTCGGGATCCTCGAGTTCGAGCAAGGAGCGGTCGACGATGCGATCGCGTGCGATCGCCAGGCGATCGAGGAGTTCGAGCGGGTCGGACATGGGTCGGGACGGACGACCGGCTACGCAAACCTCGCCCACAAGCTCGCGCAGAGCGGCCGCGTCGACGAGGCAGAGGAGTGGGCGGCGCGTGCGCTCGAGCTCGCCGAGCGAATCGGGCACGCCTTGTCGCGGGCCGACGCAACCGACACGCTGGCGGCGATCTACGTCAAACAGGGGCGGTTCGCGGAGGCGGGCGAGCGGGCCGAGGAGGCGTCGGCCCTCTACCTCGAGATCGGCATGGGCGAACAGGGGAGAGACGCTCTAGCCGTCGCCGCGGACGCGTGGGCGCAGGCCGGAGAAGAAGTCCGGGCCCGCTCCGTGTCGGACCGAGCCCGGACGCTGCTGCTTCCTAGTTGAAGCCGCTCTGGCCGCCCCCGGATCCGCTCTGCGGGGTATTGAAGGAGATGCATCCCGCGTCGGGCGCGCTGTCGAACACGCGGTCGCCGGACGACGTTGCCGAGATGCAGAACGACTGTGCGTTCGGATTCGCCAGCGAGCTGAGCGGGACGGTGACGAAGACAATGCCGGTCGCGGCGTCGTCGGGCGCCGCTGCCTTCGTGCCGTAGCTGCTGCCTGAGCCGAGGAAATTGTGCGGCTCGGTGCTGTCGTAGACGTTGACCGTGTAGAGGATCCCGCGGCACGACGGTGCCGCAGTCCGCAACGCGAACGTGACGGTGCCGTTCGAGTAGTCGGTGATCCCACTGTCGTTCAGGATGTCTGCGCACACCGGACCGCCGTGCGTGTCGTCAATCTTCGCGGTGCTGGCCGGCGAGACGGCGACGACGAGCGCCGTCCCGCAAACCGCCGCAAGAGCTATGAGCTTCCTCATGCTCCTCCTCTCCTACTTGAGTTGGAAGTTGGCCTGCCGAGTCGAGCTGTCGCTCAGCAGGACGTAGAGGACGTAGCAGCCCTTCGCGGAGGGCGTCGCCCAGTTGTAGATCCACTGCGACCCGTCGAACCTCAGGCTCGTACCGCCGGTCGCCACGGTCTCGAGCGCGTCCTGCGGGTCGCTCGAGAACGCGCCGCACGCGACGGGCTTGAACTTCGTGTCCTTGATCAGGCTCGCGTCGCCGAGCGACGCGCCGCTCGGCGAGACGAGCTTGAACTTGACGGGATACGTCTTGCCTGCGCTCCCGGTGTTCACCGTCGGCGGGTTGTCGATCGGCTGGAGGAACCCGACGAACTCGTAGACGTTGTCCGTCGCCGTCGCGCTGTTGTAGTCGAGGTCGGTCGCGGTGCAGACGACGGCGTGTGCACCGGTTGCCGTCTCCGTGAACGTGTCGGTGAACGTCGCAGCCGCCCACGCCGCGTCCTTGAGGCCGTTGGCCGGGTTCCCGTCCACCGTGCAGAACACCGACCGCAGTCCGCTCCCCGCGTCCGAGGCCTTGACGGTGAACGTGACGGTGGCGTTCGTGTTGTTGGTGTTCGTGCCCGTGACGTGCGTGACCGTGATTGTCGGCCGCGTCGTGTCCGGGAGCGTGTCCGGCGTGCAGGGATGCGCGTCGTCGATGTTCGGGATGTGGTCGTTGTCCGCGTCACCGAAGGCGACAGCCGGCGCCGTGTCGCTGATGCAGGAGACAGTGCCCGGGATCCAATCGTTGTTCGCGTCCGGGTCGACCGTGAACTGCACCGTCGCGGAGCCAGTCAGGCCGCCTGAGTCCGTCGCGCTGAGCGTGAGCGCGTAGTCGCCGGGCGTCAGCCCGCTCGGCGGGCCGCCGAACGTGGGATTGTCGCCGGTTGCCGTCGTCGTCCCGCTCGGTCCGGTCAGCGACCAGTGGAGAGCGGAGCCGTGGAAATCGCCGCCCTGAGCGTCGGTCGCGGTGCCGAGGGCCGGGATCGTCTGGTACTGGAGCCAGTGCGTGCCAGGCTTCGCCTCCGCGATCGCCGCCACGGGCGCCGTGTTCGTCGGCGCGGTGAGCGTGATCGGCGTCGAGGGCGTCACGTCGAAGCGCGAGAAGCCGTTGTTCTCGAAGAGCTGCATCGTTCCGTTCGCGCACCCGACGTCCGGCACGTTCGGAACGTTGAACTGGGCCGTGCTCCCGTCGACCGTCGGCGTCAGCGCGAGCGCGATCGGGTAGTTGATCGACCCCTCGCCGTTCGGATCGGAGCAGTGGTAGTAGACGTCGAGCCGCGCGTTGGTTGCGTCGGCTGCCGCCGGCCACGACGAGCTGACGGTCGCCGTGCCACCCGTGTTGTCCTGCGTGACCTCGGTGAACCGCCCGACGAAGCCGTTCCGGCCGTTGGCACCCGGGTCGAGGTCGATCTTCCCGACCGTCTCGCCCGCGACGAAGATGTCGCCGCTCTCGCTGTCGAGCGAGACGCCGTGGCCGCGGTCGTACTTGTTCGTCGGGAACTCGGTTGCGTAGAGGAAGGTCCCGTTCGGGTCGTAGTGGGTGAGGAAGGCGTCGAAGTCGCCGTGGTTGTTGGCGTTGCCGATCGCGTTGGCCGCGGAGCCTCCGACGTACACGCCGAAGTTGTTGGCGGCGACCCCCTCGCCGCTGTCCTGGTTGGCCCCGAACTGCCGTGTCCATTGGGTCCCGTCGCCGCCGGCGTCTAGCGCGGTGACGAACCCGGAGCCTGTCTGCCCCTCCTCGAGCGTGCCGGTCGTATGTCCTGTCACGTAGACGCTCGAGCCGGCGTGCGCGATCCCGGCCGTCGTCTCGCTCGCCGCCTGCGGCGGCTGGATGGTGTACGTCTTGCTGGCGGCGTCGGAGAGCGTGTAGCCGATGCACTGGCCCTCCAACGTCATCGCCACCCACGGGTGAGTGATGAACGTGCCCTGTGTGTAGCTCTGGCCGGGAGGCAGGATGTCGTTCGGATTGCCGTTGGGATACCCCTCGAGATTGCCGTTGAAGTTGAGCCAGTAGATCTTCACCGGGACGCCGCTCTGATTGTTGAACGTGATCGTCGATCCCGCGCCTGGGCCGGAATGATCGTGCGTCACCTGGCAGTTCGGGTTGCTCGACCCGAAGTTCGAGATCCAGTCCGACGGGCTCAGCGTGCCGGACACGTCGGCGTAATGAATTGCCACGGCCTCCACCTGGTTGCCGCTGAGCCAGATGTCGTCCCTGCCGGAGCTCGAGGTCGTCGTGATGCCGGTCCAGCTCGAGACCGCGCCGCTGCTGCGCTGGGCTGCGGGGAATTGGCCGGTGTCCGTCGGCACGATCGTGCCGTCGGTCGGTGAGAGCACCCACAGTCTTCCCGCCATCGGCGTTGCGTCCGCGTTGTTCACGGTGCCCGTGCCCTCTGCGCCGCCGGCGACGTACAGGAGGTTGTTCCCATCGCCGTACGCGATCGCGTTGCCGACGTCCTTGCCAGGGCCGTCGATCAGCTTGAGGAAAATGTTTCCCCCGTTGTCCGTGTTCAGCCCGGCGACGAACGCCGCCTTGCCGCCCGCGGGACAACGCGCGATCCCGTTGCAGGTTCCCTGACGAATGCCCGTGACATACACGGAAGAACCGTTCGGGCTGAGCGCGATACCCGTTGCGATGTCGTCCGCCGGGTCCCCGGCGATCGGCTGCCCATCGCCCGTGCCGTGCGACGTCCAGAGCACCGTGCCGGTCGGGCCGATCTTCTGGACCGCAATGTCCTTCGAGCAGCCGGACGTCGGCGCGGTGTAGCAGTCGGTGACGTAGCCGGCGGCGTAGACGTTGCCGTTGCCGTCAGGGTGCGTGACGCCGAAGAGCGCGTTGTCAGTCGACGCGTCCTGCACGCTGCCGTTGTGCAGCGTGTCGTGGATCCACGTCGTCTGGACGCCGACGCCGGTGCCGCCGCCGCCGCCGGTCGTGACCGTCGTCGTCGGCGCCGCGCTCTTCTTGCGGACGTACAGGCAGCCGGCCGGACTGCCGGGCGCCGTACACGCGCCGGTCGGGTCGCCGCGCCAGATCTCGATCTGGTCGGCGGCTCCCTCGAACGGTAGGTTGCCCGAGAAGAAGCACGTGTTCGTGCTCGCCTCCGCCCCGGTTGCGCCGTGGAGGTCCTGATCCTGGTCGCAGCTCACAGGCAGCGGCTTCTTCACGACCGTCGCGCCGGCACGCTCGACGAGGAAGTAATTGTCCGTGTTGGCCGTGCCGTCGGTCAACGGAGCGCCGCCGCCGCCGATCTTCACGTACGACTCCGTCACGTTGGCGACGTTCGCCGTCGGCGACGGCAGCGTGCCGGAGACGTACACGTTGTCCGCGGCCACGCCGACGCCGGACCCCGTCGTCCCGGTGGTCCCGCAGCCGACGGTCGAGTCGGTCGGCACCGAGCCCCCGAGCGCGCACCGCAGCAGCGAGAAGTCCTTCGCCTCGAAGTCGACGTTGTCGTCGGTCCAGTTTGAGTCGACGACGCGCATCGCCGTCCGGTCGGCCGGAAGGTACGTGCGCGTCGAAAGGTTGTACGCCCGGTTCGTGCCGGAGTTCGGGTCGGCCGTGCTCGAACCGGTGTCCGCCTCCGTCCCGGGTGAGTGGTAGAGGCTCGAGATCGACGAACGCGCCTTGGGAACCGCGCCCAGCGTGTGCGCCATCTCCATCACCAGCGTCGCACCGTTGTTGTTGCGGCCTGGGTCGATCCGCAGAACCGCCTCGGGCGTCCCGAAACCGGCCATCCCGAGCGCGCACGACTGGTCGGACACCGAGCCGTCGACGACGCCCACGACGCGGTCGGCGATCGCGCCCGGGTTCGCCGCGTTCCACGCGTTCAGCATGTTCGTCAGCTGGGGCTGGACGATCGCGAACGTCGTGCCGTTTAGGCAGAACGGATGCGTCGACGACAGCAGCGCCTGGCCGTTCGCGTCGACGAGTGCGTGCAGGTCGATCATGCCGCACGTCGGCGAGAGACCGCCGCAGCGCGCATCGATGTTGAACGAGTACCGGATGCCGCCGCTGCCGGACGTGAGGCTACCCGTGGGCGCCGAGCCGGCCGCATTGGCGCTCGGAACCGGGAAGGCGCGCGGAAGCGTGCCGCTGAGCGCGTTCTGCACGGTTGTCTGCGCGTCAGCCCCGAAGAGGGGGGACCCGTTCGTGTACGCCGTGCCGCTCAGGTCGCCCATCTTCACGACGAGGATCCGCAGAGCGTTCGACTTCTGATCGACCGGCGCGGTGACGTTGAAGGTCGAGGTCCCTGTGGTGCCGCCCGACGACGCCCAGCCGATCGTCGCGGTGAACGTCGCGGTGAACGGCGTCGTCGTAGACGGTGCCAACACGTATCCGGGGACGAGGAACTTGGCGTCGCCGGGGGTGTCGTTCGCCACCGCAGCTGCCGAGTACGTCGCGATCGCGGGAAAGCGTCCGCCGACGTTGACCGGCGCAGGGTCCGCGGGGATCGGGTTGCCGAGGTTCGCGCTGGCGTTCTTGACCTGCAGCGACGCGCTCGTCAGCTGGAACGTCTGCGTGCCGCAGTTCGGGCCCGACAGGTACAGACGGACGACCGTGTCTTTGCCGCGGACGAGCGGCGAGTAGCCGGCAGTGCCGCTGACTCCCTGGTTCACCGCCGAGTCGCGGAGGACGGGGGCGACCGCGCAGGTCCCACCGCCTTGGGCCGAAAGCCCGTTCTTCAGGTTGACGGTGCCCAGGACACCGCCGACGACCAGCGCGACCACCAACAGACGCCTCATGGTCTCCTCCCCGCTCTCTAAGCCCCGACGCCAAATACCGCGCGACAACCGTGACACCCCAGGCCCCAAGTTTCAAGACCTGACTTTGTCAACGCTGGAGATAGGCGAGCACGGCGAGGACGCGCCGGTTGTCCGCGGGCGCGGCCGAGATGCCGAGTTTCGTGAACGCGCCGCGGATGTGCGTCTCCACTGTCTTCGGGCTCAGCCACAGCGCACGGCAGATGCCCTGGTTCGAACGGCCCTCGGCCATCAGCGCGAGGATCTCGCGCTCGCGTGACGTGAGCTCCTCGAACGGATCCGGACGGCGTTGGCGGGAGAGCAGGTCATCGACCACTGCCCTGTCGACGACGCATTCACCGGCTGCGACCCGTTCGAGTGCATCGAGCAGCTGCTCGATACGGCCGACGCGCTCCTTCAGGAGATAGCCGACTCCTTCCGGCCTGGCTTTTACGAGCTGCAGCGCATAGTCGGCCTCGAGATGCTGTGACAGCACGAGCACGGCGGTCTTCGGGTGGTGCGAGCGAATCTCGCGGGCGGCGCGCAGTCCTTCATCGGTGTACGTGGGTGGCATACGAATGTCGACGAGGGCGACGTCTGGCAGCAGGTCGCGAACGCGCGCCAGCAGCGTCTCGGCGTCGCCCACCTGTGCGACGACGTCGACGTCGTTGTCGACGAGGAGGCGCGCGACTCCCTCGCGGATGAGCGGCGCGTCGTCGGCGATCGCTACGCGCATGGCAGGACGGCGCAAACGGTCGTGCCGCCGCCGGCTGCGCTCTCGATGCGCAGCGTCGCGTCAAGCGCCTCGAGCCGGTCGCGCAGGCCGGCAAGGCCGGAATCCGGCTCGATGTGCGCCCCGCCCACGCCGTCGTCGTCGATGACTACCCGAAAGTCCTGTTGTCCGCGCTCGAGCAGAACCGAGGCCTGCGACGCGGAGGCGTGCTTGACGACGTTGGTGAGCGCTTCTGCGACGACGAAGTAGGCGGCAAGCTCGACGGAATCCGGCAGACGCTCACGGAGCGTGCTCCGAACGGTGACCGGCAACGGCGTTCGCCGAGCGAGCGCTTCAACCGCTGCCCCGAGGCCCTCGTCGCGCAGGAGCGTGGGGTGGATGCCCCTGGCGAGGTCGCGAAGCTCCGCTATCGCCTGCTCCACCTCGTCTTGAGCTCGCGCGAGGAGCTGCGCCGTCTCCGGATCGGTGCCCGACGCCTCGAGACCGAGAGCGACAGAAAGCGTCACGAGCCGCTGCTGCGCGCCGTCGTGCAGGTTGCGCTCGATGCGCCGCCGCTCGGCGTCGCCCGCAGCGACGATGCGTCCTCTGGAGGCGCGGACTTCCGCGAGCTGCGCGCGCACCTCCGCAGCGAGGCGCTCGTTCTCGAGCACCAACGCGGCGGTCGCACGAACGGAGTCGACGAGCGCCGGCTCGTCGAGCAGCGCCGGATCGTGAAGCAGCGCCGCGATCTCCTCTCCGCCGGCGGTCACCGTCGTGATGGCACGGCCGTCTCCGTGCGGGAGCTCCAGCGGGCGTCCGCTCGCGTCGACATAGCGACCGTCGCCGAGTCGATACGCAACATCGAGCGTCGGGTCGTCGAGCGCACGTGCGAGTCGCTCGCGCATGCTCGAGGAGTCGCGCTGGAGATCGACGACCAGCTCGGCGGTGCGCGGGCGGCGGAGTCGGGACCACCCGATGCCCGCAACGACGCCGACCGGAATCGTCAATGCGACTACACGCACGAGCGTTTGAACCGAGTACGAGCCCGCGTCCGCCGCGAGCAGCGACCCGAGCCAGACGACGCCGGTTCCGACCGTGACGGCGAACGCGACCAGAAGCGGAGCCTGCGCCCGGCGGGCCGGACCGCGCAGGCCATGGAGGCGTCGCAGGACGAGGAAGAGCACCAGGAGCGCGACGGCGATGCTCGCGATCTCCTGCGCCTGGTCGGCCGCGAGCTGTCCGCCGATCGTGACCGCGTAGGCGGCGACCATTGCGAACACCGCGGTGCGCGACCAGGGGCGCCCGTCCGGAAACGTCAACGCCAGCTGAATCAGCAGCGCCGCCCAGAGCCCCTGAAGGGCGAGGCCGAACGTCGACAGCGCGTGCGGGCTCGCCCACTCGAGATCCGCGACCAGCAGCGCGAACGCCGCCGCGGCGAGCAGCCAAGAGGCGCGTCGCCACCGCGGCCGCTCGAGCGCGACGATCGAAGCAATCGTCAAGCTCCATGCAAGCGCCAGATCCGCGGCGACGCGCGAGCCGGC
>Ga0075436_100002114_pt1 | contig 13698 bp, 12 predicted proteins | sample RhiMethybrSRZTD5_FD_75303 | JGI IMG/M metagenome (GOLD analysis project Ga0075436, IMG submission 75303) | Populus rhizosphere microbial communities from Tennessee, USA - Rhizosphere MetaG P. TD hybrid SRZTD5 | ecosystem: Host-associated > Plants > Roots > Rhizosphere > Soil | place: USA...
CGGATAGCGCGGCAGCGCCTCATAGCGCACTTGCCGCAAGGAGTGCTGATAGAGGCGGTTCAGATAAATTTCCGCCACGTACACATCCTGGCGCAGCTTTCTTGCCGCCGCGATTTCAGGATGAAGCTGCCCGAAGCGCGCCACCGTGGCGCCGTCCATCACCGCCCGCGCCGAGCGCGAGGGATTGTAGTAATCGGCGGCGTGCGCGTCGTAATACAGCGACTGGTGCTCGAACGCGGCCAGCAGCGTTTCCACGTCTCCCTTCAAATCGAAGAAGGAGTACGGCCGTGCCGGGCGGTGCAGGTTCGCGGGTTCCGCGTTACCGGTGGCACCCAGGCAAAGCTGCTTGGGTTCATCTACGCGCGCGCCCGCCACTTCAAACACATCTCCCGTCTCGAACAGGCGCACATTATCGTTTCCCCGGTTCAAGTTCCAGGCCAGCATTTCCAGCATTCCAGGCAGCATGGAGTTGCGCAAGTAGCGCGCCTCTTCGCTGATGGGGTTTTCCAGTTCCACGCCCGCCGCCGGCGAGAACTGCCGCGCATCTTGCTCGGAAATGAAAGTCAGCGAGATAGCCTGGTTATAGCCGAGCGCCAGTGCCCGTGATTGCAGGCGGGCATCTTTGGCTGCGTTGGTGTGTTCGATGACGGACCCGGAGAACGCAGGCAGGGTGTTGGGAAAGCGATTGTAGCCGTGGAGGCGGGCAATCTCCTCAATCACATCAATTTCGCGCTCCACATCCAGCCGCCAGCTGGGAATCTCGATAGTGTAGGTAGCGGCTTCTTCCGCCACTGCGGCGCGAGCTCCGCCTGCCCCCAAAGGGCCGCCGCGTCGTGAAACCGCAACCATGGGCCGTCCGCTAGTGACGCCGAATCCCAGGCGCCGCAAAATGCGCTCAATCTCGGCCTGCTCAATTTCCTCCCCCAGAATACGCAACAGCTCGGCACGGCTGAGCGGCACCGGGGCGTGGCTGATCCCGCGGGCCACCGCGTCAATCTCTTCGCCCTCCAGCGCGCCGCCGGCGGATTCCAAAATAAGCTGGGCCACGCGGGCGCAGGCCAGGGAAGTGGCACCGAAGTCGGCGCCGCGCTCGAAGCGGTGCGAGGCGTCGGTATGCAGCCCGTGCCGGCGCGAGCTTTTGCGAATGGCGACGGGATCGAACCACGCCGATTCGATCAGCACATTCCTGGTCCGCTCCGTAATCATGGTGTCGAAACCGCCCATCACTCCGGCCAGCGCCACGGGGTGATTGGCATCGGCGATCACCAGGTCGTCGGGAGCAAGCTTGCGGTCCACGCCGTCCAGTGTCTTCAGGCTCTCGCCGGCGCGGGCGCGGCGCACAATGATTTTCCCGCCCTGCAGTAAATCGAGATCGAACGCGTGCGTCGGGTGGCCCATCTCCCACAGCGTGTAGTTGGAAGCGTCGGCGACATTGTTGATGGCGCGCTGGTCCACGCTGGCCAGGCGCTCGGCAACGCGCTTGGGCGAGGCGCCGATCTTCACCCCGCGCACGATCCGCGCCGTGTACCGCGCACAGCCCTCGGCATCCGCAATTTCAATGGCGAAGTCCGCCTTGCCCTCTGCCTGAGGCAAGGTTCGTTGAATCGCCCTCAGCGGCGCGTCGTAAAGGGCGGAGCACTCGCGCGCCACCCCGTAGTGATTCATGCAGTCGGGGCGGTTGGTGGTGATCTCCATCTCGAAGACGCCGTTCTCCCCAATGGACTCCACCGCCGTGCCCGTGAGCGTGAGCTCCTCGGCCAGTTTGCGGTCGTCCACCTTCAGGTCAACGAACTCGCGCACCCATGTGGGAGATATTTTCATAACAGCTGCTAGCTCTTAGCTCTTGGCCTTTGGCTCTCCGCCTCCTCTGCGTCTCGGCGGTGGAACCTGGTTTTACGCAAACTGCTCCAGAAATCTCGCATCGCCCTGGAACAGCAGCTGAATGTCGTCAATTCCGTAGCGCAGCATCGCCACCCGGTCGGCTCCCATGCCGAAGGCGAAGCCGCTGATTTTGCCCGGGTCATAGCCGTTGTCGCGCACGAAGCCGAAGACATTGGGGTCCACCATGCCGCAGCCCAGCAACTCAATCCAGCCGCTCTGTTTGCAGGTGCGGCAGCCCTTGCCGCCGCAGAATGGGCAGCTGATCTGCACGTCGGCGCTAGGCTCGGTGAAAGGGAAGAACGAAGGATAAAACCGTGTCTTCACCGATGACCCGAACAGCGCTTTCATGGCGTGGTCGAGCGAGCCCTTCAGATCGCAAAATGTGATGTTGGTGTCCACCGCCAGGCCTTCCACCTGGTGAAACAGCGGCGAGTGGCTGGCATCAGGCGTATCGTGGCGGTGCACCTTGCCCGGGCAGACCACGCGCACCGGCGGCGGATACTTCTGCATGGTGCGAATCTGCACGGGCGAAGTGTGGGTGCGCAGCAGCAGGCGGTCACGCGCCGGCTTCTTATCCTGGTCGGCGAGAAAAATGGTGTCCTGGGTGTCGCGCGCCGGGTGGTTGGGCGGAAAGTTCAGCGCCTCGAAGTTGTAGTAATCGGTCTCCACTTCAGGGCCTTCTTCGACCGAGTAGCCCATGCCCTTGAAGACCTTAACAATGTCATCCAGCGCCTGCAGCACCGGATGCCGCGCACCGATGGGGCGAGTGATCCCCGGCAGGGTGATGTCAACGCGCTCTGCCGCCAGCCGGTCACTCCCGGCACGGCCTGCCATGCGCTCTTGTGCGGCTACCACGTCGTTTTCCACGTGGGCCCGCAGTTCGTTTACGCGGCGTCCGACTTCGCGCTTGGCCTCTGCGGGCGCCGCCTTCAACCACAGGTCGTTGACTTGGGTGAGAATGCCGTTTTTGCGCGCCATCCAGCGGTCGCGCAGCGCCTTCCATTCCGGCTCGCTGCAAGCCTTGGCGCATTCCTGTTCCAGGGCAGAGGTCAGCTCGGTGACGGCCTTGTCCAGAGCCGCCGGCGAGAAATCCGTGAGCTTGGGAACCTGGTACATGCCGAATCCGAACCCTCAGGGGCTGAAGCCCGGCTTCATGAAGGTTGTTAGCGGCACGGCTGAAGCCGTGCCCTTCCGAAAGCGTCGAATGGCTCTCTGCTGATTGCTGAACGGTGACGGCTGCTTTTACGCCTTGCCGCCGGCCAACCCGCTCTTGGCCTGCTCCACCAGGCTCTTAAAGCCCGCGGGATCAGCGACCGCCAGCTCTGCCAGAATCTTGCGGTCCAGGTCCACCCCGGTTTTTTTGAGCCCGTTGATGAACTGGCTGTAACTGAGCCCGTTCAGCTTGGCGGCGGCGCCGATGCGCACAATCCACAGCGAGCGGAACTGGCGCTTCTTCAGTCTGCGGCCGGCGTAGGCGAACTTTAGCCCGCGCTCCACCGATTCTTTGGCTGAGCGGTACAGCTTGGATTTGGTTAGGAAATAACCGCTGGCGCGTTCCAGAATCTTTTTGCGCTTTGCGCGGCGTTTGGTTCCGCGTTTGACACGAGGCATGGCGTGCTCCTTTTTGTGGCGATCCGCTCAGGGATCGCAAATTAGCGGCTGGAGGCAAGGAGAATTCCGAAGCCTCTTCACGCGCTCTACAGCTTGTGTAGGGACCTGTCCGGCGGCAAAAGCAAAAGCCGCGGCCGGCCGCGCCACAATCACATCACTGGTACGGGATCATCCGCTTGATCTTGGGCGCGTCCGCCGGATCCACCAGCACAGCATGGCGCAGCTTCCGTTTGCGCTTCTTGTCCTTGGAAGTCAGGATGTGGCGCAGGTGGGAATGCGAGCGCTGCACCTTGCCTCCCGCGGTCTTCTTGAAGCGCTTGGAAGCGCCCTTGTGAGTCTTCAGTTTCGGCATAAGTTGTTGAACCTGCTCTTTATCCTAAATGCAGTCGCGGGAATCCGGCAACACACAGCCTTCGCTCTCAGCTGAAGTAAGCTCCCGAGGAAGCGCCGCTCTTCAGGCTTGCGCGCGTGTGGGCGCCTGCTGGGTGGCGGCGGCTTTCTTTGGCGCCAGAATCAGGTGCAGGGTGTTGCCTTCCTGCCGCGGCCGGAACTCCACCAATCCCTTGTCCTCGACGTCCTTGATCAGTCGCTCCAGGATTTGCCGGCCCAGGCTCTGGCGCGTCATCTCGCGGCCGCGGAAGAAGATTGTAGCTTTCACCTTGTCGCCTTCGTCCAGGAAACGCAGCACGTGGTTTTTCTTGGTCTGATAGTCGTGCTCGTCCACGTTGATGCGGAACTTCACTTCCTTGACGGTAATGGTCTTCTGGTGCTTCTTGGCCTCGCGCTCCTTCTTTTCTTGCTGGTACAGGAATTTGCCGTAGTCCATGATGCGGCAAACCGGGGGTTGCGCGGTCGGCGAGATCTCTACCAAGTCAAGGTTCTTGGAGCGGGCCATCTTGAGCGCTTCGAAAGGCGGCAAGATGCCGATCTGGTTGCCTTCATCATCAATCACGCGCACTTCGCGGGCGCGGATGCGCTCATTCATGCGGATAAAACGTTTGTCGATACAAACCTCCGGCCCTGCCGGGGCGGGTGAGATGGAAAATTATAGCATGCGTCCGATAGATTTTCGGTCTGGTTGGAACCCGAATCAGCTGTTGATAAACGCCAGCAACTCGCCCGCGCTTGCGCTCTTAATCCTTACCGTGAGCCATTGGTTGGCTTCATGGCGGCCGGCTAGCCGTAATTTCAGGTAATTGTCACTGAGCGCTTCGGTACATTCCCCGTCATAGGTGCTGAGCGTAATCGCTTCAAGGGTCTTGCCCACAAACGAGCGCTGGAACGCCAATTTCTTCTGCGCCGCAAGTTCCCGCAGCACCCGGTTGCGTTCATGGGCTATGGCGGGCGGGACTTGTTCCGGCAAAGTTGCCGCCGCCGTGCCTGGTCGTGCCGAGTAAGTGAACACGTGCAGGTAGGTAAAGGGCAGCTCTTCAACCAAAGCTCGAGTCTGTTCGAAATGGGCCGCGCTCTCGCCGGGAAAGCCTACCATCACGTCGGCGCCGATGGCCGCGGTAGGCATGGCCTCGCGTATCTTGTGCAGGCGCTGGGCGTAATGCCAGGGCCGGTACTTGCGGTGCATACGCCGAAGAATATGGTCGCTGCCCGACTGCAGGGGCACATGCGCGTGCTTGGCGATGCGGGGAGAGCCCGCCGCCAGTTCGATCAACTCCTCGCTCCAGTCCATGGGTTCGATGGAACTGAGCCGCAACCGCTCTAGGCCGGTCTGCTCGAGAATGGCGCGCAGTAAAGCGGGAAAGCGCAGCTGTGGCCTCAGGTCGCGCCCCCATCGCCCCAGATTGATGCCGGAAATCACAACTTCGCGGTACCCTGCCGCCACTAAATGACTTACCTGGCCGACGATCTCCTCCAGTGGCAGCGAGCGGCTGCGGCCCCGCACATAGGGGATCACACAGAACGAGCAGCGGTTGTTGCAGCCGTCCTGCACTTTTAGATTGGGCCGGGTGCGCTCGGCAAGCGCATCAAATACCGGGGCCGCCAGGAGCTCCGTGTGGGCAAAGATATCCCCCACCAGGAGCGAAGCGCCAGTTGAACGCGGCGTCCGCAAATCACTCAAGGGAACAAAGTTTGCGGCCTCGGCGCCATTTGCGCCGGAGCCGCGAGCAACGTCTCTGCCAACCAGTTCAGAGACCTGGTGCTTGTGGGAATTGCCCACGACCCAGCGAACTCCCGGCAGCGAAGCAATTTCTTCCGGCGCGCGCTGGGCGTAGCAGCCGGTCACCAGGATCTGGCAGCCGGGGTTGGCGCGATGAATGCGGCGGATGGCGGCGCGAGCATCCTGGTCGGCGGCCGCGGTGACGGTACAGGTGTTCAGCACCACTACCTCCGCTTGGCCAGGCTGCTCGGCCCTTTCCAGCCCCTGAGCACTCAGTTGTTGCTCCAGGGCAGCCCCGTCCGCCTGGGTGGCGCGGCAGCCAAAGTTCTGCACGTAGAAACTGGACACGGTGCTATTATAGGCGGGCGCCGGCGGCTGTAACGTGCCGGTTAGCAGGAAAGTAGCTGCTCGAAAACCAAAAGCACGTCGCTGGCATCCGATGATCTTTCCGATATAGTGGGAACAGGAGAATTTATGAAGCGCCGTATCCTGCTGGTGGACGACGAACTGCCTATCCTGCTTACCTTGAAGGCGGTCCTGGAAATCAACGGCTTCGAAGTGGTTACCGCCGCTTCCGCGCGCGAAGCCGAGACCAAACTCCGCTCCGGGGTCTACCACATGGTGATTACGGACATGCGTATGGAGACCGAGACCTCCGGTTACGACGTGATTCGCGTAGCTCGCGAACAGCAATACAATCCCGCCACCGCCATTCTTACCGCCTATCCCGCCCTGGGCAGCGACTGGCAAAGCCGGGGAGCCGAATCGCTCCTGGTCAAACCGCAGGGTACCGAGGATCTGCTGCGCCAGATTGAGGTCCTGCTGATTCAGCACGAAGACAAAAAGCAAGCGTTGCACAATCCCCACGCCCGCGACGCGGCTGCGGCGAGCGAAGGTGCTCGCGGCCGCAAGGTCAGCTAGGCTCGCAATAATCGAGAAATTTTCTTAATTAATGGCAGAGTTCCGCCCTGGGGAAGACCCGGCCTGCAGACTGATTGATGTCAACCTTCAGGGACACCAATAGGTTACGCACCCTTGTGCTTGCCGGCTTGGGGGTCAAGGCCCGGCGTACACGTCTCAGGCTCGTCCTACGAAGCACACATATTGGCCCCTTACCGGCGGCCCTGGTTCAGGCGGTAGCGGCAGTAGTTCGCCGCTGCTGGAAACACTCCCGGCAAAATACCGGGCGTCCCTGTGTTGGCCTGAAGGGGACGGTAGTTTCCTTGCCGCACTGTGAGCACACCGTGCGGGTTTCCACCCGCGGATAAGTCGTCGCCGTGGGAGGCGCCCCAGCCAGAGTGGAAACTCGTTTCGACTTGCACGGTTTGCAGCGTTTGGGCTCGTTTTTGAACTGCTTGTCGAAGAAGAAAAGCTGCTCGCCCGCCGTAAATATGAACTCAGCCCCGCAGTCCACGCATTTCAAGACCTTGTCCTGGAACTCCATGCGACACGCCCCTTTTATGCGGACCTGCCGTAGCCGCGAGGGATTCGACTACACCAGATCCAACTACACCCCCCAGACTCGGCCCTCCGCGCACTCCCGAGGTGCACGGCACTAATTAAAAGCCCTAAAAATGCGTGACCGCTAACAACTAAGGCCTTCGGAGCATAGGAGCGGGTGAAGGCTTGAAGAAATGGAAAGGCCGCTTCCTGGGAAAGCGGCCTTTCGGACTATTCCTGTTCTTTGCGCGCTTTCTTGCGGCTGCGTTTGCGGGCCAAGGCTTCCTTGACCCGCTTTTTTTCGCCGGGCTTCAGGTAAAAGGAGTGACGCTTGACCTCCTTGATGATGTCTTCCTGCTGCACCTTGCGCTTGAAACGCCGGAGGGCGTTTTCCAGCGACTCGCCCTCTTGCAATCGAACTTCCGCCAAACTTAATACACCCCCAACCCGTTCCCGTTGGAACCATGTTAGTTATGGCAAGGTTCCCAGCCCAAGTCAAGAGAATATGTTGGGTTTTTCAACGGTTTTTACGGGCAGAATGCCCGAAAACCTGGGTATTTCGCCTCAAAATACCAGGCGTAAGGCGAATTGCACCTGGCGTGGTGCATAGGCGTTGGTAGCTCGCAAAAAATCACCGGTTACACGGTACTGTGCAGGGAAGTAGTTGACTCCCAAACGCTTATCCAGTTGCACGAAGCGCCCGGCGGAGTTGAGGAAACCATCGTCGTTCACGTTCACCCTTCCGTTGAACCGGTTCATGAGGTTGAAAGCTTCGCCCAAAGCCACCAGCCGCAGGCGCTCGGTCAGGTGAATCTCACGCGAGAGCCGGACATTGGTGGTGGTGTAATCCGGGCCCACAAAGGCATTGCGCCCATAGCCTGGCAGGCGATCGTTGCTGCTATTCAGGTCCTGGTTGGGATCGCCAAAGATGCGCGCCTCTACCGGACGTCCGCTGCCCGCAGTGACGCTTCCCGAGATTCTCCAGCCATTGAACAACCGCCCCAGGAATTCCTGGCCGGCGTGAAACGGCCGCGGCTCGACAATCCAGGAAGCCACAAAGCGATGGCGCTGGTCGGTGACGCTGGAGGCGCGCTCGGCACCGGGCGAGTACGTATTCTGCACCGTAACCGGACGCCCCACCACAAGCGCATCCTGGCCATCGTCAATGGCATGGGCGTAAGTGTAAGCCACGCGGAAGTAGAGCCCGTGGGTCATGCGCCGGCGCAGAGAAAAAGTGACCCCGTGGTAGGTGCTGGTGGCGGCGCTTTCAAATACGTTGATGGCGCCCAATTGTGGGATGGGCCGCTGCAGAGGGTTGATGCAAGGCGCCCAGGGGCAGGTCAGCGAATCGGTGAGCTGCCAGGTGGAGAACGAATCCACGGTGTAATAGCCCAGCAGGTTATTACCGGAGTCGTCGAACACCGGATAACGCGCGGTGGAGGGCACAGGCAAGTTGAGATCGCGTGCGCGAATCAGCCCATCGCCATTCACAAACAGGTAGGAGGCGCCCACGGCCATGCGGTTTGCTATCTCGCGCTCCATGCTGAAACTGGCCTGGTGCACGCGGGGTGTCTGGAACTGCGGCGAAAAGGCTGAAATTTCCGTTGCCAGCCGTCCTGCAACGCTGGCGGGAGCAGCGCATGACGTCGCGGTCAGGCCGCAGTCCGTCAGAGGATTGGGATAAGCCGGGAACAATTGCCGGTCGTAATAATCCGTGTTGTCCAGGAACAAGTGCGTGCTGGCAAGCCCGTTATCCGTCGCGATCGCAGACGTGTACATCTGTGGAATGCGGGTATAGAACAGGCCATAACCGCCGCGGATCACAAACGGGCGCTGGTTACCCAGCGAATAGGCAAAGCCAACCCGCGGTCCAAAGTTGTTGGTGTCGAGCGGCACCTTGCCCGAATCCGGCCACAATGGGTTCGTGACTAACCCCTTTTGGGTGAAGGTTTGCAGGTCGTAGCGCACGCCCAGGTTGAGGGCGAGGTGATCGGTGACCCGGATCGTGTCCTGGACGAAGGCGGCATACTCATGGGTATCCGGGTGCGAGAAGCCCGTGCCGAAGTTCTGCATGTAGTAGCGGGGTACGCCGTGCGCCCAGGCACGCAGCGGTGTCAACTCGGTGCCGCCCACCATGGGCTCGAACGTCCAGGGATTCACGCGGAGGTTGTCGAAAATGTATTCGCCGCCGAAAAGTGAAGGGAAGTAGTTGTAGATCCAGGTTAGCATCGCGTCGCCGCCGAACTTCCAGGAGTGGCGGCGGCCGTCGAAGCTCAGCGTTTCCGCCACCTGGAACTTATGCTCGCGGGTGCGCCGGGGCAGGATGGTGGAGCGCCCGAACCCATTCATCAGGTCATAAATTTGCGTCAACGGCGCGGAGGAGTTGCTGAAGGACTGCTGCAAATCGCGGGAAAACTGCAGGCGCAGATGGCTGACAATCTGCTGGGAAAGGGAACTGGTCAGCGACACGGTGCCGCTTTCGGTGGAAACCCGCTCTTCGCCATTGTCGCTGATGGCATAGCTGGTGACCGGGCTGGCCGGATCGAAGAACACATTGTTGCTGCCGTAATAGCGCGAGGTGTTCAGGCGCGCGCTCAGGAAATGCCGCGGGCTGAGCGAAAAATCCACTTTGGCAAAGGCGGTATTGCCCAGCAGCTTGGAGCGGTACTCGCCCCCCATTTGCGAAAGCCGGTTGGCCGCCGCCAGCACCAGCGCCTTGTCGCTGGGTTCATAATCCGGCGGGGTTACCGGGTAATTGCCGGCTTGCGGCACCACCCTATAACCACCCGTGGCGAACTGCACCACCGTGGGTACATCAAAGATATGCTGGTCGAAGCCGCCATAGAAGAAAGCGCGGCTGCGCCGCAGCGGCCCGCCGAGAGTGAAGCCATATTGCTGCTGTCGGTCGGAAGGCTTGAACCCGGTGAAGGCGGGCTGGGCGTTGAAGCGGCTGTCGCGCAGGTAGTAAAAGGCGCTGCCGTGGAGGTGGTTGGAGCCGGATTTGGTGACCACGTTTACCACCGCTCCTCCGGCGCGCCCCAGTTCCGCGCCATAGGAATTGGTGGAGACGCGGAATTCCTGCACCACCTCATTGCTGAACTGGTAGGGCGCGCGATAGCGGCCGCGGGCCTGGGAAAAAAAGGCATTGTTATTGTCGGTGCCGTCCACCAGGTAGCTGGTCTGGGTGCCGCGAATGCCGCCGTAGGCCAGATCGCCGTTGCTGGCCGAGGTCAGGCCGCGCGGGTCCTGGGTCACGCCACCATCGAGCAACGCCAGATCGCCAAACCGCCGCCCGTTCAGCGGCAAATCGGAGATCGCGCTCTGGTCAATCACGCTGGAAACAGTGCTGCTCTGGGTTTCCACCAGCGAAGGCGGTTCGGTGACCGTGATGGCTTCGTTCACGGTTGCCATGTTGAGGCGAAACTCCAGCTGCAGCACCCCGCCCACCGGCACGGGCTGTCCCGGACGCAGTTCCGAGCGCATGCCGGGAGCGTCAGCCCGCACGCCGTAATCGCCGGGCGGCAGCAGGTCGAAGACAAAGGCGCCTTCGCTGTTGGTCTCCGCGGTGTAGGTGAGTTCGGTGGCGCTGTTCACCGCCCACACGCGCGCGCCCACAATGCGGGAGCCGCTGGGATCGGAAACCGTGCCGCGGATGGCGCCCGTGGAGGCGTCCTGGGCGGCGGCAGAGGCAATCAGCAACAAGGGAAGAGCAAGCAGGAACCAGGGCAGACGTCGGCTACAGCTCGGGGGAAGGGACAAAACAGCACCTCCGGGGTGAGATGAGGGGAGTCCCAATTTCCGTATACACCCGGGGCGGCTGGCGGAAGCAGAATTCGTGGCCCGGCAAACACTTCTAGTTCCCGAAGTGGGACGACAAGAAACGTCAGCGGGTGCCCCATATTTGGCCGCGTGGAAGTGCCGCGCCAGCTTATAAAACCAGCAAATGGCTCAATGTGAGGGCAAGTGTGGGGCACCCGCCGGTGCGGGCAATCCCGTATTAACCGCGGACCGCACGCCAGCGCGGAAGCAGGCGTCCTGTCCGCTGGCGATGTTGCTCAAACTGCTCGCCAAAGGCGCGCGCTAACCAGGCATCTTCCTGGCGCGCCTTCCACCAGAATCCAAGGAGAGCCAGGACCACAGCCAGCAGCGCACGATAGCGGCCCACAGTTAGTGCCGTGCCCACAATCGCCAGAAAGATCCCGGAGTAGATGGGATGCCGCAGATACTTGTATGGGCCGGTGCAGACCAGGGTGTGGCCTTCCTTGAGTGTGATCTGCGAACTCCAGTTGCGTCCCAAGTTGTAGCGGGCCCAGAAAGCAAGGCCGAGCCCCGAGGCGGTAAGCAGCACACCGGCAAAGTAAAAATCCTGGGAGGGAGGGATAAAGCGCCGGCCGAGAATGCCCGCAGAAAGCGAGTGCGCAAAGAGCAGCGCGCCAGCGAGCGCCAGCACCAAATTGCGGGGCAGGCTGGAACCCAGGCTTTCCCGGGATATGGTCTTGCCGGCGGTGAGCGCGCCTATGAACCAATAGGCGGCAAAAATTAGCCAGAGCCAGGTTTCCAGTTCGAGGTGTTGCCATTGCATCCGGGTGTGCTCCTTTGGGTAGAAATGTGTGGCTGGGAGTTGCGGCCGCGCCCCCGCCGTCCGGAATCGCTCGTGACTCGCGTCGGATGGTTGGGAGCGAGGCGGCAGAGGCGGCGCAGCCAGGCGTGCTCGTCTTTCGCCCGTTGGGACAGGAAGCCCACCACCTCGCTCCCGTAGATCCCAAGTTCCATCCGTTGCAAACTCGCGAAGTGTTCCTTCCGGCGCTCCAAGACTTGCTCGCGGGTGCCTAGAATGCGCTGGCGCGCCGCTGGATCCAACAAATCGAACAGGCCCACTCGCAGCAGAAATTCTTCTGTTGACTGGGCTTCTTTCTCCTCGAAAGCGTTCAGCCGCTCCCGCAGGGCGCGGCGGCCGGCGGTGGTAAGCGCGTATAGCTGGCGGATTTGGCCGCGTTGGCCGGGCGCGCTCTTCTTCGTGACCCAGCCCTGGCTGGTGAAGCGCCGCAGCAGCGGGTAGACCAGATTATTGTGCAGCTCGGAATCGCTGAGTACCGTACCCGCCTGCTTTTTCAGGGCGTAGCCATGCTTGGGGCCGTCCACCAAGTTGGCGAGAATTATTAGGTCAATCATGACACTATCATGATTTACCTAAATCGGACCGCCTGTCAACTGGGAAATCCCGAAGGCGATGTATCAGCGAGAGGTCAGGACGTTTGTATCCGGGACGACTTCAGGCGTGCCGAGCAGCGATCGCAAATCGAACCTGGGCTTCATCCCCCTGCACCGTCGGCACAGTGGCGGCAGCAGCTGTTTCGCCGGGGCATTTGTAACTCCCTTTGCTAGAATCACTTCGTTCACACAACAGAGAACTTTTGGTTCCTGGGCCGCGTAATGGTAGGTGCAGTCAGGAATTTCCCCGGTTTCTGGACTGCCAGCTGGCGCCAGGAGCTTTTCTCGGGAGTGCGGGTTGGAAGATGCCCAGGTCGTAGGCTTACTTCTCCGTCGCTGCCTGAGCGGCGACGCCGCAGCCTGGGAGGATATTGTCCGTCGTTACCAGCGGCGTATCTACAATATTTGCTATCGTTTCGCGGGATCGGCCGAGGATGCCGACGACCTCACCCAGGAAGTGTTCATCAAGATGTACAAGACCCTGAACAGCTACGACGTGGAGCGGGGCGCCTTCCTCACCTGGGTAACCACCATCACGCGTAACCTGCTGGTAGACCACTTCCGCAAGGGCAAGCACGACCGTCTGACGGACTCCCTGGACGCCACCCCGGCCCAGGAAGAGGATGGCCGCTCCCTGGGCGAGCAAATCGAGGACAAGAGCACGGCCAGCCCGGCCGAGCAGGTACGCAGCCGGGAGGCGGGGGAGGCGGTTCACGAAGCCCTGCAGAAACTTTCCCCGGAATTGCGGGAGGCGGTTATCCTGCGGGACCTGCAAGACATGGATTACAAAGAGATAGCGGGAGTTTTGAAGGTACCCGAAGGTACCGTCAAGTCGCGAATCAACCGCGGGCGTGCGGAACTTGCACGCCTGCTATCACGTACCTATAGGCAGGTGATTTGATGCCAGGCGAAAACCCAATCCGCATGCAGTGCGCCGAGTTCGAAGCTCTGCTGGCGGAAGCGCTGGACGGGCAGCTCGGCGGGGCTCAGCTGGAGAGTTTCCAGCAGCACCGCGAGGCGTGCCCGGTCTGCGGTCCCCTGTTCGCCCAGGCCGAAACTGGCCTGAGCTGGTTGAAAGCGGTCCCGCAAGTGGAGCCGCCGGTGAACCTGGTGAACAGAATCCTGGCGGCGACCACGGGCGTGCAGGCGCGCGTCCCGGTGGCCGTCCCGGTTCCCCCTTCGTGGCCGAAGCGGCTGCGGGGCTGGGTAACTCCGGTGCTGGCGCCGGTGTGGAGCACGGCCCGCCAGCCACGCTTTGCTATGTCGTTCGCGATGGCGTTCTTCTCCGTGTCCATTGCGCTGAACGCGGCAGGCGTGCGGTTGGGCGCCCTGAGGGCCGCGGACCTGCGTCCCAGCACGCTGGTGCGCGGTTACTACGAGACCTCCGCCAAGGTGGTCAAGTACTACGAAAACATTCGCTTCGTGTACGAACTGGAATCGCG
>Ga0075436_100002117_pt1 | contig 13694 bp, 16 predicted proteins | sample RhiMethybrSRZTD5_FD_75303 | JGI IMG/M metagenome (GOLD analysis project Ga0075436, IMG submission 75303) | Populus rhizosphere microbial communities from Tennessee, USA - Rhizosphere MetaG P. TD hybrid SRZTD5 | ecosystem: Host-associated > Plants > Roots > Rhizosphere > Soil | place: USA...
TAAGCTCGGCGTTGAGGACCAGAAGTCTGGCGTTGTCTTCGCTTATTCGAGTGCCGCCGCCTTGCAGCCTGACGATCTCACCGTTCAGCCGCTCAGTCTCCGCAATGAGCTGCTCATTTTCACCGGCTGTCCTGCCGCTTTCGGTCCGCAAGCGTTCCAAATCGTCGAGCAATTCATTCGAGCGTTGCTCGGCAGCGAGACTGCTCTGCTCTAGTCGAGCTCGGGTGTCTTCGGCCGCTCGCAGCGAATGCTCCAGGTCATGCAGGCTGTCGGTTATGGACGCGTTCTCGCCGCGAAGCATGACGTTCGTGACTTCGAGCGCTGAATTGCGCTCTTGAAGTCCAGCGAGATGAGTCTTGAATTTTTCAATGGTCGCCGATTGCTCGCCCGTTTCGTTGATCAGTTTTTCGCGATCCTTGTCCAACTCGGCAACTCTTGCTTCAAGCGCCGAAAGCTGGTTTCTCAGCCGGCTATTCTGTTCTTCGAGCCGGCGCTCTCTGGACTCGGCTTCGCTGATCGCCGCCGAGTGTTGATCAGGCGTAAGCGATTCAGAACGCGCCTGTAACTCGCGATATTGTTCTTCAAGCTGTCCAGTCGTTCTGAGATTTGCGTCCCGCTCGACTTGTAGCTGCGCGACTTGTCTCGTGAGCTGAGCGACAGCATCTTCGAGTTCGCTTTCCCGCTCGGAAGCTGATTGCGTGACGTCAGTTGAAGCTTTTTCCTGTTTCTCCAATCGTTCGCGAAGCGCGGCGCATCGCGACTGAAGCTCGGCTACGCGGATCGCTGCAACCGCCGCCGGAGCAAGTTCTTCGATCGTTCTAAGCTCCTCCTGCCGAAAGTGCCGGTGATTGAACACGCCGATGAGCCCAACAGTTCCTGAAGCGCTCCTCAACGGATAAAGCGCGTACGAGTCCGAGTTCGGGTCCTGCGGACTGCGTTGAACACCGAATAGCTTCTCGCCCGCGGAATTGCTGAAATCGTCCGTACCACCTCGAGTAATGAGAGGCGCGGTGAGAACCGATAATGGTATGCGCGGGTATTCGCGTTCCATTGCAGCGCCGCTCGCGGCCATCAGATGCATGCACATCTGCCGATTCGTGCAGATGCCGGCAAGGGGACAGCGCTCGCAAATATCTCCACGTTTGACTACCCATATCTTGCAGGTTGGCGCGCCGACATCGGCGGCTAACTGATCCGCTATCAAGCCCAGCGCCTGACTTAGATCAGATCCGCGACCGACCTCATCGAGTATCTGGCTCAATCTGTTTTCGCTGGATGTAAGCATCAATGAAAGCGCATCGAAAGACTTGGGGGAAGCCTGCTGAACGACTCAGTTCAGCGTGATTTTAGACTGTAAGCATGTGCGCGTCAATTATTAGCATCGACTCGGAGGATGTGAGGCGAAGTAGCCGGTGATGTAAGGGTTCATCGACTAGACGGGCTGGCCGGAAACGTGATTCGAGAAGAATGTAATGACATGCCCCGCGGGCTCCCGAACCGTGAATCGCTTGTGATCAGGTGACGCGGTCTCAATCGGCGTCGGCGCTAGACCCAGAGCGGTGAATTGTTTGTGGGTCGCTCTGAGATCATCGACCATCAAATCGAACGCAGCCGCGCCTTCCGTTATCTCGGACTTGGCTAACAGAACCAGATGCGTTCCTCCGCGAAGCTCGAGTATGGCGACGTTAGGCTTCTTCACAATAGGCCGCATGCCGATCTTGCGCATGAATTGTTCGGATTCTTCCAGGCGATTTGTCTCAAGGACAACATGCCCTACCCAGACAGAAGGACGCGGATCTTGTGTACTCAACTTGAGCTCCTCCTTTTTCGTTGCGTGCACTAGCTTTCAACCAATTAATGACTGCGCGTGCTAATCCGCCTGAATGCATTCAAACGAAAAAACATGCCAACTCTCTCCATTCTTTTCGAAGGCAATCGGTTCGATCGCGTCGCCTAGATAATCATCAATTGCGCGTCGCCAGAACTCCATCGCTTTTTGATTTCGATCTAAGACGCGAACCTCCCATTTCTCGCCGAAGCTTCCCCAAATCCATTGCGCCGCCTTTATCCCGACCCCAAGCCTGCGAGAGCCACGTACGATGAAGAACTCCGCCATATCCCAAACATCACGGTCGCCGGAAAACTCGGAGCCTCTGCGCACTAACGCAAAGCCAGCTAGGTGACTGTCCGCCTTAATGAGAAACGGATGGCGATCAGGGTCGTTCCAATATAGAGGAAGCTCTTTGTATCCGAATCGTCCGTCCGCGCCGAGTTTTAGATCCTTGAACTCGCTGAAGTCATGCGCATATAGCTCGAGCATGTTAGCCAAAATCGATTCGTGTTCCGGTAGTGCTGGGATGATTTCGACGTCCATTGCTGCTTAGCAGTGCGGAATGATTCTTTCATTAAAGGTTCGATCTCCGGCGCGTCTTACACTTTTAGCTTACGTTGTTAGGCTGCTCTAGCCAGTCGGTCGTCTCGTGATGGGCCGGCCACAAGCCGCATCACAGCATGTCCGACGACCACGATGCCAATGTAGGTCACCGAGTCCGCGAGGATGGGCGCTATGCCCGGACCGAAGACCATCCATTCCGGGAACGTCGCGGCGTACAAATAGTCTCGCGGTGGTCCTACTATCGCTGCGATAGCAACGAACACGGCAAGCCCGCGCCACCCGAATCGGCGCGCCACTCTCCAGGTGACAATGTAAATCGGCGAGCACGTGATGGCCAATCCCAGGTAGAGAATGAACACGAAATATGGCGTTGAGGCGGGTATATTCCACCACCCGAACTTTTCGCCCAGAGTGATTGATCCCAGCGCCATCAACCCCACGACCGCCCCACCGGCCAGTGCCCCTGCCACGCGTCGCGCAGTCGCGCGTGTGAAATAGATGATGATGACTAACGCGACTAAATACACGCCGATCATCATGAGCATTTGCAAAACTGTCATCCGGTTCTTTCGCTGCCTGACCCTTCAGTTCGGCGGGCGCGCTAATGTTGATGCTTGACATACTCCGAGGCTATTCACGGTTTGAACTCTCGTCTCTTTCTCTCTTCCTGCGCGTTTGCGCGCTCTTCCATCCCCTTGAGATATTCCGTATTTCGTATCCTGATTGATCCACTCCCACCTTGAACCGCGCCTTCAATCTCAATCCCGCTGCACTTCAGGACTTTATTGGGGGCCTCGTTTGGTCCGGCCAGCCACTCCTGGGCAAGAGGCAGATTGAATGCCTCGGAAAGCTTTCCGATCCAGTCATCAATATTCTTCCAAGTCGGTCCAAGATACTGGACACTAAAATCCACTACTCGGCCCTTATAAGTACCGACCGAAACCGCATCCACCCCAACGAACTGTTGCTTGCCGGAATCAGTAGCGGGGTCGAAGGAGATATACACAGTTTCGCTGCTGTTAGCGGCTTTCGCTTTCTCAATAACGGGCTTCGCTTCCTTCCTTTTAATAGCGGCTGGAAACAAGGCGAGCACCTGATCAAGGGTCATGCCCAATCGAACGCCGCGAACGCTTGGGGAATCGGCCTCCGTCGCAGGACACTTGGGTTGAGCGGAGTGTAGGCCTGTCACTTTGCTGTACAACGGGGTCGTAATCCAGGCCACGATGAGCATAGCTAAAACAGTCTTTTTCATGGTTCCTCCTTTGTTGTTAGCGCGTAACGCCACGCTAACGATCGACCAGCACCTAGCATGCAGTTCAGCTGTCGAGGAGCGGCATTGAAAGATCGTGTGAGAACAAACTGCCCTCGCTCCGCCGCAACTGCGGGCTTTTGAGCGCGAACTTAACGCTTTCTTTGCAGAATGTAAAGAGGATTGCTGATTGGAGTGCGTGTCCTGAATAACTAATGACAATCGAGGTCGAGTTGACCAGACCCGGCGATTACCTTCAACCTTCTAACATACATCAGAACACGTACGGTACCATTCGCTTCGTTGCTTTGCTATAAGCGATGTACTCGGGATAGTCACGAACGAGAAGCCGCTCCTCACACAAGATGCGAATGAGGCCACCGGCCACCAACAACAGACCAAGTGATACGCTCAACGTAGACTAGTGCGTAACAACAGCGCCCCAGCCGAACAGGCAAGCTGCCGTGTAGATTGGATGTCGTATGTAATGATACGGACCCGTCGTTACCAGGCCTCCCGGAGTCGGACCCGCCGACGCGTGGAAACTACGGCTTCCGAAGGTCACGCGCGCCCAGATCATCAAGAGCACTGCGAGCACCTGAAAAGTGATTGCAAGAGGCTGGGGTGAAATGAGCACGCCGATCGCGAACAGGCCCACGAGCGCTGCTCCCATCACAAAGAGTCCAAGAACCGACACGATATTTAACATGTTTCTCTGCCCAGGCGTTTATTGGGCTGCGACTGACTTTAGAGTTGACAGGGCACCGCGATTATATTCTACCTTCGGATCTATCAATCAAGTTGCAAAGACCCTCCCGGCGCTCCGGTCGAGGCAATTGTTGACGCGGTGCCATGCTCGTGTTCTATTTTTCTTTGAAACTTCCCGATGAGATTTAACGGAAAGGGTTCCTGTCCCTCGCACAGATTTTAATATGTGAGGGATTGCTGGCACTGCCATCAAAGCAACGCCGACCCACAGGAGGATCGTCAGCTTCGAGAAGACAGCAACAGCAATTAAAGCCGTGCCAAGAATTACGAATAGGTCAAAAACGGACCAGACTCTTCCTTCCTTAGCAATCAACCTGATGAGTACATATCCAAAGACAAAGATGATTCCACCGGCGGCGTCAACGTACACGCTCCATTCAAAGATCGCGACCACTTGCGATAGAGAAAGGATTACCAAGCCCATAAGCAAACAAAGTTCTGCTATGGTTCTAGCAACCTTAGGCTCCGCTGTTTTCTGTCGTTTCATGTTCGTTGATAAATCGCGAACCTGATTATACTGTGCCGCTTGTCAAATGAGCCAATCAGCCTGCACCCTCTGCTGTTGCCGCTCAACCTCGCGAGTGTATAATCCAGTCAAGCGCCAAGTAGACGCTCGGTCCATGTCGATGGTTGGAAAAACCATACTCCACTACCGAATATTGAAAGAAATTGGAAAAGGCGGCATGGGAGTCGTCTATAAGGCCGAAGACACTAAGCTCCATCGCACAGTCGCAATCAAAGCCCTCTCCGCAGATCTGGTCGGAGATGAAAAAGCTCGCGCTCGCTTCCTGCGTGAGGCGCGAGCTGCATCGGCCATCGATCATCCCAACATCTGCACCGTCTACGAGGTTAACGAAGTCGAAGACGCGCTCTTCTTCGTTATGCAATACGTCGACGGCAAGACTCTGAAGAAGTTCATCGGCGGAAGAGCGCTGCCACTGGATCAGGCTCTTGAGTTCTCGCTCGAGATAGTCGACGCGCTCGCCGAAGCTCATCGCCGCAACGTCATTCATCGAGACATCAAGTCTTCGAACATCATGTTGAACGAGAGAAACCAGCTCAAGATTCTCGACTTCGGGCTGGCGAAGCTCATCAAGCCGACGGGTGTGAGCGCGGACTCTCAACATACGGCGGAGCTGACGGCTTTGGGTTCGCCGTTCGGCACTGCGAGTTATATGTCTCCCGAGCAAGCCAAAGGCGAGCGGGCCGACGCGCGGTCGGACATATTCTCGGTGGGAGTCGTGATGTACGAGATGATCACAGGGCACCTGCCTTTCAAAGGCAAGACCTCGGTCGACGTGATGCACTCGGTCATGCACGACGATCCCGCGCCGCTCGGCGATGGAGCGCCGCCCAGGCTTCAGCAGATCATTTCGAAGACGCTCACCAAGAATCCGGCTTCGCGTTATCAAACCACGGAGATATTGCTTGAAGACTTGCGCTCGCTGGTTCGCGCTCATTACGCGCAGAGAGGTGTGGTGCCGGCCGACAAGGCAGCTTCGTTTCGCGCTTCGAAGCAGGCGCCGCGACCGAGCAGTCTGCTCGACCGAATAGCGTCGTGGGCGCAACGCACCTTCAACACCGCGCCTCCGGCAAAGGAAGATTCAAACTCCGCGGCTTCGTCGGGCACGCCCGACATAACGCCTTCGATGTGGCAGTCGAGCACAAAGAAGACGATCGCGATACTTCCGTTCAAGAATCTTTCTGGCGCTTCGGAGAATGATTTTTACGGATTCAGCCTCGCCGACAGCGTGATCACCGAGCTTGCTCAGCTTCACGATTTGGTTGTGCGTCCTTCGTCTTACATCGCTCAGTATCAAAACAAAGACGTAGATCCTCGCGCGATCGGATTGCAACTGGCGGTCGACGCAGTTTTGATAGGCGGATACTTGAAGGCCGGAGATCGCTTTCGCCTGACTCCTCAGTTGATCGACACGGGTTCGGGAGAAATTGTGTGGACGGAAAAAATCGATGTTGAATCCAAAGACATCATCACCGTTCAGGACACGATCTCGAATAAGATCGTAGAAGGTCTCCGCGTTAAGACAAGCACCAGGGAACAGGAACGGTTGGTTAAAACGCCGACCGACAGCGCGGAAGCTTACGAGTGCTATTTGAAAGGCCGGACGGTGCTCTACAAATTCATCACTCAGACTCTTGACGTTGCGGATCTCGAGTCGGCAATCGATTTGTTCAGCGAAGCGGTCGAGCGCGATCCGAACTTCGCGCTCGCGCACAGCGGCCTGGGCGTGTGCCAAATCAATTATGTGTTGAAGGGCATGGGCGGAATTGAACACTACGCCAAGGCACGGGAGAGTTTTGATCGAGCGATTGAGTTGGACCCGAACATAATTGAGCCGCGAGTGCGAAGAATCTACATAGACTTGATCGAAGGCCGCTCGGAAGATGCGCGACAGCAAATTCGCAAGCTTATACGGCGTGCGCCAAACGAGCCGTCGGTTCACTCGGTGGCGGCTTATGTGTATCGCGTCTCAGGCCAGTATGAACGCGCGCTCGAAGCGTGGAATCGACTGCTGAAGATTTCGCCGACCGACATCGTGTACGCGACCTCGAACACTGTGCGAATCTTCATCTATCAAAAAGAATATGATAAAGCGGAAGCGGAGTTGGCCAAGGGGCTTGCATTCGAGCCGAATCATTCATTGCTGCGAGCCTACCTTGCGGTGATTGATTATTATCGCGGACAGATCGAGAAGGCTACGATGACGCTGGAAGATATTCTGGCGAAAAATCCGGAGTTGCATTCACAGAAGCTGTTTCTCGCTTACTGCTACCTGGCTCGCGGCGAGAAGGAACGCGCGTTTGACTTGGTAGATGACCGTGTGATCGACATCGCGCGAGCCGACCAGGACGTGGCCTACAGGTTGGCAACGGTTTACGCGCTGGCCAGCAGAGTCGATGAAGCGATCGAATGGCTCGAGCGATCGATATCGATGGGCAATGAGAATTATCCGTGGGTGGCAGGCAATCCCAACTGGGAAGTGCTTCGAGATGAGCCGCGCTTCAAAGCGATCCTGCAGGATCTCAAGTCGAGATGGGAGAAGCTTTCAGAGCCCGATGAATGATCGAAGCCTCGACTTGCACTCAGTCATGCTGAAAGTGACGAATCTTGTATGGGCGTCCCTCCGTGGGCGCCCCTCGTTGCAGGCCACTTTTCATTGCCAGAGAGGGGCGCCCACGAAGGGACGCCCATACAGATGTTCATCGAAATCAGTGTGACTAACTAGTAGTGTTTCTCGCCGCGAAAAAATCAAAAGATGATCGATACAGTTGCCACGGCCGAAAGCAATCGCGAACTTGCGCCGGGCTATCGGCTTCTCACTCTTAGATTCACCGAAGACGTAATAGTAGTTCCGGGACAGTTTGCGATGCTGAAGCCTCGACATTGCTTCGAGCCCCTCCTGCGGCGCGCTCTTGCAGTTTATCGCGCACACGATTCGCGTCGCCTGAGTTTCCTGTATCAGGTGCTCGGACGCGGAACGGAAGCGCTCGCTCAAGTCCGACAGGACGACGAGGTTGAAGCGCTTCTGCCGCTTGGCAACAGTTGGCCGCTGCAACTATCCGATTCGACGAAGGCGATAGTTGTGGCAGGAGGAATCGGTTCGGCTTCGGTGCTCGCGTTGTGTCAGGAGCTTAAGCGTAAGCGTGTTGATACCGAAGTGTTCTTCGGCGCGGCGAGCAGAGTTGCCGCACAAGGTTGCGGGCTCGAGGACTTTCGCGCGCTTGAGTTGCCGCTCACTTTGACAACGATCGACGGGAGTCTCGGGCAGAAGGGTCTAGTCACATCGCCGCTCGAAGATCGGCTTCGCAAGAAAGCAGGCGCCGAAGTGATTTATGCTTGTGGACCGTGGGCGATGATGAGAGCGGTCGCTGAGATGACAGCCGCTTTCAACGTGCGATGCCTGGTGTCGCTTGAAGCACCGATGGGTTGCGGCTTCGGAGTCTGTGTAGGATGCGTAGTAGCAGTGGAGAACGAAGGGCCGGCCGCTTACGATTCGTACAAGCGGGTATGCACTGACGGATCTGTTTTCCCTGCCGAAACGATTCGATGGGAGATCAATGCAATGACTCATTGATGGGTCACGTCGGATCAGACTATCAACTCTATGCCGGAAGCAGTTCATCACGACTCAAGGCTCGCGGTTGAAATCGCCGGGATCCATTTCAACAATCCTGTAATCGGCGCGTCGGGAACATTCGGATACGGACTCGAGTTCGCCGAGTTGATAGATCTAAACAAGCTCGGCGGGTTCGTTACAAAAGGACTATCAGTCCGGCCACTGTCGGGGAACGCGCCGCCTCGAATCGTGGAAACACACGGCGGGATGCTCAACGCGATTGGGCTTCAGAACATTGGCGCTCGAGCTTTCATCGAAGAAAAACTTCCGCTGCTTCGACGGTATGACACGCGAGTCATCGCAAATGTGTTTGGCTACTCCGACGACGAATACCTCGAGGCCATAAATATACTCAACGACGGCGAAGGCATCGCAGCGTATGAGTTGAACATCTCCTGCCCGAACGTGAAGGAAGGCGGCATCGTCATCGGCAATTCTCCGGCTGCTGCTGCCCGACTCACTGAAAAAGCGAAACGCAGATCGACTCGACCATTGATCGTAAAGCTTTCTCCCAACGTTACCGATGTCGTTCAGATTGGCCGCGCAATCGCACAGGAAGGCGCGGACTGTCTGTCGTTGATCAACACCATTGTTGGAATGGCCGTCGATGTGAACACGGGCCGCTCGCGGTTGAGCTACGGTACGGGCGGATTGTCTGGTCCCGCTATTCGTCCGATCGCGGTGCGGATGGTCTACGAGGTCGCAACGGCAGTTGAGGTTCCGGTTATTGGCATTGGCGGAATTGCTTCAACTGCTGATGCACTCGAATTCATAATCGCCGGGGCGTCCGCCATTCAGATCGGAACGGCTAATTATTACGATCCGAAGATTACTATGAAAGTAATCGAAGGACTTTCGTCCCACTGTCAGAGTCACAAGACCGACCTCGCTACGCTCACCGGGTCGATGCAGCACGTCTAATCCCCGATCTTTTTCCGACGCGACCTATTGCCAACCTTCTCCGCACCAACGATCCCGCCGACAGCTATCAAAAAATTGTTGACATGCATACGCTCAGATTTTATTATTGCATTATCATATGAAAATCAGAGTGAATCATCGATCCTCTTTGGCTCGATGATTTGGGATATACCTAACAAGGAGGTCAGACAGATGGCTAAGACTGGAACCCAGGTAGCGCCCGTGAGGGCGGTTCGCGGCATAAGCAGAGATCCGTTTCGTGAGCTCTTCGAACTACAACGCGGTATAAACGAACTCTTCGACGAAGGCTTTGGCGGCTCACGCGAAAGCGTCGGTCTAAGAGCATGGTCACCCGCCGTTGATGTTTACGAAGACGAGAACGAGTTTTTGATCAAGGTCGAGTTGCCCGGAATCAATCGCGACGATGTTAAGGTGAGCGTGAATGAGAACACGCTTTCCGTCAGCGGCGAGCGTCGCGTCGAGAATGAAGACAAGCGTGACAACTATCACCGCATCGAGCGGAGTTACGGTCAATTCTTCCGATCATTTACGCTTCCGCTAAACATCAACACTGAAGGGATCGAAGCGCAGTTCAAGGACGGCGTGTTGCGATTGGCGCTTCCGAAAAAGGAAGAGGCCAAGCCAAAACAAATCGACGTCAAGGTCCAGTAGGACCACACCTGCTTCAAGTTCTCGAGGGCCGCAGCTCGGTCAGCCGGGCGCGGCTCTTTTCTTTATATACTCTCGAACGAAAAACGGAACTACAATCTTGACTTCGCATCACGTACGGCGTATAACCGAGCCTGCCCTCGTTCTCAAATCAATTGCAGCAGTCGAAATGAAACGGAGCGGGTCTTGTTGGAAGCAAGGCCTTCTGAGATTTGTAAGCTGATCTTGCGGGGATAGATAGATGAAACTAGTGAAGAGTGAAGCAACAAATTCGGATTTTGGTTGGATAGGCCGCGGCATCGAAGTTAAGGGCGATATTTCATTCGCTGACCGGCTTCAGATCGATGGGCGCGTTTCGGGCAAGCTGACATCCGAAAGCGGTACTTTGATAGTCGGCGAGTCGGGCCAGCTCGAAACGCAGATCGATGTTGGCGTCTGCGTCGTTCATGGCGAGCTTCGCGGCAACCTTGTCGCAAGATCCAAGCTTGAGATTCGCCGGACGGGCCGCGTCTACGGAGATGTGGTCACGCCGGTTCTGTTGGTGGAGGAGGGCGCGGTATTCAACGGCGCAATTCGGATGACTCAGGAATCAGCCGGCAGGCTCGAGGAAGTTCGGTTGAGCAGCGTCGATCACGACACTCGCCGGCAAGCTACGGGCGCGTAACCGGAGACTATTCAGACCTCGACGCAAGACCACAACCCGAACGCGGTCGTCGCTAAGAGCGATTTGGTTTTCAAGACTCTTCTTTCTACTCACTTCAAGCCCCACCCCTTGAATCGAATTCCAGCCATCGGTATATTCAAGATTGACTGAAAGAACCTCGAGGTCAATCGCATGCAAGAAACGACAGCGCAGGCGACGAATCAAAAACCTTCAAGCGTTCGAGATCGATTGATTGTTGCGCTCGATGTTCCGGATCGCGCCGCGGCGCTTAGATTGGTCGAGCAACTTAGCGGCGCCGCGGGCATGTTTAAAATTGGGAGCCAGCTTTTCACCGCTGAAGGCCCTCGATTGGTGCGCGAGATTGTCACCTCAGGCGAGCGAGTATTCCTGGACTTGAAGTTTCACGACATTCCCAACACCGTCGCCGGAGCGGTCGAGTCGGCCGCTCGGCTCGGCGTTTCAATTCTGAATGTCCACACACTCGGCGGATCGGAGATGATGCGAGCGGCAAGCCACGCGGTAGGCGACCGCGGCGTGCTTTGGATTACGAGGCCTGCGGTGTTGGGCGTGACCGTGCTCACGAGTATGGACAAGAAAGACCTCAGCGACGTGGGCATCACATCGGATTTGAGTTCCGAAGTTGTAAGACTTGCCACTCTCGCGCGCGATTCCGGGCTCGACGGCATTGTAGCCTCACCGCACGAAATACGATTGATCCGAGAATGCATTACCGCCGAACGCTTCATCATCCTCACGCCCGGCATTCGTCCGAAGTGGTTGTCGAAGGGCGATCAGAAACGCATTGCAACGCCCGCTGATGCCATACGCGACGGAGCAGACTTCATCGTAGTCGGCCGCGCCATTACAGACAGCCCGGATCCGCGCGCTGCCGCCGAGCGCCTGCTCGAAGAAATCGACAGTCAATAACGGCGGTGATGGTCACCGAGGAATCAAGTGTTAGTTGTTCGAAACTGAACGCGTCGGTCCCGCGATGCGAGGTTCAGGGTTCGGGGCCTCTGCTTGTTTATGTCCCGGGCCTTGACGGAACCGGCCAGCTTTTCTTCAAACAAGCTGAGCAGCTCGATCGCCTTTACCGAGTGCTGACGTTTCGATCTCGTGATGATGGTCGGTTCACGTACCAGGATCTCACGAGCGATTTGGCAACGATCATCACAGACCTCGGAGAAAAACGGGCGATCATTGTTGGAGAATCGTTCGGCGGAACTGTCGCGTTGAGCTTTGCTCTTGCCTATCCTCGGATGGTTGAACGCCTCGTCGTAGTCAATTCATTTCCGCGTTTTCGAAATCGATTCAAGATCAGAAGCGGCGCCTTGCTCGCTTCAGGCTTGCCGTTTCGATTGCTGTGGCCCTTTCGACGAGCAGCAAGCGCCATCGCTCTATTCCTCGACGGCGTGAATAAGAGTGACCGCGGCCTCTTCTGGCAGGCGATTCGAACAGTAAGCGGCGCAGCTTATGCGCGGCGGCTTAATTTGATTGCGACCTTCGACGTTGAAGATAGGCTCGGCGAGATTCAAGCCCCTGTTCTGTTCATTGCGGGCGATCGAGACTTGCTTGTTCCTTCCGCACGTGAAGCTCGCGCGATGGCCGCCCGAATGCCAAACGCAGCGGTGAAGATAGTCGAGGGCGCGGGCCACGCCTGTTTGCTCGGCGATCGAGTTCGACTCGCAGAGTTACTGACACGCTAGCGATCGCGGTCGGTCTGACGCTGCCACGATGAGCCGTCTTCGTATTCGACTCGCATGATTCGCACAGTGTCGAGGTTGAAGCTCTTAACGAAGTCATCGCTGTAATGATTCACTTTGCCGGTGAGCTTTTGTCGTTCGTTCGAAAGCAACCTTAACTTATCGCTGCGAAATTTGTCCGTTGATTTGTTTTGTCCTTCAATCGCCCGGTAGTACTCCCACTCGATTGCGGTGATTGTTTTCGAGCCGGTGTTTCCTACTTCAATAGTGAAGTGTGAGTCGCCGCTTTTGTCCGGGCCGAACGCCGACGCGCTAAAGACAAACAGATCTGGTGCGTTTCGCGCCCTTAGTTTTTCGTCGCTGTTGTTTTGAGCCCTCTGCGCAAGTACGGCGATCGTCAACACAGCAATGACAATCAAGGTGCTGAGCGTCTTCATTTTTTTCAACTCCTCAACTATGAGCGCGGCCACAACAAGTTTATATCCGATTTTTGAGTTCGCTACAAAATCGTCGAAGCTTTGCCCGATCACTCGCCTGGGACAAAATCATGGTTGAGTAGAGTCGTGTGAGGCGTGCTTGTGAGTGAGGCTCCTTCGGACGTAGACCAGAAAGCGTTCAGTCGGCCCGAGCGGTTTGTAGCTTTCCATGAACTTCTCCAGCTCTGGGTACTGAAGTATCGCAAGATCCGAATTGAAAAAACCAAGCTCGTCGATGATGTACTTCGGCTGGGTCTCGGTTAGGTCGCTTATCAACTGAGCTCGCGCGGCGGCGGTCGAAGCTTCATCAATCACGGCGCGGTGCTCTCCGTTGGTGTACTGCACATCGGCCGGCACGCCGGTTAGCGGCTGCGCGCTCAAGTATCGAGAAGCCGGAAGCAGGCCCGACCAAAAATATATTTCCGGGCGGTAGCCCCAGACAAACAGATAGTCGGTTGGTCCGCCGGCCTGGCGCGAACGCGGACCTCCTGAGCGAATCGCTTCCAGCGGGAGTCGCTCTGCAGCGTCTGCCGGGTCCGGCAAGTCTCTCACGAGTGCCGCGATGGTTCTCTCCTCGCGATTTCGAACCTCGTGATACCAACCGATGTTGAGAGTGTCCTGCGACCGCGCCCAATCGAGTGCAAGCAGCAGGCCGCGGCCGTGGAAGCGGACCAGAGTAAACAAGAAACCAATCGACAGAGCTGTGAATA